>Ga0335074_10013711_pt1 | contig 11390 bp, 9 predicted proteins | sample Lox_Sample_23_FD_206715 | JGI IMG/M metagenome (GOLD analysis project Ga0335074, IMG submission 206715) | Soil microbial communities from Loxahatchee National Wildlife Refuge, Florida, United States - Lox_Sample_2.3 | ecosystem: Environmental > Terrestrial > Soil > Wetlands | place: USA: Florida...
TCACGCAGGATTCCGAGATGCTCACCTTCGGCGTGCTGCATTTCGGCGATCACAATCTGCACGGAGGCGTACGCCGGTTTCAAAGCGAGGAGGCTTATCGGGAACTCGGCAAGGAAGCGCGCGATGCGTTCAGCCGTTCCGATCTGGCGGCCACGATTCAGATCCTGGATAAGGGCTTCGGCGAGCGTATGTATTCGCTCAAGAATCTGTTCCGAGATGAGCAGCGCAAGGTGCTGGGCGAAGTGGTCCAATCCACGGTGGAAAATTCGTCGGCGGTGTACCGGCAGATGTATGAAGATCAGGCGCCGCTGCTGCGGTTTTTGAGCGATTGCGGGATTCCGATTCCGGCGGAAATGAAGGCCACAGCGGAAGTGGCCGTGGACGGCCTGCTGCAGGAAGCGCTCGGTTCGCCGGAGCTTGATTTAGGGGCCATTCAGAACCTTCTCGAAGAGAGCCAGGTGGCCGGGATCAGTTTGGATCAAAGCGCCCTGGAGATTACGCTCCGGCGGAATCTGGAAAGGAGCGCCGAGCATTTTTTTGAAGACTCCAAACATCTGCCCCGGCTGACCAAGTTCCGTGAAGCTGTGGCGGCGGCGCGATCCTTGCCTTTTCCGCTGGTGCTGTGGCAAATTCAAAACCGCTGCTATGACATCCTGCAACGAGTGTATCCGCACATGCTTCGAAGCGGGGAAACGCGTTGGACGGCGGCGTTCAGGGAATTAGCGGAATTGCTGTCGCTGAGGGTGGAAACGGATTAGGGATCGAGCGGACCGAGCGAATCGCGCGCGGTAAGCAATTGCTCCACCTCTTCGCGGCGGCGCGCCGGTCCGTAGACGTGTCCTTGGACTTTATCGCAACCGAGCACGCGCACCAGGTCGAGCTCCGCGCGCGTTTCCACACCTTCCGCTACCACCGTGAGGTTCATGCTGTGTGCCATTCGCACGATGCTCTGGATCACGGCCAGCGATCCTTCCGGCTCCTGCAGATTGCGGAGGAAGGATTGATCGATTTTCAGGGTGTCCACCGGCAGTTTGCTTAAGTAACTGAGCGACGAGTAGCCGGTGCCGAAATCGTCGATCGCGATGCTGATGCCGAGCTTGCGGATTTGCGAGAGGCGCGCGGCGGCTTGCGGCAGATCCTTAATAATGTAGCTTTCGGTGAGCTCCAGCTCCAGGCGGTCCGCCGGCAGATTGCTGAGCGCAAGGGCTCCTGCCACGGTTTCCAGAAAATCGCGGCGCTCGAACTGCAAGGTGGAGACGTTAACGGAGATGCGCGCGGCGCTGTGGCCGGCTTTGTGCCAAACCGCCGCTTCCAGGCACGCTCTGCGGATGACCCACGATCCGATGTCGATGATTAGCCCGGTTTCCTCGGCGATCGGAATGAATTGCTTGGGCGAGATGGTGCCGTAGATGGGATGGCGCCAGGTGAGCAGAGCCTCCAGACCCTGCACTTTCCCGTTCATGCCGACCAGCGGCTGATACAGCAGCTCGAATTCCTGGTGCTCCAGGGCGCGGCGCAGCGCGTTTTCCAGGCGCAGCCGCTCCAGGCGCGCAGAGTGGTCCTCGGCGCGGAACACCTCGACTTCGTTCTTACCGCTGTTCTTGGCGTGATACATCGCCAAATCCGCGTTCCGCAGCAGTTCCGCGGCGGTGGCGCCGTGGCGGGGATAGAGGGCGACTCCGATGCTCGCGGTGACGAATAGCTCGTTGTCATCGATCTGGTGCGGGGCGCGCAGGGCCTCCAGAAACTCGCGCGCAGCGAGCGCGGCGGCGTCTTCATCCGGCTGGTGCATTAAAACGATGATGAATTCGTCGCCGCCCATGCGCCCGGCAAGATCGTCTTCATTGAGCAGCCGTTTCAGGCGCAGGCCGACTTCCCGCAACAACTGGTCGCCCATGGCGTGGCCCAAAATATCGTTGATCTGCTTGAAGCGGTCGAGGTCGATGAAGAGCACGGCCAACTGTCCGGAGTGCTCGCCCGCGCCGTGTTCGGCATGGCGCAAGGCGGCGTTCAGCAGTTCCATGAAGTACGCGCGATTGGGCAGGCCGGTGAGCGAATCGTGCCGCGCGCGAAATTCCAGGCGTTCGTTGAGGCCGCGCTGTTCGAGCGCACGACCCGCTAACCGGCCGGCCATCTGCAGCAATTCGATATCGCCGTGATGATGCGGCTGCGCATCCTTATACTGCAGCGCGAGAATTCCGAGCGGCACGCCGTCGGCCGAGACAATCGGACTGGAGAGGCAAGATACAACGCCAGCTTGCGCAGCCAAATGTCCGCCGTCGGCCCAAAACGGGCAGGTGTGGATGTCGTCCCAAAAAACCGGCGAACGCGCGAGCGCGGCGGCGCCGGCCAACGGGCGGAAAGAGTTGAGCAGCCGAATCGCGTTCGGTGGAAAACTTGGCGCGGCGGCCCAGGAGAGCGATTGATCCTTGAGAACGAGCAGCGCGCAGAGCGAGCCCGGGCACTGCTCCTCCACCAGTTGACAGACTTCAGCCAGGATGGCGCCGATGCTTACGTTTTCGGCCACCATTTCGAGCACGCGGTTGCGATTTTTCTCCAAGCTCCGGAGATGGTCGCGTTCGGATTGAATGCGGTGTTCCAGGATCACGCATCCGATGCTTCGCGCCAGCAGCTCAATCAGCTCGCGATCGGTGGTGGAGAAGGAACATGCGCCGGAATAAGGCGATGAAAAACTCAGTGTCGCAAACAGCTCCGCACCCAGCCATACCGGTGTACCCAGATACGTCTCGAACTCCCGCCGCGGATCGCCTTCGGCTGACAACTTCGCAGACAGCGCTACTGTTCTGAGGCGCTCTTCAATTGAATGGGCGCGCGTTTCCGTCACCGGCATGGCGCGGCCCGCGGGAAAATCCGTGCAACCGTTGGAAGCCTGGACCAGCGCCTGGTCTCCTTCCACCCGCAGCAGCAAACCGATCGGAAGGCCGAACAACTCGCAGCCGGTCCGTAAATGATCGTGCAAAGCCTGCTCGAAACTGACGTAATTCGTGGTGCTGAGCCGATGCAATTGCTTCAACCGGGCGGCGAAGCTGTCCGGTTCCGCTGCATCCGTTCCGCGGCTGGGTTGGACGTCCACCGGCGCGACGGGCGCAGGACCGCGCCAGTATCCGGTGTCCTGGACGGCTACGGGACGCCCACGCTCGAACAACAGGCGGCGTACGACCTCGATGGGCACTGGATGGCCGTCACGTCCGATGGCGGTGAGTTCCAGCGTCGTACATCCACCGCCTCCGAGCAGCGACAGAACCAGCTCGCGGGAACGCTGCCAGGATTCCGCGTCGAGCAGTTCGCTGAGATTCATACCCGCGGCCTGATCGGGACGATAGCCGGTAGCGTTCGCAAAGGCCGGGCTGATCTCGATCAGGTTGCCGTGCAGATCAAATGAGTAAATGAAATCGCGGGTCGGCCGGGATAGCTCTTCGTCCTGGATCGGCGATAGGGCAAACCGGGGTGAAAAGGCCATGGATTAGGAGATCAATAATTCGGCCGCCGGAGCACGCCGTGACGGCCTAACCGGTTGCCGCAGTTTCCCTGCGAGCCGACTCCTGGCCCACCGGTTTCCGCCTCACGCGGGTGATCGGTACGTTCAGGATGATCGAAAGTAACGTAAAGATCAACGACGAACTTTGAACTACGACCTTCATGGGGAGGCAGCTTGGTACATTGTCCCATATGTCTCAGGCGAACGCCCCAGTGGAGCAGGTTACCGTCCAGCAGCCGAGGGAACCCGAGCCGCGCTGGCCGGCCGTGCTCGCGATCCTGGCTACGGCTGGGCTGCACTTTGTGATACCGGCGCCGCTGCGGTTCGGGCAGGAGTGGCTGCTTCTGGCGGTGGTTTCGGTACTGCTGGTGCCGACGATCGTGGCATACCGGACGGGCATGACCCGGATGAACCGGATTTTCGCGCACCTGGTGTTGGGGACGCTGACGGCGTCCATGATCTGGTCGCTCGGCTTGCTGGTGGTCCGGTTGCCGGCGCATCTCGATCCGCCCCAAGAGCTGCTGCGCGCGGCTGCGTCGCTGTGGGTGGCCAATGTCCTGGTGTTCGCATCGTGGTATTGGCGATTGGATGCGGGTGGTCCGAACGAACGCGATCAAAAAAGCAAGCACGTGGAGGGCGCGTTCCTATTCCCGCAAATGACGTTATCCGGGAAGCTGGCGCGCAATTGGCGGCCGGGATTCATCGACTATTTGTTTCTGGCATTTAATACGAGCACGGCGTTTTCACCGACCGATGTTCCGGTGCTGTCGCGCTGGGCGAAGGCGATGATGATGGTGCAGGCGTGCATTTCGCTGGTGACGGTGGCGCTGTTAGCGGCGCGGGCGGTGAATATTTTGTGATGCGCGCAGAAGCGCTTTTACGCCATCAACGCACAGGACCGCGGCATGTTTGGACTCGGGGATCAGGCCGCCGACCGCGGATTCGACCGTCGCCGCTGTGATTGCGGCCAGTTCGGCGCGCGATTTGCCGAGCATCCATTCGGTGAGCGCGGAACCGCTGGCTATCGAAGCTGTGCAGCCGCGAATCTTGTAGCCGACTTCGGCGACGAGGCCATCGTCCCCAAAACGCGCGGACAATCGCAGAATGTCGCCGCAAGCGGGATTCGAAATCTCAACCGTGACCGCCGGCGGGGGAAGTTCACCCACGTGGCGCGGATTTTTGAAATGATCGAGGAAGATTTCGCTATACAATCTTTATTCATTATGCGGCGGGATTGGTTCGGCGCGCGGTGACAACCGTGGTGGCGGCGGTGATCGAGCGGGACGGGCGCGTTTTGATTGCGCAGCGGAAGCGCACGGGGCAGCATCCGCTGAAGTGGGAATTTCCGGGCGGCAAAGTGGAGGCGGGCGAGGCGCCTGAGGCGGCGGTGGTTCGGGAGTTGGAGGAAGAACTAGGGATCGCGGCGCGCGTGGATGCGGAGCTCATGCGATACGAATACCAATATCCGGACCGGACGCCGATTCTGCTGATTTTTTATCGCGTGGCCGAGTTTGCAGGCACGCCGCGGAATCTGGATTTCGAACAGATCGCATGGGTGGAGCGCGGGAGCTTGCGCGACTACGATTTTCTGGAAGGCGACGCGGTGTTTATCGCGAGGTACGCCGGCTAACGCGGTTGCGGCAGATGGAAATCCACGTGGCGCTCGTCGTTCAAGCGCTGCGACAGATCGCGATCGACTAAGTCCAGGCTCACCTGGTTCAGCGTCTGCTCCGCGCTCACGTAATGGAGCGTGTTGCCCTCCATCCAGTACCCGAGCGCCTGCACGATGGTGTGATCGCGGAAGGCGATGAGGTAGATGGTGGGTTGATCGCTGGCAGCGGCCTGCTGCGCATCGGCATAAGGATGCGAGGGCGGAGCGGCATACACCTTCAGTCCGGAGGATTGATCCTGTTGCTGCGATTGTTGCTGCTGGCCGCCGTTGTACTCACGCACCTGCGGATTGGCGGAAGGCGGGACGAAATTCTGGTTGATTACGACGGAAGGCAAACTGGGGCCGCCCTGCGAACCATCGTCGCCGTAGCCGGGGGCGTAGTTGGGCCCATAATCAGGACCGTACCCAGGGGCATAGCCGGCGGCCGCCGACGAATCATAGCCGTAATAGCCGCCATAGTAAACCGGATAAGGAACGATGACCGCCGCACCGTGCTGCGGGTGATTGGCGCGGCCTGGATTCGCAAACCCGCGAGAGAAACCGCGCGCGGAAGCAAACTGGCCGATGGGCGGCGTCGCGGTGGGTGCGTGGCCCATAGCCGGATAGAGAACACTGCCGAATCCGCCGAGGGACCACACCTGGTTGGAATGGTTTTGACCAAACGCGACCCCAACCAGACTCAGAAACAAGACCGCCGGAATGAGGCAACGCATGCGCAACTCCTCAGCTCGATTGTAACGCCAAACTCGGCCCGGGCGACCGCAAAATCCACTTAGGAATCGCCTGTTTGGTACCAGCCGTCTCGCCGCTGTGCCGATCGCTGTATCGAACATGGACGCGGGCCGGTGAGAGCGGGTTTCCTCGGACCGCGCGGACGCCAGAATCGCCCGGAACGTTATAATCGGAGTCATGCCGGAAGTCCGACATTCCGTCTGCGCGCTGGATTGTCCGGACGCCTGTTCCCTGCTCATCGATATAGATGACGGAAAAGGCAGCCGCTTGCGTGGAAACCCGGATCATCCGGTGACGCGCGGGTTCCTGTGTGGCAAGGTGGCCCGGTACTTAGACCGCGAGTACTCCCCTGGCCGGCTCCTTTATCCGCAGCGGCGCGTGAGCGCAAAGGGCGCAGGAAGGTTCGAGAGGATTTCCTGGGATGAGGCGCTGGATACGATCGCGGCGCGTTTACGCGGGGTGGTGCAGGAATTCGGACCCGAGGCGATTCTGCCCTACAGCTACGGCGGAACCATGGGATTCTTGAACGGCGGCGGTATGGACCGGCGCTTCTTCCACCGGTTGGGCGCATCGCGGCTGGACCGGACCATCTGCGCGACTGCCGGCGGCGTGGGGTTAACGCAAACGCTGGGGCTGAAGTACGGCACGGAGCCGGAGCAGTTCCGCCAGTCCAAGCTGATTATCGCCTGGGGGGCGAACGTGCTCACGACGAACGTGCACTTGTGGCCGTTCATCGTGGAGGCCAGGCGCAACGGTGCGCGGTTTTATGTGATCGATCCGATTCGCAACCGCACGGCGAAGCTGGCGGACAAGCATTTCGCAATAAATCCGGGAAGCGATTTGGCGCTGGCCTTGGGCCTGATGCACGTGATCATCGGCGAAAACCTGCACGATGCCGAGTACGTGGCGAACTACACCAATGGATTTGACGCACTTGCCGCGCGGGCGCGGGAGTATCCGCCGGAGCGGGTGGAGTCGCTGACCGGCATTCCGCGCGAGGACGTTGTTTCGCTGGCTCGTGAGTATGCGACCACGCGGCCGGCTGCCATTCGGCTGAATTACGGAATCCAGCGCAGCGACCGCGGAGGGGCGGCCACCCGTGCAGTCGCAGCTTTGCCCGCGTTGACTGGATCCTGGCGCGACGTGGGCGGCGGCCTGCAGATGTCGACCAGCGGGGCTTTTCAGGTCAACAAAGCCGGGCTTGAGCTGCCGGAATTGCAGGAGCGATCGCCGCTCCGGCGCGAAGCGCGCATCGTCAATATGGTGGAACTGGGCAAGGCGCTGACGCAGTTGGATGCGCCGCCGGTGAAGGCGCTGGTGGTGTACAACTCAAATCCGGCAGCAGTGGCGCCGAATCAAAACCTGGTGCTTGAAGGGATGCGGCGCGAGGATCTGTTCACCGTGGTGCTGGAGCAGTTTCAGAACGACACGGCGGATCACGCCGATATTCTGCTGCCGGCCACCACATTTCTGGAGCATACGGATCTTTATTTCGGCTACGGGCACTATTATTTGCAGCTCGCGAGGCCTGCCGTGGCGGCTCCGGGCGAGGCGAAATCGAACGTCGAAGTGTTCCGTTTGTTGGCCGAGCGCCTGGGCTTCGAGGAGACATGCTTCCGCGATTCGGAAGACGACATGATCCGCACGCTGCTCGATTCGCCGCATCCGTTTTTGCAAGGGATCACGCTCGAGCGGTTGGAGCGCGAGCATTCGGTGCGGTTGAATATTGCGCCGAATGGTGAGCCGTTCCTGCCGTTTGCCCGTGGCGGATTTGGGACGCAATCCGGCAAATGCGAATTTGGCGCGGAGATGCTGGACTATCATCCGCCGGTGGAGTCGCGCTTGGGCGCTAGCGAACAGCGCGCGCGGTTCCCGCTGGAACTGGTTTCATCCAAGAGCCACGACAGCATGAATTCGACTTTCGGCAACGATCCGGCAGCCCAGAGCCAGACCTCAACCGTCTTTCTGCATGGCGACGATGCGCGCCGGCGCGGGATCGAGAACGGCGACCGGGTGCGGGTGTTCAATCAGCGCGGCAGTTTGACGCTGCGGGCCAAAGTGAACGGTGTGGTGCAGCCGGGCGTTGTCTTTGCGCCTTCGGTGCGATGGAACAAGCTTGCGCCCGAGGGCCGCAACATCAACGTGCTGACATCGGACCGGCTCACCGACCTGGGCGGCGGCGCCACGTTTTTCAGTTGCCTGGTGGACGTCGAAAAATGCGGAGATTGAAGGCGCTGCCCCGAATGCGATCGCTCACAATCAGCTTATTTGTGGTTTCTTTGTTCCTTTGTCCGACGGGCTGCAAGCGGCGGCACGGACCGCCGGCCGTTGTGACGGACGCGCGCGCGGGCGATCCACAGGTCGCGGGGCGATTTACGGAAGGATTTTACGCGATCGAAGCCAACGCCTGGCGCTGGACCGCCAAGGACTTCGCCGTGACGCTCAACCCGCCGCCCCATGCGGCCGAGCGCGGTGCGCGGTTGGTGATGCATCTTGTAATTCCCGATCCGGTGATCCAGCATTCGAAGTTTGTGGAGCTTTCTTCGTCCATTCAAGGGCTCAAGCTTGATCCGCAGGTATTCGCCAAAGCGGGACAATATACCTACGAGCGCGATGTTCCGGCCGACAAGCTGCAAGGCAAGGACGTGCGCATCGATTTCGCAGTAGATCACACGTTGCCGCCCGAAAACGGCGACATTCGGACGCTCGGAATCATCGTCAATGAGGTCGGGCTGGTGGCAAAATAATCGCTGGCAGCAAAAAACCAAAACATGAATTACTACGAACAGCATCACGAGGCGTACCTGGAAGGGCTGAAGACTTTCCTGCGGATTCCGAGCATCAGTACGTTAACCGAGCACAAGCCCGATATCAACCGCGCGGCCGAATTTGTACGGCGCGAGCTGGAGAAAGCCGGTTTACAGCAGGCGCAGTTGATTGAAGGCGAGGGCAATCCGCTGGTGTACGCCGAGTGGCTGGGTGCGCCCGGCAAACCCACCGTGCTGTTGTATGGGCATTACGACGTGCAGCCGCCCGAACCGCTGGATGAATGGAAGTCGCCGCCGTTTGAGCCCGAGATTCGCAATAACAATATTTACGCGCGCGGATCGGCGGATGATAAGGGCCAGACCTATATCCTGATCAAGGCCGTAGAGGGGTTGCTCAAGCAGCACGGGAAGCTTCCCGTCAACGTGAAGTTTTTGATCGAAGGCGAGGAAGAGGTCGGCGGCGAGCACATCGAAGCGTACGTGGCAAGCAAGCCGGCGCGTTTGAAATCCGATGCCGCCGTGATTTGCGACACCGAAATGTTCGCGCCGGAGCTGCCGACGATTTGCGTGGGGTTGCGCGGCATCATTTACGGTGAACTGGTGGTGGAGGGCGCAAATCACGATCTGCATTCGGGCGTGTACGGCGGCGCGGCGCCGAATCCGTTGCAGGCAATCGCCGAGATCATCACTGCGTTGAAGGATCGCGAAGGGCAAATCAAGATTCCGGGGTTTTACGATCGCGTGGTCCCGCCGAGCGAGAAGGAGCGGGCGGCGTGGGCGCGGCTTCCGTTCGATGAGCGCGAGTACAAAGAGAAAGAAGTGGGCGTGAAGGATCTGGTGGGCGAGCCCGAGATTCCGCTCTTCGAGCGATTATGGGCGCGGCCCACGCTGGAAGTGCACGGCATTCGCGGAGGGTTCATTGGTGAAGGTGCAAAGACCGTAATTCCGGCCCGCGCGGTGGCGAAGATCAGCATGCGGCTGGTGGCCGATCAGAAACCGGACGAAGCTGTTGCGCAGTTGAAGAAAGCCATAGCTGCGGCGTGTCCCAAGGGCGTAACGGCCGAATATAGACCGATCCACCAGGCGCCGCCGTCGCTGGTAAATCCCGACAACAAGTTCATCCACGCCGCGGCGGAAGCGATGAAGCAGGTGTTCGGCCAGGAGACAGTCTACATTCGTTCGGGTGGATCGATTCCGATTGTCGCCGCGTTTGAAGAGAACCTCGGGATTCCGAGCGTGATGATGGGATTCGGGTTGCCGGACGACAATCTGCACGCGCCGAACGAGAAGTTGCACCTGCCGAATTTCTTCCGCGGGATCGAAGCCGTGGCGCGCTATCTCGAAATTTTGGGCGCGTAATTCCAGCGGTGTTTCCAGAAATTCTGCTTGCTGCGATCCTGGCGCTCCTTGTGCCGGGAGTGCGGCGGCCTTTGCAAGAGGCGCTGAAACAGCGGCCGAGCTTGTTGTTTTTGGCGCCCCTGATGCTTTCCGCGGTCTTCCTGGCCGCGGCCTGGCAACTGAGCGCGTTCAATTTTCCATTAGCGGGCTTGATTTTGGCGTATACGTTTGCGCCCGCGATCTGCGCTTACGCCACGCGCAACAGGATACCCCCCGGGTGGATCGATTTCGCGATCATCGCGCTGCTTTGGTTTCCGCTGGAATTTTCGGCCGGACAGCAGTGGGTGCCCAAGCGAGCACAAAGCACGCTGCATCTGACAGCGTACGGCGTTTCGATCTTGCTCGGACTATCGATTTTCCTGCTGTTCCGGCGCTTGCCGGGGATGAAATACAATTTGCCACGGTCGCGTCGCGATTTTGTGAACCTGCTGCTGGGATTTGTGCCGTGTGCCCTGATCCTGATTCCGCTCGGGCGGGCCATCGGTTTCTTGCCGCCGTTTCATCTGCCCGTCAACGGATCTCCGGTACGAATCGCGACGCAGTATTTGATCATCCTGGCCGCGACGGCGTTGCCCGAAGAGATCCTGTTTCGCTCGCTCATCCAAAACTCGATCATGCAGAAATTCGGCGCCGACACGGCCACGCTGCTGATCGCGGCCCTCATCTTCGGCTGCGCACATCTCGACAATGGCCCGGGACCGTTGCCCAACTGGCGCTACATGATCCTCGCGACCATCGCCGGGATCGCGTACGGCAAGGTCTTTGAGAAAAGCTCCAGCATTTTCGCATCGGCGGGGCTGCACGCGCTGGTAGACCTCATCAAACACCTTTGCTTTTGATCCCGCCAAGCAGACCAGCGAGGTACGCGGCCACGCGGGGATCGCCTTCGCGCGGCGCCCAGGGTGCGAAGTCTTTGTCGGTCGCGGCCAGGTACGGCCCCGGCTTCACCTCATAACAGATCGCGTGATCCGACAACGGCGTGAGCGTGTGCCAGACACCGGCCGCCATGTCGATCCCGATCGGATTGCGGCCAATCAATTCCGTCCGAACCACGCGCCCCGCGTCATCGAAGATGAAGAACGCAACCTCGCCCTCCAAAACCACAAACGATTCGGCCTTCGGCGGATCCAGATGCCGATGCGGCGCGACGTATGTTCCCTTCACCATCACATTCAGGAAGCGATGCGGATTATCGTCCATCGAGGTGTGGAAGTTGTGATTGACGCGCAGCCGTGGCGACTTCCGCGCCCGTTCGATCAGATCGTCGAACAAATCCCGGCTTAATGTTTGAACCGAGGCAGTCACTTCAGATCCCATCTCA
>Ga0335074_10013712_pt1 | contig 11390 bp, 9 predicted proteins | sample Lox_Sample_23_FD_206715 | JGI IMG/M metagenome (GOLD analysis project Ga0335074, IMG submission 206715) | Soil microbial communities from Loxahatchee National Wildlife Refuge, Florida, United States - Lox_Sample_2.3 | ecosystem: Environmental > Terrestrial > Soil > Wetlands | place: USA: Florida...
CGCCAGGGATGTCTGCCACGGCACCTGCGCCTGCGACAGGCCGGTGCCGCGCAGGCACGCGAGCAGCACCAGCCACAAGATGAGGTTGGCCGCCGCCGTCGTCACGGTGATACGCCAGCCGCGCGCGGCCACCAGCCCAGCGGCACGGCCGCGGAAGCCGACCAGCGACCCGGCCATGGCCGGCGGCGCCTTCCGGCGGGCCACCCGGCAGGCGAAGCTGGCCACATGCTGCACCACCTGGTCGGCGCGCTGCGCGAAGCGCTCGCTGCGCAGCAGCAGGCCGAGCCCGGCCGCGGCCGCCGCCAGCAGGGCCAGGCCCGCGGCTGCCGAGCCGACCAGAACGGCGTCAGGCCTGGTCACGGTCAGCAAGGCCAGCAGCGCGAGGACCGGCAGGCCCAGGCGGGCGAAGACGTTCCAGATGCCCGAGACCAGGGTGTACAGCAGGTACTGTTCGGTGCCGATGCCCCAGCTGGACAGCATCGCCCAGCTCGCCCCCATGGCCAGAGCGCCCCCGGCGGGCAGGGTATTGGCCACGGCATTGGAGCTGAGGTTGACCGTCGCCGCCTCCCGCAGCCGCAGCGACGGCAGCACCGCGCAGATCCCGAACCAGTACGAGGCCAGGCTGGCGGCGGCCGCGACGCCGATGGCCACGGCGGCCAGCCAGGTCATCCCGTGCAGGCTGTCCCACACGCTGCGGTAGGACGCGAAGCGGGGGAGTGCGAAGCCGAAGGCGGCCGCGACGACCGCGACCGATACCGCGCTGCGCAGGATCTTCCGGCCGCACCGGGACGGCGGCCCGCCAGCCGGCCCGTCGGCCGCTGGCCCCGTTGCGCCTTGCGGCGCTGGTCGTTGCCCCAAAACTGCCCCTGGATCCGCCAACGCTGCCGCTCTTGCTTCGGGTGCGGCTGCCGAGGTCCAGGGCAGCACAACCACGGTACGTGCCCGCGATCGTCTATGGGTGAAATCCGCCGGTCCAGTCCCCGGCCAGGAAGCGAAACTACACTCCGTAGCGCCAGGCTTGCGATAAGTTTCATCACATGTCGCATCGATCTGAGCACCGAACGTGACCGCCTTATCGAGCGTGGCCGTCGTCGGGCTCGGCTACATCGGGCTGCCGACCGCGGTGTCGCTGGCCACGGGCGGGCTCGAGGTCACCGGCGTGGACACCAACCCCAGCATCGTCGAGCGGGTCAACCGGGGCGAGGCGCCGTTCGCCGAGCCTGACCTGTCCGTCGCCGTCAGCGGCGCGGTGGCCATGGGGCGGCTGCGGGCGCAGCGGGAGATGCCGCAGGCCGACGCCTACGTGATCGCCGTGCCCACCCCGTTCATCGTGGATGACGACGTGGCCCCGGGGGAGCGGGGCACCCCTCGGCGTGCGGACCTGAGCTACATCACCGCGGCGGCCGAGGCGGTCGCGGGCGTGCTGCGCGGCGGTGAGGTCATCGTGCTGGAGTCGACGGCGCCGCCCGGCACCACCCGGCGGGTCAGCGAGCTGATCGCGGCGCGCCGCCCGGACCTGCACCTGCCCCACGTCCCCGACATCCCTCCGGATGTGCACTTGGCGCATTGCCCGGAACGGGTGCTGCCGGGGCGGATCATGATCGAGATCGCGACCAACGACCGGGTCATCGGCGGCCTGACGCCGGCCTGCGCCGCACGGGCGGTCGAGCTGTACCGGACGTTCTGCCACGGCGAGCTGATCGTCACCGACGCGGCCAGCGCGGAGATGGCCAAGCTCGCCGAGAACGCCTACCGCGACGTGAACATCGCCTTCGCCAACGAGCTCTCGCTGATCTGCCAGCGCCTCGGCTTGGACGTCTGGGAGATCAGGCAGATGGCGAACCACCATCCGCGGGTCGAGATCCTGCGGCCCGGACCGGGTGTCGGCGGGCACTGCATCGCCGTGGACCCGTGGTTCATTGTCCAGGCCGCGCCCGACCTGGCCCGGCTGACCGCGGTCGCGCGCGCCGTCAACGACCATATGCCGGTGCACACCGCCGACCAGATCGTCGCCACCTCCCGCCGGTTCCGCGATCCACGGATCGCCTGCCTGGGGCTGTCGTTCAAGGCCGACGTCGGCGACGTGCGGGAGAGCCCGGCCGTGGACATCACCGCGCGGATCGCCGCGGCGCTGCCCGACGTCAAGATCCTTGCCGTGGAGCCGCACCTCGCGTCGCTGCCCAGCCGGCTCGACGACCTCGGCAACGTGGTGCTGGCCGACGCCGAGCACGCCATAGCCGAATCCGATGTGATCGCCCTGCTGGTCGACCACAGCTGTTTCCGGGCCATCAAGAAGACCCAGCTGACCGGCAAGGTGGTTTACGACACCCGGGGCGCGTGGGGATAGCGCCCGGTCACCCCGTTTGCTCTCCGGGTGACCGCCACGGGCCTGTATCCAGGCCGGGGTAGCGGACCTGCAGGTCGCGGATGGTCTGCGTCGTCCAGTAGGGGTGGCCGGGCGGGGGGAAGCCGAAGAGCAGGAGTTGCCGCATGCTGGCCTGCTCGACGAATGGCTTCCAGTCGGGATGGAACGAGTGGTCTCCCCAGGCATGACGGCCGGTCCACAGATTGTCGGCGTGCCGGTAGCTGACGTGCGCGCTGTAACGGGCGGAACCGGGAGCGGTGATCTCGGTGCCCCGGTGGAACGTGTCGGTGCTGTAGGCCAGCACGGTGCCGGCCGGGCCCGCCCCGGATTGCTCGCGGTCGTAGAAATCCGGCCGCTCGCGGCGCAGGTAGCCGTGCGGCAGCGCGGCGACCCCGGCCGTCACCGGCAGTGGCACCAGGTGCGTCGGGCCGTGGTCTTCGGGCACGTCGCTGAGCCAGATGAACATCTCGAGCCCGCGCCAGCGCAGGTCGCTGGAGGAGGGCACCAGCGGTGTGTGGTTGAGATAGTCGCGGTGATGTTCCTGCTCGTAGCGGGCGGCTCCGCTGTATTTGGCCCACAGCTCGGAGGCGTAGATGCGGATGTCGCCGGTGCCGAAGATGGCCGCGGCGAGGGCGATGAGCCTGTCGTGCACGACCAGCCGGCACAGGGCGACCGTCGGGAACGGGAACGCGATGATCCCGCCGAATTCGTCGCCGGTGTAGCCGCGGTTGCGCCCCTGGCCGGGGGCGGCGTGGTACTCCTCGGCGGTCGGGTAGACGGCGGCCAGATCACGCTGGGCCGCTTTCAGGTCGGGGCCGTCGAGATAGCCGGGCAGCACCACGAAACCATCGCGGCGCCAGGCGGCTGCCGCATCCGGCAGATCCATAAAGGCCACACTCCCGCATCCGGCCACGCGGACGCGAACAGATTTCCCCGGCGGCTATTGCACCCGCGGTCGTGGCCGTTCTTTGACCCCCTTCGCGAGCAGGCCTGTTACCTCGGCGATGCGTGCCGCGCGGAGGTCCGGCCGGCGGGTCGTCGCATCGATGTAACGGAGGTAGGCCCGGCGGTAGAACTGCGCCAGCGTGTCGAAGAACGCCCCGGCGGCCGGGTTGGCCGCCAGCGCCGCGGAGACGTCCTCGGCGAGATCGCCGCGCTGCGGGCCTTCGGGCGCCAGTTCGACCGTCACGTCGGAGCCGGCCGCAATGCCAATGCCGCGCATCCTGGACGGGTTCAGGGTGAACGCCCATCCGCTGCCGGACGGCGCGATCGTCACCCGTACCCGGCATTGGTTGACGGTGCCGTTGACGTGATGCACCGCTTTGGTGCCCCATGCCTCATCCGGGTCGAACGGGATCGCGATCACGGCGTGGCCACGGGGATCTTCGGCGACCCGGACTTGGAACCGCCTAGCCTGCATGGCCACATCGTTTCACGGCCGGGGCCACACGACCGGGAACAGCGGGTGGTCCATGGGCGCCCCGGCGGGAAGCTGCCCGGCCAGGCCGCCGAACGGCGGGGACGTGCGCCACGTGCGGGGCGCGTGCCGGGCATCGGCCGACAGGTACCTCAGCGACAAGACCCGCCGACGGCCCGGGTGGGCGAACCCCGGGGCTCCGTGCACGGTCAGGAAGTCGAAGAAGATGGCATCGCCCGGCGCCAGGCGGAAGCGCCGGATGTCGAACGCGCCGCGGTCGGCGTCGATGTCGGGCAGCTCGGCCAGGCTTCCCTCGGGAAACCAGCGCGCCTCGCCGAGCAAGAAGGTGCGCGGCATGAGCCAGGGGCCGCGATGCGTGCCAGCGACCAGCTCCAGGCACCCATCCTCCGGTACCGGATCCACCACGATCCAGGCGCTGACGCCCCGGCCGTCCACGTTGTAATAGGGCTGGTCCTGATGCCACGGGGTGCGCTGCCTGGTGCCTCCTTCCTTCACCAGCACATGATCGTGGTAGAAGCGGACCCGCGGGGTGCCCATCAGCGCGGCCGCGACGGCAGGAACCCGCGAGTGCCGCGCCAGCTGCTCGATCTCAGGCACCTCCCGCCAGCGACAGAAATCCTCGGTGAACGCACCGGGATCACCGGGGCTGCTGGCCACCTGGGCCAGCGGCCCGGGGCTGGCCAGCACCGCGTCGATCGCGGCCGCGGCCACAGCCACCTCGTCCGGCCCCAGGACCGAGCGGGCACACACCACCCCATCGCGGGAGAAGGCCGCCGCCATCCCCTCGCCGAGCGCGGGCTCCATAGGCCGCACCCTAACCCGTATGCGGCCGGGCCGTCCTCGCGTGACCGCGCGATCTCGCCCGCTACCTGGCCCGCCGGGAGCCGCCCCGGTGAGCGGCCCCCGAGCCGTTGAGCTGCGCGGGAACGGGCACCGGCACCTGGTCGGAGACGTAGCTGCCGTAGCCGTACTGGTAGCCATGGCCGTAGCTGGCGCCCTGCCTGGAGGCCTCGTTCAGCACCAGGCCCACCACGCGCGCATTCACCTGGGCCAGCTTCTCCGCGGCGCGCTGCAGGTCACCCCGTCTGGTCTGGCCAGCCGCCACGACCAGCACCGTGGCGTCGGCGTCCTTGGCCAGTACCACCGCGTCGGTGACCGGCAGCACCGGCGGACTGTCGATGAGCACCAGGTCGAACAGACCGCGCAGGGTCGAGAACACCTCCTGGATCCGCCGGCCGTTCAGCAGCTCGGCCGGGTTGGGTGGCATCTGCCCGCTGCCCAGCAGCCACAGGTTGTCGTCCCCGGGAACGGCATGGATCAGCTCTTCCACCGGCCGCTCGCCGAGGATGGCCGTGGTCAGGCCCTCGTGCTCGTCCACCCCGAAGAACTGGCCGAGCCTGGGCTTGCGCAGGTCACACGAGACCAGCACCACCCGCTGGCCGGCCTGGGCGAACATCGCGCCCAGGTTCGACAGCGTGGAGGTCTTCCCTTCGGCGGCGGCCGGGCTGGTGACCAGGATCGTGCGCAGGTCGCGTTCCTGCCGGGCGAACTGCAGCGAGGTGCGCAGCGACCGGTACGCCTCGGCGGCCGGGGACATCGGCCTGGCCAGCGACACCACCAGCGGCCGGTCGCGCTTCTTCCACGAGTTCACCATCGGCACCGCGGCCAGGACCGTGGCCCCGCCGAACTCCTCGGCCGTCTCCTTGGACGCCACCGCGTCGTCCAGGGCCTCCCGCAGGAACGCCGCGGCCAGGCCCAGGATCAGGCCGGCGATCAGGCCGAGCACGCCGTCCTCGGTCGGCTTCGGCGAGCTCGGGGACGCCGGTGCCTGGGCCGGCGTGACCAGGACCAGCCCGCTCGTCTCCGCGGAGCTGTCGACCTGCATCTGGGTGAGCTGCTCGTTCAGCACGGCTTCCTGGTTGACCAGCGCGGCCTGCTCTGACGCGGTGCCTGGCGTGCTGCGCAACTGCTTGATCTGCTTGCTGATCGACCGGATCTGGCCCCGCAGCTGCCCCTCGGCCTGGGCCAGGTTGTCGAGCGCCACGGTCTGCTGATAGCTGACGAACGCGTGGGCGTAGGCGTTGGCGGTCGTTGCCGCCCGCGCCGGAGTGGCGGCGATCGCGGTGATGGCGATCACGTTGGTCTGAGCGACCTCGGCCGCCGTGACCGAGGGTGTGCTGCCGATCTGGCGCTGCACGGCCTTCGTGACCGGGGCGCTGGTCACCAGCTGCAGCATGGTCTGCACATCGGTCGACGTGACCGGCTGCTGGGCCGATCCGAGCGCGCTGGCCTGGCTGGATGGCTGCACCAGGACCTGGGCCGAGGACGAGTACTGCTTCGGCTCGGTGAACGAGAACGCGAGGCTGATCCCTAACCCAACCAGCGCGAGCCCGATGACCCACCATTTCCGCCGGCGGATCAGGCGAGCATAGGAGCGAAGTGTCGGATCAGAACCGAACTCGCTGGTCATACGTTCCCTCCGTTGCCCGGCGCGGTGTTAGTCACGACGTTGAGTGTACTTATGACTACGCTAGGTAGGTGCCGATTTCACCGCCAGAAGTACTCGTTCTCTGCACAGCGAACATCTGCCGGTCGCCGATGGCCGAAGCTCTGCTCACCGATCGCCTGGCCGCGCTGGAACAGCCGGTGACCGTGCGTTCTGGCGGCATGCTGGGCGACGGCGAGCCACCGCGTCCCGAGGCGGTCACGGCCATGGCCGTTCACGGGCTCGACATAGCCTCGCACCGCAGCCACCGGGTGACCACCGACGATCTTGAGCGAGCCGACCTGACGCTCGCCATGGCCAGGGAAAATCTCCGCTACGCCGTCGTCACGGCGCCGGCCATCTGGCCGCGCGCGTTCACCATCCCCGAGCTTGTCCGCCGGGGCGAGGCGATCGGCGGCCGGCTGTCCGGGGAAAGCCTGGCCGGCTGGCTCGCCCGCGCCCACGCCGGGCGCCAGCGGGCCGCCTTGCTCGGGGACAGCCGCGATGACGACGTGGCCGACCCGACCGGTGGCCCGCAGCGCGGCTACACCGAAACGGCGGCCATCCTCAGCGGCCTGGCCGACCGGCTGGTCCGTCTCTGCTGGGGAGCTGGATCAGCCGCAGGTACCAGCGAGGCCCGCGCCCACCAGGGCCGGTGACGGCGTTCGGCATGCCGCCGCCGGGTTTCTAGCGGGTGCCGAGGGTGAGCTCCGCGTCCGAGTCCGGGTCCGGGGCGGGCGGGGGAATGACCCGGGCGGCGTTCACCCGGCCGGCGCCGGCGGGCCCGGTGACGGCGCTGGCCCCGCTGGCGCCGGCCGCGCAGTCGGCCAGCGCGGCGCGCAGCCCGGCCAGGCCGTCGGCCGGGTCCAGGCCCATGACCGCGTCGGGCGGCAGCGGGCTCACCGGGACGTGCCGGATCAGCGGATGGTACGGGCGCTCGTCCTGCTCGCCCGCGCCGAGCAGGTCCTCGGTCAGCTTCTCGCCCGGCCGCAGGCCGGTGTAGACGATGTCGACCGGCCGCGGCACGGTCGCGACCAGCCGGCGGGCCATGTCGGCGATCCGGATCTGCTCTCCCATGTCGAGAACGAGCACCTCGCCGTCCCGGCCGATGACCGCGGCCTGGAGCACGAGCTGGACCGCCTCGTCCGCGGTCATGAAGTAGCGGCTCACCTCCGGATGGGTCACCGTGACCGGGCCGCCCGCGGCGATCTGCGCGCTCAGCGCGGTCAGCACCGAGCCGCGGCTGCCGAGGACATTGCCGAACCTGACGCTCAGGTAGGTGCCGGCCGCCTGGCCGGCCATGTGCGCGGTGAGCCGCTCGGCGGCCCGCTTGGAGTAGCCGAGCACGCTGACCGGGTCCGCCGCCTTGTCCGTGGAGATGTTCACGAACGACTCGACGCCGCAGGCCGCAGCGGCCTCGAGCACCGTGCAGGTCCCCCACACGTTGGTCTTCAGCGCCTCGGCCGGATAGCGCTCCAGTAACGGCAGGTGCTTGAGCGCGGCGGCGTGGAACACGATCTGCGGCCGGAACTGCTCGAAGACCTGCCGGATGCGCCGCGGGTCACGGATGTCGGCCAGCACCGACCCGTCGGAGTCGAGCAGCGCCCGCCCGTGCAGCGCCAGCTGCACGGCGTGCAGCGCCGACTCGTCACGGTCCAGCATGATCAGCTCTGCGGGCTTGAAGTGGTTCAGCTGGCGGCAGAGCTCGGATCCGATGGAGCCGCCGGCCCCGGTGACCAGGATCCGCTGGCCGGCGAAGTGCCCGGCCACCGACGCGACGTCGGTCTGCACTGGCCTGCGGCCGAGCAGATCGCTGATCCGCGGGTCGCGTACCCCCTCGATGCGGGCTACGCCGCTCAGCAGCTCGGTGATCGACGGGATCACCTTGGGAACCAGGCGGCACCGCTCGGCCAGGGCGGTGAGATCCCGGATCGCCGTGCCGCTGGCCCGCGCGATCGCGATAACCAGCACGGTGGCACCCGTCTTCGCGGCCGCGTGCGCCATCGCGCTGCGGTCACCCAGCACCGGGACCCCGAGTATCCGCAGCCGGCGCTTGGTCAGATCGTCGTCCAGGAGCGCCACCGGCCGGTACTCGGCGTCCTCCTGGGTCAGCAGGCTGTGCACCAGCTGGCTGCCCGCCGCGCCGGCTCCGAACACGATCACCTTTACCGCGGTCGCCTTCGACGCCGGGGGCGTCCGGATCCGCTGCCGGACGGCGAACAGGACGTACCGGGCGCCGAGCATGGCCAGCACCGCGAACACCGCCGCGCCGGCCACGGTCGCCAGCGGCGCATGCTGGCCGGGAATCAGGAAGGTGGTCACCGCGGCCAGCGCGGCGCACGTCATGAGGGCCGCGGCGCCGACCCCGACGACCTCATCGAGGCTGCCGCGCTGATACCGGCTCCGGTACAGGCCGGCGAGCAGGCCGCAGCCAGGTGACAGCACGCAGACCGCGATCGTCACCCGTAACGCAAAGGACGGCAGGACGGCCGCGGCGGAAAGGTCGCGGGTGACCCAGCCCGCTGCGAGCATGCCCCAAATCCAGACAACAATGTCATAGCTGAATTCCGCGGTCGTCCGGCTAATTCGCTGCCGAATGCGGGCTGTATCGGCTGATCGCGTCCGTATACTGTCACGCAGCACACCGTTGCTCACGAATTCCCCGTTCTGGTCGGTTCCCCTGAAGCAGCACGGTCGTGCGGCGTGCTCTCGCTGGCATACGGCCGCCGCGTCCGCTACATTACTCTGCATATCTTTGAACGTGCATGAAGTAGCTTCAAAAAAGGCATGATAGCTCCGGGCAGCGTCGAGCTAATGGCTTTGAGGGGGAAATAGAGAATGTCCGACACTTCCATACAGGACTTCTACGCATCGCAGGCGGAGGAGGCTCGCGGACCGGAGTCGCCGCGCCCGTCGCGCCGCAAGCGGCGCCGCAAGAGGCTGATCAAGGTGGCGATCGCGGCGGCTAGCAGCCTGGTCGCCGTGGTCGGCCTGGTCGTCGGCGGAGGCTATCTGTACTTAAATCACGAGATCGGCAGCGTCCAGCGCATTCATGTCGCTGCGCTGGACGCCAAGGACCAGCCCTTGGCACCGCCTGGGAGCATGACGATCCTGCTCACCGCGTCCGGGATGTTTCCTGGCGCCAACGTGCCGACCGGCCTGATCGAACTGATTCACTTCAACGCCGATGACCAGGGCGGAGCCGTCATATCGTTCCCGGCGAATGTGCTCGTCCATGTGCCCGGCCACGGGGAGCAAAGGCTCGGCGAAACCCTGGCCCTCGGCGGGCCCTCGCTGATGATCGAGACCCTCGAGCACCTGACGCACGTCCGCATCAACCATTATTCGCAGGTTACGTTCTCAGGCCTCGAGCAGATCGTCGGCGCGATAGGCGGAGTCCATGTGGAGGTGCCGTACCCGACCACGAGCTTCGGCATCCACTTCCACGCCGGGATCAATTTCATCGATAGCGCCAACGCACTGGCATACGTGCGTCAGCCGCTGGTCAGCCAGGTAACCCGCACGGAACTCCAGGAGAACCTGTTCCGGGCTATTCTGCACAAGATTTGCAGCCGCGGTTTGTTCGACACCTCGAACTTCGGCGTGCTCGAGGCCGTGGTGCGCGCGGTCAGCGTGGACACCAACCTCAGCAATGACCAGCTGGTGCACCTGGCCCGGAATCTGGCCCGCCACATGGAGGGCCGCGGGGAATCCATCGTCGTGCCCACGACTGGCCCGCCGGACGCAGGCTTCAGCCAGCCCGTGGACCTGCGCACCAGGATCGCCAACCAGCTCTGGCGGGCGATCAGGCGCGACAAGGTCGCGCAGTTCACCGAGCGCTTCCCGTTCACGGTGACGCCGGGGGCGCCGGGCTGATCCAAAGGCATCGCAGCAGGTAGGCATTGCAGCAGGGTGGCCCCCGATCGGGGCCACCCTGTTGCGTCTGGTTAGCCTTTGATCGGTAAGGCTGCCACGGGGGCAAGCAGGAAAGCGGAACGGGAGAATTAATGCGGGACACGTTGCCGGAAATCGGCTCCTTCGTCGCGCTAGGGGACAGTTTTACCGAGGGTCTCGGGGATCCGGATCCCGACCGGCCCGGTCACCGGGGGTGGGCTGACCGGTTCGCGGAGCGGCTCGCCGACGGCCGCCCAGGCCTGCGTTACGCCAACCTCGCGGTCCGGGGCAAGCTCGTGGCCGAGGTCGTCGGCGACCAGGTGCCGGTGGCGGTGGCCATGGCACCCGACCTGGTCAGCATCGCCGCCGGCGGCAACGACCTGCTCCGGCCCCGGGCCGATCCCGATGCGCTCGCCCAGACGTTCGGGGCGGCGGTCGCTGACCTGCGGGCGGCCGGCTGCCAGGTGCTGCTGTTCACCGGGTTCGACCCGCGCCCGTTCCCGCTGGTCCGCCTGATCCGCGGCAAGGTGGCCGCCTACAACATGCACCTGCGCGCGATTGCCGACCGCAACGACTGCCACCTGGTGGACCTCTGGTCGATGCGCGTGCTCGACGACCCGCGCGAGTGGAGCGCGGACCGTCTGCACCTGAGCTCGGACGGTCACCGGCGGGTGGCCCTGCGGGCTTGCGAGGTCATGGGGGTGAGCGTCGACCAGGACTGGCGCGACCCGCTGCCACCGCGGCCCAGCCCTCAGGCCGTGCTGACCAAGGCCGCGGCCCGGTCCCGCGCCGATGTCCTGGCCCAGACGGCCGACTGGTTCGCGGCCCGGCGGCTCGATGCGCGCTGGGCGCGGGAGTACGCGGTGCCCTGGGTTACCAGGCGGCTGCGCGGCGTCTCCTCGGGCGACGGCATTCCGCCCAAGCGCCCGGAGATGCTGCCGCTGTAACCAGGGCCGGCCTGGCCGCTGCGTTCAGGAGTTCAGGAAAGCCAGAACGGCCAGCACCCGGCGGTTGTCGTCGTTCGACGGCGCCAGGTCGAGCTTGGCGAAGATGCTGGTGCTGTGCTTGCCGACCGCTTTCTCGGAGATGAACAGCCGCTGGGCGATGGCGCTGTTGGAGCGCCCCTCCGCCATCAGCTCGAGCACCTCGCGCTCGCGCGCGGTCAGCCGCGTGATCGGCTCGTCCCTGGCCCGGCGGCCGAGCAGCCT
>Ga0335074_10013713_pt1 | contig 11390 bp, 11 predicted proteins | sample Lox_Sample_23_FD_206715 | JGI IMG/M metagenome (GOLD analysis project Ga0335074, IMG submission 206715) | Soil microbial communities from Loxahatchee National Wildlife Refuge, Florida, United States - Lox_Sample_2.3 | ecosystem: Environmental > Terrestrial > Soil > Wetlands | place: USA...
GCCCCGCCATCCCGAACCGGCGCTCGTCGCCGCGCCGGGTGCCGCTGACCCCGAGCACGAGCCGTTCGAGCGCCTGATGGAGGACTGGCTCCCGCTGACCTATTCGCTGAACGCAATCAACCGGAGCATGGGACAGGACGACTTGTACCCGTTCACGCTCGCGCCGGTCGTGGTCGACAAGCTCGCGTTCGTGCACGAGCTCGTGCTGAGCGCTTAGTCGCCCTCGCCGCCCTCGCCGCCCTCGCCGCCCTCGAGCAGCCCGAGCACGCCGGTCAGCTCCATCATCCGCCTGGTCTGAGGCTGCAGCTCGCCTTCGATCTGCAACTCCCCACGGCCCTCCTCGGAGCGGCGCAGGGCCGCGAGGATCGCGGCAAGGCCGGTCGAGTCGATGAACGGCACCCCGGACAGATCAAGCTTCACCGCCCGCCGGCGCGAGAGCTCGGTATCGAGCAGTCGCCTGAGCTCGTCGGCGGTCGCGAGGTCGAGCTCGCCTTCGACGAGCACGGTCACGCCATCGTCGCTGCCAGCGGGGCTGGTGGTCAGCGAAAAGCCCGCCGAACCACCTGGAGCCCGCCTGCCGCCCGCAAAATCAGAGGCCATACGTCAGCAATTTTATTACGCCTCAGCCAGGTCCGGTTGAAAGCTCGTCCCCGCGGAGAGAATGCGAAGCATGAGTTCCGGGTCGGGTCCCCGGCGGCCCCGGCTCCGCCGCTCAGACTGCTCCGGGCCCGGGTTGCGCCGGGTGCGGCATGGCCGTGGATTCACGTACCTCGACGAGCGCGGCGAGCGAACGACCGACGATGAGCTTCTCGCCAGGGTCCGTGAGCTCGCGATTCCGCCCGCATGGCAGGACGTCTGGATCTGCCCAGACCCCTGGGGACATCTCCAGGCCACGGGAACGGATGCCGCCGGGCGTAAGCAGTACCTCTACCACGACCGCTGGCGTCAGCAACGCGACCGGGCGAAGTTCCGTGAGATGGAGAGCTTCGCCGAGCAGTTGCCGAAGCTGCGCCGCCGCGTGGCCCGGGATCTGAAGGGCGATGAGGTTTCCCGCGCGCGCGTACTCGCGTGCGCGGTGCGGCTGCTCGATGTCGGGCTGTTCCGGGTCGGCGGGGAGGAATACGCAGAGCAGGGGGGAGGCCTGGGTCTCGCGACGATCCGCCGAGAGCATGTCTCGCTGGACGACGACACGGCGTTGTTCGACTATCCCGCCAAGAGTGGCGTGCGACGAAAGCACAACGTCTCCGACGCGCAGGCCATCGCGGTGTTGCGCGCGCTCGCACGCCGGCGCGGTGGGCCCGAGGAGCTGCTGGCCTATCGCGAGGGGCGGCGGTGGAAGCCGATCCGCTCCGACGACATCAACGACTACATCAAGGAATGGCTCGGGCCGGAGTTCAGCGCCAAGGACTTCCGTACCTGGAACGGCACCGTGCTCGCGGCGGTCGCACTCGCCGGTCTCGGTCCGCCGCCGAGCAGTAAGACGGGTGCGCGACGCGTCATGAACTCGGTCGCCAAGCAGGTGGCCGAGGTGCTCGGCAACACGCCCGCGGTCGCTCGCCGTGCGTACATCGACCCGCGCGTGTTCGATCGCTACCTGTCCGGCTGGACGATTCGAGGAGCGGTCGACGGGCTCGAGCGGATCGGCGAGGGCGACAGCCCGGCTCGCCGCCGGCTCGAGCGAGCGGTGCTCGACCTGCTGGCAGAGGACGAGAACTCGAGCGCGATCAAGCTCGCTGCGTAGCGGGCTGCCCGTCCGGTTCGGAGTAGGCAGGAGCACAGTCGGGTAGCGCTTACTTGATCCCAAAGCTGAGGAGGAATGTCTGTGGCCGGCAAAGAACTGAACGAACGAGACACGAAGCTCGTGCAGTGGCTGAACGAGGCTCACGTCAAGGAGGCGGAGCTCGAGGCCGACCTCGCCGCCCACATATCGCTGACGCAGAAGCCGGCGTACAAGAAGCGGCTTCAGGCTCATCTGAAGGAGACCCGCGACCACAAGCGTCAGGTCGCGCGCCGGATCAAGCAACTTGGAGGCGTGGCGGAAGTAGGTCCGCTGCCCGGCGCGGCCGGCGAGGTGGCCGGCAAGGCGGTGGCCGCGGTCAAGGGCCAAGTAGGGGCGCTCCGTGCGGCGGTCACCGACCAGGCCGAGACCCATCTGCGCAATGCGCAGGAGGAGCTACGCGAGGAGCACGTCGAGATCGCTCTGTATTCGCGGATCGAGACGTTCGCAACCGAGGTCGGCGACAAGGACACCGCCAAGCTGGCGGCGGGCGTCCGCCGGGACGAGGAGCGGATGGCGAAGTTCCTCGACGCGGAGCTCAAGCGCTTGGTCAAGGACGTGGTCAAGGCTTCCGTGCCGCGCGACCAGCGTGCCGCACCGGCGAGGCGGCGCAGCACCGGTCGCGCACGAGGCGGCGCGCGCTCCGGCGCGACCGGCCGCCGGCGCACCGCCGCACGCGCCTGAGCAACCGACTCGGGGAGACTTTCCCACCTCCTGGGTGGGTTTCTCTCCCCGGGTGGTGGGGCGTAACGTAACCCAGGCGTGACGCTGACGCCCGCCCATCAGGCGTACTTGCTCGAGGCGCGCCAGATGCAGGCGCTGTCCTTCTCGGTGCACATCCCGCTGGTGTGTTTCGGGATCGCGTTCCCAGCAATGGTGATGTTCTGCGAGTGGCGCTACCTGCGCACCGGTGACGAGCTGTACCGCACCCTCGCCCGGCGTTGGACGAAGATCATGACCGCCCTATTCGCGGTCGGCGTGATCACCGGCACGATCCTCAGCTTCGAGATGGGCCTGCTGTGGCCGAACTTCACCGGCACCTTTGGGTCCGTTTTCGGCCTGGGGTTTGCGGTCGAGGGCTTCTCGTTCTTCGCCGAGGCGATCTTCATCGGCATATACGTTTACGGGTGGGATCGGTTGTCCCCAAGGGCACATTTCGCCTCCGGATTGCCGATCGTCCTCGCCGGCTTCACCGGCTCGCTGATGGTGATCTCCGTCAACGCGTGGATGAACCATCCCTCCGGCTTCCGGCTGAAGAACGGAAAGGCGATCGACGTGCACCCGCTCGCGGCGCTATTCGGCAACAGCTACCTGTGGAACGAGCTGATTCACATGTACGTGGCCGGGTACATCGTCGTCGGCTTCCTGGTCGCCGCCGCATACGGCGTTGGCGCGCTGCGCGGTCGCTGGGGCCGCTACGAGCGGACCGCGTTCACGATCCCGGTGACGGTCGCGGCGCTCGCCTCGCCGATTCAGGTCCTGATCGGGGATTGGGTCGCGCGCGACGTCGCGACAACGCAGCCGATCAAGCTCGCCGCGATCGAGGGCCTCTACAAGACCACGCGCGGCGCCTCCGAGCACCTGCTCGGGTGGTACACGCAGGGGCAAGTCAAGTACGGGATCGCGATCCCCCACCTGCTGTCGGTGCTCGCGTTCCACAGCTGGAACGCCAAGGTGATCGGGCTCGACACCGTGCCCGCCGACGACCGGCCGCCGATCAACATCACCCGGTTCTCATTCCAGACGATGGTCGGAATCGGCACGCTGCTGGCGCTGCTCGGCGTCGTGTTCCTGTTCATCCGGTGGCGTAGAGGCGCCCTGCCCCGCTCCAAATGGTTCTTCAGGGCGGTCGTCGCAGCCGGACCGCTGTCGGTCGTGGCGCTGATCGCCGGCTGGGTGACCGACGAGGTCGGCCGCCAGCCGTGGGTCGTCTACGACGTGATGCGGACCTCTCAGGCCGTCACCGGGGCGGGCGGGATCCCGGTCGGCTACGGCGTGCTGGTGGTCGCGTACATCGGCGTGGGCGCCGGGGTGTGGTGGACGCTGCGGCGCCTCGCGCGGGCTCCGCTCGAGCTGCCAGCGCCGGCCGAGGCGGCCGGATAAGCCATGCATCTGTACTCGATCCCGCTGATCTTCATCCTCATCGGGCTGACGCTCTATGTGGTGCTCGGCGGGGCTGACTTCGGGGCAGGTATCTGGCAGCTGACCGCCGGCAGTGGCCAGGAGGCCGAGCGGCTGCGGGACCACGCCCACGACTCGATGGCTCCCGTGTGGGAGGCCAATCACGTGTGGCTGATCTTCGTGCTCACCGTGCTGTGGACCGCATACCCGAGTGCCTTTGAGTCGATCGCCTCGACGCTGTCCGTCCCCTTGTTCCTGGCGGCGATCGGGATCGTCTTCCGCGGCGCCACCTACGCGCTCCGGAGTGGCGCGCGGGCGGGCCGCGAGACGCGCGCGATCGACGTCGTGTTCGCGCTTGCCTCGCTGCTGACCCCGTTCGCCCTCGGCGCCGCGGCCGGTGGGATCGCGTCGCGGCGCGTCCCGGTCGGCAACGCAGCCGGCCACCTCTTCTCCAGCTGGCTGAACCCGACATCGGTGATGATCGGCGCGCTTGCGGTGGCGACCGCCGCGTACATGGCGGCCGTGTTCCTCGCGGCCGACGCGGTCCGGATCGGGGACGCGGACTGCGAGCGCGCGTTCAGGGCTCGGGCACTGCTCGCAGGTGGAGTTGCGGGCGCGCTCGCGCTCGGCGGGCTCGTGGTGGTGCACGGAGACGCGCACTTCCTCTATCGCCCACTCGTGACCGGCTCGGGCTTGCCGGCGCTGATCGTCTCCGCGCTCGCCGGCATCGGGACGTTCACGCTCGTGCTGGCCCGACGCTACGAGCCGGCGCGGTATACGGCGGCGCTCGCGGTCGCGGCGATCATCGCCGGCTGGGCGCTCGCGCAGCAGCCGTTGCTGCTGCGCGGCTTGACTATCCACCAGGCGGCGGCGCCGCAGGCCACGCTGGTGCTCGTGGTGATCGCGGTGCTCGCCGGCGGCGCGCTCCTGTTCCCCTCGCTGGCGTTGCTGTTCAGGCTCGTGCTCTCCGGGCGGGTCGGCCATGGGCCGGCCGGCGAACAAGACGCGGGCGAGATCGGACCCCGAGCGCTCGTCGCCGCGTTGAAGTCGGGGGTGGCGGCGCGGGCGGCGATCATGTGTCTGGTGGCCGGCTTCGGGCTGCTGACGCTCGCAGACGCGCAATGGACGCACGTGATCGGCGTCGTCGCGCTGCTCGCGTTTGTGGTGTTCGGGTTCGCCGCGGTGGCGCCGGCCGAGCTCGCGGCCGCAGACGATCCTGACTGAGTTCGATCCCGGACACCTTTGCGTTTACCGTCTGCCCTCGACGGGCATTGGGCCTGCGACGATGCCGACTCGCGATCAGGTGAACGCGCTACTCGACGAAGGCCACACGTATGAGACGGCGGCACGCGAGCTGAACATCCCTGCGGGGCTCGTGTCGATGATCGCCACCGGGCTGCCGGCGGACGGCGGTGAGTCCCCCAATCAGCAGCTCGTAAACCCGCCGCCTTTCACCCCGACGCGCAAGCAGGACGTGATCGATTGGGTGCGCGAACGGGCCGCACGGGAGCTCGCAAAGCCGTCGTGAGCCGCTCACTGCCCTCGCCCTCCGAGTGGCCGGTACTCCGGCAACTCCGCGACGGCGACCGGCTGGGACGCGGAGCTGCGGTGAAATCAAAACGGACCGCGGCGCTCACACCGCGGACCGCGAACTCCGACCGGGTGGTGAAGTCCGTGTGCCCGTACTGCGCCGTCGGCTGCGCCCAGAACGTGTACGTCAAGGACGACCGCGTCGTGCAGATCGAGGGCGATCCGGACGCGCCCCACAGCCGCGGTCGCCTGTGCCCGAAGGGATCTGCGACGCTTCAGCTCACAACCGGCGACGCCCGCGAGAAGCACGTCCTATACCGGCGACCGCACGGCACCGACTGGGAGCGGCTCGAGCTCGAGACGGCGATGGACATGGTCGCCGACCGGATCGTCGCCACGCGCCGCGAGGGCTGGGAGTGGGAGAGCGATGACGCCCGCACTCGCCGCTGCATGAGCATCGCCGCGCTCGGCGGCGCGACGCTCGACAACGAAGAGAACTACCTGATCAAGAAGTTTCTGACCGCGCTCGGAGTGATCCAGATCGAGAACCAGGCGCGGGTCTGCCACAGCTCGACGGTGGTCGGGCTCGGCACCTCGTTCGGTCGCGGCGCATCCACGACGCTGCCCGGAGATCTTCAGAACTCGGACCTGATCGTGCTCGAGGGCTCGAACATGGCCGAGGCGCACCCGGTCGCGTTTCAATGGGTGATGGAGGCGAAGGCACGCGGCGCGACCGTGATCCATGTCGACCCTCACTACAGCCGCACGAGCGCACTCGCCGACACGTTCGTTCCGATCCGTGCCGGCAGCGACATCGCGTTCCTCGGCGGGATCATCAACCACGTGATCCAGACCGAGTCGGACTTTCGCGAGTATGTGCTCGCGTACACGAACGCCCCGACGATCATCGGGGAGGAGTTCGACGACGCCGACGCGGACGGGATCTTCTCCGGCTACGACCCTGAGACCGCCAGTTACGACCCCACCAGCTGGCAGTACGAGGGCGTGTTCGTCGCGGCGGCGGCCGGACAGCGCGACCAGGAGGGCAGCCTCGCGCGGCACGGGGCAGGTGGGGAGGGGCAGGCCTCCGAGGAAGCGCAGGGCGCGCCGAAGCTCGACCTGACGCTCGAACATCCGCGGTGCGTGTGGCAGATCCTCAAGCGTCATTACGCGCGCTACACGCCCGAGATGGTCGAGCAGGTGTGCGGAATTCCACAGGAGCTGTTCGCGCAGGTCTGCCGGCTGTTCGTGGAGAACTCGGGCCGTGAGCGCACGACGGCGTTCGTGCACGGCGTCGGCTGGACCCAGCACACCATCGGCTCGCAGTACATCCGCGCAGCGTCGATGCTTCAGCTGCTGTTGGGCAACATCGGCCGGCCGGGGGGAGGGGTGATGGCAATGCGTGGACACGCCTCGATCCAGGGCTCGAGCGATATCCCGACCCTGTTCGACACGCTGCCGGGCTACATCCCGATGCCGCACGCCCACGGCGGCCAGGACCTCGAGTCATTCATCGACGGCGACGCGCCGAAGCGGGGCTTCTGGGGCAACATGAGTGACTACACGGTCAGCCTGCTCAAGGCCTGGTGGGGCGGAGCGGCGACCGCGGAGAATGACTTCTGCTTCGACTACCTGCCGCGCCTGACCGGCAGCCACAGCACCTACGACACGGTGATGGAGCAGATTGCGGGCACCGTCACGGGGTACATGCTGTTTGGGCAGAACCCCGCCGTCGGGTCGGCGAACACGCATATGCAGCGGCTCGGGATGGCGAACCTCGAGTGGCTCATCGTCCGCGACTTCTCGCTGATCGAGTCGGCCACCTGGTGGAAGGATGGCCCCGAGATCGAATCGGGCGAGATGCGCACCGAGGACCTGAAGACCGAGGTGTTCTTCTTCCCGGCCGCGGCCCACGTGGAGAAGAGCGGCACGTTCACGAACACGCAGCGGATGGTGCAGTGGCACTACCAGGCTCAGCAGCCCGTCGAGGATCAGCGCAGCGAGTTGTGGTTCATGTACCACCTCGGCCGTCGGATACGTGAACGACTCGAGGGTTCGACCGACGAGATGGACCGGCCGGTGCTCGACCTCACCTGGGATTACCCGACAGAGGGACCGCACAACGACCCCAGCGCCGACGCCGTGCTGGCAGAGATCAGCGGCTTCGATCACGAGGGTGAGCTGCTCTCCGGGTACACCGAGCTGAAATCCGACGGGTCCACCGCGTGCGGGTGCTGGATCTACTCTGGCTGCTACGCCGACGGTGTCAACCAGACCGCACGCCGCAAGCCGGCCACCGAACAGAACTGGACCGGCTCCGATTGGGCGTGGGCGTGGCCGATGAACCGGCGGATTCTCTACAACCGGGCGTCCGCCGACCCCGAAGGGAAGCCGTGGTCCGAGCGCAAGGCGCTCGTCTGGTGGGACGCGGAGAGCGAGCGATGGACCGGGCACGACACGCCCGACTTCGAGGCGACGAAGCCCCCCGGCTATCGACCGGACGAGGAGGCCACCGGGCCCGACGCGATCCCTGGCGATGCCGCGTTCATCATGCAGGCCGATAGCCGCGGCTGGCTGTTCGCTCCTGCCGGCGTCGCCGATGGTCCGCTGCCGACGCACTACGAACCGCAGGACTCGACCGAACGAAATCGGCTGTACCACCAGCAGCGTAACCCGGCACGGCAGGTCTACGAGCATCCCGGCAACCGCTACCACCCCGATCCGGATTCCCCCGGCGCGGAGGTGTTCCCGTACGCGGTCACGACCTACCGGCTCACCGAGCATTTCACCGCCGGCGGCATGAGCAGATGGGTGCCGTATCTGGCAGAGCTCCAGCCCGAGTTCTTCTGCGAGGTCTCCCCCGAGCTCGCGGCGGAGCGCGCGCTGGAGCACGGTGAATGGGCGACGCTCGTCTCCGCGCGCGGAGCGATCGAGGCGCGCGTGATGGTCACCGACCGGATGACCCCGCTGCACTTGCGCGACCGGGTCGTGCATACGATCGGGATGCCGTACCACTGGGGTCCGAACGGCTACGCCGCTGGGGACTCGATGAACGAGCTGTCTTCGATGTCGCTCGACCCCAGCTCGCATATCCAAGAAGTGAAGGCGTTGACGGTCGACATCCGGCCAGGGCGGCGCCCGCGCGGGGCCGCGCGCCGTGAGCTTGTCGCGGAGTACTGCAAGCGCGCGGGGATCACGGCGCAAACGGGGATGAAGCCGTGAGCGGGCCGCTGAACGTGCTGCTCTCAGGCGGCGATCCGGCGACCGTGTCCGGTTACGAGGACGCCCCACCGCGGATGGGCTTCTTCACCGACACGTCGGTGTGCATCGGCTGCAAGGCGTGCGAGGTCGCGTGTAAGGAGTGGAATCAGGTGCCCGAGGACGGCTTGCAGTGGCTCGGGCGCTCGCATGACAACTCCGGCGGGCTCGGCGCAGACACCTGGCGGCATGTCGCGTTCATCGAGCAGCGGGTGCCGGTCGGGCGCCACGAACCAAACTTCCAAAGGGACGGGGAGGGGTTCCGGTGGCTGATGTCCTCCGACGTCTGCAAGCACTGCACGCACGCGGCCTGCCTCGACGCGTGCCCGACCGGCGCGATCTTCCGCACCGAGTTCGGCACCGTCGTGGTGCAGGCGGACGTCTGCAACGGCTGCGGCTACTGCGTCCCGGCATGCCCATACGGCGTGCTCGACAAGCGCGAGGACGACGGCCGGATCTTCAAGTGCACGCTCTGCTACGACCGGCTGGGCGTCGGCCAGGAGCCGGCATGCGCGAAGGCGTGCCCGACCGACTCGATCCAGTTCGGCGAGCTCGAGGAGCTTCGCGAGCGCGCCGCCGGACGGGTGGAGCAGCTGCACGAGGCGGGCGTGACCGAGGCCCGGCTCTACGGCCATGATCCGAACGACGGGGTGGGGGGAGACGGTGCGTTCTTCCTGCTGCTCGACGAGCCCGAGGTATACGGGTTGCCGCCCGACCCGGTCGTCACGACCCGCGACCTACCGCGGCTGTGGCGCGACGTGGCGCTGGCCGGCGGGGCGTTGATCGCGGCGGCGGCGCTGTCGTTCATCGGAGCTCGGCGATGAGCGTCACGCGGGACGGAATGGAGGCGGCGCGCCCCGGCAGGGAGGCGCGCTCCTGGTCCGGGGCCGAGAGTGCGTACCGCAAGGGCAGGCCACGTACCCATGCGCGCGCCTCCTACTACGACGAGCCGATCATCAACCCACCGGTGTGGGAGGAGCGAGAGATCGCGGGCTACCTGTTCACGGGTGGGCTTGCCGGAGCATCTTCGATCCTTGCCACCGGTGCCGAGCTGAGCGGCCGTCCGGTGCTCGCGCGGCGCGCGAAGCTATGCGCCAGCGGCGCGATCACCGCCTCGCTCGGCGCCCTGATCTACGACCTCGGGCGACCCGCGCGATTCATCAACATGCTGCGCGTGTTCAAGCCGACCTCGCCGATGAGCGTCGGCACCTGGATTCTCGCCGCTTACAGCCCGCTCAACTTCGCGACCTCGGCGAGCGCCGTGCTCGGCCGGTACGAGTCCGCGGGCCGTGCGGCCGGCGTCGGTGCCGGCGCACTCGGTGCGGCTGTATCGACGTACACGGCGGCGTTGATCGCGAACACGTCCGTGCCCGCGTGGCGCGAGGGCCGTCGTGAACTTCCGTTCCTGTTCGCGGGCTCGGCGGCCAGCGCCGCCGGTGGATTCGGCCTGATCGCCGCACCGCTCCGCGAGAACGCCCCGGCGCTGCGGTTCGCGGCTCTCGGCGCGGCCGCCGAGCTCGGCGCCGAGGAGCTGTTGACGCGGCGCCTCGGAATGATCTCCGAGACGCTGGAGCAGGGCACCGCGAAACGGCGGCTGAAGGCCGCCAAGCTGTTGACCGCAGCGGGCGCGGGGGTGGCAGTCGCCGTCGGTCGCCGTAACCGGCTCGCTGCGGCGGGAGCCGGCGCGGCGCTGGTCGCCGGCTCGGCACTGACCCGGTTCGGGCTGTTCGCTGCCGGCATGGCGTCTGCCAAGGACCCTAAGTACACGGTCGTGCCCCAGCGCGAGCGGCTCGAGGCCGCCCGCCGGGAATCGCTCGCGCGTTGAAATGCAACTCGCGGGGTAGGTCCCGAGGATGCGCGCAGAACGCATCCCCGAGCCTCAGCTCGAGCGTCAGGGGAAGAGCTTCGTGACGCCGGCGGCCGGGTTCCTGATGATCGGCGTGACGATCCTCGTGCCGGGGCTGCTCCTGGTGATCCTTGCCCACTCCTGGGTGTTCGCGCTCGGAATCGTGCTGGTGGCAATTTCGCTGCCGTTCGACGCTGTCGGAGTGGTGGGCCTCGGCGCTGCCGCCGTCGCCCGGTGGGCCGCTCGGCACAAGTCGTTTGCCTGACGTCTGAACGGGAAGCATCGCAACCATATGGAACGGAGAAACTAATGGGGTGGGCTGGTTCGCTTTTGCTAATTGCCGTGGGCGCGATTCTGCGTTTCGCGGTCACGGTCAACACACACGGGATCGACCTGCAAACCGTGGGCGTGATTCTGATGGTCGTCGGCGCGGTCGGCTTTGTCGTGGCGTTGTTCTGGATGGCGATGTGGACTCAGCGAGGGGGCGTCTCAGAGCCACCGCCTGACGGGCGCGCGACGAGCTCGGATCCACGGTACTGATGGCGCAGGAACTGAACGTCGCCGACCTGCGGCTGAGGAGTCCTGCGTTCAAGCACCACGAGGCGATCCCGGCCAGACACGCGTCCGACGGCGAGGACATCGCCCCGGAACTGTCGTGGTCCGGCGTTCCCGATGGCACGAAGGCGTTTGCGATCGTTGTGCACGACCCAGACGCGCCGCTGGTCGACGGCTTCACCCACTGGGTCGCGTACGGGATCTCCGGCAACACGACCAGCCTGCCCGAAGGGGGCGGCGATGTCACGGAGGGCGTCAACTCGACGGGCAAATCCGGCTACATGGGGCCGGCGCCGCCACCCG
>Ga0335074_10013714_pt1 | contig 11389 bp, 11 predicted proteins | sample Lox_Sample_23_FD_206715 | JGI IMG/M metagenome (GOLD analysis project Ga0335074, IMG submission 206715) | Soil microbial communities from Loxahatchee National Wildlife Refuge, Florida, United States - Lox_Sample_2.3 | ecosystem: Environmental > Terrestrial > Soil > Wetlands | place: USA...
ACGTGGGCCTGGTGATGGGCGCGTTCAACTTCGGCGCGTTCGCTGCGCCGCTGGCCGGCAGCCTCGCCGACCGCTACCACGCTTACCGGCTGCTCACGGCGGTCTGCGCGCTGGTCACAGCGGTCTCACTATGGCTATTCGCGCTGGCGGGCCCGTGGCAGCAAGTGCTGCTGGCGCTGGTCAACGGTGCCGGGTTCGCCGCTGCCGTCACCATCGCCAACCTGCTGATCGTCGAGCGGCGCCCCCGCACCGAATGGAATCAGCGGCTTGCCTGGCTCGAGTGGGCGCTGAGCATCGGGCAGGGCGCGATGCTTCTTCTGGCTGCCTGGCTGTCGGGGCTGCACGCCCGGCCAGCACTGGTAGGGGCCGCCATCGTGCCGGCAGCGGCCATCCCGCTCGCCCTGCTGGTTCCCCGGATGGCCGCTACGGCGAGCGCGGCCGCGGCGGCGAGCCCGGCGGTTCATGAACCTGTCCTCCTGCGCTCGGCTGGCCACGTGGGTGAGTGGGGACCCGCCAGCCCGTCCCGGGCCCACCATCTGCACCAGCGCCGGTCCCTGGGCGGACTGCTAGCCGTGGTCCGCGGCCGGTTCGGATGGTTCCTCCTAGCGTGGGTGCCCGCCTACGCGGGCACCGCCATCGTGTTCGCGTTGTACCCGGTCCTGTTCCGCGACGCGTTCGGGGTAGCGCCGCACGTCTCGGCGCTAGCGTTCGCCGTCATCGTGTTCGTAAGCCTGCCGCTGTTCGTCGTAGCGGGACGAGTTGGCCAGCGACGCGGGCCAGCGGTCACGATGGCGGGCGGACTGGCAGCGCGCGTCGTCTTGCTCACCGCGCTTGCGTTGCTCGCGGCGGCAGGGCACGTGCCTTCCGTGCTGCCGCTCGCCGCATTCGCCGGCATCATGTTCGCCTGGTCGTTTCTCAGCGTCGCCGGGCCCGGCCTCACCGCGCAACTGGCGAGTGGCCGTGAGGGCGACGCCCAGGGCGCGCTCAACGCGGGCAGCGGCCTCGCCGGACTGGCCGGATCGGTAGTCGGCGGCTTCGCGGCCGCCCGGTGGGGTTACCCGGCCGCGCTCGGCATCGGCGCCGGGGCTGTTGCCATCGGGCTGGCCATCTTCGCCTCGACGACCATGCGCCGCTCTGGCGACCGCAGTCCCGCCTAATCGGATTCGCGCAACGGCGCGATGCATCAGCCGTGGCCGGGCTGAAAAGATGCGTTACAGGGAGGTTGGGCGGTCTACATAACTGGACGTTTCGCAAGATAGAGAGGACGCTAAGAAGCCTATAGCTGGGCACGATGGCCTCGGAGGACCGATGCCGCGAGGGCGGAAACTCTTCTGGACGATTACCGGAAGCGTCGTAGCTGCGGTGGCGGTAGTAGTAGCACTCATCCAGCTCAATTCTGGCAGGCCGCCAAAGGCAGCCTCTTCGCCTGTGCCCCACATTTCGGCCAGTGCGAGCTCTCAAGCTGGCAAGTTAGCCCCAGTGGTAATTCCGAGGACTTCCAGCACGTCCTCGTTCTCATATATCTCAGATCTGACCCCTGCCAGTAATCTCGGCGAGCTGATCTACCCAGGTCCGGTCAAGATATACGGATCAATTTATCCTAAGAGCATCTCGTTCTCTTGTGACAATGGAGACCTAGCCGCTTTTCCTGCGGTATACAAGCTGAAGCATAACGCTCGCCGATTCGAAGCCACTGTTGGCATCGAGGCCAAGTGGCCCTCCGATTACATAGTGGGCGTCGTACTACTTGGCGATCAGGGTCGCACTCTTCTTAGCTTTAATGTCAGCGTCCTTAAGCCAAAAACCATCGATGTCAATGTGAGAGGGGTCCATATCCTCACGCTCGAATGTTTCACCCCCGGCATCACATCGGCGGGCAGTTCTGCGAACATTGAGGTAGCGTGGGGAAACGCACGTGTGACTGAAGGACATTGACCGCGGAATGGCGGGTCGCACTCGTTGCTCTGGGGCGCCAGACCAGCTGACCTATGCGGCATGCGGCGCGATCTCGACGATGAGATCGGCATCCAGCGCGGCGGAGATCCTGTCCAGCAGCGGGATCGTGGGGATGACGCCGCCGGCTTCGAGGCGTGACAGCGCTGGCTGGGTCATTCCGGCTCGGGTGGCAAGTTCGACCTGGGACAGGCCAAGCGCCAGGCGCCGTTCGCGGACGGCACGGCCCAGCAGGTAAGCGCGCTCGGCCTCGGCCTTGGCCCGGCCCTGGCGGTACTCGTCGCTGCCGCGGCGCTGGGTCGCGAGCTCCTCGTAGGAGGTGTGGCCGCTGGTCATGTCAGGATGCCTCCCCCGATATGCATCCTATGGTATATGCACCGAATGCTGTAGGCAGCTCCGCGGGCGCGCTGGAATATAACCGGGGTAAAGTCCGGTTACTCGCGTCGCATCGACCCCTCGGATGGAAGGACCAATCAGATGAGCACGGCCGCGCGCGAGCGGATCTGCCTCCACAGCCTTGTCCTCGAGGAAATCGTCGGCTGCGGCCACGTGGTCCTTGCCCGGCAGCCGGTCGGTTTTTGATGGCCCCACCACCCACGGTCGCCGTGCTCGGCGCGGGCCACGTCGGGCCAGTGATCGCCCGGCTGGCTGTCAGCGCCGGCTACCCGGTAGCCGTCGCCGGGAGGGGCGACCCCGCAGACATCGAGCTAGTTGCCGAGCTCATCATGCCGGGGGCTCGGCCGCAGTGGGCCGCCGACGCAGTGGCCGACGCGGGCATCGTGGTGCTCGCGATACCACTGCATCGCTTCGCCGAAGTCGATCCCGGGCTGCTGTCCGGCAAGCTCGTGGTCGATGCGATGAACTACTGGCCGGCCAGCGACGGCGCGATTGATGCCTTCGAGCAAGGCGCGAGCAGCGAGATCGTGGCCGGACGGCTCGCCGGCGCGGCCGTGATCAAGGCACTCAACCACATCGGCTACCACGAGCTGGAGGACCGGGCTCGCCCGCCCGGCGCCCCGGACCGCCGGGCCGCCGGCGTCGCGGGCGATGACCCCGCGGCGGTCGCTGCTATCGCTGGGATGATCGACCGGCTGGGCTACGACCCGGTGCGCCTGGCAAACCTCCGGGCAGGACGGGTGCTACAGCCGGGCGGGCCGGTGTTCGGGGCGGTCCTATCGCGAGCCGAGTTCGAACTGGCCGTGCGCGAGGAAGCGAGGAGCCTGGCATGACCTACACCTTCGGGCTCGACACCTTCGGTGACCGGAACGACGACGACGCCGGCGTGCCGCTGTCGCACGCCCAGACGATCCGCAACGTGGTCGAGGAGGGCGTGCTCGCCGAACAAGTCGGGCTGGACTTCTTCGGGATCGGCGAGCATCACACGGACTTCTTCCCGATGCCGGCCGGGGACGTGGTCCTGGCCGCGATCGCGGCCCGCACCCAGAAGATCCGCCTCGGCTCCGCCGTGACGGTGCTGAGCTCCGACGACCCGGTCCGGGTGTTCCAGCGGTACTCCACGCTTAACGCGATCTCCGGCGGCAGGGCTGAGGTGATCCTCGGCCGCGGCTCAAGCACCGAATCCTTCCCGCTGTTCGGCTACGACCTGGCTGACTACGAGGAACTGTTCGAGGAGAAGTCAGCCCTGTTCGCCGAGCTACTCAAGGGCGGGCCGGTCACCTGGGCAGGCAAGACCCGCGCACCCTTGCTGAACCAGGACGTGGTGCCGCATACCGAATCCGGCCCGTTCCCGGCGTGGATCGGCGTTGGCGGCAACCCCGAGTCGGTGGTCCGCGCTGCCCGCCTCGGGTTCTCGCTCATGCTGGCTATCATCGGCGGCCGCCCGGCCCGGTTCGCCGCATACTCGCAGCTGTTCCGGCGCGCCCTGGACAAGCTCGGCCGTCCCGCGCTCCCGGTTGGCGTGCACTCCCCCGGTCATGTCGCGGCCACCGACGAGCAGGCCAAAGCGGAGTTCTGGCCGCGCTGGCGGGATCTGGTCACCCTGGTCGCCGATGAACGGGGCTTTGCGATCCCCACCGAGGAATCCTTCGACTGGGACACCGGGCCGGACGGATCGCTGTACGTAGGCTCGCCTGAGACCGTTGCTCGCAAGATCGCCGCCAACCTCCGCGTCCTGCAGGCCACCCGGTTCGACCTGAAGTACGGAATGCCGGGGCTCACGCACGACCAGCTCATGACCAACATCGAGCTCTACGGCACTCAAGTCGTCCCGCGCGTCCGCGAGCTAACCGGGTGACATGGCGACCGGCCGTCTGCGGCTCCGCGCCAAGGCGGCCCTGTCGGATGCCTCAGCTTCCTGGCTGAAAGTCCTCAGCTATCCGGCGGGCGTAGTAGGACTCCCAGGGCTCGGGAGTCTGCTCAGCGGTGTACTGCTTGTCGAGGCTGACCAGCAGGTAGGTCAGCTCGCTGCGGACTGGCTTGCGCCCCAGCACCTCCGGGAGCTCGGACAGGCGCACTAGCCAGTCCGCATACCAGCTCGCCCAGTCATCATCTGCTCCGTCGACGATCCGGAACACCCGATGATGGGTCTCACTTGCTTCGCGCAGAAGGTTGCTGATCGATTCCAGCGCGGCTGTCATCTGCTCGCTCCTCCATGCCTCGTGCGTCAGTTGGCCTGATCTTGCCCGTCGGCGACCGCGGGAAGCCTGCCGCATCGACGCCTTGGGCAACGCAGCGGTGGTTGACTAAGCAGGCATAGTCCGGCCGACGCCGTATCGTTCGAGCGCAGCCAGCTTCCGATCCGCGCGGTGGAGCACGAGGAACTCACCCTTGCGCAGCGGGTCGACCAGCGGCCACTCCGCGCCGAGCTCGGCACAAGCCGCATCGAGCAGCGCCGGCAGGTTCTCCCGATGCGCGCAGATGACGACGGGCTGGTCAGCAGCTGCAAGCTGGGCGACGATCTTGGCGGCTTCAGGGTCATCCCCCACGCCGTCCTTGCTGACCTCAAGGGCGGGCTCGGCCGCTATCTCGACACCCGCCAGGGCGGCGTATGGCCGGACAGTCGCCAGGCAGCGCTCAGCCGGCGAACTGATCACCCGGCTAGCACCGAAACAGTGCAGCAGACCCGCCAGCGCCTCAGCGTCGCTCGTGCCCCGAGCGTCAAGCGGCCTGGACTGGTCGCCCTTGCGCCACTCTGATTTATGACCGGCCGAGGCATGCCGCAGCAAGATCAGCGGGACGGTTCGCATCGGCCCGGCCCTGAAGGCTGCAAGCGTCTCGGCATCGCGCTGGTAGCTCAGCCCGGCGGTGGCGCTGCTCGCCGCTAGCCAGGCAACCTCATCGATCTCGTTGCTGGGCACGAAGGTGCCTGGACCGGCCGGTGCCGTGGCTACCCAGTAGTCGACCCGTTTCGGCAGGCTCCCACCCAGATACCGGACCGGCGGCAGCCGGCGACCGAGCGTCACGCGCAACCCGGTCTCTTCGGCTACCTCGCGAACCGCGGCCAGCAGGACATGCTCACCAGGCTCGAGCTTGCCCTTAGGAAAGCTCCAGTCGTCGTACTTTGGCCGGTGCACCAGCGCTACCTGAGCGCCGGCTCCGGCTGGCCGCCAGAGCACCGCCCCGGCCGCCCGTATCTCGTCGGCAGGCGCCTCCTGATCAGCCATCGGCACCCCGGACGCGCCTGGTCCTGATCAGCAGCTCCTGGATATCAGTCAGCGGCGCGCCCGAGTCGTCCAGGTGATGCCTGGTCCAGGTCCCGTCGGCGGACAGCCACCAGGACGCGACCCGCGGATTCATCGCCAGGTCAATGAGCTGCCGGAGTTCAGCGCGCTGGCCGGGGTCGGTCACCCTGACGAGCGACTCCACCCGCCGGTCGAGGTTGCGGTGCATCAGGTCGGCGCTGCCCATCCACACCTCGCCCGGCGATTCCTCGCCGCCGGTGCCGAAGGCGTAAATGCGCGAGTGCTCGAGGAAGCGGCCGACGACGCTGCGCACCCGGATTGTCTCTGACAGGCCCGGCACGCCTGGCTTGATCGCGCAGATCCCGCGAATCCACAAGTCGACCTGCACGCCGGCCATCGACGCGCGGTACAGCGCGTCGATGATGGCCTCGTCGATGATCGCGTTGCACTTCATCTGGATCTTGGCCGGCTGCCCCGCGCGCTGCAGCCTGGCCTGCTCGTCGATCCGCTCTATCAGTCCGGTCCTGATCCCGGCCGGGGCCACGAGCAGACGGCTGTAATCGGTCTTCCGGCTGTAGCCGGTCAGGTGATTGAACAGGTCGGTGACATCCTCGCCGACTGCCCTGTCCGAGGTAAGCAGGCCGAAGTCCTCATACAGTCGCGCGGTCTTCGGGTGATAGTTGCCGGTCCCGAGATGGCAGAACCGCCTGATGGAGCCGTCCGCCTCTTCTCGGACGACGAGCGCCAGCTTGCAGTGCGTCTTCAGCCCCAGCATGCCGTAGACGACGTGACACCCCGCCTGCTCCAGCTTGCGTACCCAGCCGATGTTGGCTCGCTCGTCGCCGCGCGCCTTGATCTCGACAACGACCACTACCTGCTTGCCCGCCTCGGCCGCGTCGATCAGCGCGTCGACGATCTCGGAGTCGCCGCTGGTCCGGTACAGCGTCTGCTTGATTGCCTGCACCCTGGGATCAGCCGCCGCCGACACCAGGAAGCGCTGCACGCTGCCGGTGAACGAGTCGTAGGGATGGTGCACGAGCACGTCGCGCTCGGTCAGCTGGCCGAACACGCTGCTATCGCTAGACAGCGCCGTCTCAGCCGGCACAAAGGTCGGATATTTCAGGTTCCTGAAGTCGAGGTCGGCGATGGCCGTGAGGCCGGAAAGGTCGAGCGGGCCTGGCAGCCGGTACACCGCACGGTCGTCCACGTCGAGCTCGGTTACGAGACGCTCAAGCACATCGTCGGAGATGGTCTCCTCCACCTCCAGCCGGACGGCGGGCTCGAACCTGCGCCGCATCAGCTCGCGCTCCAGCGACTTCAGCAGGTCTTCGGTGACATCTTCGTCGATCTCCAGGTCAGTGATCCTGGTTACCCGGAAGGCATGGTGCTCGAGGACCTCCATGCCGACGAAGAGCTCGTCCAGATGCGCCGCGATGACGTCCTCCAGCGGCACGAATCTGTTCGGCGCGGCGGTCAGGAAACGCGGCAGGAGCGGCGGCACTTTGACCCTGGCGAACATGGTGGCGCCCGTCTTCGGGTCCGCGATCACTAGCGCGAGGCTGAGTGACTGCCCGGAAATGAACGGGAACGGGTGCGCCGGGTCCACTGCGAGCGGCGTGAGCACCGGATAGATCCGCTCCTTGAACAGCTGCTCGAGCCGCGCCTGCTCGTCCGGAACGAGCTCCTTCCAGCGCAGGATCTCGATGCCCTCGCTGGTTAGCTGCGGCTGCAGCTCTTCGCTGAAACCGCGCGCGTGGCGGACCGACAGTTCGTGGGCCAGCTCCAGTGCGTTTTCTAGGATCTGGGCCGGAGATTGCCCGGAGGCTGTCTCGACGGGCAGCCCGGTTGCCATTCGCCTGATCCGCCCGGCGATCCGGACGCCGAAGAATTCGTCCATGCCGCTGGCGAAGATCGCCGAGAACCTGACGCGCTCCAGCAGCGGCACGTTCGGGTCCTCGGTGAGCTCAAGGACGCGCTGGCTGAACCGCAGCCAGCTCTCCTCGCGGTCGAGGTACCGGTTCGGGGCAAGCGCGTCGGGCTCCGCAGCGGTGGCCGACTGGAGTGCCTTGCTCGCCCTCTCGGCTGCCTCCCGCTCGCGCGCCGCCGCCCTGGCCCGCGCACGGGTGGCGGCCTGCTCGTGCTTCCTGGCCCGCTCGCGCGCAGCCTCCCGCTCGCGCTCGGCCGCCGCAGCACGATCTGCGGGCGTGACTCGACGAGCGGCAGTTGAATCCATGTCCCTATTGTCCCCAGAGCAGCCGGCTACCAAAAGAATCAAGGCTACGCCATCGCACGTCAGAGCCGTCTTTTCGGTTGTTACCGCCAGGCTGGCCAACCAATTCCTTGTGATATGTCCCTTCTGCGGGAACGACCCGACCTTGCGCGCGCCCAGGTCTGCCGCCAGGATCAGACGAAGGCTGGCCACCAGGGCAGCCTTCACACCAGGGAACGCTGCCCACTCGCCGGATGGAGCCTGCAATGCGGATCGGTACGTCGGTAGCAGAACCCAGCGGGCCTGAGGCTCTGTCAAAGGTCACCGAGCAGGTACATGCCGCCGCTGACGACGGTTTCGACTCAGTCTGGATGTCGAACATCTTCGGCCTGGAGGCGCTGATCACCCTGGCGGTGGCTGGCAGCACTGTGCCGGGCATCGAACTCGGCACCGCCGTTATCCCCACCTACCCAAGGCACCCAGCCGTGCTCGCGCAGCAGGCGCTTACCGCGGACCTAGCGCTCGGCGGCCGGCTCGCGCTCGGCATCGGGCTGTCGCACCAGATCGTCATCCAGGACATGTACGGCTACAGCTTCGAGCAGCCGGCCCGGCACATGCGCGAGTACCTGGCAGTCCTGCAGCCACTGCTGGCCGGCGAAAATGTCGCGTTTGACGGTGAGATGGTGCAGGCCCACATCGGCTTGTCAGTGCCCCGTTCCGGCAGGAAGATGCCGTTGCTGCTGGCTGCGCTGGCGCCGCAGATGCTGCGGCTGGCTGGCAGTGTCGCTGACGGCACGGTGCTGTGGATGACCGGGCCGGTCACGGTGCGCGACTACATCGTCCCGTCGATCAAGAAAGCTGCTGCTGACGCCGGCCGCCCGAGCCCGCGGGTGGTCTGCATCCTGCCCGTGTGCGTGACTGATGACCCGGTACAGGCGCGCGCTAACGCGGACAAGGCGTTCGCTATCTACGGGCAGCTGCCGTCCTACCGGGCGATGCTCGACAAGGAGGGCGCGGCGAGCCCGGGCGGCGTCGCGATCGTCGGGACTGAGGATTCGGTGGCCGATCAGATCAGTGCGCTTGCCGAGGCCGGGGTGACCGATTTCGTCGCCGGAGAGTACGCGCGCGGTGAAGACGGTCCACGGACCAGGGCGTTCCTCCGGACGCTTGCCGCCAAGCACAACTCGTAGCACCGGGCGCGGAGGAAACACTGCGTCGGCAGCGCTGACCGCGGGCGACGGATCGCCCTGTTTAGCGCGGGCTGAACTCGTCGGCGCTCGCGGTCAGGGCAGCCAGCAGGCCTGGCACGACCAGTTCTTCGCTGACGGCGCGGCCAGTGAGCCGCATCTCCTCGGCCAGCCCAGGATCCCAGGGGCTCGGCTCCGCCTGTCCCTGGAGCGGGACGGCGCCACCTGCAAGCCCCCCGCCGCTCAGCACCGCCTGGTAGTCGCTAGCTTCCATCAGCCACGGCCGCGCCTGGTACCGCCGGATCGCGGCAGCCGTCCCGCGCAGGCCGGGCCAGCTGAAATCGCTATGCCAGTGCAACGCTGATCCGCTGCTAACCGCGGATTGCAGCAGCCGGGCGCAGGCTACCGACGGCTCGCCCTCGGTGCAGACCAGCGCCGGGCAGCGCCGGCCGAGCTTGTCAGCGGCGGCCCCGACCAGTGCCGAGCTCGCGCAGACGTAGATGTCCATCGCCCATGGCAGCACGGGTGCCACGATCAGCTGGCGGAGCGTCAGCCGGAACGGCTCGCCTGCATCAGCGGCCTCGGTCAGCCAGCGGCCGACGGGATCGCCGGCCGATCGCACGTTCAGCACCAGCACCTGGCTGACCAGGTCGTCGGCGACGACACCAGCCGCGGCCCACAGCGCCTGCTCGGCATCGCGGCTGGCCGGAGCATGGACCCCCTCGCGTATCGCCAGCGCGCGTAGCACCAGTCCGGCCAGCGGATCCGCGGCGAGCGCGCAGCCGTTCCCGGTGGCCGCCACCGCAAGGTCGGACAGCGTAACGCTGCCCTCGCCTGATGCATCAGGGAGCCGCTCAAGCACAGCCCTCGCCTGGCCGATGACATCGGCACGACCGCGCCGGATCAGCTTCGTGATGGTGCCGTCATGGCTGATGGAGTCCAGCCATTCGCGGTACCAGGAAAACTGCGCTAGCCGGCTGGACCGGACGTCGCCGAACGCGTCGCTCCAGCGCCGCAGATCGGCCGCCCGCTCGGCTGCGAGGTCGCGTACCGGCCCTCCGATGGCCTCGACCGCCGCGATCAGGTTCGGCGCGGCGGCTGAGCGCCGGAGTTCCTCGGCGATGTCGGGCAGCGACACGCTCAGCGACGTGCCACGGCCAGGGTTGCGGCCGAGCAGCCTGGCAACTGCCCGCCGTTGCGCCAGCGTCGCTCCGACCAGTGTCACGGTGCCGTCGATGGGCTCCCCGCGTTCCAGCCGGGCCCTGATACGGGAGACGAGCCAGGCAAGTTCCGGCGTACCCAGCATCCGCAGCAATTTGGCATGATCTACGGCCATCTGACGCGGTGGTCCCGAGATGCCCACTCCCAGAATGGTAGCCAGCCTCAGCGCCCTCGGGGAAGGCTCAGGATACGCAGAACTCGTTCCCCTCGGGATCGGCCAGAGTAATCCACCGATGCGGGCCCTGCTGCCCCTCGTGAAGGAACGTGGCACCGCGCGCGATCAGGCCATCAGCCTGCTCGCGAACGTTGTCGGCGCCGACCCAGACGTCCAGGTGCCAGCGGTTCTTGGCCGTCTTTCGTTCAGGCACTTGCTGGAAGATGAGGCGCTTGCGCTCGCCCGTCTCAGGTCCGTCCGGATGCCGGATGGCCGCGCCGGTCTTCCAGACCAGATATCCGTTGTGGGTCGTCGTCCCTTCCTCGGTGGCGTAGCCCTCGTCGATCATCCGCTGGATGAAGTCCTGGTCGGGCTTCTCGACCTCCCAGCCGAGTGTTTCGGCCCACCAGTCAGCAAGCGCATGCGGCTGCGCGCAGTCGACGGCGACCTGGAACTCAAAGGCCATCGCGGTCCCCCTTCCAGTGGTACAGGTCGCGGAGCAAAGCGATCTCCGCACCGTGGTGAATCACCTCGCGGTTGATGTGCAGGACAAGCTGGGCCATCGGGCACTCCGCGTACTCGCCGTCGTTGCCTTCGTCGGGGCCGACCTGCCAGGCAAGCCCGTCCGCGCCGAGGCCGCGCACGCCCTTGATCCAAGCGTCGTGCTGCTCGTCCAGTTGCCGGAGTGCCCCAGCCGCAGTGCCCGCGTACTCCCAGGTGGCCCAGTCCACCGCCGGTCCGCCAAAGTGCGAGGCGACGCGCGCGGCGAAGCAGCCGACCGTGATGTGCGCGATCCGCCAGGCGATCGTTGTCACCGGCTCCGGGTCGCTGGACGGCATCGCGTAGTCCATGACAAACTCCCCCGGCCCCATGGCCAGTGGCGTGGTTGCCTCGGCCCGGCGGCGGACGCTCCAGCAACCTGCTACCGGCTGCCAGAAGTACTCATCGTCGGTAAGCTCCTCCAGCCGAGGCCGGAGCTGATGCTGCCAGTGCCAGTCAAGCTGATCGACCAGCTGGGCATTCC
>Ga0335074_10013715_pt1 | contig 11389 bp, 13 predicted proteins | sample Lox_Sample_23_FD_206715 | JGI IMG/M metagenome (GOLD analysis project Ga0335074, IMG submission 206715) | Soil microbial communities from Loxahatchee National Wildlife Refuge, Florida, United States - Lox_Sample_2.3 | ecosystem: Environmental > Terrestrial > Soil > Wetlands | place: USA...
CGCGCCGTCGCTAGCCCGCGGCTCAGGATGCCCCGCCGCGCCCCTTGCCCTCGCGTGCGGCCGGGCGGCCCGCGCGGAAGACAAGAGCCAGCCACGCCACGATCAAGATGGTCACGACCGCGGCCATGACGAGCGTCGCCGTCAGTGACATCGTCCCCGGTTCAGACATACTGCTCTTTCCCTCCCGCATGGCGCAGCCAGCCACCGCGCCGCCGTCAGCTGTTCCTCACGGCCTTGCCGGCGCCCGTGGCCGCAAAGCCGCGTGCACAGTTGCTCACTTGCGCAAGTCGTAAACTTACTAAGTAACGACCTTATCAGCCACTAAACTGCATCCAGCTGTCTCAGGTCTCGGAGTCGGTGTGCCATGGATCACGGCGGCGAGAGGGCTGGTCCCCGCAAGGTGCCCGTACCGGGCCGCGCCGCTGGTCACCAGCCTGGGGGGCGAGGTTGACCTTTGCGAGCGCGGACTTCACCGCAAATGATGCCCGCGTGGTGGAATACCTGCGAGGTCACCTGGGAGACATCCCGTTCCTGGCGGCTGACGAGTTGGCGGCCATCGTGGGGGTAAGCCGCGCCGCCGTTGCCCGTCTCACGCAGAAGCTCGGTTACCTGAGGTTCGCCGACCTGAAGAACGATGCCCAGCGGCAGTTCCGCGACCCGGGAAGCTCGCCGCGTTTCACCGGCTGTCACCACGCTGGCAAAGTTCGATAGGGACGCCGCCAATCTGCAGGCGACCGGTGCGATGGTGGCCGACAGGCTGCCGCCCGCCGCCGGGGACCTCGCCGCGGGGCCGCACGTCTTTATCGCGGGCAGCCGTAACAGCTACAGCCTGGCGTTGTACTTCTACCACCTGTTGCATGGCGTCCGCTCGGGGGCGCGCCTGCTGGATCCGGGATTCCCCGACGAGATCAGTGACCTCAGCACGGATGACGTGCTGGTCACGGTGCTCTTCCGTCGCTACGCGGACGTGAGTGTCCGGCTTCTGCAATGGGCGGTACGGCGCGGCGCGAAGGCCATCGCCGTAACGGACGGCCCCGCGCATCCCTTCCTGCAAGGGGTAACCCACGTGCTGCCGGTTGCCAGCACCAGCCCCGTCCTGTTCAAGAGCATGGCGGCGGCAGTTGCGACTCTCGAAGCGCTGGCGGCTGAGGTTGCCGCGTCGCTCCCGATGAAACGACACGGATGCTCGTTGCCGAGGAGCAGTTCGCCGTGGAAGGCGGCTTCTTCTACCGGGCGCCTGGTGATAGTCGGACAGGAAGCGAACCGCACCCTGGACACCCCGTTCAGTCAGAGGAGGGCCGCTGACATGGCTCAGCTGGTGTTGGAGAGCCTGGTCAAGTCGTACGGCCACACTCGGGTGCTTACCGACTTGTCCTGGTCGCGTCGGGTGAGGTCGTCGCGCTTGTCGGCGAGAACGGAGCCGGCAAGTCGACGCTGGCCAAGCTGCTCGCCGGTGGCACGACCCCAGGAGGCACGGCAGCTCCGTGGTCTGCCTGGACAAGCACGAGGCAGATGGTCACCTGGTCCGGATTTCCTACGAGCGCGGATCGATCTTCACGCCGAACGCGGGTGCGTCCGCGCTCGTCCTGTTCGCCTGGGACGATCCCGCGCAGCTGGCCGCGCTGCTCGGATCGGCCGAACTGCCGCGGTATACGGCGGCCACACCAGTACAGCCCGCGGAGATCGCCGCCGTCCTCGCCGATGTCCGTGACCACGTCCTCGTCAGCCGGCGCCCATGAAGAAGGTAAGGGGGTGCCCTTGATCCAGCCGTGATCGGGGTCGCCGCTCCGGTCGGCACCGACAGTGGCACGGTTATCGCGGCGGTCAGTGTGGTCGGGCTGGCCAGCCGCATGGATGCCGCGGAGACCGGTTCCGTTATCGAAGCGGTCCTGCGGGCCGCGCAGACGCTGTCATCCCAGCTTTCCCTCGTCGCGAACTAACTGGCAGCACGCACCCGACTGCGTACGGGCGAGGGCGGGCGTCGCAGGTCACCATCGCCCGGAGGCAGGTTGTAACCGGCGCTCGACCCCGGCCCGGTCCCATGGCGGTGCAGAAGCACACGCGGCCCGGGTGGGGGGACGCGGGCAACGGAAGCCGCACTGCGTGGATCTCGCCGTGAGGGGCGCGGGGCTGGCGGCCTCGTACCCGCGCGCCCGGTGCAGCAGTTCCCGGGCCGGGTACTGCCCGCGCGTTCTGGCGGAGCGGTGAGCTGCCCGCCGGTCAGGTCAGCGGGTTCCGCGGATTCACATACGGACCCTGCAGCCGGGACCTTGGTCCCGGCTGCGTCCGGCGGACGACCCTGACCCTCCCCACCGGGGGTGGGTAAGCAGGGATGCAGACGGTAATGCCGGTAGCGGCGGGGAGGCGGGACATGAGCGGCAGGTCTTCACGGGGGACGGTGGCGGAGGGCAGGGCGGCGCTGGCGCCGAGTGTGGTAGGCGGCCAGGGTCGCGGCGCGGCGCGGCGGCGGCTGCTGACCGCACGGGGGCACCTGGACGCAGTGCTGCGGATGCTGGCCGATGACCGGTACTGCGTCGACATCCTGCATCAGTTGGCGGCGGTGGAGGGCGCGATCGAGCGGGCTCGCCGTGACATCCTCGATGGGCATCTTCGCGGCTGCCTCCCGGACGCGGTCAGCGGCGGCCGGGTTGACGTCGGTGACGTGGCGGAGGAGGTGCTTGCGGCCGTGTTCGGGAGCGGCTCTCCTGCAGCGCGCGACGAGCGCCGGGCGGTGCCGTGACATGCCCGGATCCGCTATGCCGGGGAGGTGACTGAGGGTGCCGGCTTCGGGGGAACTAGCGAAGGTGCCGCTGCCGGCGGCGCTGGCCGCTCTGGATGCTACGCCGGCGGGGCTGACCGGCGCGCAGGCGCGGGAGCGGCTGGAGCAGTGGGGGCCGAATGAGATCGCCGAGAACCGCAAGAGCCCGGTGCTAGTGCTGCTGGGCTATTTCTGGGGGCCGATCGCGTGGATGATCGAGGTGGCGCTGGCCTTGTCGGTTGCGGAACGGGACTGGACCGATGCCTCGGTCATCGGCGCGCTGCTGGCGATGAACGGGCTGGTGGCCTTCACCGAGGAGCATCAGGCGGCGAACGCGGTCGCGGCGCTGAAGGGCCGACTGGCGGCCACCGCCCGGGTTCTGCGGGATGGTACGTGGACGAGCGTGGCGGCGCGGGAGCTGGTGCCCGGGGACGTGATCCGTGTACGGCTGGGGGATGTGGCGCCTGCGGACGCGCGGCTCCTGGATGACGTGTCCGTCCAGGTGGACCAGTCCGCGCTGACCGGGGAGTCGCTGCCGGTGGCCCGCGGCAGGGGAGAGGTCCTGTACTCAGGGTCCGCGGTGGTCCGGGGGGAAGGAGACGCGCTGGTGTACGCGACCGGCGCGGGCAGCTTCTTCGGTCGCACTACCGCGCTGGTCCAGGAAGCGGGTGCGGTCAGCCATTTCCAGCGGGCGGTGCTGCGGATCGGCCAGTACCTGATCGTGCTGGCGCTGGTCCTGGTGACGCTAACCCTGGCGGTGTCGCTGGCCCGCGGGAACCCGCTGCTGCAGATGGTGGAGTACGCGCTGGTGGTGACGATCGCCTCGGTGCCGGTGGCGCTGCCCGCGGTGCTGTCAGTCACTATGGCGGTCGGCGCCCGGAAGCTGGCCCGCCACCAGGCCGTGGTCTCGCACCTGCCCGCGGTGGAGGAACTGGGCGGCATTGACGTGCTGTGCTCGGACAAGACCGGCACGCTCACCCAGAACCGGCTGGCAGTGGCGACTCCGTGGACGGTGCCCGGTGCCAGCGCCCCGGACGTGCTGGCCGCCGCGGCGCTCGCCTCCCGTGCCGAGGACCGCGACCCGATCGACCTGGCCGTGCTCGCCGCCGCGCCACCAGCGAGCGGCGGGCGGCGGGTCACCGGGTTCGTCCCGTTCGACCCGGTGTCAAAGCGGACCGAGGCCACGGTGTGCGGCGATGGCGCGGGGCAGTTCCGGGTCAGCAAGGGCGCGCCGCAGGTGATCGCCGCGCTGTGCGCCGGCGACCCGGCTGCCGCGCAGGCCGGCGCGGTCGCCGGGCAGTTCGCCGCCCGCGGCTACCGCTCACTGGCGGTTGCCCGGACCGGGCCCGGCGACGGCTGGCGGCTGCTCGGCGTGCTGCCGCTGGCTGACCCGCCGCGGGAGGACTCGGCCGCCACCATCACAGCCGCCCGCGATCTGGGGGTCGCGGTGAAGATGGTCACCGGTGACCAGGTGGCGATCGGGAAGGAGATCGCCCGCCGGACCGGCCTCGGGCAGAACATCCTCGACGCGGCCGCGCTGACCCTTCCAGCCGGCCAGGCAGGCGCTGGCGGTCAGGGCGGCGGGCAGCTGGCGGCGCTGGTGGAGGCCGCGGACGGGTTCGCCCAGGTGTTCCCCGAACACAAGTACCAGATCGTGCGGCTGCTCCAGTCCCGCGGGCACATCGTCGGGATGACCGGTGACGGCGTCAACGACGCCCCCGCGCTCAAACAGGCTGATGCCGGGATCGCTGTCTCCGGGGCTACCGACGCCGCGCGCGCGGCGGCCGACGTGGTGCTGCTGGCACCGGGCCTGTCGGTGATCGTGGACGCGATCCGCCAGGCGAGGGAGATCTTCGCCCGGATGACCAGCTACGCCACCTACCGGATCGCCGAGACCATCCGGGTGCTGCTGCTGATCGTGCTGGCCATCATCGCGTTCAACTTCTTCCCCGTCACCGCGGTGATGATCGTATTCCTGGCCGTCCTCAACGACGCCGCGATCCTGACCATCGCCTACGACCGCGTCCACGGCGCGGGCACCCCCGCCGCCTGGGACATGCGCACCGTGCTGGTGGTCGCTACCGCCCTCGGTGTCATGGGGGTGGCCGAGACGTTCCTGCTCTTCGCCCTGGCCGGGCAGGCCTTCGGGCTCAGCCACGCGGTCATCCGCACCCTGATCTACCTGAAACTGTCGGTATCGGGGCACCTGACCATCTTCGTCACCCGCACCCGCGGCCCGTTCTGGACCCGGCCCGCCCCCGCCCGGCTGTTGCTCGGCGCCGTAGTCGCCACCCAGCTCATCGCCACCTGCATTGCCGTCTTCGGAATCTTGATGACCCCCTTGGGCTGGGGCTGGGCAGGGTTCGTCTGGGCATACGCCATACTCTGGTTCCTGGTCGAGGACCGGGTCAAGCTCGCCGCCTACCGCTGGCTCGACCGCCATCCCCGCCACGCCGCAACCCCGGTTCTCCGCGAACCCGGGCCGTGAAGGGGCATTACGGGGAATGAGCCGCGCCCTGGCCGGCCCGCTGCTTCGCCGCGTGGCGCATGCGCCTGTCGTGCTGTACCGCTGGCACCTGGGCTGGCTCTTGGGCATCGCTTCATGCTGCTCGTCCCGGCCAGGCGGCGGACTGGCCTGCAGCGCCGGACGGTCCTTGAGGCCGTGCGGCATGACAGGGAAAGCGGCCAGGACGTGGTCATGGTGTGGCTGAGGTCAGACTTCGGACTGGTAGCGCAACATCCGGCCCGCGCGGCCATGGAAGTTGTCGTGGGCAGGCGGTCTTTTCCCGGCGCACTGTGACCTGACCGAGGACGAGGCCGTGGCCGCGCTGGCCGGCTACGAGCAGCGCGGCCGGATCGCGGCACCCGTCGTCCGGTGTGTGCATCCTGGTGCGTCCGCTTGGCGCAAGCCGGTCAAGTCTCGGTGGCAGCTTCGGTGGAGGGTGTCGCGCTCAGCTGCTGCCCTACCTGTCGGCCTACATGGGCCACGCTGACCTGCGCGGAACCCAGTACTACCTCCAGTTGACCGCCGACGCGCACCCCGAGGTCGCCGCCATGGCCAGCGCCAGGTTCGGGTATGTCATCCTGGGCCCGGCCGAGCCGCAAGGTGCCCGGCAGTGAGCCGGCCCGTGCCGGCCGGCGGCGACCTGGCCGGCGGGTGGCTGTCGAGGTTCCTCACCAGCCACCTGGCCGCCGAGCGGGACGTGTCGGCCCAGACCATCGCGTCTTACCGGTACGCGATCAGGCTGCTGCTCACCTGGTTCCGCGACGTGCAGGGAACACCGCCCGAGAAACTGCGCCTCGCCGACATCGACCGGGCGCGGGTGCTGTCGTTCCTGGACTGGCTCCAGGCCGAGCGCGGCAACTCGGCGTCAACCCGCAACCAGCGCCTGGCCGTGATCAAGTCGTTTGCCCGTTAGACCGCGGTCGAGCGGCCGGAGTTCCTCGGCCAGGCCACCCAGATCCTCGCCGTCAGGCAGCAGAAAACCCCGGCCGGCGACATGGGTCACCTGTCCGGCGACGAGGTCAAAGCCCTCTTGGCCGAACCAGACCCAGCCACCCGGCGCGGGCAGCGCGACACGGTCCTGCTCTCCACTCTCTACGACACCGCCGCCCGCGTCCAGGAGATCTGCGATCTGAACACCTGCGACGTCCGCGTCGCCCGGCCGATGGTGGTGACGCTGCACGGAAAAGGTTCCAAGACCAGGCGGGTCCCGGTGATGGACCCCACAGCCCGGCTGATCCAGGACTACCTGAGCCGCCGTGCGCCCCACCTCGGCGTCGGCGCAGACGCCGACCCGCTGTTCAACGGGCCGCAACATTCCCGCCTGACCCGCTGGGGCGTCAGCAAGATCCTCGCCAGGCACGTCCAGTCCCTGCGCCGCCGCGACCCCGGCTACGCGGCCGGGGTGGACGTCACCCCGCACGTGATCAGAAGGACCAGGGCGATGCACCTGCTCCAGGCCGGAGTCAACCTGGTCTACATACGCGACCTGCTCGGTCACGCGGATGTGTCCACAACCGAGATCTACGCCCGCGCCGACGCCGAAGCCAAACGCAAGGCCATCGAGAGCGCCTACCAATTGCTCACCCCCGGGCCCCTGCCCGACTGGACAGTAGACCAAGATCTCCTCGCATGGCTCGACCAAGCCTGCGAGTGACACCACCACGTTATGTGGCCGGAACGAGCCCGCGCGGCTCTGCTACCAGCGCAGATGCTGCTTCCGGCCACGTAACCAGGCCATCCACATAATGCCGTTTATGTGTAACTACACATAAACGGCACAGCAAGGCAATGCACCTCTACGAGGCGGGCGTCCCGCTGCCCTACATCCGCGACATTCTCGGCCATGTCGACCTTCCCACCACCGAGATCTGCGCCAGAGAGAGGGCACCGGCCGACGTGAACCAGGCTGCTTGATTGCCTGTCACCCGAGGAAGCCCCCAATAGTTCTCTTATGTTGTCAGCTGAAACCGGCCAGCGACAACCTGCGCGCCCACTTCGACGAGGTTGGCACCGTAGAGCCCCGACTGGAAGTCGAGGTGAGCGCGACTCTTGCTGTTGGGGACCTTGTACAGGTACCGCTGGTGGTGGTCCTCGGCGGATGCAAACACAGTTCAGCCACCAGCATGGTAGTTCGACGTTTCTCCTGGCCTGCGGGTTCGCCATCTCATTGATTCTCGCCATTTATGGCGTGTTCGCGATGTCATGTGCCCTCGATGTGCCCTCTGACGCCGCTTCGGGACACGGCCAGGTGTTCAAAACGCCCGGCTTCCTCTTGCAGTCACCTCGGTCATTGAAGGCACGTGGGACAGCTGTCATAGTCCGCGACCGGCCAGGGAACCGTGTAGTAGCGCTGTTCCTTGGCGTGGGTCAGAAGGTGCTGGAGGCGAGCGCCTCCGAGCACTCGCAGAGTAAAGAGCGCGGGATCGCCTTGCCGGACGTTCTCTTCCACGTACACGTAGAGCTGCACCCCCCTGACGTTTAATGTGACCCCCAGCGGTAACTGTCACCAGGGCCGTCGGCCAACTAGCGTCGGGGGTGCCGGTTCCCAGAGGTAGTTGTCACTGATTCCCTGGATTGGTTGTCACCGGGTCACGGTCCCAGGAATGTTGTCGGGCAGGTCGATTTCCTTCACGGGAAATGGGATCCGCGCGCATCTCGCGATGGTAGTGACGCCCAGAGCAGCAGCCCGCCGGTCTGCAGGGGTCAGAAGTGGGCTTTGAGCTCGTCCAGCTCTCGTGCCCGCTCGCTGAGCCTCGCGTAGGCCGGCCGTTCGCGGATGCGCGCCAGGACCCAGCCGACGGCTTCGGCCCGGCTGGCCGCCGTCCCCGCGGTGATCAGCGCGTCCAGCATCTCCAGGTCCACGGGTCCGAGCGCGATATGAACCGGGGTGAGATCCTGCTCGCTGCTGGCTGGATCATCTGGCGGGGGACCGAGCCGGTGCCTGATTTTGCCCTGGCGGCCGTTCTCGCCGAACCAGAGCTCGAGATGGCTGGCGCCGGGAAGATTCTCTTCGAGCTCGCGCTGAAGTTCGCCGGTCATCGTCGCGTGGTCTCGGTGCCAGGCCTGGTGGGACGGGGCTTCCTCGGCCTCTTCGATGAATACCCGGGCAAGCAGGCCTCCCGGCTCTACCGCTGGATCGTCGCCGTGCTGCAGCAGTGCGACCCGCTGCACCCCGCCGTCGGGGAAATGCTCCCTCACCTGGTCCTCGAGCCTGCGTTGCAGCTGGTCCAGCGCGGCCCGGTCCAGTCCTGCCCGCGCCCGGGGCCCGCCGCGCTGCCGCGCCCGCCCGCTGAGCGTCGCGTAGGCCCGCTGCTCGCGGACGCGGGCCAGAGCCCAGCGCGCGCCCTCCGCGCGGCTGGCCGCGATGCCCGCGGTGACCAGCATGTCCAGCGTCGCCAGGTCCACGGGCCCGAGCTCGGCCGTCACCGGGGTAAGGCCGCTCGCGATCTCGTCTTCTTCCGGGTCGAGCAGGGAGATGCCGACCGGGATCATGATCTTGCTGGGGGGACGGCCGGCGCTGTCGCGGGCATCGGTGGTGAGCATGAACCCCTTGACCTCGGGAAGCCGCTGCGCGCGGAGGTCCCTCAGGCGGCCGGAGTGCTCTTCCGTCCAGGCGTCCTGCGCCGCGCCGTCCTGGCCGAGGATGACCAGCAGGTACAGTTCTCCCGGCTCGATCACCGGGTGGTCACCGTGGTGCAGCAGCGCGAGCCGCGGCACCGCGTCCGGGGGGAAACGCTCCGCCGCCTCAGCATCGATCATCGCCTGGATGCGATCTGCCGTCGCCGGTTCCACCGCTGCCTCCCTTGTCAATCTTGCCGTCAGGGTCACCTGGTCCCCGCGAGCCGGCCGGGCCCGGTCAGAACCGGGCTTTAAGCTCGCTGATCTCACGCACCCGGTCCTGGATCTGTCCGTAGGCCGGGTTCTCGCGGATGCGGCCCACCGCCCAGCGCAGCACCTCGGCGCGGCTGCCCGCGATGCCCGCGGTGATAAGCGTGTCCACGGTCGCCAGGTCGGCCGGCCCGAGCCGCGTCATGACGGGGGTGAGTTCCTCGGCTGCTTCCTCCAGCGGCTTAGCGGCCCGGCCACCGCGGCCGATCTTCAGGACGTGACGGCGGGGTTTCTCCGCCTCGTCCGGGCTGTCAGCCTGGAACTCCACCCACGCGATGAGCCGGGGCAGTTCGTCGTGCAGCTTCCGCAGGCGCTCGCGGTTGGCCTTCTCAAAAGCACCGACGATGTCCTCGTCCGCCTCTTCGCCCCCCGGCCCGTCCGGCCGGGGAAGGAAGACCCGGACCGCGACGTCTCCGGGCTCTACCGCCGGGTCATCCCCGTACTCCAGCACCTGGACCCGGCTGATCGCGCCGTCAGGAAAGACCGACCTGAGGTGCTTCTCGACACGAGTGGTCCCGGGCTTCACCACGTCCGCTCCATTACCTGCACGTCTTACGCACGCAACACGTGTAAGACATGAGACAGACGCTAGTTCGCCGCCGTCAGCTCGTCAAGTAATGACGCGTCGCCGGAAGCGGCGGGCCGGGCGCCCGCCGAGGCGGCGCCCAGGACGCGATCGCCGAGACCCGCAGCCACGGCACCGGTGACAATCAGATCGGCCCTGCCCCGCACGACTGGTTCGCCACCGCCGCGAAGCTGGCCTCCTGGGCCGGCCTCGCGCCCGGCAACTACGTCAGCGCGGGCAAGCGCCGCTACGGCCGCACCGGCATGGCCGGCACCTACATCAAGCCGGCCCTGGTCGAGGCGGCCTGGTCCGCGGTCCGGCACCCCGGCCGGCTCCAAGCCCGCTACCACGCCCTGGTCCGCCGGATGGGCGGGCCGAAGAACCCCGCCGCCCGCAAGAAGGCCATCGTCGCGATCGCGCACACCCTGCTCAAGATCGCCTGGGCCGTCCTGAAATCCGGGCAGCCCTATGAGGAGCCCGGAGATGACTTCTACGCCCGCCGCGAGGACCCGCCCGCCGCCAGGCCTGGCTCGAGGCCCAGATCCAGAAGCTCTACCCCGGCTGCGCCGTCACCGTCACCGTTGCACCACCCGGGGACGGGGGACCGCCCTTCCGGGGCGCTCACCCGCCTGCGGCCTAACGACGGCCCGGCCCGGCGCGCAAGCTTCCGCCCCGTCCCTGATCACCCGGAGCCGCCCCCGAACACCTCCTGACAGTCGCCGCACCTACGCAGACCCGTCAGCCTGCCTGGCGGGACCTGATTTTCGTGTCAGCGTCACTGACCGCTAGACGTTGCAGAAGACGCGATGAGGCTTTCCAAGGCGCTGAGGACCTGGCGCCGTACTGAGTCATTTCTCAGTGGTTCTTCCGAGCTGTACCGACCCCCCACTTCGATCTTACGGTCCTCGTAAGGAGAGGTCTCTAGCGGAACGAAAGTAAGGGAGCGGGTGATACCCGACGGCACAGAGGCTGTGAATTCACCCCTATCCCACCGTTCAGGCGACCTCCACGTAAGGTTTCCGACTGGCCAGGCTGGTTCGATTTGGACCACTTTTTCGATAGTCCGCGATATGCCGAGGAAGGACTTATACTCTCTATGGGTTATAGAGCGTCCCTGCAAACCCGCTCCGCCCCGACTATCGAGAATGCGAATGCATTCAGCGATCCTGCACTGCTCTGACTTCCTCTTTTCGTCCGCCTGTCGAGACAAAGCTTCTTTCGCAGCTAGCTCAGCAGAAAGGCAGGCGATACACAGATCGCCACACCGAGTGGCCCAGTTCACGGACTCGTACTTCACCGCCTGGTGTCCCCCACAGAAGTAGCGGTTGCAGGTAAGGCACAGACCGACCGCCACTACCCCGCAGGTAGCGCAAGCTGCTACCCCAGCGCTCGTTCCCGCCGGAGGGACGTGCTTGAACACGTTGTCGCAATGGTTGCAGAAGTGCGTGCCGGGTTTGACCTCCTGGCAATTACCGCTTCCGCACTTCGGGCATGTCAGTGACTCGTACGGCATGGTGTCCCCCACAGCTTCAGGGCATTAGTCAGGCGATCAGTATAGATTCGATACTCGACGTACCTCGACCGCATTGGCATGATCGAGCGGCCGCTACTGTCAACGGCCCATTGACAGTAGCGGCTCGACTCCTGCTTGGCGAGATACTCACGCCGGGCA
>Ga0335074_10013716_pt1 | contig 11389 bp, 11 predicted proteins | sample Lox_Sample_23_FD_206715 | JGI IMG/M metagenome (GOLD analysis project Ga0335074, IMG submission 206715) | Soil microbial communities from Loxahatchee National Wildlife Refuge, Florida, United States - Lox_Sample_2.3 | ecosystem: Environmental > Terrestrial > Soil > Wetlands | place: USA...
TGGGCGAGGAGCGGCGCGCTGGTGCCGGCGGTGAGCCGGACCGCCACGCCAGGGTGGCGCCGGTGGAGGAGGCCCAGCAGTTCAGGGAGCGCCGTCTCCTCAAGCCCGTTGACGGCGCCGATGGCACGAGCGCCGGTCAGCAGCCCGGAGCGCGCGGCGAACTAAGCCCTGGCCGCGGCAACCGCCGCCAGGGCGGAACGGGCGTAGGGCAGCAGTGCCCGTCCGCCGGAGGTGAGGGTGGCCCCGCGCGCACCGCGCTCGAACAGCGGCTCGCCGAGCTCGCCAGGGCCATCTTCGTTCCGGTCGAGGAGGCCTGACCGGGCGGTCGCTCACCGGCCGCCCGAGCGGGAGCAGACTCCGGAAGGGGAGTCACTGCAGTCATCGCCGGGCTGGGGATGGCGTTGTCGATGAGGACGGCGGCGATCGCGGCGGCGGTGGGGAAGGATTCGGTGTTGAGGACTCGGGTGCGAGCCGAGGCGCCGTCGAGGACCAGCGCCAGTTGCTCGCCGAGCTGCTCGGGGTTGGTGGCGCCGGCTTCGCGTGCAGTTTCTGCGAGCCGCGCGGCGAAGGCCTTCTTGTAGTCGTGTGCGTATTGGCGGGCAGGGTGTTGAGGGTCGTGGATTTCGACGGATGCCGCGATGTAGGGGCACATGGGGTGATGTCCTGTGTCCCGGTCGCGGGCACCTCGAAGGCAGCGAGGAGTCGTTCGCGCGGCGTGAGGTCGGTGCGGTCGAACACTGCGGGCATGACGTCGGGGTCGAATCGGCGCAGGTATTCGGCGACGAGGTCGAGATGGGCCTCGCCCGCCACGGGGCGGGGAACTGGGACCTCGCCCTCAGCGTCACCGAATTCCAGGGCTGAGCCGCACCGCGCGGCGCCGCTCGAGTGCTGCGGGTCAGGGCTGGTCGCCCACGAGAGCGGTTGCCCGCGTCTCGGGAACTCCCAGCATCAGCAGGCTCGTGATCGTCGCTGCTCGGGCGCCGTGGGTCCCGTTCGACAGGTCGCTGTCCGCGATGGCGAACACGACGCCGTAGGCAAGCTGGCTCAGAATGCCCGCCGGCAGGTGCTGGGCGAACACGTCGCTGTCCTGGCCCCGTTGCACGAGGTCGGCGAGGAGCTCATCGAGTGGCCCGAGCAGGCCGTGGATCGCCTCGCTGTACTCGCCACGGCGCAGGGCCAACAGCACTCGGTACCGGTGGGCCACCGGCCAGACGCGGGCGATGAACTCGACCCACGTCGCGTCTGGTTCCGCGTCGGAGGCGTTGACTTCTGTGAGCACGGCTGTCATCTCGGCGACGGCCCGCTCCGTGAGTGTCAGAACCAGGTCGAGGCGCGAGGGGAAATGGCCGTAGACCGTGCGACGGACGACGCCGGCGGCGGAGGCGATGTCGCCCATTCCGGCGTCGGGGTTCTCTCCCAGCACATCGAGGGCGACGTCGAGGATGCGGTCGCGTGTCTCGTTCATCGAGCGCACACGGGATGACTCAGTGGGCACGACACCATTTTTGCACACGGCTGTGCAACGAAGTAGACTGCACACACGTGTGCAATGGAGAGTTGCGCTGCGCTTCGAAGCTGAGGAGAAGAAGCCAATGACCGCACCGACGCCGGCCCTCGTCCGCCCGTTCACCGTCTCGATCTCGGATTCGGAGATCGACGACGTGAAGCAGCGACTGGCCAGAACTCGGTGGCCGGATCCGGAAACGGTGGGCGACTGGTCGCAAGGGGTTCGCGTGGAGAACGCCAGATCTCTGGTCGAGTACTGGGAGAGCGGCTACGACTGGCGGCGCTTCGAGTCCGGGCTCAATCGCTTCCCCCAGTTCCTGACCGAGATTGACGGGGTGGACATCCACTTCATCCACGTCAGGTCCAAGAATTCCGACGCGATGCCGCTGATCCTCACGCACGGATGGCCGGGCTCGATCGTCGAGTTCCTGAAGCTGATCGGCCCGCTGACCGATCCGGTTTCGTTCGGGGGGGACGCCGCCGATTCATTCGACGTCGTCGTCCCGTCGCTTCCCGGGTTCGGGTTCTCCCAGAAGCCCACGAAGACCGGGTGGACTGTATCGCGCATCGCGAGCGCGTGGGCGGAGCTGATGGAGCGCCTCGGCTACACGAGATGGGCCGCGCAAGGCGGCGATTGGGGTGCCGTCGTCACCACCGCTCTCGGGGCCATGCAACCCGAGGGGCTTCTCGGAATTCATCTGAACACCCAGTACGCCTTCCCCGCGCAGATACCCGACACCTTGTCGCCCGAACAGCGACACGCCGTGGAGACCCTCGCCCTCTACACCGGCGATCTCGGCGGGGCGAACCACCTTCAGGGCACGAAGCCGGAGACGGTCGGATTCGCCCTGGCGGACTCTCCCGCCGGTCAGGCAGCCTGGATCTACGACAAGTTCCAGTCCAAGACCGACAACCACGGGCTCGCCGAGGACGCCCTCACCAGGGACGACATGCTCGACGCGATATCCCTCTACTGGTTCACCAACAGCGCGGCGTCGTCCGCCCGCATCTACTGGGAAAACAAATCGAGCACCTTCGCCGGCCCGAAGCTGGAGCTTCCGGTCGCGGTGACCGTCTTCCCGAAGGACATCCCACGCCTGCCACGAAGCTGGATCGAAGACACCTACAGTAACCTGATCCACTACGGCCAGGCCGACAAGGGCGGGCACTTCGCGGCCTTGGAACAGCCCGAGATCCTGGTCAGCGAAATCCGCACCGGCCTGCGCGCCCTTCGTTCCTGACGCCGGCGCGCGAGCTCAGGAGCGGCACCGCGGTGAGCAGGATGCCGTGATCGGCGGTCAGCTCATCGATCGTCAGCAGCGGGTGGTCCGGGGTACTAGTTTCGGGCAGTAAGGCGCGGTGGGCTGCTGATATCAGTCACGCTCGACGTTGGAATCGTGACCGTGACGCAGAGACCGCCGTCAGTGCGGGGCAGGGCAGCGACCCGTGCCGCCCGCCTGTCCCCGACCCAGGCACTCTGGAGCGTCTAGGCCGGCCCCCGATCAGCAGGAACTGTGGTGGCTCGGTGCCCCGGGAGCGTGCACGGCCAGGCGGTTGGCGCGTGGATAGCGCATCGAACGGTACGGTCTGCGTGTTGAGCGCTGAGGATAAGGAGCCGTGATGACCGATGCGTCCACTGATCTGGTCGGGGCGATCGTCGCGGTTGGAGTGTTCGTCATCCACGTACTGACCGTGCTCCGCGCGATCACCCGGCCGAACCGCACGCCGGCCTCGCGGGTGGCCTGGGTCGCGACGATCATGTGCCTGCCGGTCATCGGGGTGGTCGCGTATCTGTTCCTCGGCGAGACCAGCATCGGCCGCGAGCGGGTCCGCCGACTTGACGAGGCCGAGCGGCGCCTGGCCGCGCCCAGCGGGGCGGGCACCGAGCCGGACGACCCGGTCGCGGCGGCCGTGTCTGACCTGTGCCGCTCGATCAACGGCTTCGGCCCGACGCGGGGCAACCGCGTTGTGCTGCTGGGTGACCCAGCGGCGTCCCCGGCTAAGCCGACGCTCGACTGCGACCGTGCGATCGAGGGGCTGATCGAGGCGATCGAGGGCGCCACCGAGCACGTCCACGTGAGCTTCTACATCTGGCTCGACGATGGCAATGGCGGCCGGGTCGCCGACGCGATCTGCGCTGCGGCACGGCGGGGGGTTGCCTGCCGGGTCATGGCCGACGCGCTCGGGTCGCGCGATTTCGTCCGCGGTCCCCGCTGGCGCCAGCTGCGCGAGGCAGGCGTCCAGCTGCTCGCCTCTCTGCAGGACATCCCCCGCATGGGCCACGCTGCGGTCGGCCGGATCGACCTACGCAACCACCGCAAGCTGGTCGTCATCGACAACCGGATCGCGTTCTGCGGCAGCCAGAACTGCGCCGACCCGCAGTTTCTGGTCAAGGCGAAGTACGCGCCCTGGATCGACGTCCTGCTGCGCTGCGAGGGGCCGGTCGTGCGGCAGGCGCAGCACCTTTTCCTCGCCACCTGGATCGCCGAGACCCCCGAGGTCGGCGAGGACCTCTACGGACTGCCCGCGGCGGCGCCGGAGCCCGAGCGGTACGACGACGGCGTGGTCGCGCAGATGTTCGGCACCGGGCCGACCACGCCCGGCAACACGATGTCCGACTCCTTCGTCAGCGTGCTGTACGCCGCCGAGCGCGAGCTGATCATCGTCACGCCGTACTTCGTCCCCGACCAGGCACTGCTCAGGGCCGTGTGCGCCGCCCCGCGGCGCGGCGTGGAGACCACCCTCGTGGTGCCCGCACGCAACGACTCGGCGCTCGTCGCGGCCGCCTGCCGCAGCTCCTACCCGGACCTGCTGAGGTGCGGCGTGCGCCTCTTCGAGTACCCGCTGGGCCTGCTGCACACCAAGGCGATCACCGTCGACGGCCGGATCACCCTGGTCGGCTCGGCGAACATGGACCGGCGCAGCCTGGAACTCAACTTCGAGAACAACCTGCTCGTGCTCGACCCGGGCGTCACCAAGACGGTCCGTGACCGCCAACTCGGCTACCTCTCCCAGTCGACCATCGTCAAGGCCGACACCGTCGAGAACTGGCCGTTCCGCGCCCGGCTGTACGACAACGCGATCGGGATGGCCTCCCCCCTGCTCTAACCGGGGCCCCTCAGGCCCGGGTGGGGTTACGGTGCTGGCCTGGCCTGTTGGGCTATGTTCAGCGTCTGCGTGCTGATGGGTTGCGGCCCAGCTGGCGAGAAGCCTGAGTCCGTCATGAGAGGCCGTGCCGGGCTCGGCGGTGTAGGCGGTCAGGGTGAGTCCCTCGTCGGCTTCGAGGGCCATCGCCTCGAACATGAGGCTCAGGACGCCGACGGCCGGATGGCGGAACTGCTTGATGCCGCTGCGGTGCAGGCGTACGTCATGTGCCGCCCACAGGGCTCGGAACTCCTCACTGCGGGTGGACAGTTCGCCGACAAGGCCGGTGAGGGCGGTATTGAACGGGTCACGGCCTGCTTCTGTGCGCAGCAGCGCGACGGTGGTGTGCGCGGAGTCGGCGAAGTCGGGGTAGAAGTCGCGCGCGGCGGGGTCGAGGAACCGGAACCGGGCTAGGTTGACCGGCTGACCGGGGCTGCTAAAGACGGGTGAGTACAGGGCGCGCCCGAGGGCATTGATGGCGAGGACGTCCAGGCGGCCGTTTCTGACGAAGGCCGGCGTGTCCGTCATTCCGTCGAGGATGAGCTGAATGCCGGGGCGGATGCCCGGGCCCCGCCCCAGCTGGGAGGTGCGCCGGCGGGCGACGCGGGCTGGGCTGGTGTTGGCCGTGCGGGCCAGGTCGAACAGGTGCAGCCGTTCGGCCTCGTTGAGCTGGAGTGCGCCAGCGATAGCCTCGAGCACGCTGTCCGAGACGCCGGTCAGGTTGCCCTTTTCCAGGCGGGTGTAGTAGTCGGCGCTGACCCCGGCCAGCAGCGCGACTTCCTCGCGGCGCAGCCCGGGAACGCGACGGTTGCCGCCGTAGAAGATCAACCCGGCCTGCTGCGGGGTGATCCGGGCCCGTCGGGTGACGAGGAAGTCCCGCACGTCGGCCTTGTTGCTGCTCACGTCTTCAACGTTACGCGCGGCCCCGCAGGCGAGGGGGGTTCTGTCATGACCAGGAACAACGCGACCTCCCGCCCGCCGGCAAAGGCGGGTTGCATAGGTTTCGGCCTGCGACTGAACCAACGGAAAGGACACAAACGTGACTGAGCAATCCAGCCCGGCCCGGGAGAAGGAGCCCTCCGGCGCCGCGAAGATGTTCGGCGACTTCGCCCCGGCTCTGGTCAGCTTCACCGACGACCTGCTGTTCGGCCAGGTCTGGACCCGCTCAGAGCTGTCCCCTCGGGATCGCAGCCTGGTCACCGTCGTCGCGTTGGCCACTGCCGGGAACACCGAACAGCTCGCCTTCCACTTGGGCCTGGCCCGTCGGAACGGCGTATCCGAGACCGAGCTGACCGAGGCCATCACCCACCTGGCCTTCTACGCTGGTTGGCCCCGGGCCATGTCCGCCATGGCCGTCGCCAAGCAGGTCCTCGGCGATGACCAAGCGAGCGGTGAGAAGACGGCCCCGACCATCAAATAGCAGACGGAGATCGATGATGCATACGCGAACGCTCGGCCAGGGCCTGCGGGTCTCGGCGATTGGCCTAGGCGCCATGGGTATGTCCCAGAGTTACGGCCCGAACCCCGGAGACCGGCAGGCGATGGCCCGCGTCCTGCGCGACGCGGTCGAGGAGGGAATCACCTTCTTCGACACCGCCGAGGTCTATGGCCCCTACGTCAACGAGGAGCTCGTCGGCGAGGCGCTCGCACCCGTGCGGCACCAGGTCGTCATCGCCACGAAGTTCGGCTGGCGCATCCAGGACGGCAAGTCCGTCGGCCTCGACAGCCGCCCCGAGCAGATCAGGCGCGTCGCCGACGCGTCCCTGCGGCGGCTCCGCACCGACGTCATCGACCTGTTCTACCAGCACCGCGTCGACCCCGCCGTGCCCGCCGAGGACGTCGCCGGCACCGTCGGCGAGCTCGTCAAGGCAGGCAAGGTCCGCCACTTCGGCCTGTCCGAGGCATCCGCCGCCACGATCCGCCGGGCGCACGCGGCCTACCCGGTGACGGCCGTGCAGAGCGAGTACTCGCTCTGGACCCGCGACCCCGAGCCCGAGGTTCTCCCCGCCTGCGCCCAGCTAGGCATCGGCTTCGTCCCGTTCAGCCCGCTCGGCAAGGGTTTCCTCACCGGCACGGTCGACCCGGCGACCCGGTTCACCACCGACGACGTCCGCGCCACCATCCCCCGATTCACCCCGGAGAACCGCACCGCCAACCAGGCCCTCCTCACCCATGTCACCAGTCTCGCCACTGCCAAGGACGCCACGCCAGGACAGGTCGCGCTGGCCTGGCTGCTCGCCCAGCACCCCTGGATCGCGCCCATCCCCGGTACCCGGCGACGCGAGAGGCTGGCCGAGAACGCCAGCGCCACCCGGGTAGCGCTATCGGCCGACGAGATCGCCGACCTCAACACCACGGCAGCGCGAATCGGCGTGCACGGGAACCGGTACAACGACCACCACATGAGCCTGGTGGGCCGGTAACCGGTCGGCTGTCGTTTGGACGTCCGACGGCCCGTCCGACGTTCGACAAGGCTTGTCGTGCGCAACACTTAGCTAGTGCAAGTAGTATGGCCGGCGTGCAGAGCCCCGCTGACCTCCCACGCCCGGCCGGTCCACGCGCTGACGTCGCCGCTTTCGAGCTGCTGACCCAGGCCCTGGTCGGCATCACCACGCAGAGCCTGGACGCACTCGACGGCGCGGTCACCGTCTCCCAGTTCCGCCTGCTGCGGACCCTGGACGGATTGGGCCGGGTACCGTCGTCCACGCTGGCGGCGGCGCTGCAGACGGCCGCGTCCTCGGTCACCCGGCTGGTCGACAAGCTCGCGGCGGCCGGGTTCGTGACCCGGGGCTCGGACGACAGCAGCCGCAGCATCGTCACCGTCGAGGTGACCGACGCCGGGCACGCGGTCGTGGAACACGTCATCACCCGTCGGCATGCACTGCTGCAGGCCGTGCTCGACGCCATGGACCCGGCCGAACGCGATCGCGCCGCGACCGCCGCCGCCCGCTTCGCCCAGCTGGCGAGCGACGCCGTCGCCGTCGGCGCGGGGGCGTTGTGAGCTCGCAGCCGCACGCGGCCCCGGCCGCCCCGCCCGAGCGCGTTGCCTGCACGCAACCCACGCCCGCGGGCGCCGTGCCCGCCCGGGAGCATGGCCCCCGCTCCACCCGGCTGGGCGACTTCACCCTCGATGCCCGCGTGCTCCCCGTGACCGGGCTGGCCTTGGCGGTAGGCGCGGCCGGGGCGGGCGCCGCCTACTGCCTGCTGCGGCTGATCGGGCTGATCACCAACCTGGTGTTCTATCAGCGGGTGTCCACCGCGCTGGTCGCGCCGGGAGCGGCGCACCATAACCCGGCCCTGATCCTGCTCGCCCCAATCGCGGGCGGCTTGATCGTCGGGCTGATGGCCCGTTACGGCTCGGAGAAGATCCGCGGCCACGGGATGCCGGAGGCGATCGAGGCGATCCTGACCGGCGGCAGCCGCGTACAGCCGCGAGTGGCGATACTGAAGCCGATCTCGGCCGCGATCAGCATCGGGACCGGCGGACCGTTCGGGGCCGAGGGCCCGATCATCATGACCGGCGGCGCGGTCGGCTCGATCCTCGCCCAGGCCCTCAAGCTGACGGCCGACGAGCGCAAGACGCTGCTCGTCGCGGGCGCCGCGGCCGGCATGGCCGCCACTTTCAACGCGCCGCTGGCCTCGGTTCTGCTCGCGGTGGAACTGCTGCTGTTCGAGTGGCGCCCGCGCAGTCTGGTCCCGGTCGGGGCGGCGGTGACCGTCGCCGTCGTCTGCCGGGGCTGGCTGCTCGGCACCGCCCCGGTCTTCCCGGTCAGCGACCTGGTCCACCCCGGCCCCGCCGCGATCGGCCTTTCGCTGATCCCCGGCCTGACCGGCGGGCTGCTCGCGATCGCCGCGACCGGCCTGGTCTACCTGGCCGAGGACGCGTTCAAGAAGCTGCCGTTCCACTGGATGTGGTGGCCCGCGATCGGCGGCGCGATCATCGGCCTCGGCGGCCTGGTCGAACCGCGCGCGCTCGGCGTCGGCTACGACGTGATCGACCAGTTGCTCACCGGCCGGGCCGGGCTCTCGCTCATCGTCGGCATCCTCGTCGTCAAGACCCTGATCTGGTCGCTCTCGCTCGGCTCGGGCACCTCCGGCGGCGTGCTCGCCCCCGTCTTCATGATCGGCGGCGCGCTCGGGGCCCTCGAGGGGAACCTGCTCCCGCATGTCTTCCCCGGCTTCTGGGCGATGGCTGGGCTGGCGGCCGTGGTCGGCGGGGTGATGCGCTCCCCGTTGACCGGCATCGTCTTCACCCTCGAGCTCACCCACGCCTGGAACGACCTGACCCCGCTGCTGGTCGCCTCGGTCAGCGCCTACCTGCTCTCGGCCCTGCTGCTCAAGCGCTCGGTGCTGACCGAGAAGATCGCCCGCCGCGGCCTCCACCTAACCCGCGAGTACTCCACCGACCCGCTTGAGACCTTCTTTGCCCGCGCGGTGATGACCAGCGACCCGGTTGCGCTGACCGCCGACGCGACGCTCGGCGATGTGCTGGCCGACACGGCCAGGCCCACCGCCGGCGTCCTGATCTCGCCGGTCGGGTCGACCACCGCCCTGTATCCCGTCCTCGATGCCGGGGGCGCCATCACCGGGGTGGTCACCTACCGCGAGCTGCTGGCCGCCGCCGGCCGGGAACCGGCCAGCCGCACCATCGGCGAACTGGCCCGCCCGGCGAAGACGCTGATCCGCGCCGACCAGACGCTGCGCGAGGTTGCCAACGCCTTCGCCGTGAGCGGCACTACCCGGGCACCCGTCGTTGACCCGGCCGACCCCGGGCACCTCCTGGGCATGGTCTCGCTTTCACAGCTCCTGCAGGCCAGGCGGACTGATCATCACGAGGAGCATCACCGCGAGCGGCACCTGTCGCTGCGGATTCCAGCCGAGGCCGCAGCCTCCGGCCGGCCAGCGGGATGAGCTACGCGGCCGGACGGGTGATCGTGGCCATCGCCCGCCCGGGTTCCCCACGGAAGCGGCATAGCGCCGTATCTTCCAGTGACCCTTCGGCTTTCGTAGTCATCACGCACCCGTTCAGCCCGCTGTCCGGCCAGCGGGTCGAGGTGCTGTTTTCCCGCCGGCGGGGCGGTCAGGCGGTCCTGGTCTGCGAGGGCGGCCGGCTGGGGCGGGTCACGGTTCCCGAGTCGTGGACCGGCCGGGCCGCGTCCGCAGACGGCGGACGCCTGTCGGCGGAGGGCCTGGCGGAGCTGGACGCGCTGGTCCGCTGCATGGAAAGTCGTTGATTCAGGTGGCGGGACGCGGCATTGTCTTGTGTTATGAGTGCACACAAGAAAGATCTCGCGGGAATGCAGCGGGACGAGCTGCTGGCATGGCGCCGGGAGCTGGCCCGGCAGCTCGGCGACGTGGAGCACGTGCTGGCCGGGTCGCTGGCCGGCCAGTGGCGCCGGTGCGGCAAGGCCGGCTGCCGCTGCGCGGACGGCGAACCGCACGGCCCGTATGCGTACTTCACCCCGCGCCCGGCAGGGCGCGGGAAGGCACGGTACGTGCCGGCCTCGCAGGAGGAGGCGGTGCGCCGCTGCCTGCGGCGGGGCGAGGAGACCGGGGACGTGCTGGCGGAGATCTCGGCGGTCAACGCCGAGCTGCTGGCCAGGAGGGAGCTGGACTAGCCGGTGGCTGCCGTCGTGCTGGAAGGGGCTGCGCGGGCCGAGGCCGTGGCGGCCGTGGCCGGCATGGCGTCCTGCGCGCTGAGAGGAGGCAGCGGTGAACGGCGAGCACAAGATCACCAGCGGGCACCGGGCCAGGACGGCGCTGGTCTACCTGCGGCAGTCGACCCTGGTCCAGGTCCGCGAGCACACCGAGTCGACGATGCGGCAGTACGCGCTGGCCGATGTCGCGGTCTCGCTGGGCTGGGCGCCGGGCGACGTGGAGGTCATCGACCGGGACCTGGGCCTGTCCGGGACGTCGGCGGCGCACCGGGCGGGGTTCCGGGAGCTGATGTCGCGGGTCTGCCTGGGCGAGGTCGGGGCCGTGATCGGCCTGGAGGTCTCCCGGCTGGCCCGGTCCAACGCCGACCTGGCCCGCCTGGCGGAGATGGCCCGCCTCACCGGGACGCTGCTGATCGACAGCGACGGGGTCTACGACCTGTCGGACTTCAACGACTGGCTGGTGCTGGGCCTGAAGTCCACGATGAGCCAGGCCGAGCTGCACGTCATGGCGGGCCGGCTCCAGGCGGCCAAGCTCGCCGCCGCCGAGCGCGGGGACCTGCGGGCCCCGCTGCCCGTCGGCCTCGTCTACGACGACGAGGGAGAAGTCGTCATCGACCCCGATGCCGAGGTCAGCGCCGCGGTCGCCGACGTGTTCTCCTGCTTCGCCGCCGCCGGCTCCGCTTACGGCGTCGTGGCTGCGTTCGCCGGCCGCAAGTTCCCGCAGCGCGCTTACGGGGGCGCGTGGGCCGGGCAGCTGCGGTGGGGGCCGCTGACCCACCACCGGGTGCTGCAGGTGCTGAAGAACCCGGCCTATGCCGGGGCCTACGTCCACGGCCGGCACGTCACCCGCAAGCGCGTCGACGCCGACGGCAACGTCCGCACGTCCACGGCCGAGGTCCCGCGGGCGGAGTGGAAGGTGCTGATCAAGGACCATCATCCCGGCTACGTGACCTGGGACGAGTACCTGGCGGTCGAGGCCAGGCTGGCGGCGAACTGGACGGCGTCGGGGGCCCGGACGGTCCGGGAGGGCAGCGCCCTCTGCCAGGGCATCATCTACTGCGGTTCCTGCGGCGGCCCGATGG
>Ga0335074_10013717_pt1 | contig 11389 bp, 11 predicted proteins | sample Lox_Sample_23_FD_206715 | JGI IMG/M metagenome (GOLD analysis project Ga0335074, IMG submission 206715) | Soil microbial communities from Loxahatchee National Wildlife Refuge, Florida, United States - Lox_Sample_2.3 | ecosystem: Environmental > Terrestrial > Soil > Wetlands | place: USA...
CGCCCTGGCCGTCATCGCGGCTGTGGCCGGAGCGGCCTTGCTGGCGGCCTGCGGCGGCTCGCACACGGCGGCGCCGGGCAGCAGCCCCGGGCAGCCGAGCCGCCAGCAGGTGGATGCCTTTGCACAGTGCATGCGCAGCCACGGAGTAACGAACTTCTACCTTTCCAGCCCGAACAGCAAGAACCCTGACCCAGGTGAGCTAGCCGTCGGCCTTCTGCCATACGGCGTCGTCTACGGCATGGATGTCAGCTCCCCGCAGTACCAGTCGGCTAGCAGCACCTGCGGGCACCTGCTTCCCGGCGGCGGGGAGGCACCCCCGGTGACCGCGGCCCAGCTGCGCAGCATGGACCGGACAGCCGCGTGCATGCGCGCCCACGGATTCCCCGGCTACCCGGACCCCGCAGTGCAGAACGGGCATCTGGTCCCCAACCCGCTGCCCAGCGGCATCGACATCAGCTCGCCGCAGTATGCGGCAGCCGTCAGGGCCTGCGGTAATCCCGAAGCGTGACCAGGCAGCCAGTGACCAGCACCCAGGTCGCAGAGCGAGGCTGATGCGGCCGCTGCGGCCGCTACGTGAACGAGAACCATGCGCCCGGGCGCCGCGCGGAAGGCCGGTCTAACGGCTGCGGCGTCCGGCCCACCGAGGAAAAGGATGGTACCGGTGATGAGCACTACCGGGGCAGCTGACCGGGCCGGGGGCCCGGTTGTTCCAAGCTCGGCGGTGCCTGGCGGAGTGGAGCAGGCGCCCGAGCCGCTGGGTCCGCCCGGCGACGACCAGCCATGGGCGCGTGTCCCGGCGGCAGAGGTGCCGCCGGCAGCCCGGCACCGGCGCAAGCGGGCCGGCTGGGCCGCCGTCGTGATAGTGGTCGTGGTGCTGGCGGCCGGGCTGGGGGCCGCGGATGCGGCTGGGGTGCTCACGGCGCCGAGGCCAGCCGCGAGCGGCAACGCCGATGCGACCAGCACCGCGACGGTCAGGCGAGGCGCGCTGACCGAGCAGACGCAGGAGAGCGGGACGCTGGGCAGCGCCGGGTCGTATTCGGTGGTGGTCCCCGGGTCGCCGAGCTCGGGCAACACCGGTTCGTCCGCGGCTGGTTCGGGAGCGCAGACATTCACCTGGCTGCCGCAGCCTGGCGCGATCATCCGGCAGGGGCAGGTGCTGTATGAGATCAACCAGACGCCGGTGGTCTTGCTGTACGGGAGCGTCCCGGCCTACCGCGACCTGGCGGAGGGCATGACCGGCAGCGATGTCCGGGAGCTCAACGCCGACCTGGTCGCCCTCGGCTATGCGACCGCTGCCGCCCTGGGCCCGGTATCCGGCTGGGACTACTTCAGCTCCGAGACGGCCTACGCGCTGGGGAAGCTGCAGTCGCACCTCGGGCTGAGTGTGACCGGGTCGCTGCCGTTGGGCGAGGCAGCGTTCCTGCCCACCGCTATCCGGGTGAGCGGCCCGGGCACCGGGGTGGTGCCCGGCGCGTCCGCCGCCGCCGGCTCGGTCGTGCTGACGGGCACCTCGCTGAAGCCGGTGGTGACGGTCGACATGGACGCGTCCCTGCAAACTGAGGTGGCAGCCGGGAACAAGGTTTCGATCACGCTGCCGGACGGGACTGTGACACCGGGCGTGATCTCACGGATCACCGCCGTGGCCGCATCTTCCTCATCCGCCGGCGGCGGCAGCTCGTCACCCGGCTCCGGCAACTCTGCCGGCGGCGGCCCGGCGATGATCACCGTGCTGGTGTCGCTGACCCACCCGCAGGCCGCCGGGAACCTGAACCAGGTCCCGGTCGAGGTGACGATCACCACGGGCAGCGTGATCGGGGTGCTGATCGTCCCGGTGGATGCGCTGCTGGCACAGCCGCACGGTAGGTACGCGGTCGAGGTGACCGGGCCGGGAGGGCATCATCTGGTGAGCGTGACCCCGGGCCTGTTCGACGACGCGGCCGGCACGGTCCAGGTAACCGGGAACCTGACACCCGGCCAGCACGTGGTGGTGCCGGGATCATGAGGTCCGCGATGACCCTGCCTGTCGGCGAGCGCCCGGCGCCGGCTCTCGCGCCGGAGCCGGTGCTGGAACTGCAGACGGTCAGCAAGATCTACCCCGGCAAGCCGCCGGTAGCGGCCCTGCGCGGCGTGACCCTGTCGGTGACGGCCGGGGAGCTGGTGGCGGTGCTCGGGCCGTCGGGATCGGGGAAGACCACCCTGCTGCACCTGGCCGGCACGCTGGACCTGCCGACCTCCGGGACCGTCTCGGTGGCCGGCACGGATGTGAGCACGCTTGGCGACCGGCAGCTGGCCGGGCTGCGCGCGGTGCGCATCGGCTTCGTGTTCCAGCAGTTCTTCCTGGCCGAACACCAGGTGGCGCTGGACAATGTGGCCGACGGGCTCCTGTACGCCGGGGTAGGCCTAGCCCGGCGCCGCGAGCTGGCCGCCGCGGCCCTGCAGGCCGTCGGCCTCGGCCACAGGCTGCGGGTCCGGCCGACGCAGCTGTCCGGCGGGGAGCGGCAGCGGGTGGCGATCGCCAGGGCGATCGCCGGCCGCCCGGCGATCGTGCTGGCCGACGAGCCGACCGGCAATCTCGACCAGGCCTCCGGAACGGCGATCCTGGACCTGCTGGGCGAGCTCAACCGGGCCGCCGGGACCACCATCGTGGTCGTCACGCACGACCAGCACGTCGCCGCCCGCACCCGCCGCCAGGTACGGATGCTGGACGGGCGGATCGTCAGCGACACCGCAGCCCAGCCGGTGGTTCGTGCCGCCGGTCGCCCGGCGGCACGAGCGGTTGATGAGACCGGGGAGCGGCTCGCTGCATCGCCGAGTCAGACGGAACGAGGACTGCGATGACGACGACCGTGCACGCAACGAAGTGCGATCGGCCCGGCCCGGCGCCGGCGAGGCTGGCGTCGACCGACCTGGCCCGGCTGGCCGTCGTGGGCATCCGGACCCGCAAGCTCCGCGCCTCGTTGTCCGCGCTGGGCATAGCAATCGGAGTCGCGGCGATCGTGGCGGTGCTGGGCCTCTCCTCATCGTCCGCGGCCGGGCTGAGCGCGGAGATCGCCGCGCTGGGCACCAACCTGCTCACGGTGCAGAGCGGGCAGAACCCGTCTGGCAGCTCCGCCGAGCTGCCGTCCGAGGCGCCGGCGATGATCTCCCGGCTGCCCGGCGTCTACCAGGTGCAGTCCACCGGGGCCACCGACGTGAACGTCTACCGCTCCCCGCTGGTCCCGTCGGTGGACACCAACGCGCTGTCAGTAGACGCCTCGACCGTGGGCCTGCCCCGCACTACCGGCACCAGCGTGGCCCGCGGCCGGTTCCTCAACGCCGCCACCGCCCGCGAGCCGGTCTGCGTGCTCGGCGCGGCCGCCGCGCAGCTGCTCGGCATCGACAAGGTGTTCGGCGGCGAGCGGATCTGGATCACCGGGGTCAACGGCAGCGGCGGCATGTGGCTGTACGTGGCCGGCATCTTGCGCCCGGACGTGCTAGCCCCCGAAATCGACTCCTCAGTACTGGTCGGCTTCCCCTTCGCCCAGCAGTACCTGGGCTTCGACGGCCACCCGTCCATGATCTACGTCAAGGCGACGGACAGCCAGGTGACCGCCGTTGACAACCGGCTGGCCGAGCAGGCCAACCCGGAGAACCCAGGGAACGTCGACGTGTCCCAGCCGTCCGACGCGCTCGTCGCAGCGAGGGACGCCAAGAGCGCCTTCAGCACGCTGTTCCTCGGCCTCGGCGCGGTGGCGCTGCTGGTCGGCGCCATCGGCGTCGCCAACATCATGATCATCGCAGTGCTCGAGCGGCGGTCAGAGATCGGGCTGCGCCGCGCTCTGGGGGCCACCAGGGGGCACATCCGTACCCAGTTCCTGGCCGAGGCTGTCGTGCTGTCCCTGCTCGGCGGCGCGGCCGGGGTCATCGCCGGCGCCGCCGCCACCGCCCTCTATGCCCAGCAAAAGGGCTGGCCCGCGGTGATCCCCGCCGAAGCCTGGGCCGGCGGCCTGGCCGCCGCGCTTCTCATAGGTGCCCTCGCCGGGCTGCTCCCCGCCATCCGCGCCGCCCGCCTGTCCCCAACACAAGCCCTCTGGAGCCTGTGACCGTGCACCACGGCCCCGAAGTGCGGTACCCAGGGTCGAGGAGGCGGCCTGCGCATCTGCTGCGCGCCGACGAGGCACACTCCGAAGGCGCGTGGCAAGTGGCGGACGGGTCACGTGCTTCACGTGCCTGTAACCGGCGTAATGGCAGGTCGGAGGCCGGTTCCGATGACCTGAAAGCAGCGGTGCCGCCACCGGCCATCGCCTTCGGTGAGGTAACCCGCAGCGCGGGCGATCTGGCCGTCATGGCCGCAAGCGCCTGCCAGGCGGTCTACTTGATGATCTGGATGTCGCAGCGCGCTCCGGGCGCGGCTTTGATGCGCTCGTCGCCCGTGACCAGGACGGCGCCGGTCAGCTCCGCTAGGGCCACGTATGCGGCATCGTAGGGAGTGAGGTTGTCGCGCAGTTCCCACATGCGGGGGAGCAGCGGCGATAGGTGCCATCGGTCGACGGGCAGGACCATCAAGTCGACGATGAGGTCGGCCGCCGCGGCTTCATCGAACTTCCCGCCGCGGACCAGGCCCCGGAGGGCGCTGAGCACCTCGGCATCGAAAATCGATGGCACCTGGAAAACCGCGTCGTCTGCGGACAGCAGGTCAGCCGCCGGACTGCCTGGCTCGGTCAGCGCAGTCACGGCGACGGATGCGTCGAGAACGTACCCGCTCACGGTTCCTGCCGGCGGTCCCGGGCTGCGCGCACTGCGGCGACGGCGTCGTCCATCGTCACCATGGACCCAGTGGCCTTGGCCCGGGCCTGCGCCCGGCTGACGATCTCGGCCATAGTCGGCCGCTCGGCCAGCTTGCTCAGCTCGCTCAGCAGGTATGCCTGCATTGACTGCCCGGCAGCAGCGGCCTTCCTGGCGAGCTCGTCCCGGACCGGTTCGGGGACGTCTCTGATCTGAATCAACGCCATGCATTCATTATGCATAATGAGTGCATGTCTTGTCGACTGCGGGCGTCGGCCGGATCCGGACATCTGGGGGCTGTCGACCGAGCCCTCAGACTGCACGCGCTATGACGGTGCGTGGAACTGCGGTGAGACTCAGCGGAACCCTGCGGGACAAGATCCAGAATGTGGGGGCCCTGACCAGGCCCTTTCCGGTCGCACGGACAGATAGCGGACAGAAAGCGTTGCCTATCCCGCCGGCAATCGGAGAATCTGCAGGTCAGTGGCTATTCCGATGGGTGGTCAGGAACGGGCTGTAAAACCGTCGGCTCAGCCTACGATGGTTCGAACCCATCACCTGCCACACTCTGCGAGTATGCCCGCTAGCTGGATTTTCCCGGCTGGCGGGCTGTTTCGTTTGTGTGCCGGGACGTGCCGCCCTGTGCCGGCGGGGTGCCGCTTTGTCCGGGGAGGAAGTCTTACCCCGGGCTACCGGCTGTTGTACTTGCACTCGCCTGGGCGGTCGCGGGGATGGCGTTGTCGATGAGGACGGCGGCGATGGCGGCGGCGGTCGGGAAGGATTCGGCGTTGAGGACCCGGGTGCGGGCCGAGGCGCCGTCGAGGAGCAGCGCGAGTTGCTCGCCGAGCTGTTCGGGGTTGGCGGCGCCGGCCTCGCGGGCGGTTTCGGAGAGCCGCGCGGCGATGGCCTTCTTGTAGTCGCGCGCGTACTGGGACGCGGGGTGCTGAGGGTCGTGGAGTTCGACGGACGCCGCGATGTAGGGGCACATGGGCGTCATGTCCTGTGTCCCGGACGCGGGCACCTCGAAGGCGGCAAGAAGTCGCTCGCGGGGCGTGAGGTCGCTGCGGTCGAACACTGCGGCCATGATGCCGGGATCGAACCGGCGCAGGTATTCGGCGACGAGCTCGTCCTTGTCGGCGAAGTGCTGGTAGGCCGTGCGTTTGGACACCTTGGCTACCGCGCAGAGCTGGTCCATGCCGGTGCGGTTGATGCCCTGATCGCGAAACAGCTGCCCTGAGGCGGACAGGATGCGCTCGCGCGCGCCCCGGCCGCGGCGCCGGCCCTGGGGACCCTTCTCCAGCTCCGTCATGCCTCCAGCATACGCAGTTCGGTACCGGTCGGTGTACATAACTTGCCCTCCGGCCGGCCGTCCAGTAGGTTAAGTAAACAGAACGGTGTATATAACGTGCCGGACTGTTCCGAGTGCCCATCAATTTCAAGGGAGCAACCGTGGGAAAGCTCGATGGCAAGGTAGCGGTGATCACCGGCGGATCAGCCGGGATGGCCCTGGCGGGCGCCAAGCTGTTCGCAGACGAAGGAGCGCGCGTCTTCATCATGGCCCGACGGCAGGGCGCGCTGGACGAGGCCGTCAAACTGATCGGCCCGAACGTGACCGCCGTGCAGGGCGACGCTGCCGACCTGGACGACCTGGACCGCCTGTACGACACGGTCAGGCGGGAAACAGGCTCGATCGACGTGCTGTGGGCAAGCGCCGGGATGGGTGAGCAGGCCCGGCTCGGCGAGATCACCGAGGAGCAGTTTTACGCCGCCTTCTGGCTGAACGCGCGCGGCACGCTGTTCACAGTGCAGAAGGCGCTGCCGCTGCTCAACGACGGCGCCTCGGTCTTCATGACCGGGTCCAACGCCTCCCTCAGGGGCTACCCCGGGTGGAGCGTGTACGCGGGGAGCAAGGCCGTGCAGCAGGCCTGGGCCCGCGTCTGGCTGGCCGAGCTGAAGGACAGGCGGATCCGGGTCAACGTGCTGACCCCCGGCCAGGTCGCCACCGCCAAGCAGGAGGAAGTGTTCGACGAGGCGACCAAGGCGGCGTTCGAGTCCCTGATCCCGCGGGGAAAGATGGGCCGTCCCGAGGAGATCGCGAGCATCGCCCTGTTCCTCGCCTCCGACGACTCCAGCTACGTCAACGGGATGGAACTGGTCGCCGACGGCGGCACCACCGTGATCTGAACCGCAGACACCGGCATGTGCCGGCATGCCGCAAGAACGCAGCCGCCTCGGTTCGCGCGCCATCGATGATTCGGAGCCGCACAAACGAGACGAGGCAAAAGCCCGAGAATAAGGAAGAGAGCACACGTCATGAGCAGCATCAGCATCATCGGCACCGGGAACATGGCCCGCACTATCGGCACGCTGGCGGTAGCGGGCGGCAACACCGTCGAGGTTATGGGCCGCGATCAGTCCAAGGCCGCCAACCTGGCCAAGGCTCTTGGCGGCGGCGCCACGACGGGAGGGTGGGGCGCCGTCCCGGCCGGGGACATCGTCATCGTGGCCGTGTTGTACGACAGTGTCGTTCCAATCGTCGCCGAGTACGGAGACGCCCTTTCGGGCAAGGCCATCGTCGACATTAGCAACCCCTTCAACGCCGCGGCCGATGGGCTGGCCATCAGCGAGGACACCTCGGTCGCGCAGGAAGCCGCCAAGGCGGCCCCGGCCAGCGCCAGCGTATTCAAGGCATTCAACACGATCTTCCGGCATGTCCTGGAGAAGGGCCGCCCGCTCGACGTCTTCATCGCTGGCGATGACGCGCAGGCCAAGGCCGACGTGGAGGCGTTCGTCGAGAGCCTCGGGCTGCGCCCGCTGGACGTCGGAGGCCTGAAAATGGCGCACTGGCTGGAAGCGGCGGCGCTGGTCGAGATGGGCGTCGCTCGCCACGGGGCGGGGCACTGGGACATCGCCCTCGGTGTCACCGAATTCCCGACGCCCTGAACCCACGAGACTCAGTACTTTGCCGATCCCTTCGACGCGCCGCAGTGGCAGGCGCCGCTGAGCGAGCAGATGGATCGGTCAGGCTGACACGGACAGCCGCGGCAGGCGCTCGGACGGTATAAGGGAAGCACGAGACCCGGGCGTCAGGCAGAGATCGCTGACGTCGAGGCGTTGCTTAGGCGTGCGTCCGCGCCGGGGAAGGGCAAGCCGACTGGCCCGTAGGACACCTTGCGGATGATCGGGATCAGCATCTACTCGGCCGCTACGGGTTCCTCGCGTTCCTGGCTGGATGCCAGGAGCAGTGCAGGGGAACGGTGCTGGAGGAAAGCGACGTCGACGGCGAGTCCGCCCTCGGGCAGGGCGCGTGCCGTGACAGTGGCGCCGTGGTCGGCGGCGATGGCGCGCACGATGGACAGGCCAAGGCCGTGGCCGCCGTCACGGCGGGCCGGGCGCGGGCCGAGCCGCTGGAACGGCTGGAACAGGCGGTCGACCTCGGCTGGCGGAATGGCGTGCCCCGAGTTGGTCACCGACAGGACAGCGTGACCGCAGCTGGTGCCCGTCGCGACCCGGACATACCCGCCGGGAATGTTGTGCCGGACCGCGTTGTCGATCAGGTTGGAGACCAGTTGCTGGATCAGGAGCGGGTCGCCGTCAAGTGTGGCGGGCTGGATGTCGATACTGACGTCCAGCCCGAGGCCGCTTGTGGCGGGCCGCGGGACGGCCACGGCCTCCAGAGTGATGGCCGCTAGGTCTAGGGGCTCCCGCTCGCTGGTGCCGGCTTCGCCGCTGGCCAGGGTGAGCAGCGCCTCGATCAGGCGTTCCTGCTCGGTGTTGGAGGCGAGCAGTTCGCGGCCGACGGCCTGCCAGGTGCTGGCGGTGCTGGCTGGGTCCGCGAGCGTGACCTGGAGCAGGGCGCGTTCCCGTGTCAGGGGTGTGCGCAGTTCGTGGGAGGCGTTGGCGGCGAAGCGCCGCTCGGCATCGAAGGAGGCCTCCAGCCGCGCGAATAGGTGATCGAGCGTATCACCGAGTTCCTTGAGCTCGTCGTCGGGTCCCTGCAGGGCAAGCCGCTCATGCAGGCTGCTGGCGGCGATCCGCCGGGCAGCGGCGGTAATGGTCCTCAGCGGGCGCAGGACCCGGCCGGCGATGATCCAGCCGATCGATGCGGCGGCCACTGCGATGACCGCCAGGATGATGGCGCAGACGATCAGGATCTGCCGCTTGTCGTAGTCGACGCGAAACTGCGCCCGGGCGAGCAATTGGTCAAACTGAGCGGCGCTGAGGTGCACGGCCTGCGGCTTAGCAGGGGGAATAGGCATTGAGAGCTTGAAAGTGTCGTAGCCGCCTGCCTGGCGGACATCGGCGCTGGGGATGCTAACAGGGACTATGTCGTAACGACCTTCCTGGCGGACGTCGGCGATGGGAATTTTGCCGTGAAGTACTGCGGAGGTGGAGCTTGTCGGCTGACCGGGAGACGATTGCAGCGCCGGCTGTCCGTGGAACAGGTAGGCAATGACGACGAGAACGGCCGCGCCGCAGGCCAGGAACGCCGCGCCGTACTGGACGGTAAGACGTAGCCGGGCGGTCCGGCGGGGCAGCCGCAGCCGGCGCATTGGACCGGGGCGCTGGCGGGGAGTGCGCATTAGGTTTCTCCGATGCGGTAGCCGCTTTCCCGGACGGTCTGGATCACCGGCGGGTCGCCGAGCTTCGCCCGAAGCCGGCGGATGGTTGTCTTCACGGTGCTGGTGAACGGGTCGGCCGCTTCGTCCCACACCTTCTCCAGCAGTTCTTCGGCTGCGACCGGCCGTCCGTCAGCCGCGAGCAGACATTCCAGCACGGCGAGTTCCTTGATGGTGAGCGGTAGCCGCCGCCCGGCGCGGATCGCGACGCGGCGCGCCGGATCGAGGCTCAGGTCACCGTGGGCGAGGCTGGCGGGCAGCGGGGCGGCGGCGCGTCGGCCTAGCGCGCGGATTCGCGCGATCAGTTCGGCGAAGTCGAACGGCTTCGGCAGATAGTCATCGGCGCCCAGCCCGAGGCCCTCGACCCGGTCCTTGACCGACCTGGCCGCGGTGAGCATCAGCACCCGGGTCTCTGATCTGCCTGAGGCAAGGGCCCGGCAGACGTCGTCGCCGTGCACACCGGGCAGGTCCCGGTCCAGCACCAAGACGTCGTAGCGGTTGACCGCCAGGCGCTCGAGCGCTGCTCCGCCGTCCAGGGCCACGTCGACGGCCATCCCCTCCCGGCGCAGCCCAGCCGCCACCGCTGTGGCCAGCACCTCGTCGTCCTCAGTCACCAGAACCCGCATCGCGTGCCCGCTACCTCCTGCGCGCCAATGGCATGCCAGCCGCCCGCTCCCCAGGATCGCAGTTCACAGGTGACAGCCAGGTGACATTTCCGGTCACCGTCCTGTCACCTCGCGTTCGGTACAACCGGACTCGACCGGTTTTTGAGGAGGCCAAAATGAACGATAAGACCTGCGGTAACCGCCTGCGGCGCGCGGCAGCCCTGGCATTAGTGACAGGCATCGCCGTGCTGGCCACCGCGTGCGGAGGCAGTGACCCGCCCTCCGCCAGCTCGCCTACCTACACGCAGGTGCTCTCGCTTGCGCAGTGCATGCGCAGGCACGGCGTGCCGAACTTCCCCGACCCCAATGCGTCGGGGGGGTACTCACTGGCATCGAACGGGTCGCTCGGGGGCGCTGGCGGGTCGTCGATTGACATTAACAACACGCAGGTACAAGCGGCTTATGGTGATTGCCGGCATCTGCTTCCTGGCGGCCCGTCTTTCTCACGCCTCGCGCAACTGGAACAGCAAGAGCAGCAACGGCAGGACCAGATGCTCCCCCTGTTGCTGAAGTACGTCCATTGCATGCGCGTTCACGGCGTGCCGAACTTCCCCAGCCCCGGCGGTCAGCAAAAGGACGTGTCCCCCGTCAACGTCAACTCGCCGCAGTACCTGGCCGCGGCAAAGGCCTGTCAGCATCTGCTGCCGCCCGGAGCGAAGGTGTCACTTAAGCAGACAAAACATCGGTCCACGTCATGAGCGGGACCGTCTCCCGAGGCAGGGCGGCCTGGCCACAGGATGACGCCGCGCCGGCCGGGACGGCAGGCCGGACCCGATCACCTGGCTGGCGCCGCAGCGTGGTCGCTGTGGTGCTGCTGCTCGTGGTGATCGGAGCGGGTGCGGGTGCCGCCTGGGCGGCGGGTGCGTTCGGGTCGCGTGGCTCGTCCGGGACCGGGCAGGGGGCGCCGCCGCCGGCAACGCAGTCGGTAGTCAGGGAAGACCTGTCATCAACGACACCGGTGCCCGCGACCTTGGGGTACGCGGAATCGTACACAGTGACCGGGAACAGCGGCGGTGCGCTGACCTGGCTGCCTCCGGCGGGCCAGGTGATCAGACAGGGCCAGGTGCTGTACCGGGTGGATAACGGCACCCCGGTAGTGCTGCTGTACGGGTCGGTGCCGGCCTGGCGGACGCTGGATGAGGGACAGACCGGGCCGGATGTAACTCAGCTCAATCAAGACCTCGTTGCGCTCGGCTATGTCAGCAGGTCTGATATCAGAGCGCTGGGCTGGCGCTACTTTTCCGCCGAGACCGCGTACGGAGTCCAGCAGATGGAGTCGGCGCTGGGGGTTTCCAGCCCGCCGGCATCGCTGCCGCTGGGGTCGATGGTGTTCGAGCCAGG
>Ga0335074_10013718_pt1 | contig 11388 bp, 9 predicted proteins | sample Lox_Sample_23_FD_206715 | JGI IMG/M metagenome (GOLD analysis project Ga0335074, IMG submission 206715) | Soil microbial communities from Loxahatchee National Wildlife Refuge, Florida, United States - Lox_Sample_2.3 | ecosystem: Environmental > Terrestrial > Soil > Wetlands | place: USA: Florida...
ATAGCTGGCACGGCATGGTCTACGAAGGAACTGCTTTCCTCCATAAAAACCGATCGTCGATGTACTGCAATCGCTAGGGCCACTACTGTGCCGATGCCCACAATAGCAAGCACAGTCGGTACGAGCCAGGAAAGACAGCTTCCGGCTTTCTGATACATGAAGCAGTGGCCCCTTGTGAAAACTGCACAGATCGCGCAGCAACTTTGGGTCACGAACATGGCACAATCAGAAGGTAGGTCGCAAGCAACCAGCGAGGAGCAACAGGCGCTAGCCTATCTTACTAGACAACCGTGAGAACCTCTCGCTTTCTGAGGTGCTCTTCAGCGGTTTAGCAGCTTCCGGCTGCAGAGAAAGAGAGGGGGCCTGACGGCCCCCCAAATAGCAATAGAGCAGATTCAAGCAGGTAAGTTGCTCAGCACGCCTCTGATTCGTGCCTGCGCTTCTTACTACGCCGGTTCCACGCCGCCAGAGTAACCAATCCGCTGCCCAACAAAGCCAGGGAAGTAGGTTCCGGAACGGGTGAGATATAGAGCTGCGTTTCTGAGTCCGCGGTCGCGCAAGTGCCGTGGACACCGTCGATAAGTTGGCTGCAGGTACCAAACTGTCCCACGGTGGTGTGCCCAGTGGTATATTGAAAAGCCAACGTAAGGGCACCGTATAGGTCTTGGCCGCCCGGATAGGTCGTGAACAGGTCATCAAGGCCGCTGGATTGCACGGTGTTCAGCACCTCACCGGTGACCGAACCAGATGCCGTTCCGAGACCCGATGAAGCTGCCCCACCACTGAGAAGTGAAAATGTCGCTATCTCATTAGAGCCTGAGCTAGGCACGTACGTGTTGGTTGATGCGTCATACACGGCTGACCCTGTGGTGCTGAGGTACAGTCCTATGGATGCGGTAGCCGGACTAAATGTAATCGCCCCAGTCGTAGTATTTAACGTCCCCTGCAGGTTGTAAAGCAAGTAAAGATAGTCACCATGGGGGACAATCCCGGTCAAAAACCCTTGGGTGCTGGGATTGCTAGCAGTATAATAATCCGCAAAATTAAGCGCGCCACTTTCTGCAAACGCGCCTGATGTAAAGTTCTGATCGATCACTGACGGATCGGTCATGTCGAGATAAGCGATATTGGTGGCGCTGCCAGCGTTGTAGTTGAAGTCGTATGCAATGCACGACGGACATGTGCCGACGCCGGCGGGGAGGGCGTCGGCCGTTCCACTCAACAATGGCATTGACAATAGCGCAACAGCCCCGGCCGCGCGCGCAATATAGCCTCCGATTCGGTTCACGGCCAGTCTCCTTCTGTTCCTCAGGGTTCGACGCCGCGCCGCACCCCGGCGTTGACGTGCAATTCACATGCCAATAAAAAACACAAGCTTCTTGAAACCTTTAAGCTGCCCTTCTCGATCGCCGGATACCATGTTGTAAAGAATCCCGACATTTGGCCTGGGACAAAAACAATGGCTCTTATCGCGTCGTTTGTTGGTATCGGCTGGCGTTGGACCCCTGGAAGCCGCTGGCTGGGCTGGGACCGAGTGCCGCATCGGCCCCTATGACCCTGTGGGACCATGGGAACGGGGCTGCGCCAACAAGACACGCGATAAGAGCCAAAACAATGGCGTAGCGCCGAATCAAGCCGCAGAGGTGTCTCGTACCCAACCGGGGCCGGGCCCCGTGAACAAAAACGATAAACAGGCGTCAACGAGCGCACGAAAAGCTCTCTTTGGCGGCCACGCCAAGTTCGGGAGCGATCTCGATCGCCCTCGCCCGGATCGGGTTTGCCCTATGACGGGCTCCGCGAGACCCTTCGGTTTTTCCTCCGCGCCTGTAAAGGATTCCGACGTACGGGCCGAAACCGCTAAGTCACGATAATATTCGATCCGAACAAATATAGAACATAGGCGATTCCCAGCCGCCTTCAACCGTTGCCATCGCTGCTCTTGCGCTTCGTTTGCGAACCCGACGATCAGCAAACTGGTCCGCCACTAGTATTCCCGTATACGCGGTACAAAAACAACGTCCCCCGGCTATCTCCGAATCCGGAGCCCACGGGAGCCTTGGCAGGCGCGGCTGAAACGGGTTGCATTGAAGCGTTATGGACAGAACAAAAGCGTTATGGACAGAACACTAGCTGGGGCGCAACCCCGGGGCCGCTAGCTTGTAGCGGAGCGCTTCGATGGAACCATCGAACGACTCCTATCGGGTGCGTACGAAACGTACCTCTGGAGTCGCCGCCGCGGGGCGGGTGATAGCTGTGGTTTCAACGAATCGATGTACTTGTGACTAACAAGTCGTCCAGTGCCCGGCGGACGGAGCGGCCAGGAGTTGGCCGCCTGTTTGGCTCGCCAATCCGGCCTAGGAATATTATCCCTGCCCGATTTTTCCCAAACATTAGCGCAGCCTCGGCGCCAAGTCGCTGCGCGTTCGACAATGCCCGCTCGTCGTATGTGAATCTTTGCTGTTCACTGCCATATTCCGCAAACACCAACGTCGCGAAGGCAGGTTGCAAAGCTAGTCTCAAGGCCGTGGCCGTGAGCCAGAACCGCTGAACTGCCATCCCCGCCCTTAGCAAGCGGACCGGGCGTGGTTCTCCGTCCATGGCACGAGTTCGTATGCGAAGTGCAAAAAACGCGGCACTCCGCAATCCCGGCACGTAGTCCATCTGAATCTGCGCGCTCAGAATTCCCCCAACAAAATTGAGAAGGCGCATTCGTGCCCAGCTTTCCATGGCCCAACGCATCGGACCAAGGCTCAATTTACTCATCCCCGCCGCAGCGGCGGGAACGCGATCTGGGCTGAACCGCCGGTCCCAATCAAGCACCCGCTGATGCACTCGGAAGGCCTCGGGGGTCATTAACCGAATCGCAGTAGCCCTCGCGTTGAGTCGACTAAGCCGCCAGCGCTCCTGCGCCGTTTCGTACCATTCAACTTCAAGGTCAGGACCTATCGCCGTGGAAAGGGCTGATTTTTCCTCTTTGGTCAAAGACCGCAATCGGTAGGGGCGGCGATCAACAGATCGCATAGGAACGTAGGAGAAAAGCGGGTCGACGTTCGTTGTTGTCTCGTGCCGCAAAAATACAGTGATACGGTGCGTGCCAGCGTCGCAGCGCTCATAGGCCCACTCGACTTTACGGTTCCAGTGGCTCGCTGCGATCAGGATTGACTCCAGCAGCGTACCACCAGCCAACAGCGTGGCCTCGCCGCCACGGTAATCGTAGATATCGTCCGCCTCAGGCGTCAGGTGGATGATCACTCGCTCCTGATCGATGATCTCGAACCGCCAGGGCTGCGTGTTATCGCCGCTCGGCGCCCAGCGCGCGAAGCCCAGGATATTTTCGATTTCGCCCTGCGGCCGTACCATGGGATTGGGAATTGAGGCGACCTGCGACGCCTTGGCAGCGAAGCGTCGCGTGAGCGCGATTTTGAGACGCTGTACGGGATGGCGGTTGCCGCCCCGCAGCCTACGCACAGTCCATCGCCCCCGGTAGGCATCAAAATGGTGGTAATAAGGTGCCGACCGGACCGTTCCGCGGTGCAGCAACAGCTTGACAGTCTCGACTGAGGCAACTGCGGCGCAGAGTTCGCAGCCTGCAACTGTGGACGGTCCCCTGTGGCCGCGCAGATCGACTCGGCCTACATCAGCGAGATAACTCCGGTGCAGCGCACTCGGCGCCATACCGACCAAATAACTGACATACTGTTGTTCTTCCGATAGCCCGTCGAGATTGAACCACTCCTCAAAGCTCATGCTCTCAGGTGTAAAAATCAAGAAGGCCGTACCCATGCCCAACGGAGCCGCGTTGATAACGGGAATGCCCAATTCTCGACAGCGTGCGTTCAACTTCCGCCGGACCTCGAGCACAAAGAAGTCAAGACCGTCAATGCAGAGGTCTGCTCCGACCAGAAATGCATCGAGATTTGCCTCGGTCAGCCCGTCACAGGAGCATGCGATCTGCAATTCGGGATTGATCTGCCGCGCCATCTCGGCCATCACCTCGGGCTTGGGACGCCCGATCGTGGCCAAAGTGGCGCCGACTTGACGATTGAAATTCACTAACTCGAATTTGTCTGGGTCTGCGATATTAAAGGCGCCGATACCAAAACGTGCCAGCGTGAGCAGGTGGAAGCCACCCACACCTCCCATACCGGCTATGGCAACACGCTTTCCCCGCAGCGCCTGCTGCTCCCAATCGGTCACCCATCCGAGGTTGCGGCTGAACGCCTCCTCGTAGCAAAAATCGCCGCCGTACCCAGTCGGAAGGCCTACGCCGGTCGCAGATGTTTGACCCATCGCCCTTGCCCGAACGCTCCGCAGGTGGAAGCTTATCACATCCGGGGTATAAAATAGCAACCACGCAAATCGCCTGACGATTTTGGAGTGGGGCGCCGTGCTCCGCAGCACCGACTGGGAGGGGTTCCCTTCGCCGGCCCTTAGTCTGCCCCCCCGACGGCTCAAACCTCCGGACGATGGCCCCTGATCTGCCGGACGGAACGGGCATTGGCTAAACGCGCGCCTCCGCGTATATTCCGATTCCGTACCAACAGCCCTTGGAGCTATCGGCAAACCGGGTGCCGCCCTGGACCTCGGCAGCTACCCCAATCTCTCGACGCGGCGGTTGCTCAGAGCGTTGACAGGGGAAGGCCCCGCCAGATCACGCCGCCTCCAATTGAACTCCGGTCCGTTCGTACCAAAGTTTCCCACCCATCGTGAGATAGTTCCACACATCCCACTGCTCGCGCTGGATACGGCTTAGCACGGTCTCGATGTCACCAAACGACGGCTGCCGCATTCCATGGTGTTCGACCAGGGGGCCCGTTGGCACGAAATGGATTGCGCTCATTTGCAAAAGCCGGAGCAGAAGCGGCTCCATAATGGCGCACCAATGGGTAAGGCCAAGAATTTCGCTGACTGTCAATATCCCCTGCATCAGGCCGAGACGGGCCATCGAGTTTGCCCCAAGACTCATACGACGCTGTTTCGAGAGCGCGAAACGGGATATCTCGCCCGTGGTCCTCAGCGGTAGGTGGCTCAGCAAACCGCGATCGCATACGCGATGCATTGGCAGCGACCCATCCGGGGACGAGCGACGTGGCGGCACAACCCGCACCGTACCGATTACGTCACCGCTCTGTCGATGGATCAGGAGCACGTGGCACGCGTCGCCGTCAAACTCATCCATTTCGAGCCCATTGCTTCCCGGTTCAAACCCGCGCTCTACACAATAGACCTGATAACGGAGTCGAAAAGCCGCGTCCATAAGCTCCTGTGTATCTGCTACGACAACCGAAAACTCATTGTCGGTCCGCACGATTTGCTCGCGCAGAGATTGTATCTCCATGACGGCACCCTCGCCAATTACCCACACCGGCCATTTTGTACACAGTGGGTGATGGTTTGATCCAAGAGGTTCTTTCCTCGAGGCCTCGTTGCATTTGCGTTCGGCAGCCCCTTACACAAGGGTTACCATACGTTGACATAACTCTCTAGCAGAAAAACATTTAAGAATAGGTTTCGGATTTCCTCTTGGGAGACCGATTCCAGCATAGCAGCCTTCTAATCTCTTTCTGGTACTCAGTACCAGAAGGCAAGTGCCAACGAGAAAACTCACACTGCTGGACGACAATTTTGCGCATTCTTCACGTGCTCCCCAAGCATTGCCCCAACCCTTCCATCTTCCATCGCTACCACACGATCAGCGACGTTCAAGATCCGTGAGTCATGCGTGACGATCAGTACTGCCAGCCCGCGTCCGCGTGCCAGGCCTGATATAAGATCCATAACTTCCGCGCCGCTTTGCCGATCCAACGCTGCAGTGGGTTCATCCGCGAGCAACAGATCGGGATCTCGCACCAGAGCGCGGGCGATCGCAACTCGCTGGCGTTGCCCACCTGATAATTGCTGCGGTCGCAGATCCATGCCTTGACCTAGATCAACATTGCGCAAAATCGTGATCGCTCGCCGCACGCGATCTGTTTCGCCACACGCATGATCATGCTCCAGCCCCATTGCCACGTTCTGCCGCGCGGTCAAAAAATCGAGCAACTGATGATCCTGGAAGACAAACCCGATCCTGCGCCGCAATGCCGTTCTCATGGCCTCTGACGAGCCGCGAAGTTCGTGTCCGAGCACGCGGCAATTTCCACGTTGCACGGCCCGCAGCGCGCCGATCAGGCTCAGAAGCGTCGTCTTGCCGCTGCCCGAGGGTCCCGTCAGGATCACGATCTCGCCGCGCCGGACGGTGATGTTCACCTCGGACAGGACGTGCCGCGCGACACGCCCCGAACCAAACGTGTAGGACAGTCTCGACGCCTCAACAGGATGCCACATGCTAGAATACACTCGCAGGATCGGCTTCCCGCAGTTTGCGCAGGGTCAGCAGGGCAGCGGCCACGCACATTGCCACAACCAAGGCAAAAACCGCGCTGCAACGTCCACTTGTCAGCTCCAGAGGCAAACGAGCAGCCTGTCCGACGTACCTATAAAGCCAAGCCGCCGCGACCTGGCCGGGCACGTAACCCAAACACGCCAGTATGCAGGCTTCTGCCAGCACGACGCGCTGCAGGTAGCCATGCGAGAATCCCAAGGCTTTCAGCGTGGCATAACCACGCAGATGATTGCTCACATCGGTGAACAGGATCTGGTAGACGATCACCATTCCCACCATCAGCGCCATCACGCTGCAGAAATCGAAGATCACCCCGATCGGCGTTTCCTTGTCCCAATAGCGTGTCTCGCGCTGCAACAGCGCCGGATGGGTAAGAACCAGCACATCCGGCGGCAGCAGCGCCTGCAGGCGCTTGCGAACCTCAGCCACATCGGCACCGTCTTTCAGACGCAGCGCCACAAGAGCGACATCGCTCTCCGGATTTCCCGGCACCAGCCGCTGGAACGTGGTCTGGCTCATCACCACATTGCCATCCGCATCGAAGGTCGTGCCGAGCTTCACGGTGCCGACCACCGTAACCTCGCGATCCGCGATCTCCGCCTTCAGCCGCCCATCCTGCGCGAGAAGCTCGGGAATCGGTCCAAACTCCGGACGGGAAAGTGAGTCGAACGCCACCGTATCCCGCTGCGTCAGCAAATCCGTCAGCCGGGCCAGTCCGGGCATCGCAATCGCATTCGCTTTCACGTCGAAACCAATAAGCTGGATAACCCTGTGGGTCCCGGTCAGCGGGTTGCGCCACGATTCCTGGGCCAGATAGATCGGCACCGCCGCAATCACGCCCGGCACCGCGAGCGCCTGATAGGCGCGTATCCGGGGGACCGGTTCGTAGCGGAACAACGCCTCGGTCAGCGGATTGATCAGGAATAGCTGCCCCTGGATCGCCTGCGGCAAGGCAACGGCCGTCTGGAACAAGGCCGCGCGGAACCCAAGCTGCATCAGCACCAGCAGCGTGGCGAACATCACCCCTGCCACCGCCGCCACCAGCCGCGCCCGCTCTGCCCGCAACTGCCGCCACGCCAGTCGCACCGGCAACAGAGGCCGTGGCACAGGCCACAAAGCCCCGAGCGACCGGTCCTGGCCATCCGAAAACGAAACCCGAATACGGTCCGGCCGTGCTCGGGCAACCGTGGTCATGGCCGGATCGCCACCTGCACCTGCATGTCAATCCGATGACGCAGAGCAGCGCTTGCGGCCGGCGCCAGCGCGAGCCAAACCTCCACGGTGCGTCCGTCCACCCTGGCCACCGGATCGGTTCCGGCCTCCAGCGTGCGCTGCACCAGGCTGCCGATCCTCACCACGCGCGCCTCATAGCTGTGCGCCTCCCCGGGTACAATTACCTCGGCCGGGGCGCCCATCTTCACGCGCGGCAGGTCCGTCTGGTACACATCCGCCAGCACATCGAGCTGATTCAGGTCGGCGATATCCAGCAACCCAGCCGCGCCGACCGCATCGCCAGGCCGGGCGTAGATCTGCAGAATCGTCCCTGCGACAGGCGCATACACGCGCGACAGCGCGGCGTCGGCCCGTGCGCTGGCCAGCGCCGTTTCGGCCGCTTGCAGCCGTGCCTCGGCCAGCGCCACGTCCTCGGGGCGTGGCTGCTGCAACGTAACCATGTCGTTTTCCGCTTGCAACAGATTGGCACTTGCCCGAGCCGCCGCAAAATAGTCCTGGTCGGCCGCCGCGCGCGTGGCAGCTCCACTCGGCACCAGAGCAGCGGACCGCGCGGCATCACGTTGCGCAATCTCCTGCTGCGCCTTCAGGCTGGCGATGTGCGCTTCCTGGGCGGCGATCTGGCTTGGGCGGCCGCCGGCCTTCACCAGAGCAAGCTCGGCCTGTGCCTCCACGACCTTAGCGGCGGCCTCGGCCACCGCGGCATCCTTCAGATTTGCGTCGGCAAATTCGGCCAGGAGCTGGCCGGCCTTCACTTGCTCTCCCTGCTGCACGAACAGCCGGCCGACGCGGGTAACCGCTATCGTGCTCGGCGGGCCAAGCCGACGGATGCGTGTGGCGGGCACCACCCGGCCAAGGGCACCGACGCCGACAGGAGGAGTTGGCAAAGCTTCTGGCAGCGGCGCCGACAACACAGCTTCCTTGCCGGCCCCAATTCTTTGGGCACCCAGAACCAGGCAGGCACCGACCAGCACGGCGAGCACCATCAGGGCGGCGATACGAACCGTTGGGAAGCGCTGTTCCCGCGGCAGGACATCACTGTCCGCCTGAAAATTTCGCCCCGTCGCGTCCATCTCCTCGATCCGAGAAGACAGCGACCCCGTATCACCCCAGCCAGCTATCTTCTCGCCGGAAGCTGGCAGGCTCCTAAAAGCCATATCGTTCATTGCGGTTTACCAGTACAGCCCGAACCTCAACCGGAAGTCGCTGCCTCTCCCACACCTCCACCGCTGAAGGAATTGTCGGCCGACGCACACCTGTCAGGCGCCGCCAGCGTCCTACTCGCGACTTTCCAACAAAAAGGTTACTAAATGGATAGCATGTGCACAGGCAAGCGAATTGATTGCTAAATGGGTCAGGCACGTCCCGATCGCTTGCCCCGCAACCGGGGCGCGCTGGGACGCAGAGCGCCATGCAGCAAGCACCATGCTGAGATCACATTACTGTGATCCATTTACCGCCATCGTGATCTGCCGCCGCGCGAGCCCTGCGCGCATCGAAAACTTCCGACGCTACTGCTCAGTCCTGTTTTCCGTGGGCGCCAGCATGTTCCAGTGGTGCGTCGTAATAATAGCGCCAAGTCTCTTGTTATATACGCCTCGTGCCGCAGAAAATGTACCTGCGAACCTGCCTGCCCGCGGTGTGGTGACACTCGGCGGCGGAGCTGGCGTCGGGCTCAACGCGAACCGCAGGAATTGCAGCGGCGGGGGCGCCGAAGGTGGGCATCTCGCAGGTCAGCGTGTAGCGTGGCTCGGTCGCCAACGGCATCAGACCGCACCGTTCACACGCACCTTCAGCGGTCTAAGGACAAGCAATTCGGGGCGAAGTTCCGGGTCGTAACCGCCGAGTTCGAGCGTGAGCTGATCCAGGAGCGCATCCGCTCCGGTATCGCCGCGGCAAAGGCGCGCGGCAAGCAACTGGGCCGCCAACCTAGGCAGCGGCCAAAATCCGACCGCCTGGCGCCGAAAGTCCTGGCTCTTGTCGCAAAGGAACGCAGCTACCGCTTGATCGGGCGCGAGGTGGGGCTGAGCAAGAATTCCGTGGCCGATATCGTCAAACGCCACCGCGCCACGCCACTCAGATCACCTGACCGCTACTTTGCGATATTATGGAGCAACCGCCACCGAAGCCGGGATTTCTCCTGGATATCAGCAGGTTGGCACGTGTCCTGCGCTTGAGAGATGGCTGGGACTGCAAGGCCTTGTTCTGGCGTGCTGAATCGCGGTGCCGGTGGTGGTTGCTCCATAATATCGCCTACTTTGCACCTGATGACACGAATGTTGGGTCTGGGCCATCTCCACCCTCACCTATTCCTTCGCCCGCATCTGCGCCGCCCTGAAGATGAAGATGGAGGATCTCCGACCCAAGGGTGCCGGGTGGGACCGAAGTGCGCGGGACTCCCGACAAGAACCACAGCCACAGTATCCTGGACGCGTCTTATCTCCGACAAGTTCGCATTTATCGCCTCAGAAATCCGGAAAGCTTGCCATTCTCCTCTCCGGAGGGTCGCCCAGTGCCAGAAAAGTCGCTCGCTCGCCTGCCGCAGGCGTTCGCTTCAATCATCGCAACCAGCGTCGCCCTCAACCTATCCTGATAGTTCGATTTGTTGCAGGCCGGACGCTCAATCTTTCCCTGCCGCCGGCAACGTCTCATAGGCTCGGGCATGTTTTGAACCAGTCGGGGCCGCAGCCTGTCTTGTCATCAGATTGGGGGATGCCCTCATATGCTTGTCGACTGCAGCCTTCAGCCGATCGAAATCGGGGGACTTCTGCAAGATCTCATCGAAAATACTGCGGGGCAATCCTTCTTTCTGACTCAACAGTGCCGCAGTCGCGGTCAAGCCGACCATTCTCGGCCGCACATCCTTCCCGATCAGATCCCGAATGAGTGTCCCCGCCGCCAGGCCGTCGATCTCCGGCATATCATAATCGATGAGCGCCAAATCGAAACATCCGTTGCGAATTTTTCGAACTGCATCCAGACCATCCGAGGCTGTCTCGACCGCGTACCGTTGCTCCTCGAGCACCGAGGTCAACAACCGCCGCTGAACAGGGTCGTCGTCAACCACCAGGATCCAGGCCGGGCCCGAATCATTGCCGTCGACTGCCGGCCTCGTGGGCCAAGTGTCATAGTCCGACCATGCCTTCATCAATAGCCCGAATACCGCTTCTTGTCTGGCCGTGCGCTGCGGTGCCGACGCCAGACAGCGGGCGATCGTGAAAAACAGCTCGGAGAGGCCCGATGACTTGGCAAGGATGGGGGTGTAAGCCCAAACCGCCGGAAATTCCGTGACAGGTCTCGACCCTGCCGCTGAGGCAGTCGTAAGCGTTGTGATCACGATGGTCAGTCGGACCAAAAAGCCCTGAAGCGATCGGCCGCCAATTCGGTGTACCGGGTGGTGTGCTCGATGTTGCGATGACCCAGATAATGTTGGATCGCGCGCGTGTCCTGGCCGTCGTTGGCGAGCTTGTAGCCAGTCGCATGGCGCAGCATGTGCGGGTGGACCGAGAAGTCGATACCGGCTTGGCGTCCTGCCCGGCCGACGATTTTGCGGACTGCATCGACCGTGAGCGGCGCCTTTCGCTCGCTGACAAACACGTAGGCCGTATCCGGATAGTTCCGCTGCAGCCGGCGTAGAGTGCGCAATTCTGGTCCCCGCAAAGGATGCACCGAGGCGATGCCATGCTTGAGCCGCACGACGTGCAGGAGGCCTTGGCGGAGATCGACCTGATCCCAGCGCAGGCTGACCAGTTCGGACACGCGCAGGCCATGAC
>Ga0335074_10013719_pt1 | contig 11388 bp, 12 predicted proteins | sample Lox_Sample_23_FD_206715 | JGI IMG/M metagenome (GOLD analysis project Ga0335074, IMG submission 206715) | Soil microbial communities from Loxahatchee National Wildlife Refuge, Florida, United States - Lox_Sample_2.3 | ecosystem: Environmental > Terrestrial > Soil > Wetlands | place: USA...
CCGGCGTGGAGCTGGCGGCCGAGCCGTCCGTCGCCACGGGAAACAGTTCGCCCGCGCCGGTGCCATAGATCGTGACCGTGCTTCCGCGGACCGCCGGGTTGGACTGCGAATTCACGGTTCCGTCCTGGTTGATCACCGCCGCCTGGTCGTTGCGGCCGTTGGTGGGCCCGTTGCCAGTGATGAAGATACCTGGAGCCGTCAAAGCAGTGTTCAAAGTGATGGGAGCGGCGGCTTGTCCTGCAATCGAAATCTTCAATATGGTGGATGCCTCGCCCGCGATTTCAAACGGCACCATGGCGGTAATTTGTGTCGAGGTCACGCTAATCAACTGCGCCGGGTATGAGTCGACCATCACCGTGGTGTTGGCGGAAGTGGCCGCGGCTGTCGAAATGCTTAGCCGGTTGATAGCAATGGCGACAAGTTCGCCCGGCGCCACCGGCCCGGCGAGATAACTGGCGGCGCTGCCCACGCCTGCGGGGTGAAGGTTACCGGAGAAGTGCCGAGGCTCTTCATAAATTCGATGATTGCGGCGCGCTCCGTCGCATTAGAAACGAAGAACGGATGGGCGGCGTTGGAAGGCCGCGTGGCAGGATTCATCAAGGCGTCGGCGACCGCGTCGAATGTGCCCGCCGTGCTGGTGATTTCGTCATCGTGCAGCAACGATGTACGGCGGGCCAGATCCAATTTCAAAGGCAGACCGGATCCTCTCACTCCCCCTTCTCGGGAGGCATCCAGCACGAGATCCCGATCGTCAAAATAGGGACTCGGGCCGCCGAACGATTTTTGGATGGGATCGAGCGGCGCCGCGCGCGTCACCAGGACTGTGGGATTGTATCCGGGGTAGAGAGACGTGATAGGCACGACTGCCGGCGGAACGAATTGATTGGGGTCGAGCTGGTGGCATCCGGTGCAACCTGCCGAGCCGGCGAAGAGCGACTGCCCCAGCGCAGCCATCGATACATTAAACGGCCCTGGCGCCGGAGATTGCAGCGAGTTCGTACAGGCATTCAGGTTGCTCAATTCCGTTTCGTTGACCCGCAGGCCAACCGGCGCGCCATCTGTGCTGGGCGTCACGGAACTCGCCTTTACAAAAGGTCCGACCGTGGTCGCGCCGGCCGGTATGACGCCGATCCCTTGCAGCACCTGTCGATAGTCGTTGGCGATCTCAGTTCCGGCGGAGCCTGCCACGGCTTGAAGCAGAGCTTGGCCCGGCGGCGTCAGCAGTGTGGTGGGGTCGAGCGAGACCGTATATACGAAATTATTGAAGTCCCTCAGATTGTTGACGGCGCCGTCCCAGCCCCAGGGAGCGGCGAGGTCTGTGCGGAAAAAGCTTTGGATGTGAGTCGGATTTCCGATGCCATCAGGCAGCGCGTCGAACTGGCCGACGGGATAGTAGCGCTGACCGCTCGTGGCATCCGTGCCGGTCAAATACTGCATGGCTTGCGCTTCTGTGGGAATCGCGGATGCGGTGGTGAGGAGCCCGGGAAAAGTGCTGCGGCCGACTGTCGCGTTGTTCAGGGCTTTGAACTGCAACTGCAGCATCGGATAATAGGCGAGGGGCCGCTCCGCCGTCGCAAAAATTGCGCCGACGTCGATGCCATGATTCGTGGGCCCGTCCACTTCGTGACCGACGGAACCTGTAGTTTTCAGGGCCGCATTCGGAGCGAGAACCGAATTGTCGGTAATGGCATGACAGACCGCGCAAGAGAGGCCGACACTGTCTCCCCCTGCGATATTCAGCGTTCCAGTGTTTCCGGGCGTCTTCATGTTGCCGCTGGAATCGAAGGCCACCACGCCGATCACGGCCTGCTGTTCGATCAGCGACAGGGTAACATTCGGATCGCCAAATGCGGTCTTATTGGGTCCATGCCGGACTGCACTTGTTGTAGGGCCGTGCCCAAGGCACTCAGCGTCGCGGAGTTCAGAGCATCCACGTTTACGTTCAAACCTACCTGCAGGGCTTGCAAAGCAGTCAAATTGGCCGCGGCGATTCCTTGCGGTAACTGCATGGCGGTTGTCCAAAAGCCCTGGTTCCCAAATGTTTCATAGCGGAAGACGTTCTTGCCCGCCACGGGGTCGCCGACCGCGTGCTGAAACGCGGGCGGCAGGATGTTGGGGCCAGGTCCTGAATTTCCGCTTTGCTGGGAGAGCAGGAGTTTGTTCAGTCCGACCCCGGCAAATACCGCGGATAGGACGGCGATTAGCTTTCTTCGGCGATACATCCACATAAAGGTGTCTTTGGCCTTTCCAAAAGAAGCGGCCTTGCGGCCCCGGATTTACACGTTGCTCCCTTATGCCTACGAGATCGCGGTTGGAACGGATGTCACGAATTTCAAAAAAAATGCTACGAGCCGCCGAAGTTTACAAGGAGCGCTGATACGGCCCCGTCAAACGGGATTCGGTAGCACGAAATTTACATCTGTATGCTATGGTGGATGGCGGACAGATCGATGCGGAATGAGGTGAGCCCACGTCGTCTGCGTTTCACCTGCGCGAAGCCTTGGATCGATATGACGATGCCTAATGGAGAAAAAGCGCTCTACATCAACACACCCTTTGCTGGAGGGAGGGCCACCGAGTCAAGCGTAGATACACGGCTGAAGGTAATGTAATGCGACTTGCTTCGTCCGGCACTCACCAGGTAGAAGGCGGTTGGCAGCTCGGTTGGGGCTTGCGTATAGCCCATTTCGAAGGACTGGCGCTGTTTGTCGAATTTACTTTTAGCGGATGTGTCTACCTGGTACTCGACTTGGAGCGGTGCGCACCGGTGATCGAGGCGCATTCCGCCAACGCCGAAACCGGAAAAACGGCGGCTGTCAGAGCCGCGTTGCGGCACTCGCACGGACTTAATCATGGTCGTGATCCAGCTGCGATCGCAAGATCTTTGCCATGGTCGCCCTATCCGCTCTGAATCCAAGCCGGCTTCCACAATAACCCGACACCAGAAAGCTGAGCCGTAGGGCCAGCCTCGCCCTGGATGGTGGGTCAAAGCATACGATCCTACCAACCGTGCTACTCTATTGGCCATCATCGATGTGCCAACCTCGACTGAATTGCCGACGTTCAGTACTTGGCCGGACCAAAATCACAAAGCGAATCATGGTTCAGGCGCACCACACACTGCAGGACTGGCGGAGTGTCGGTTCCGAGAAACGCAAGCCATATGAGAGGACTATCAGAATCGTGAGAATTTGCTATTTCGATGCATTTTCCGGTATCAGCGGAGACATGACTGTTGGCGCCCTCGCCGACGCGGGCGCGGACCAGGCAGCCATTGTGCACGTGCTGGGAGGACTCGGAACGGGCGCCACATTCGAATTTTCGAAGGTCAGGCGGCGCGGCATCGGGGCGACGAAGTTCCGGGTCACGGTGACCGAAAGCAAGCGGCACCGACATCTTCCGGGAATCGTAAGAAAGATCGAAGATTGCCGGGCGGCGGATAGGGCGAAAAAACGCGCTATTGCCGCCTTCGAGCACCTGGGGAACGCAGAAGCGTACGTGCATCGAGTTCCGATCGAACAGGTTCATTTCCACGAAGTCGGGGCCGCGGATTCCATCGCTGACATTGTCGGCGCGTGCGTGGCGCTTGAACTCCTGGGGATCGATGAGGTGGTCTGTTCGCCGATGAATGTTGGTTCGGGCACTGTGGAAACGGAACACGGCATACTGCCAATCCCTGCTCCCGCAACAGCGCGTCTTCTTGAAGGAAGACCGATCTACACGCGCGGTCCAAACCTCGAATTGACTACACCCACTGGAGCGGCACTGGCATCGTCGCTTTCATCGCGATTTGGCTCCCTGCCAGCCATGCGCGTCGAAGCCAACGGAATCGGAGCCGGCGATCACGACTTTCCGGAACATGCCAATGTGTTTCGCGTCATCATTGGAGAGCCTTATGCCAAAGGAGAGGAAACGGCCCGAGATGCTCGCTAAGACAGCAGTCGTTACATTTTCCATGCTTTCGCTCGTGGCTTTCGCGCAGCATCCGGCGGAAACTGCTGTTTCCGATTCGGAGGTTCTCGCGCGCGTAGCCGAGTTTCATGGCGCCGCCGGAGTTTGGGCAGTCGCCGGATATCGAATCGGCTCTCGTGCACTGAAGGAACTGGCGGAGAAACGGGGTAGCTTCAGCCTCGATGTAACGCACAAGACTCCCCTGGAAGTGCAGTGGAGCTGCATCGCCGACGGTGTGCAGGCGGCGACTGGCGTCAGTGCCGGAAAGTTGAATCTTCATATCGTGGAGGTTACCAAGGACCAACTGCAGACCGTGGTGTGGGACAGGAAGACCGGCAAAGTTCTTCTCTTTCGTATACAACCCGGTTTTCTGGCGAAATATCTGGATATCCCCGAGGATCGTCAACCGGCCGCGGCACACGAGGTGTTGAAGCTCTCCGATAATTCGATTTTTACGGTCGTAGAGCAGTCGAGGAAGCCATGAAGACGTAGCGTGCTGCCGCGGCATTGCACGAACCGTCTCTCCGAGGAGCGTCGTAATGAAACGAGGTCGATGGTCCGGGCGACTGGTCCTTTTTGGATGCGTTTTCACGGCAATGCCACTTTGCCCGCAGGCAGCGAAGCCGCTGCCCTTGACAATACCGCTGGAATGTCCGGGCGGAGACTGTCCCCTGTTGCGCGGATCGCCGCAGACGGCCGGGATGCGAAGCGGTTTCGTCCGCTTGAAGCCGGGGGAGACGGTGGGGTGGCATACCACCGGCGGCAACGAGGAATCGCTGGTGATATTGCACGGTGTGGGAACGGCGTTGATCGAAGGACAGCTCGGTCGCCCCTTCACGGCGCCGCAACTCGTCTACATCCCGCCGGCCACACGACACAATGTACAAAACACCGGACGGGAACCGCTTGAATATGTTTACATCGTGGCGCCGGCGAAAGGCAAGTGATCGGGTGCGTCGCGAAGGCACGTAGGGCGCTTTTCGCCGTGTTACGATTTTACTGTTGGTAATACGCTAGAACGGCCGTTCGCGAGTCCATGCATATTCCCGATGGTTATCTCAGTCCCTCGACCTGCGCGGTGATGTACGCGGCGGCTGCGCCTTTCTGGTACGGATCGCTCCGCCGTTTGCGCCGGTTGCTGCGCAGCCGGGTGATCCCGCTGATTTCGATGTTCGCGGCCTTCTCATTCGTGGTGATGATGTTTAACCTGCCCCTGCCGGGTGGGACCACGGGACACGCCGTGGGGGTTGCGATTGCCAGTATTGTGCTCGGGCCTTGGGCATCGATTCTGGCCATCTCGGTGGCTCTGGTGATTCAGGCCGTATTCTTCGGGGACGGCGGTATCACAGCCCTGGGCGCCAACTGCTTCAACATGGCCATTACGGGGTCGCTAGTGGCATATGCGATTTATCGCGCGATTTCGCGGAACCGCCCGATTGCGTCGCGCCGGCGCGTGGCCGCCGCGGGGATTGCCGGATATGTCGCAATCAATGTATCGGCGTTGTTCGCTGCGGTGGAATTTGGGATACAGCCGATGTTGTTCAGGGATGCGTCGGGAGCGCCGCTGTATGCACCGTATCCGCTAAAAATCGCGATTCCGGCAATGATGGCCGGCCATCTGACAATCGCAGGATTGGCGGAATTCGTTTTGTCGGCCGGGCTGGTGGCTTGGTTACAACGAAGCCATCCCTCGCTTTTGCGGACGACAGCGCCGGATGCTGTGGAGGACGTCGAAACGAGCGGCGCTGGTGCTTTCGGCTGGCCGGCGATGCGGCCGATGTTGGTCGGGCTCGCCATCCTGCTGCTGGGCACGCCGCTCGGGATACTGGCCGTTGGGTCTGCGTGGGGGGAGTGGTCGCCGCGAGACTTTGCAGATGCGGCAGGCCGCCGGCAGATCGCTTCGGTTTCCGGGCAGCAGGCGCCGCCAGAACAGGTTCCGCAGGGCCTTGAACGCCTTTCTTCGATTTGGACCGCGCCGTTTCCGGCTTATGCGCCGCGGTTTCTGCGTAGCGCATCGTTCGGTTATTTTCTTTCGGCTGCGTTCGGTTCGGGGCTAATCGTACTGCTGGCAGTCGCGGCGGACCGGATCTTCGCGCGGCGAACCGGGAGCAGCTAAAGTGGCGCGGATAGGCTTCCTGGAGGGTTCGATTCACGGGTTCCTGGAAGCCCTGGAGCATGCCCTGGAATCGGAGGAGCTTGCGAAGCGGCGTGGGCTGCTGCAAGGCCTCGATCCGCGGGTGAAGCTGCTGGGGATTCTCGCGCTGATAGTGGCCGCGACGACATCTCAGCGTCTGACGGTGATCGGCGCGGAGGTTCTGCTTGCCATCGGCCTGGCGCTTGCGTCGCATATTCCGCTCCGGACGCTAATGGTGCGGACGTGGCTGGGAGCTTTGGCGTTCACCGGCCTAATCGCGGCGCCGGCGATATTCCTTACTCCCGGCCTGGTGCTCTGGCATGTTCCGCTGCTGGAATGGCCCGTGACGGCGGCGGGAATTCGGACCGCGGCCTACTTGATTTCGCGAGTGGAAACCGCCGCGACCCTTTCCATGCTTCTGGTGCTTTCGACGCCCTGGACCCACCTGCTGAAGGCGTTACGGGTGCTGCGGGCGCCGGTTGTTCTGGTGGTGGTCCTCGGGATGACCTACCGTTACATCCTGCTGCTGATCGGAACGGCGCGGGAGATTTTCGAATCGCGGCGAAGCCGGCGAGTCGGTGGTCTCGATACTGGGCAACAGCGGCGGATAGCAATTTCGGCGGCGGGCGTCTTGCTGAGCAAAACGATGTATTTTTCGGGAGAAGTTTATCTGGCGATGCAGTCTCGGGGATTTCGTGGTGACGCGTATGTGCTCGACGAATTCCGGATGGACCGGCGGAATTGGAGTTGGTTATCGCTTCTGGTGGCGGCCAGCGCAGGAGCGATGTGGGCAGGCAGACACTAGGGGTGGAGGATCGATTGGCGGGACCTCTCTTCGAGGTGCAAAACGTGCGTTATTGCTACGAGCGTGTGGTGGCGCTGGACGGCGCCACGCTGACGCTGCCGGCGGGGCTGCGATTAGCGCTGCTGGGCGCTAATGGTTCCGGAAAATCCACTCTCTTGAGGCTTCTGGACGCGCTCTACTTCGCAGAATCGGGCGCCGTTCGATTCGAGGGTGAAACACTGACAGAGGAGCGCTTTGACGATGAATCCTTCGAATTCGATTTTCGCCGCCGGGTCGGAATGGTGTTTCAGAATCCCGATGTGCAATTGTTCAATCCATCAGTGTTCGATGAAGTAGCGTTCGGGCCGTTGCAATTACGCTGGCCAGCGGCGGAGATCCGGAAGCGCGTGGAGGCCACTCTGGAAGGGTTGCAGATCACACACCTCAAGGACCGCGCACCGCACCGGCTCTCCGGAGGCGAGAAAAAGCGCGTCGCTATCGCCTCCGTGCTGATTCTCGACCCGCAGGTGCTGCTGCTCGATGAGCCGACCGCAGCGCTGGACCCGCAGAGCCAGAGCCAGATGATCGAGACCATTTCCGGATGGAAGGACAGCGGACGGACGGTAGTAACGGCGACCCACGATTTGAACATTTTGGAAGAGATCGCGGACCATTGCTTCGTATTTCGAGCAGGCCGGGTTGCTGCTGAAGGAACGCCTGCCGAAATTCTGGATAACGAGGAATTGCTGCGGCAGACTGGCCTCTTACATTCCCACAGGCACATTCACAAATCTGGCGAGGTCCATTCCCACCCGCACCGCCATCACGACCATCGGTTTTGAGTGCGAGCGGGCTGCATGATAGCCTAGAGGCGCGCGTAGTCGCCTGTCGAACATGCCCAGCTCCGAACTCAGCCGAATCGGCGTGGCCATAGCCACTGATCTTCTGTCAGAATTTGATTCCTTAATCGAAAAACGGGGATATACCAACCGCTCCGAAGCTTTCCGCGACTTGATTCGAGCAGAGCTGGTGCGCGAGAAATCCAACAAGCCGAGTGGGCGGGTGGTTGGCTCTCTCACGGTGGTTTACGACCACCATGTGCGGCTACTGGAGGAGAAACTCACCGAACTGCAACATGTTCATTCCCGCCTGATCGTGTCAGTAATGCATGTCCATTTGGATCACGACAACTGCCTGGAACTAATCGCATTGCGGGGCGCCTCGGTCGAGGTCCGCCGATTCTCTGAAGCGTTGACAGCCATCAAAGGAGTCAAGCATGCTCAGTTGGCGATCACTGCCGCCAGCGACGCACTGTGACATTTGCCCGCAGCCTCCAGCGGCCGTGAGCCTCGAATTCTGAAGCGGTGTATCCTTTTCAGGTGGGAGGGGCAGAAGCCAATGGCACACGACGGCGAACACACTCACACCCACGATCACAAACACCGTCATGGGGATATCGAGCACAGTCATCCTCATGAGCATGGACACAGCCATGATCACGATCACGAGGCGGATCACGACCACGCGGAGCACGACCGTCCGGATCACGAAAACGAACCTCACGAGCACAGTCATTAGGTGAACGTGGTCCGGCGACCGCGAGCGTGAGTTCGCGCTTGAGTCTCCTTGGACGCGTGGGCTTAAACGCGGGGCGGTCCTCACGTCACTGTGAGAGCAACGCGAGAGGTCAATTTTGATCCTGCCCACCGGGTGGGAAAGCTCGCGGCTCGCCTGACCTGTCCGGCAACTCGGTCCAACCAGCCTGATCTGATGCACTGGAGATGCTTAGCTCCACAGGCTCGGGTAGGTCCCACCAACGCCGCAGTGTAAAATCGGCCGACTGAGACATCCAAACCGTTTGGCGCCTACGTAGTCTTCTTCGGAACAGTAGCACAAAAATAATGTTAGTATTACGTAGTACGTTTCTACCATTCGTGCTACAAGGAGGAAAACGTCTGTGGCAAACGTGTTGTCGAAGCTCGTATCGGGGGCAAGCCGTGCTCAAAAAGGATCTCTACCAGGTCCCGTAACGGCGGAGGACGTTCGCCGGGACGTTCACGCGACTCATTTTCAGAAATATTTCAGATCTCCGGCCGTATTTGGTTTCCGCGAAAGGTGGCGCTTCGGAAACTGGCAGGCATTCCGCTTCGCCCTCTTGCAGTGCGCCCTTTTGTTCATGCTCTGTTGGTCGCCGGCGCTCCAAGCTCGACAGGATCAAACGCAGCCGCTATCGGGAACTGTGGTAGACCCATCCGGCGCTGCAGTCGCCGGGGCAACCTTGCAGGTGCGAAGCGCGAATGGCGGCACATTAGCGACGGGCCAAACGGATACGAACGGCTCTTTCACGATTGCCGGACTCCTGCCCGGTAATTATCGCCTCGTGGTATCGCATGCCGACTTCGAAACCAAAGAAATTCCGGTGGTCGTCGGAGCAGAACCAACTAGCCCGCTCCGCATCCCTCTGGCATTGAGATCTGTGAGCACTACCGTAAACGTGCAGGGCCGCGAAGACGATCTTACAGGAATCGCCGAATCCGCTACCCAAGGGACGGTCGGCCAAAAGGAGCTTGAGGATCGTCCGATTCTTCGTTCGGGGGAGGTTCTAGAGACTGTTCCCGGCGTCATTATCACGCAACACGCCGGCGGAGGGAAAGCGAACCAATACTTCCTGCGCGGTTTCAATCTGGACCACGGCACGGATTTCGCCGTTTTCCTCGACGATATGCCGCTGAATCTTCCGTCTCACGCGCACGGCGAGGGTTACGCCGACATGAACATCGTGATCCCGGAATTGGTGCAGCGCGTGAACTATGAAAAAGGTCCTTATTATGCCGACGTCGGCAATTATGGCTCCGCCGGATCGGCCCACCTGGAATTCTATAAGACGCTGCCCGAGAATTTCTTCCAGGCGGAAGGCGGCATGTACGGATATGAGCGGGCCGTCTTCGGCGTATCGGAGAAGATTGGTTCAGGCAACCTGCTCTTCGGCGGAGAGTTCTATCACGATGACGGCCCCTGGAATCACTCCGACAATTTCTATAAATACAACGGCCTTCTGACCTATAGCCAGGGCGACGACGCGAACGGTTTTAGCATCACCGCCCGTGCCTACCGGGGAACATGGAACTCGAGCGACCAGATCCCTGTCACTGCCGTGCCCCTCGTGGGTTTTTTCGGCGCGCTGAACCCAACTGACGGTGGTGATTCCGACCGTTATAGCTTGCAGGCGGAATGGCATCGTCAGAATGACAGTTCCAGAACGCAAATCGTGGGATACGGGTTTTATTATTACCTCAATCTATTCTCCGACTTCACTTACTACCTGAATGACCCCGTCAAGGGCGATCAGTTCGAACAGCAGGACAGCCGTTTTGTGGCCGGGGTAAAGGTCCGCCACACTGTTTTTGGCGATTTCTTAGGCCATAAGATGGAAAACAGCTTCGGACTGGATGTGCGCAACGATTGGGTCCGTAACGGCCTTTACCGGACTGAAAATCGTAAGCGGACGGACAAGAACGACATCACTGCCTGCGATGACGAACCCATCGACGCATGCACCGCCAACCCGAGTCTGACGGCGGTCTTGCCCGCGGACACAGATGTGAACAGATTTACCGACACTATGGTCGGTTTCTACGTCGAGAATAAAATCGACTGGGCTGAGAAATTCCGCACCGTCCTGGCCTTCCGCGGCGACGAGGCATTTTATAACGTCACCAACTTAACTCCCAGCTATACCGCCACGGAATTACCCGGCGCTCCGGTGATCAACTTCGGCGCCGCCAATTCCGGCAGGGTTACCCAGTTCATGCCCGAACCGAAAGCCAGTTTGATTTTCGGGCCATGGTCCAAGACTGAATTCTATGTTCAGGGCGGATTCAGTTTTCACAGCAATGACGCCCGCGGCGCGACTCAAACGCAGGAACCAATTTCGCCAGACAATCCGTTTCCTACGGCGACCCCCAGGATCCAGGCCCTCATCCCAACCAAGGGGTCGGAAGTCGGCGTGCGCACTACGGCGGCCCCACATCTGCAAAGTACGCTTTCCCTCTGGTATCTCCACAGTCAGTCGGAATTGCTGCAGGATGGGGACACTGGAGGCACGGTTGCTTCCTTATCGCCGAGCAACCGCTACGGCATCGAGTGGGCGAACTACTACACGCCATTGGATCATTGGGCTTTCGATTTCGACCTTGCGGATTCCAGAGCATTTTTTACTGAAATCGACCCGGACGACGCGGCCCCGAACAGCCCCGGCGGCAAACGCGTACCGGAGGCGGTCGGAGTGGTAGCCTCGGCGGGCGCAACGATGCACGATTACAAACGCTTCTCCGCTAGTTTGCGCCTGCGGGCATTCGGCCCGCGCGATTTGACGTCCGACGGAATTTATCAGTCGAAAGCCACCATTTTGCTCAATGCGGAGGTCCGTTATAGGCTTACCAGGAACTGGAGCTTCGTGGTTGAGGCGTTGAATTTGCTGAACCGCAAGGATCATGACATTGACTACGCCTACACTTCC
>Ga0335074_10013720_pt1 | contig 11387 bp, 8 predicted proteins | sample Lox_Sample_23_FD_206715 | JGI IMG/M metagenome (GOLD analysis project Ga0335074, IMG submission 206715) | Soil microbial communities from Loxahatchee National Wildlife Refuge, Florida, United States - Lox_Sample_2.3 | ecosystem: Environmental > Terrestrial > Soil > Wetlands | place: USA: Florida...
TGGCCAGCGCTATCGGCCTCGTTCCCAGCCTGGCTGCCCGGCTGGCGCAGCTGACCTTCGCGCCGGATCTGCTCGTGACCGACGGCGAGGCTGGCCTGGTTGTTCCTGCTGCTGCCGGACTTGCGGGGGATGGCGGACTTGCGGGAGACGGCGGCACCGTGCAGGAGGGCTGGCTTCCGTACCGGGCGGTGCTGTCGCCGCAGGTCGCCTCCGGCCGTCGGCACGTGATGATGGGTGCGGCCCAGATCGACCGGTTCGGCAATCAGAACATCTCCTGCATCGGCGACTGGGCGAGGCCGAAGGCCCAGCTGCTCGGCGTGCGGGGCGCGCCAGGCAACACGGTGAACCACCCGGTGAGCTACTGGGTGCCGAAGCACTCGCGGCGGGTGTTCGTCGACGAGGTCGACATGGTCAGCGGCATCGGCTACGACCGGGCCGCGAAGCTGGGCTCGCCCGGTTTCCACGAGCTGCGCCGGGTCGTGACGAACCTGGCCGTGCTGGACTTCGGCGGGCCCGATCACTCCATGCGGCTGGCGTCGGTGCATCCGGGTGTCTCGGTGTCGGACGTGGCGGAGGCCACCGGCTTCCTGCTCGCTGCGCCGTACGAGGTCCCGGTGACCCGGCTGCCGACGAGCGATGAGCTGGCCCTGATCCGGGAGGGGCTCGACCCGGGCCGGCGCCGCGATCTGGAATTCGCGTGACGCAGCCGCTTCCGGCCCGGCCGATTCAGACACAGCCCGTTCAGACCAGGCTGACCGCGCTGACCGGAATCCGCTACCCGATCGTGCAGACCGGGATGGGGTTCGTTGCCGGGGCCCGGCTGGTGGCCGCCACCTGTGAGGCCGGGGGACTGGGCATCATCGGCTCGGCCACAATGACCCTCGACGCGCTGCGGACCGCGGTGGCTGAGGTGAAGTCGCGGACCGGTGCGCCATTCGGGGTCAACGTGCGCGCGGACGCGCCGGATGCGGCGGAGCGGATCGAGCTGATGATCGCCGAGGGCGTCCGGGTCGCGTCGTTCGCGCTCGCCCCCCGGCAGGACATGATCAGGCGGCTGACGGACGCGGGGGTCATCGTGATCCCCTCGGTCGGCGCGCGCCGCCACGCGGAGAAGGTCGCGCAGTGGGGCGCGGACGCTGTCATCGTGCAGGGCGGCGAGGGTGGCGGCCATACCGGGCCGGTCCCGACCAGTCTGCTGCTGCCCCAGGTCACCGCGGCGGTCGACATTCCGGTGGTGGCAGCTGGCGGCTTCTTCGACGGCCGCGGCCTGGTAGCGGCGCTCGCCTACGGCGCCGAGGGCATCGCGATGGGCACCCGCTTCCTGCTCACCACCGACAGCCCGGTCGCTGACCAGGTCAAGCAGGTCTACCTGAGCAAAACGCTGACCGACACGGTGGTGACCACACGAGTCGACGGGGTGCCGCACCGGGTGCTGCGCACTGCGCTCGTCGACGGGCTGGAGCGGTCCGGGCAGGTGTCAGGACTGGTCCGCGCGGCACGGAACGCGGCAGGCTTCCGGAAGCTGTCCGGGCTGAGCTGGCCCGGGCTCATCCGCCAGGGCCGGGCCATGCGGCGCGGGACTGAGCTGTCCTGGAGTCAGGTGCTGATGGCCGCGAACACGCCGATGCTGCTCAAGGCCGCGATGGTGGACGGCCGCCCGGACCTCGGCGTGATGGCCGCCGGCCAGGTCGTCGGCCTGATCGACGACCTGCCGTCGTGCGCCGAGCTGATCGACCGGATCATGGCCGAGGCCGGCGAGTGCCTGGAGCGGCTCGGTGCACTGAAGTCGGGTCGGGGCTAGCCGAGCCGGTCTCGCGCGGCGACGACGCCCTGGACATGCCGCACCGCGTCGAGGAGTGAGCGGACCGTCTGCTCGTCCTGGTGCGGGCCGGAGATCGTCACGATGCCGTCCTTGACGGTGACCTCCAGCCGCCCCGGTTCGGCTGCGACGGCGCCGGGGACTACCCGGTGCACGACTTCGTCCCTGATCTCGGAGTCCGGGCGGCTGAAGACTGCCAGAACATCAACCCGGCTGATGATGCCCACAAGGCGGCCGGCCGCATTGACGACCGGCAGCCGCTTGACGCGCCGGTCGTACATGAGCCTCGCTGCGTCAGCAACGGAGGCGTCCGGGCCTACCGTGATTGCCGGATGCGTCATCAGCTCGCCGGCCGTGACGCCCTTCGCCTTGGTGTCCTCGCCGACATGCCGCAGTGCCGCCAGGATGCTGCTTCCGTCCGCCTGGACTGCCTCTTTGACCAGGAGGTCAGCCTCGGACACCACGCCGACGACCCGGTCGGACTTGTCGAGAACCGGGAACGCGCTGATGCGCGTCGACCGCAGCATGGCCGCCATCTCCTTGAACGAGGCGTCTGTGCGCACGGACACAACGCGAGTGGTCATGACATCTTTGACGGTTCCGCTCATCGCCATCACCTCGGCCGGTCCGGCGGAGTTTCTCTCATCCTCGCGTCGTCAGCCATCTGCCGCCATGGCCGAAGGTCATGACCTTTGCCCCTGCTGGCCGCCACCGGCGCGACCCTACGCTGGGGAATTGTGCTCCTGAGGCGCCTGGGGCGTCCCGCGCTGGGAAGGCAACAACGATGACGCAGACCGTACTTGCGGCGCCGGCGAAGCGGGATGTACTAGAAGAAATCGGTGAGCCCACACTCCTGCTTCCCGCGTTGATCAACAGCGGCCTTGCCGCGAACGACCGGGCCAAGTACCTGCTGAGCCTGTTCCAGGCAGCCAGAGCCAGGGCCGACGCGCCGGCCGAGCCGTTCGCCAGCCTGCGCGCCGAGCGGCTGGCGGCCGGAATCGCGGCTCTGGACCTCGACAACGTCGTGGCGGGCTCACGGCAGGTAAGCCAGGGCGTCTATGTCATCCCGCAGGCGCGCAGAATCCATCAGGACCTCACCCAGGCAGTCAGCGAGATGCTTGAACCGCTGGCCGCAGCCGGGCCGATGGAAGCCCAGCCGCGGGAAGGGCAGCCACCAGACAAACCCGGCGAGGCCTGGTCATCCGCGCACAACGCCGCAGGCCCGGCACGGCTGGCCGCACTGCTCGCTGCTGCGCCCGACCTGGCCGGGGATCAGGTTGCTGGCAGCTACATCGACGCCATGGCCTCGGCCGACCGGGCGGCGGGCGACTCGCTCCATCTCCTCGTCATGGATGCGCACCGCGACCTGAACCGCCTGCAGGCGCAGGTCGCCACCGAGACGCTCAGCGGCGCGGCGGTGTACGGCCTGGCCAGCGAGGACCGGAGCCTGGTTGCGGCGTTCATGGCCGGGCTGGAGGAGACGGCCCCGCTCAAGTTCAGCCATCCCGGCCTCGCCACGACCGCGACTCGGATCGGCTCGCGCCTGGTCATCCAGAACGACCTTGGTACGACCAGCGCGCACGTATTCGTGATCTCCGTCGAAGGGCTGACCGCGACAATCACCTGCACTGACGTGCACCCGCGCCGACTTCGGTTCTTCGCGTCGCTGCTGGACAGGTTCGACGTGCAGTGGTCGGACACCGAGACGCGGGAGCGGGGGCCGGTGCTCGGGAGGCACCACCTGCTGACCGGGCGGCTGGCGGCTGAGAGCCGCTCCGCGCTGGCGGCGTACCTCGCCTACGTCGGCTCCAGGCTGGTATTCGTGCTGGACTGGAATCGCGCTCGCAAGCGGCTGATGTCCTACCTCAGCCAGGCGGACGCGGTCGGCGTGCTGCGCTGGGCGGCGGACAGCAACGTCGGTCACATGGCGTTCCTCATGCTCGGCGGCGAGCGGCTGGTGTACGAGGCGGTGGAGCAGGCGGCGCCGGTGCCAGCCCGCTACGGCGAGCCGCTGACCGAGCTGCTGGGTCAGGACGAGACGCTGGCAGTGACGCGGTTCGCGCTCCGGGCAGCTGCCGAGGGGATGCTGGCGGGCCAGTCTCATCTGCTGATCAAGGACAAGCTGCGCGTCGAGGTGCTGCGGCACGCGCAGGCATCCGAGCGCGGGCTGCTCGACGCCACAGCTGAGCACGCTGCTCTCATTGTCGAGACGGCACAGGCCCTGCAGGCGGCGCTGGCGAGGCGTGGCGCTGACGAGGAAACGGCCGGCTACCTGGGCAGGGCCGCGCGGCGCGCGGCCGGGTGGGAGCATCGCGCCGACGAGATCGTGGTGGCGCAGCGCCGGGCTGCTCGCCGGGTCGCTGGCGCGAACGTCGTTGCGGAGCTGACGGCGGCTGCCGACGACGCGATCGATGACCTTGAGGAAGCCGTCTTCATGCTGACCTTGCTGCCGCCTGAGTCGGCCGGCCAGCTGCGGCCAGTGCTTCTGCCAGTAGCCAGCATTGCTGCGACAGCGGCGCGCGAGCACCTGAAGGTCACGCGGATCGCGGGCGACATGGTCGACGGCCCGGCGGCGGAGGACTTCGAGGACTTCCTGGTGGCCGTTGACCGGGTGGCGACGCTGGAGCATGACGCGGACGACGCCGACCGGGCTGCCCGGGCCGCTCTGGTGAGCACCGCACCCGAGTTCCGCAGCCTCTACGTCGCCGACAGCATTTCCCGCGGTGCCGAAAGCGCTACCGATGCGCTGCTGCGATCGGCGCTCGGTCTCCGCGACCACATACTGAGCTCGCTGTCGGCGCGATGAACAGCCATCGTGCCGGCGGACGCGAACCGGAGCCCGGACTGTGGTTCCTGACCTCGGGAACGGCCGGAGCGACCGCCGACGCGGTCGGCCAGAAGGCGGCTGGGCTCATGCGAATGGCCGCGGCCGGCCTCCCCGTGCCGCCGGGGTTCGTCCTCGACACTGGCGTGTGCCAGGACTACTGCGGGGCGGACCGCCAGCTCGGCGAGGAAGTGATCACGCTGGTGACCCGGGGCATTCAGCAGCTTGAGCGTGAGACGGGCAAGCGCCTAGGTGGTGCGCGCCGTCCGCTACTCGTCGCCGTGCGCTCCGGCGCGGCCGTTTCCATGCCCGGAATGCTCGAGACGATCCTGAACGTCGGGCTGTGCGAGGGAACGCTGCCGGGGCTGCTGCGGGCGTCCGGCGATCCGAGGTTCGCGTGGGATTCGTACCGCCGACTGATCGAGTCCTTCGGCGAGGTCGTTCATGGCTGCTCGCCTGCGTCCTTCACGACTGTGCTGACCGAGGCGTTGCGGAACGCTGGCGAGCCGGACGTCGCCGAACTGGACTGCGCAGCACTGCGAGAGTCTGTCTCCGGCCTGAAGGCGGTCTACAAGTCGTCCGCCGGGCGGCCGTTCCCGCAGGATCCGATGGAGCAGCTTCTCGGGGCGATCGAGGCGGTCATGCGCTCGTGGAAATCCGCCAGAGCCGTGGAGTACCGGCGGCTGAAGGGCCTTGACAACCTGGCCGGCACGGCGGTGACAGTTCAGGCCATGGTCTTCGGCAACATGGGCATCACGTCTGGCTCCGGCGTGGGGTTCAGCCGGGATCCGGCGACCGGCGAGCGGCGGCTCTATTCGGACTTCCTGCTGAACGCCCAAGGCGAGGATGTCGTTTCCGGGCGGTTCGCCGCAGGTGGCCCGGATGAGCTGGTCGACGCCATTCCCGGACTAGCGGGCAAGCTCAATGAGGCCGGCCGCAAGCTCGAGGCGATCTTCGGGGATGCGCAGGACTTCGAGTTCACCGTGGAGGACGGCACGCTGTGGCTGCTGCAGACCCGTTCCGCGAAGCGCACGCCGCGGGCCGCGCTCCAGATCGCCTGCGACCTCGTCGACGAGGGCCTGATCGAACCGCGGACCGCCTGCGCCCGGCTGCGGGACTACGACCTCGACACGATCAGCACGCCCCGGCTGGCGCCCGGGCTCGACGCGGAGCCGGTCGGGAAGGCTACCCCGGCTAGCTCCGGCGTGGCCGTCGGTCCGCTCGCGCTCACGATCGAGGACGCGCGGCGGCTCGCCGAGCAGGGCACGCCGGCCATCCTGGTGCGGCCGGACGCCGCGACCGAGGACATCGCCGGACTCGCAGTCTGCCAGGGACTACTGACCGCGGCCGGCGCCCGCACGTCACATGCCGCCGTCGTGGCGCGCGAACTTGGGCTCGTCTGCCTGGTCGGCTGCACGAGCCTCAGCTTCGGGCCAGCCGCCGGGACGCTGCGGATCGGCGCCTGGCAGGGCGGCAGCGGCGACGTGATCACGGTGGACGGATCGGCCGGCCGCATCTACCCGGGCGCGCTCGAGCTGGTCCGGGAGCAGCCCGCGGACCTGATCGAGAAGGTGCGCACCTGGCAGCGGGATCTCGCGGCGTGACTAGGCTGAGCCCTGCTACGGCGTCCTCGCGCCGTTGATCTGGTCGAAGTCGCCCACGCCGTTGTAGCTGCCGCCCCCGCCGGACCACTGCCACATCAGTGCGTACTTGCTGCTGCTAGTCATGCCGCCGAAGAACTGCGCGCAGGTCGACGTCCCGCTCAGGCACCAGCCAGACGGCGGGTCCGCCAGGCTGCTGGTGAACGGCTCATAGGTCCACTCCCAGGTGCTGGAGATCCGGGACGGTGCGCCGGTGCCAAAGATCTGCGACCAGATCGAGGGCGCCGAGTACACCCCCACCTTGTAGCCGGAATGGGTGACCAGGTAGTTGGCGAAGCCGCTGTAGTCGGCCCGGTCCACCGTGGCGGGGACGCCTTCGCTCTTGACGACACCGCTGCACGGCGACGTGTAAACCGAGTTCCAGCCGTTATCAGACGCCGGGGTGTAGGCCGGGGCGTTGCCAGGCAACTCGATGTCCATGATGATGACCGGGTAGTTCGGCGCAGGGCTCTGGCGGCCGATCAGGTTCAGGGTCTCGGCTGCCTGCGCAGCACCCCAGGCGCTGGCCTCGGTGGTCGTGCCGTTGTAATGCGGATCCACGCCAGGACCTGCCATGAACCAGTAGTCGCCGACGCCCACGCCGAGGTGGTAGGTCTCAAAGTTCGCGCGAGCACGGTTGGCGTCGGACTTGGACCAGACGACCACGCCACCGCAGCCCTGCCAGTGGGCCCAGTTGCCGATCATGCCCAGGTAGCCGCCGTAGCTGCCGCCGATAACGGGCTGGGAGTACGGTGCCGGGCCGGGGACATCGATGTAGTTGCTGTCGGTGCCACTCCAGAAGCCAGTGCCGGGGTTATAGGCGGTACTGGCTGCGCTGCCGGAGGTCGCGGTACTGGTCGTGCTGGCTGCTCGAGCCGGTGTGGCCGCAGCAGTACCGGCGGCGGAGGCAGTACCGGCGGCGGAGGCAGGCCCGGTGATGGCGAGACCGGCCGCGGCCGCGCTACCCAGGACGGCTAGTACTGCTGCGGAAAGCCTGCGTCCTGTCATCGCCATTACCCCCTGTAACCGACGTTACCTCCGGGGCAGAAGTGTCGGAAGGGGCTATGGTCACGACAAGCTGGCGATGGTGTCGTCCGGATTGTCCACCGTCATGACGACCCTGTCGTAGTGCTGGCCGCCACGGTCACCGTGTCGTTGCTGAGCACCAGGTTCGCCATGGCGAAGACTCTGCCGAAAACTTCTGTCCGCCGTGTCGATCTGGCGCTCGCCCGTCCGACGCACCGGGTGAGACACACCGTAGTTACGGCAGGGAGATGATCCAGATGAAGTTCCTCACCTACACCATCGGCGACCCGTCAGCACCGATGCCCGAGCCAACGCCCGACCTGTACCAGCGGATGGACGAATTCATGGCAGAAGCGAACAAGGCGGGCGTGCTGCTCGCCACCGGCGGCGTTGCCGACCTGAACGAGGGTGTCAAGGTCAGCTATCACGGCGGCGACTACAAGGTTCTCGACGGGCCGTTCACCGAGTCCAAGGAGCTCATCGGCGGCTGGGCGCTGCTCGAGTGCCGGGACCAGGATGAGGCGGTCGAGTGGGTCAAGCGGTTCCTCGGCGTCGTCGGCGAGGGCGAGGTCACCGTCCGGCAGGTGTTCGGACCCTGATGGGTCGGATCGCGGGCGGGGACGGCTGGCATTCGTCCCCGCCCGGGACGGCCGTAAAAGCCTTGAATAAGTAGCGAGAACTTTTGTCAGTTATTGGAAACCAGCGGCAAAAATAGTCGGCGTATTGTTCCGTCGCTTTTTCTTGTTTTCCCTGCCACCGTCAGACCTGTACGCGGTTAGCACAGGAAAGGGGTGGCGAAATGACCGAGTCAGCTCAGCGAGACCCAGCTGACCAGCCAGGCAGCACGGTCACGGCGCTGCGGAGCGAGCAGCAGCCCGCTGTCGATGCGGCGCAACTTGTGGCCGAGCACAACCAGCAGAATAAGACACACGAGAAGCAGTACGCCCAGACCAGGCAGGCGACGGATACAGCCAGCCGCGCCGCTGCTGTCGCACGGCAGGCCGACGCTGCCCGTGACGATGCAGAGGCGACCCATGAGGCGATCCAGGCGGAGAACCCGGACCGGCACGCGCCGCGCCCGCGGCAGTGGGCCATCGCCTGCGGAGCTCTGCTCCTCGATGGCGTGGCCTGCTACTTCGCCGCAGAAGCGCTCGGTGCCGGGCAACAGGAAACGGTCGCCTGGGCTGCGCTCTTCCTGGCGCTGCTCGGCATCGGCGAGATCGCTCTCGATCACTACAGCGAGGATCACCGAGCCGCCTGGCGCTGGGTTGCCGTCGCGCTGGCGGGGTTCATCGGCCTGCTCGGCGTCCTTCGGTACTCGTTCCTGGTGACGGTCGGGGCAGAAGGTCTTGCCACAGCGGCTATCGGGACTGTCCTGTTCACCGCGGCTACTGCTGGTTTCGTGCTCATCGGCTACCGCGCGCTGCGCCTGGCGGAGGGCGGTCGAGCGTGGCGGGCCCGCCGGCAGCTCAGGGCCATGCAGAAGTCTGCAGTCCAGGCCCACCACAGGCTCGACCAGACGCTGGCCCAGCGTGACCGGCTAGCGAGCGCTTACCTGGCCAGAATCAGGGTCCGTCTTGTCCGGACTTGCAGCAGCGGCGAGCTCGCGCAGCTGGAGCGGGCGCTCCGGGCGCACCTCATCGGCGAGGACACGCCATGAACCGGCGGGCTGCTACTCGGGCAATGGCAGCGGTGATCGGACTCGCGGTCCTGCTCGCCCTCCTGGCTGGCTGCAGCCTGGCCCGCACGCCTGGACGTGCGGGCCAGGTCCTCACCTTCTCTGCAGAGCCTCCATCGCTGCTCCTCGTGATCCTGGGATCGACCTCCGCGCAGGCTCACGACGCGCTCAGCGCCGCCGTTGTCACTAGCGCGCGCACCGGGGAGCACATCATCGTGCTCAGCGCTTCGGGCCGCACGCTCGGCGAGTTCGCAGCGCCCGGGCCGCCAGCGATGAGCGCTCCGTCCGCGCCGTTGCCACCGGCCGGCGATGCCACCAGCTTCGAGCTGGCGGAGTACCACAAAGGCAGTACCGTTGCCCGCGCGGCTGTCGCGCGCGATCTGCGGACGCTGCATCTCCGGGAGCGGCAGGAGGTGCGGACCTGGGCCGGTCAGGTTGTCGCACGGGTATGGTCCGCGGCGCAGCGACAGGCCGGCGGGGTGGCGGGGGTGGATCGCTCCCTTGCGAATGCCATCGCTGACGAGGCCGCGCTCCAGCAGGCTGCCGGCGGGTTCGGCGCACGCCTGGTGCTCAGTCTGATCGACGTGCCAGATCCTGACCAGCCGCCGATCGGCCTTGACGCCAGTCTCGCCGGCATGACGGTGGTCCTGACCGGTGTCCCGGACAGCCTGGCCGACGCGTCCTGGCAGGCTGCGCTCCTGGATGCTGGCGCCGTCCAGGCGTACGTTCTGCCCGCCGCGGCGGAGTCGCTCGCGCCTGGCCTGATCAGCCGCGGCCTCAGCGGGCCGACCGGATTCCGGTTCGTCGTCACCGGGCTTGACTACGCCCCTGGCCAGTTCACGGTGCCGCGGCGTGCACTTCCGTCGCTGCGCAGGCTCCTTCGCCTTCTCACGATTGGCTATCCAGACGCCACTGCCACGATCAACGCGTATACCGACACAGTCCCCGTGCCGGGCGGGAACCTGCTTCTCTCGTGGCGCCGCGCGAAGGCTGTGACGGCCTGGCTGGTCGATCATGGCGTTGCGGCGTACCGGCTCGAGGCCATAGGGCACGGCTCGGCAGATCCGGTCGCGCCTAACAAAGCAGCAGGTCAGCCGCTCAATCGGCGCGTTGTGGTCATCGTTTCAGCGAGCGGCTGAGGGCGAGCGCGCCTTCCTGGCCAGCCGGACACTTAGTACGGCTAACGAAAAAAAGATGACTACATGGCAAACTGTTGGATGTGCCGGACCCCTACGATCCAGCCCGCGTTGCGGCGGATCTCGCCCGATGTCGACAACGGGGACTGGAAGGGCTAGATCGGAACACCGGCAACCAGAAACCAGTGGACGCAAGCGAACTTCAGCGACTTGCTGCGACCTACGCCGCCGTCACCTCGTCGAAAGATCCAGGCCGTATCGCGCAGATTAAGTTTCTGCTGATCGCTGGTATCGAGGCGCTCAGGCATCAGGATCGGCAGCGGGATGCTGACCTGATTCGCGATCTGTTCTTCGGCCCGACCACAGATGGGCCAAGTAGGGGGCCGGGCGAACTGCTCACAATCGCCCGAAGCCAACGAGCTCCGATGTCGGATTATCGCTTCCAGGAACTGCGCGTTAACGCGATGACGTCGTTCGCCAACGTCCTGATCGTGCAGGTGCGGAGTCTTGTGAACGACGCCGTGGCAGCTAACGGTCACGAGAGTCCGCCTCAGGTGGCGACGATCGGACTCGCCGAAGATACCGAGCACTTCGTCGAGATGCTCGCGGCGGCAGAGACAGCCACGATCATCGGCATCACCAACGAGGACCTGCTGCCGATGCTCAAAGAGGCCCTGCGGCTTAAGAGAGAGGCCAGCGGGAGAGCGGATGCCTTCTGGGAGTCGATGCGGATCGTATTCCAGAGTATGGACCTGCTGGCGACCGTAAACGACGAGCGGCTGCGGCTGAGTGACACGGCTGAGGCACTTCGCCAGCGCCGCGCGGCGGCTATCTGGGCCCGGCGGCTGATAGCGGTGTTCCTGAAGCGGACCGGCTCCACCAACTGGGAAATGCGCGAGGTGGGCTATCAGCCCGTGCCCACCGGCAGCTTCCTGGAGTTCGCGGATGGCACGAAAGCGGCGCGTCTGCTTATCCGTAGGCCAAGACATGCAACGCCACAGCAGATTTACGTCGATGTCCCAGACCCGAAGGGGCGGGTCGGCGGGGTGTTCGACGAGATCGTGTACACGAGCGACCTCGATGACTTGATCGTCCCGGTTGGCCAGCCGGTGGCCGAGGACGCATTCCGCTGCAACGCATCACGCCCTCAGTCAGATGCGCTGAAGGATGGATCGCCAGCGGGAGACTGGCTGCCGATAGTTCTGGTCGTGACCTTCACACGGCACCGCGGACACGTGGAGCCGATCCTTCAACTGCGCACGAC
>Ga0335074_10013721_pt1 | contig 11387 bp, 12 predicted proteins | sample Lox_Sample_23_FD_206715 | JGI IMG/M metagenome (GOLD analysis project Ga0335074, IMG submission 206715) | Soil microbial communities from Loxahatchee National Wildlife Refuge, Florida, United States - Lox_Sample_2.3 | ecosystem: Environmental > Terrestrial > Soil > Wetlands | place: USA...
GATGGACCTAGGTGCAATTTAAATGTTTATGGTAGGTGATATTCGGTTTCTACAATGGCTTGACGGCCCGTAATTCCAGCGCATTCTAGCCGTCGATCTTCTATAGCCTGGCAGCACGTTAAAATTTTTTGTTTGGAACAGTTGCTAATCGTAATTCCTTACTGATTTCCATCATGTTAATGGCTTTTAGCAACGGCATCGACCCTGCTGCCTCTAGGCCACTTTGCCATGCAGATTGAACATAGCTTGTATAAGTTGGTATGATAGGCATTTGATGGCAGTGCGGTTTGTCTGAAGCTCTGGAAATCCTTGATTAATTATCTCTTAGCTTTGTTACTATTCCCTTGAATCTTTCTCCCCCCCTTTTTTTTGGGGGGGGGGGTTGAATTGTTCTTAATAAAAGAGGTGAAGGACAGAATATTTTATGGTAATCTTTCGAGCATATGAGGGCAGGTGAAGGCACTCACCACAAGTCCAATAGCGCTAGCGCGATAACGATAAGGTTACGATAATCAAAAAAGTTTTGTTCAGGGCCTGGCGACTCTTTATTATAAATCGCAATACCCTCAACGATGCCTCCACAACTCTCAGAAGATGAGATTGATGATCTCCTCTACTATTCCCGCACTGGAGACCTACAAGAATTCAGCACCCTCTCCGACGAGCTCTGCAAACGCGAACAAACCAACCTGAGCGATCTCCTTATCGGCGCAAAAGACCCCTACAACGGTAATGGAGCTCTACACATGGCAGCCGCAAACGGCCACACCGGTATGCGAACACTTCTCCAAAGCCATTAATAACGGCGCACTAACCTCCTCTCCCCATGGTAGAAATCCTCACAACCCTCATCTCCGCCCTCTCCCTCCCCACCCCGCAAAACCCGACCCAACTGTCCCTCTTAAACGCTCAAAACGCAGCCGGCAACACGGCACTGCACTGGGCAGCTCTGAATGGGCATTTGGCATGTGTCAAAGTGCTTCTGGATAATGGAGCGGATCCAACGGTTACGAATAACGCGGGGCATGATGCGGTTTACGAGGCGGAGGTGAATGACAAGTGGGAGGTTGTGGAGTGGGTTTTAAAAGAGGGGGGTCAGGGGTTGGAGGAAGGGATTGGAGCTTCTGGGGAGGGTGAGGAGGAGGCGGAGGTGGATGGTGAAGAGGAGGGTGATGAGGATATGGAGCTGGAGCTGGGGGCAGGACGGGAAGAGGATGGTGAGGATGGGAATGAGGAGGGGATACGGAGGGGGATCGATGAGTTGGGTGTGAAAGATGGGATGGAGGGTTCATAACGCTATACGGTAATGCCTCTTGCAGCGTCTATAGGAGATGCTTAAATGCACCTTAGATAGGTAACTCTAGTGAAACAACCCCATGGGTGAGTCTTAACCCAGTCGCTGTGGTATATTTATTGCCTAACAGTCTAATAGCAAGGCGCTTGACAACGAATCAAGAGATTTCAGGATGACATCTTTGTTGTCATGATCGTTTGCGTCTTCGGATGTGATCTTGATGATCGTGAATGGGCTGTCTGTGGTTATGACCGGATCGTTGACTACAGCGGTGTGCCAGTGGCCTGGAGATTCGCTGTACTGGAAATCGACAGTGCATGGCTGGATAGTTTGTATAAGCTTCAAAGGGAATGGAAACGGCATTATAGGAGAGCGTCATGGAGAGTCCTTCTCTGCCATCGAACGTTCGGCCGAGGTTTCCAATTGTGACTACGGCTCTGTGTTTATATGCTGGCAATTGGCACCAACCATGACTGTCACTGGGATAGGTGCCATTGAGGAAAGCATGGTGACAATTTCCTCAAGGTAGCATAAGAAACTAAGGAGTAGCAGAAGCAGTTTTGACTTGAAAGTAGTTTTGCTGGTAGTAACAGCTTGGTTTAGCAAATTAACTCTTGTAGGAAAACGAGACTTACGTGAAATTGGAGGACGATCGGTGGAAACCCGAGGTAGCGATATATTCGGCGTACTGAAGAGAGGAATGCTCGACAGATCTCTCAGGTCGCTCAGCCCATAATTAGCATGCCAATGGATCCAGTTTTCTAATTAGATTCTATAACAGTGACATTATTTAAACAAAACAAGGAAATTGATCAGAATAGTCCTCAGTGATAGAATTGAAGGAATACAGCATCGGTCGGCATTGCCGTTGGCGTCGTAAACAATTTGTGACGCGAGAAAAGCTAAGCAAATGCCAGAGACAAGAATTGCGTTACGAGTGCTCGATTCAGTCTTTTAACAAAGATAAAACAAGGCATATTTACCAATTAATACTTAAAGCGCTGAGAAACTGAAGAGAGAGTCTGGTATCCCACTGCTCCTTCGTACTTGAATGCCGGAAGTACCTGTCTCGGTATATTCCTGAGCAGATTTTGAGGTAACAAAGCATCAAAACTGAAGTCAAGATTGGCTTTTCCTACTAATTTTAATTGAGGCTTATGAACTGTCAGGACATATCTTTGAATATCAGGAAGTGTAAGCCTCAAACTCCGTATATCACCTGAGCAGACACCCTAAGGAGGTTTAGCTTTACGCTTAGCGTCATGCACCCCATTTTGGTAGATCGGAGACGCCTCTATAGCTTCTACCCAATCAGAGATCTTTGTCATCAATATGCTTTCTGCTTGCTACCCCGCATCTCATAGAATGAACACTACCAAACAGCAAGACTGCGAGGAGAGTTATCCTGTCCTTACAAAGTAACCACAATCACAAAAAGCCACAAAAATAACTCAAGATGGGTATTCCAACAGAAAGCGTAGGTACGTAGGTCAACAATTAAGCTTATCCCTGCTAGAATCCGTGAGCTGATCCTTCGATAGGTTCTTTACCCCGCCCTCTTTGTAAGTTCTCCGTCAGCCCAATATCGACATCTGGTGTATGATGTTGAACAATGCCTGATATACTATTGTAGATCTCCAGCAAACCTATGCAGATTATGATGCTGGCAAGATCTCTCGCGAAGAGCTCGTCAAGGCACAGGACAAGGCTGTGGAGGACAGTATCAAACGCATGGAGGCAACTGGACAGGAACTGGTAACCGATGGAGAGCAGCGTGCCAGTAGTTTCGCCACCTATCCAATCACCGAGTCAGCTTCCACCTTCATCCAAAACAATGGTTAAACACTGATATTGAACTCCAGTACGCTTGGCGGTACAGGCCTCGTGGAAAACATGAAAGCTGATGGCCAGTACTTCGCTATATTCGATGACGGTCACCATCGCCAGCTTCCACGTCTGGTGAAAGGACCATTCAAGTATAAGACATATGCTTATGACAATTTCAAGTTGTCAAAGCCGTATGCAACCAAACCCATGAAACAGGCAGTAATTGCTCCATCTATGATGTATCTGACATATCCTCTTAAAGGAGAAGTCGAAGGCTACCCCAAAAGCGAATTTGAGAAGGATCTTGTCGCTGAATGCGTAAAGGATATTCGTGGTTGCTTTGAGGCCGGTGCCAAACGAGTCAGCATTGACTTCACGGAGGGCCGACTGGCTGCCAAAAACGATCCGCGCAACCCATGGACAGGAGCTCAGCTGTTGAAGACATTCATTGACCTGAATAACGAGGTCTTGAAACATTTCAGCCCCGAAGAGAGAAAGGATATTGGAATTCACACATGCCCCGGTGGGGATTGTGACAGTGTCCACTCGTACGATGTCGACTATCATGAGTTGCTACCAAGTATGTTCCAGATCAACGCCGGATACTTCCTCATCCAACTTGCTAGCGAAAAAGACAAGGAGAAAGTGTACAAAGAAATTGGGCAGTGTATTCGCAAGGACGCTGAAGGAGTTAAACAGGTCGCGTTCATTGGTGTGGTCAACCCACTGAACCCTAGAGTGGAGACGCCTGAGGAAATTTGTGAAGCTTTGGTCACTGCCTCCAAGTATATTCCGAAGGATCAGCTTGGTGCTACCGATGATTGTGGTTTCTCGCCATTCTCAATTGACGTGAAGCCGAAGCATGGTAGCCCCGATTTCGCAAGAGATATTGCGTTCCAAAAGATTGCAAATAGGATCAAGGGGGTCGAATTGGCAAGCAAGGAGCTTGGAGTATAAGTGTGGATTGAAGGAGAGCTAGCTATCGGACTCTTCAACAGAGCTCGAAAAGCTGCAAGATTTGATTACTTTTGGGCTTAAAATGATGCCTGACACCCTGCATGGTGCAGAGTGACAGAAAGCGCCTTCAACAGCGTTTTAGAACAAAAGAAATGAAAAATGAATTTCTCGCAACTATTGAGCCCAACAGCACAACCAACTGTGACCGCGATTGGACTGCAATGGAGAAGTGAAAAGTCTTCAAGATATCAAAACCCGTCAGCTTCGATAGTCTCTACCTTTAGCGCGGAAGCCAACGTACTGATACCTGATAACACTAGTCAGCAACTTAGACAAAAATCCATATTCATTTCCATTAGTCCGGAAGGCAAAACTTCACCCCTGTCTTCGGCATCCAATACCTTTCACACTAGCAGCCCTAGATAAAAAGCTAAGATACCAGAGATATCAAAGCTCCAGGGTGGCTGCAGCGGGCTCTGGCGGCCTCTGCTCCGGTTCCCGCATCGGGCCAGTGGCCTATCTGCACTTGCATACGTCAAAGAAACAGCAACGCCCAGCGATCTCGGCAGCTTTCCCCGCATCGCAAGGAAATCTTTGACGCAGCACAGGATCTCCTTTGAGGCGTTGAGGTCTGCCGATTGGGCGCCAAGGAGCTGCATGTTGTGTAAAAGAGGTTGCATTGAAGAGATTTTAAGGTTGGGTTGCGGGCGTGGTGGGGAGTTCCGTCTTATCTATTCTTCCCGAGCCTTGTTTGCTGCAGATGTTTTGGGGGTGGCTGATTGGTGGGAGCTATTGGTGCTTATCGTAGGGTAGTTGATCGGCGATTCAAGCTTTTTACTTTCTCTTGCTTGGAAGTACTTGTATGGGACTACTTGTATAAAGGCCAGTATATTTCTCTAGTTCTTATCTGAGTAGCATTCTTCTGCTCGCACAAATAACCTCTCAAAGTCGTTTTCAGAGTCAATTTTCATATCATAAGTACCATCATGGATCCAGAGAAGGTCTCCGCCGAGGATAAGGCTGCTTCCATCTCCGTCTCAGAGATAGACGCTCGCCATGGATATACCGGCGTCGTCATTGATCCCAAAGCCGAGCGCGCTCTAGTCTGGAAATTCGACATCCGTATTCTCCCCGTTTTGGCGACCATGTATCTCTTCAACAGTCTTGACAAGTCGAATTTAGGCAATGCAAAGACAGATGGCTTGGAAGCGGACTTGGGCATGGCGGGCACAAATGATTATAATCTTATTCTGAGCATTTTCTTCATTCCTTATGTGCTTACTGCGCCGTTCCTGGGTATTGCAGGGAAGAAGTTTGGGCCGAATAGGGTGCTGCCCTTGATGATGTTTGTTTTTGGAACTTGTACTTTGTGCGTTGCAGCTGTGAAGAACTTCGGTGGTCTCTTGACAATTAGGTGGTTCCTAGGAATGAGTGAAAGCGCTTTCTTTCCTCTTGTCATTTATTACCAGACAACGTAAGTAGTCTTTCCTACCTTTTCCCAGAGAAGCTGGAGATTTGCCGAAACAGGGCTAAACGTGTATACAGATTCTACCGCCGTGGAGAGCTAGCACGCCGTCTAGCCATCTTCTATGCTGCTCAGTCCATTGCCTCTGCCTTCTCTGGTCTCTTAGCCTTTGGAGTCTTCCAGATCAACACTGGAACCCTCGAGAACTGGCGCTACCTCTTCATCATCGAAGGCGGCTGCACCGTATGCTTCGCCGTCTTCGCCTTCTGGTACCTCCCCCGATCCGCTTCCGAAGCCAAATTCCTCAATGAAGAAGAGAGAGCACTCGCATACGAGAGAATGAGGCTGGACAGCTCCTCCATCGTCAATGAGAAATTCAATTTAAAAGAGAGCTTCAAAATCTTCAAGCACCCCACCAGCTGGGCCATCCTCGCCATCGAGATCTGCCTTGGCGTGCCACTGCAGAGTGTTCAACTCTTCCTGCCGCAAATCATAAGCAGGCTCGGCTATGCCACTGTGAAGACCAACCTCTACACCGTAGCACCAAACGTCTCCGGAGCAGTTATGCTGCTCATCCTCGCCTTCTCCTCGGACCTGACCCGATGGCGCTTCCCCTTCATCGCAGCTGGCTTCCTCTTCACCTTCATCGGATTCATCATCTTCGTCTCCATTGACGTCGTTCACCAGTTGCAAGTCGCCTACTTCGCCTCTTTCATGATGACCTGGGGCACGTCCGCACCCTCGGTTCTCCTTGATGTATGGTACAACAACAATATTGCACACGAGGGACGTCGCCTGGTGCTGACGTCTTTCGGTGTCCCAATTGCGAATCTCATGGGCGTGGTGAGCAGTAATATCTTCCTGAATCAAGACGCACCGAAATATATCCCTGCGCTCGCGACGACGGCTGCGTTTGGCGGGACAGGCTTTTGCATTACGCTTGCATTAGGATTCTGGATGATGACTGATAATCGGCGTCGAGATAAGAAGGCTGGGCGGAAGATTGAGGTTAGGGATGTTCCCACGGCGCTGTTGAGAGATGGGCCGGCTGTGGAGGAGTTTCGGTGGTTTTTGTAGGAGGGCTGTTTGCCTTTGTAGCTGCTTGTTTAGTTTCTTTCAATAAATTGGCTATTTTCAAAAAGAAAAAAAAATGCTCCTGATAACTACAGATGAGAGCTCTAAAAGTATATTTTTCACGTTCTAATATCGTTTCGTTCTCTCAAAATTGGGCTGCCTTAGCCTTGGGCATCAGATCATATACCTAATCAACTGTTAAAGGAGTCGGCTTCCCGATGTTTGCCCTGATAAATCCACGCCACAAAGCCTAGATTGCAACCGGCTGTCCAGGAGATTGTTTCGCCATTCTTGAAGCACCTCCAGCATGACAAAGACTTCATAAGGCTCATTAAGGCCGGACCGCAGAATGAACTGTGGTGCTGCTGTCAGACAAGCCGCTATCATTGTATAAACTATTATTATCTTGCTGTTCTTCAAAACTCTTACGCATTTGTGAAGCAGGTGAAGCCCTCCATCCAAGTTGTTAACATATTAAATACATTCTTTGTGGACTTTATCTTCTGGATCAGGATCGAAATCGTAGTCTCGTACATTTTGCCAATGCTACAGGGTGAAAATTTTGAATCCAGGGTACTGCTCAGGTGGTTTTCGCAGTGAGATACATCGCCCAATACTAGGTAGGTCTCTCGGGATATTATATTGCAATACGAAAGGGATTAGGGTGATTGATGGTGCAGAATTGATCAAACAGAGCTTGTGAAGTCGGCTAGCTTGTACTAGGTGAAGATAATATGAATAATGCATAGAGTTCGTAAATATATAGTAGATAAATATAAAAGTAATCCGTGTTTCTTATTCTATACCCAGGACGTTCTGTGTACCGCCTTCAGTGCTACATCAAGCATCTACAAAGAAAAGGTATGATCTCACTGCCTTTCTTCCTTCCCTCAATCTTCCCACTCGTACTTCCACTGCTCCCGACAGTAAACACAAGTGGCAGTGTCGTCTCTGTTCAGGCATTCTATCCGCCATTGGGCAAAACAAGCCCTGTGCATGTTTGTTCCGCATTGGGCACGGCACCAGACCGCATCGTCTAGACAGTGCATTTCTTCGTTATATATAGGACACTCATCGGTGAGAGGCTTGCGTCGACTGGAATGATGGCAGGGTATGGCAGGCGAAGTTGTAGTATTGCCCCCATTTCGGCTTCGAACTGGTGATAGTACTGGAGAATGTGGGGGTGTTACTAGAGCCGCTGGTATTGCAGCGGAGCTTGAGGCAGATGATGATATGATATCATTCCTATCTGGTGTCGGAGAACGGAGTGGTGTTCTGCTCGCTAGTGGTGTATCGCTAACCTCGACAATGACAGAGCTTGAGGCAGATAAGGCTGATACATTAGATGACGCCCTAGACCGTGCTAGCGAGTCTGTGGGAGATCGCAGCGGTGTCGTAGATGTTGGAAGCGTTATCGGAATTATTCGTCTGACAACTGGTGCAGTTGAGTTCAATGGACGTTGCCGGAATGCGGGTAGAGGCGAAGGAGGGGGTGTCAGGAGCCTTCTACTCGAAGAAGTAGACGCAGTAGAGTACAAGGCTTGTCTACTATTTCTCTGAACAGGCTCGAGGCTCGAGGTTGTAGAAGTCATCGACCGTGTCGGACGAGCTTCAGGGTAATTAGAAACGATGATATTCCACCATTTGTGTTTCATAGATTCAACTTGAGAGTAGCCAGGCTTCCGATGCCACCTAGGACATAGGGTGATCTCAGCTAGGCAGCTCAGGTGTGCTCTGGCATCCCATGGATCAGATATCGCCATTCGATCAAGAAGATTGGAAGCCTCCGCTAGATCCAAATTGGAGATGAAAGAGTTGCGACAGCGTGTTCCCTTTTTAGTAGTTCCAACACAGGTGAATGGGCCGTCGGGGTCGACCCCAAGAAGAGTACGAGGGTTCCAGAGGGCTGCCATGGTGATCGCAATATTCGCTGTAGTGAAATTGGAACTTGATGATATTATACTAGAAAGTATAGTGATTTGTGATTTTGAAGAAGGGCACATATATATATATATGATTCCAAAGATACGTTGGTTGCCTAGCTTTCATTCACTCACATCGAGCCCTTTTCATTGTGGCCATGCTACGCCATATAATTCCCCACACGGAATGAATTATCGAAGGCTGTGGCCATGCTAAGCAAATGGTGTGGCAGACCATGCAATTCATTGTCGAGTGCCGTTAAGCCCACAGAGCTCTGTTTAGTCCTGATTAGAATCTATAGGTTGTGGCTGATGCAGTGATATGGGGAACGAGACCTCTCGAAGTTCCATGCGATGCGACTCCCAAGGGGTAGAACATACTGAGAGGCAGAAAGCGGGCCATTAAGCCACAAAAGGAAACCATGGTGGGGCATGTTGGGTGGCACAGTCACCCAGCCACTGATCAGAATAATAGCGGCATTACCTGCTAGAGTCCATCTGGAGACTTTACTTTAGGAGGGTGTCAGAGGAAGGACAATGGTTGGTGCAGAGGCATAAGCTACTCTGACCCCGTCCTGTCGGGCTGTGCAGAGACCTCTTGAATTTTCACATGAACATCTCAAGCGGTGATCTTAGACTTTGACGCAGTCGTAGCACATGATACGTTACTGACGTCAGGTTGACCCGAGAGTTTGGGTGCGTGCAGTACTGACACGAGAATTGCTTCAGGAATTGCAAAGGTAGGTTTCCAGAAAAACACAGCCTCCATAGCGAATGTTGCAGCAGAACTCGAGTTTTTCACTACCCCGAGTAGAGGAAGCATGACAGAATGAGATGCAAAAAGATAACATGGAAAAGATAATTCAATGCGGTGGAAGTGTAGTAAGAGTCCAAGCCTGCCACCGCAGCGGTCTCGGCTTCTAGTTTCAACTCGGGAGCACCTTGCGCTGGGTTACCGTCTCTGGCGATGGCTACGACAGGGCAGTTTCTGGTCGGTTGTACCCCCAGTGACGCGATTTAAACCTATTTGGGTAAGCTCGCTTGTAGAGATACGCTGGAAGATTAAGGACTTAGCGATATTTGGCCGCTATACACACTGAAGAAACTCGCTAGAGAATCCATTGTTCCAGCGTGTTTCTGCCCTGGCCATACCCGAATAGGTTTAAATCACGCCACTGGGTGCAATCCCTAAAATTTCCCTGCAAAGGGATACTCTGGTTCAAATAGCGCAATTATTCATTGTGCACTCCGATTGATTTGAGGTTAGTATTGTACAAGACTACCACAGTGATAGTTTGTAGTCGAGGCTGTGAGACTCATGTAAATGTCTAGGTTGTGGGGAGACAGTACAGCTTTTCTCTAGAGGCCGGAGTGGATATACCAGTGGTCGGAGAATGGTGCATCGCTTGAGAGGAGCGTTTTTCTTTACTTGGGCTTTGGAATTAGGCTTCTTGAGATTTTGATAAGAACATGCCTTAACCAATCTTGGTCTGCAATTTTCTTTATAAGAAGACATGCTGTAGATCTTCCTTGCATTACTGGTAGAAGAAGAAATCCAACCTACGCGACCACCTCTTTTCCCACCAATAGTACTCACAACCCTCTATTTCAAAATATTGTGGTTTTATTAAATTGAGATCTTTTATCTTGAAATTAAAATTTTAAATAGAATTTATATCCGGACCAGGAGAGGAAGGCAGCAAGCCACTCAAATCTCAGCGACTGCACGGAAACAGTGGGTAGAAAAGTGGATAAGGCATTCTGTAACTTTGCAGGTGGACACCCTAACCTCTTTCGGTAAAGCTCAAGCCTGTTCCACTAAAATTTCAGCGTGTAGACACCCAATCAATACCCGGATACGGGGAATTTCAATACAATATTATTACTATAAGTGTCATGTTGGTGATTTGACTGCTGTTTTCGGTTGCCTTTGCCCGCCGCTGTTTTACGCAGCCTTTCCACTCGCTTAACATCAACCTCAGGGGCAAGTCCCGCCGCTTAAAGACGGGCCAAAATTCCCAAAAACCAAAATTGACTCCCCAGATCCTAAAAAATGGTCGAACCCCCTCTTCTCAAACCAAAACATCCTTACACCTGCTCCCTCATTAGAGATGAATTTTATCCGCAAGCTTCGCCCTCGTCCTCTCCTCAATTCATTAGTCCTACATCATCCACCTCGACCACCCTCAAGTACGCATACATTCATTCGAAGCCTCTTATTCAGCTAACGCTAACTCCGCATCGGATAGTGCCTTCTTTTTATCTCTTCTAAATACTTTGCACAACTCCTCGCTCTAAGCAAAACACAGTAAGCCTCTGTCTCTTACGCTACGACTCCTATCTCTACAATCAATTGTCGCGCTCCTTTACCCAAACTCTTACGCCTTCCTCTACTGCCCTCTTCGACGCCTTCCTCGACCGCTCTTCCCTTAATTCGCTCCCTTTCCCTCCCCTCCCTCTTGCATAATCAACTGCCTCCTTCCTTACGCCGATCGAACGCTTAAGCAGAATGACACGCCCGCCGTCAAAATTCCCTTAACGTTACGCTTAACGTTAAGCTCTTCACTATAGCTGTGGTAGAACGCCTCCTCTAGACTCGCCTAGTCAGAAACATCCTTAAGCATACAAACTACAAGTCGAGAAGAAGCAAAGGCCTACCTCTCATTCCTATGTCGACAACTCTAGCTCTAACTCTAATTCTAACGCTAAGTGCGATCACAATTCTGCTTATAATTCTAAGTTGGATAGTGACGCCAAGGCCGAATATTATCGCCAGAAAATGGCTGAGTTCAAAGAGGCTAGGCCAACTGTATCAAACTCTAAGGATAGGGCGAAGGTGATGATAAAG
>Ga0335074_10013722_pt1 | contig 11387 bp, 6 predicted proteins | sample Lox_Sample_23_FD_206715 | JGI IMG/M metagenome (GOLD analysis project Ga0335074, IMG submission 206715) | Soil microbial communities from Loxahatchee National Wildlife Refuge, Florida, United States - Lox_Sample_2.3 | ecosystem: Environmental > Terrestrial > Soil > Wetlands | place: USA: Florida...
GGGCCTGTTTGTCTGCGCGCTGCTGCTGGCCGGGCTCTCCCGCATCCGCTTGCAGCGCCTCTCCGGCTGGGTCTGGACGCCCGTCCTCTTCTTTACCGGCACCATCGCCCTGCCCGCGGTGTTCCTCACTCCCGGCCGCACGCTGGCCGCCTGGGGCCCCGTCGCAGTCAGCGCCCCGGGCCTCGCGAGCGCCGCGCTGCTGGTGGCGCGCGCCGAAACTGCCGCCACCCTGGCCGCCCTCCTGGTGCTCACCACGCCATGGCCCTGGGTGCTCAAATCCCTGCGCGTCTTCCGCTGCCCGGTGCTGGTGGTGGCCATTCTGGGCATGACCTACCGCTACATCTTCGTGATTCTGGAGACCGCGCTCGACATGTTCGAGTCGCGCAAGAGCCGCACCGTGGGATCGCTGGCGCCCGCCGAACGCCGCCGCCTGGCCGCCGCCTCCGCCGGAGTGCTCCTCAGCAAGAGCCTGCAACTCAGCGCCGATGTTCACCTGGCCATGCAGGCCCGCGGCTTTCGCGGCGAGGTCTACCTGCTGGACGATTTCCGCGCCCGCCCCGCCGATTGGGGCTGGTGCGCCGGATTCGCCCTCCTGGCCGCCGCCGCCCTGTGGGGGGGAAGATGACCGCACCCGAGGCGCCGCCGCGGCCAACCCCGGTCTTTACCGTTGAACGGGTCTCCTATCACTACCAGGCCGTGACCGCCCTCGACGATGTTTCGCTCGCCATCCAGCCGGGCAAGCGGATCGCGCTCCTGGGCGCCAACGGCTCGGGCAAATCCACTCTTCTGCGCCTGCTCGACGGCCTTTATTTCCCGAATTCCGGCGCCATCTCCTTTCACGGCCAGCCGCTCGTCAGCGAGCGCCTTGAGGACGACCGCTTCGCCTTCGATTTCCGCCGCCGCGTCGGCCTGGTCTTCCAGAATCCCGACGTGCAACTCTTCAACCCCACGGTCTTCGACGAAGTCGCCTTCGCCCCGCTGCAGCTCCGCTGCCCCAAAGACGAAATCGTCCGCCGCGTGGCCGATGCCCTCGACCTGATGGAGATCGCCCACCTCAAAAACCGCCCGCCCCACAGGCTTTCGGGCGGCGAGAAGAAGCGCGTGGCGCTGGCCTCCGTCCTGGTGCTCGATCCCGAGGTGCTGCTGCTCGACGAGCCCACCGCCGCCCTCGATCCGCGCAGCCAGAGCCAGATCATCGACCTGCTGATAGGCTGGGGCGATGGCCGCAAAACCGTGCTCACCGCCACGCACGATCTCGGCCTGGTCGAGGACATCGCGGATTACTGCTTCCTGCTGCAGCACGGCAAGCTGATCGCCGAAGGCCCGCCCGATCGCCTGCTGCGCGATCAGGCCCTGCTGGAAAGCTCCAACCTGGTCCACGCCCACCGCCACCGCCACGCCGATGGCGGCTTCACCCACTCCCATCCGCACACCCACCCCCACTCGCATCCCCATGAGCATGAGTAACCGCGCCACCACCCCGCATCGCGCACGTTCGGTGAACTGTGCAGGAAATCGGGGCGGCGGGCCAAGTTTCCGACCCCGGAACTCGGTTCGCCCGCCTGCTCACGCGCGCGCCTCCGGACCGAATTAGAGCCGCGACGAGGCAGCGAACCTCGCGGGCGCGGGCCTAATGAGTATGGCCGATGCGGTAGACGTAGATGCTGTGTTCCATGGAACCGGTCTTCACATGGACCACTTCGATGGGCTTCCAGCCTTTGACGGGGAATTCGTTGGAGACCACCCGCGAGCCGGGCTTCATGTGCTCCAGGTTGGGCTTCAGCCGCTCGTTGGAGCTGGTCAGGAAGTACATCGTCACCACGTCGGCGGGGCTGAGATCCACGCGCAGGGCGCTGCCTTCCACCATGGTGACGCGGTCCTGAAGCCCCAGCGCCTTGATGCGAGCCTCGGCTTCGCGGCACAAATCGGGGCGGATTTCGACGCCCACGGCCCTGGCGCCGTATTTTTCGGCCGCCGCGATGACCACCCGGCCGTCGCCGCTACCCAGGTCGTAAACGGTCTCACCGGGCTTGATGTGGGCCGCATCCAGCATGCGATCGACGATGGCTTCCGGAGTGGGGATGTAAGGGGCGAGATTTTCCGCCGCGCCGAACTTCTGAGCCGAGGCGGGTATCGCCAACGCGAGCAGCAGCGCAATCGTCTGAAGCCGCATATCACTGGGCCGCGGAAGTGGGAACGGGCTTCCCAAACTTTAATTTTACAATACGGCCGATGATCTCGGTCCAGGAGAAAAACAAATCGCGGGGCCGGCTGATGGTATATTCGGCGCCCTTCAGATATTTCACCGTGTTACCGATGGCGTCGCGCCACGGGTTGTTCTGCGGGTTAAGGTTGTAATTCATGTAGAAGACCGGCGTTTTGACGTCGGAGATCTGTTTCAGGGTGTCCGGCGGAATGCCGTCGTCCAAGACCACCTTGGGGCCGGCGAAAATCACCGCATCGGCGGGCGGCTTCTCATCGGTCAGTTCGGTGGCGATGAGCTTGCCCAGAAACTCGCTGTCGCCGTGTTTCTGGCTGAGCTGGCGGAGGTCTACGGTGCCCAGGTTCAGGGCGGCCAGGGCCTTGCCCAGCGCGGGAAAATCGATTTGCGAGGCCCCGTCCTGGCGGTAGAGCACACGCTGCTCCTGCATGTTGAAGGCGACGATGGAGAACTTACAAATACGTGGCTCTCGGGCGATATTGCGCAGAATCGACAGCAGGGCGTTGGTGTCGAGCGGCTGAAGGGTCGCCGAGCCGGAATCCTGCGGGGCGAAGTTGACCATGACCTTAATATTCAGGGGCGCCTCCCGGGAAACGCGTTCCACCGGAGGCTCCTGCCGGAAAGGCTCGGTGTCGGAAGGTTGCACCACATCGGGCGCGATATCCAGGGCCATTTGCTTGTCCTTCTGGGGCAGCGAGGCCTCGATATCCCAGTTGAACGAGCACACCCGCTCGGAGCGGTCGCGCATGAGCCAATCGACGTGGTACTTGCCTTCGCCCACGTCGAACGACCCCTGGAGGTACGCGGGGCCTCTTTCGTCGTCGGTGATGGCCGGCACGGCCAGATGCTGGGAGAGGTACACCGGCTCATCCGGGTGATCTTGAGGAGTGACCCGAAAGACCATGGTGAGCAGGTTCTCGCTGCCGGCGAGTTCCTTCAGCGGAACGCTGACGTCGTAGCCGGAATGAAAGCGGAGGTCAAATCCTAAAACGGGCTTATCGGGCGTGACGGTGCAGGGAAGGTCTTTGCGGGCCTCCTGGGATTCGAGGACGGCTGCATCCGAAGAGAAGAGCCGCACGCCGACGCCGGGGCCCGAAACCGGCATCAGGCTCTGGGCGGAAGAGACACCGGCGAGCGCCAGAACTGCCCAGGCGGCCACCGGATTGGTTACCGAAGTACGAAGTCTGATCACTGGGTTGCGCATCGCCATTGCCGTAGCACCTGGGACACCACCGTCGCTGCACTTACCGAAGTGCGCGTGTTAGGTATTATGGCTCAATTTTTCCCGCTGGTGATATAGAAAAAAGCACGTTTACCAACGGGTAGTGCCACACCACCGGAAGGATCTGGTACCCTTGTGCGATTGGTTGCGGGCAAAGGGCGCCGGTGCGTTGGACCGGGCGCCAGCCGGTGGAGTGTGGGCCGTCGGCAGGCCAACGCGGGCGCCGCGTAATCGACGCGGGATTGGCGCCGGGCGCACCGGGGGGTGGCGGGACTGGCCGCGGGGACCAGGATGGTGGCGCCGCCGGCAGGTCACCCTGCGGGATCAGCGCAGGATTGGCGCGGGCCGGCCGGTCGGTCGCCGCGGGGTGCTGGCGATCGACCCAGGACTGAAGTGGGACGGGTGTTGGCTGGTAAGCCGAAAAGGCCCTGGCCGGGCGCCGGGTACCAGGGTGTGGGCCGGTGGTAAGCCGCCGGGCGGTGACGGGGAAGCGGGACATTGGCTGTACACCGGGTGTCAGAAAATGTCCGGACGGCGGCAACCGCAGATCGCCGCTTGGCCGTAAGCTGTTGATTCCTCAAGCCCTCCTGCGTGGCTTGCGCCGTGCCTAATCCCACCGTCGAAAGGAATCGGTCAATGGCTCAGAGCGGATTCAAACAGGTCCTTAGCAACGGCGGCTTTCAGGCGTTCCTGTGGACGCAGTTCTTCGGGGCGTTCAACGACAATGTCTTCCGGTCCATCGTGGGCCTGCGCGCGCTGCACGAGCAGAACGGGCGCTACGCCTCCCTGGTGGTGGGGGTGTTCGTCCTGCCGTCGCTGCTCTTCTCGGGCTACGCCGGCCACCTGGCCGACGCCATCAGCAAGCGGCGGGTGCTGATCGCGGTCAAGGTTTTCGAGATCGCGGTAATGGCCTTCGGGATGGCGGCGTTACTTTCGGGGCGCATCGAGTGGATGCTGACGGTGGTCTTTCTGATGGGCCTGCACTCGGCCATCTTCAGCCCGGCCAAATACGGAATCGTGCCCGAGATCTGCCGCGATGAGGAGCTTTCCCGCGCCAACGGCCTGCTGGAGATGAGCACCTTCGTGGCGATCGTGCTGGCGAGCGCGGTGGGCAGCCTGCTCTACGCCGCCTGGTCGGCCGATTTGTGGAAGATGGGGCTGGTGACGCTGGCGGTGGCGGTAGTCGGCTGGGCTACCAGTCTGCGCATCACCCGCGTGGCGGCATCCGGTTCCCGCGAGCCGTTCCGCCTGAACCCGTTCGCCGAAGTGACCACCGGGACGCGCCACCTGTTACAAGACCGGCCGCTGTGGCTGGCCACCCTGGGGATCTCCTATTTCTGGTTCGTGGCGGCCCTCCTGCAGCCCGACCTGGAACATTTCGGCCGCCAACTGCTGCATGCCGACGACCTGCACATCGGCCTCCTGTGGACCTTCCTGGCGGTGGGGCTGGGCGCCGGCAATCTTCTGGCGGGACGCCTCTCGGGCGATAAAGTGGAACTTGGGCTGGCTCCGCTGGGCGCGGGCGCCATGGCGGTGTTTGCCATCCTGCTGGCGGCCGCGGGCGGTTCCTACGTGCTGGCGGTGACGGCGGTGGTGCTGCTGGCAGTGGCCAGCGGCCTGTTCGCCGTGCCGCTGTACGCCTACGTGCAGAAGCGCAGCGGCAGCCAGGAGAAAGGGCGCATCATCGGCACCGCGAATTTTTTGCAGACTCTGGCGATGATCCTGGCCACCGGCCTGTTCTGGCTGCTGCACGACCGCTGGGGAATTCTGCCGGATCGCATCACTTTGGGACTCGGGGTGGTTACCCTGGGAGTGACGGTGTACGTGCTGACGCTGGTGCCGGAATTTTTCGTCCGCCTGGTTTTGTATCTGCTCACGCATTCGGTTTTCCGGATTCGCGTGGAGGGCCGCGAAAACGTGCCCTACCGCGGCCCGGCGCTGCTGGTGGCCAACCATATGTCTTACGTGGATGGCTTCCTGATCGGCGCCTCGGTGGAGCGGTTTCTGCGCTTCCTGGTGTGGAAGCCGTTCTTTTCGGTCGCGCCGATGCGCTGGTTCCTGCGGCTGATGAACGCCATTCCGGCCGGCAACGCCACGCCCCGCGAGGTAGTGGAGAGCATCCGGGCGGCGCGCGCCGAACTGGCCGCCGGGCACGCGGTGTGCATTTTCGCCGAGGGCGCCATCACCCATACCGGCAACATGCTGCCGTTCAAACGCGGGCTGGAAAAGATCGTGGCGGGGATGGATGTGCCGATTATTCCGGTGCACCTGGACCGGGTGTGGGGCAGCATCTTCAGTTTCGAGGGCGGACGGTTTTTCTGGAAGTTGCCGAAGCGCATTCCGTACCCGGTGACGGTGACGTTCGGCGCGCCGATGCCGGCAACCAGCGCGGCCCACGAGGTGCGGCAGGCCATCCAGAACCTGTCGAGCGAGGCGACCGGGCGGCGCAAGACGCCAAAGGACACGCTGGCGCAGCGCCTGGTGCGCACCGCGCGGAAGAACTGGGGGCACTTCGCCATGGCCGATTCCACGGGGCGCGAGCTGACCTACGGGCGCATGCTGGCGGGCGGTGTAATGGTGGCGCGGTGGATGGAACGGGAGCGGCCCGGCGACGCCATGCTCGGGGTGCTGCTGCCGCCGACGGTGGCGGGCGCGCTGGTCAATATCGGCGCGACGCTGGCGGGGCGCGTGCCGGTGAACCTGAATTTTACGGCCGGGCGCGAGGCCATGGCGCGGGCGGTGGAACAATGCGGCATCCGCACGGTGATCAGCTCGCGGGCGTTCCTGGCCAAAGCCAAGCTGGAGCCGCTGGCGGATACGGTATTCGTGGAAGACATTCTGGGCCGCGCGGGGAAGGGGGAGCAGGTGCGCGCGCTGGCGGCGGCTCGGCTGCGGCCGGCGGCGTGGTTCGGCCGCGGGGTCTCCGGCGCGGCCACACCCGATGCGGCGCCCGATTCGACGGCCACGGTGATGTTTTCGAGCGGCAGCACGGGGATTCCGAAGGGCGTGATGCTCTCGCACTACAATCTGATCGCCGATATCGAGGCCATCGCGCAGCTTTTCCAGACCGGACCGGCCGACCGCATTGTGGGCGCGCTGCCGTTCTTCCACTCGTTCGGGTTCACGGTGACCATCTGGTTTCCGCTGATTACCGGTTGCGGCGTGGTGTACCACCCCAATCCGATGGACGCCAAGGCCATCGGGGAATTGACCCGGCGGTATCATGCCACGCTGCTGCTGGCCACCCCGACCTTCTGCACCACTTACACGCGCAAATGCGCGCGCGAGGATTTCGCCAGCCTGCGCTTCGTGCTGGTGGGCGCGGAGAAACTGCGCGAGCCGGTGGCGGCGGCATTCCGCGAGAAGTTCGGGGTGGCGCTGCTGGAGGGCTACGGGTTGACGGAGATGGCGCCGGTGGTGGCGGTGAACGCGCCGGATAGCGGCTCGGGAAGGGACCGGCAGACCGGCACGAAGGCGGGCAGCGTGGGGCATCCGCTGCCGGGTGTGGCGGCGCTGGTGGTGGACCCGGGGAGCTTTCAGCCGCTGCCGCCGAACCACGACGGGCTGCTGCTGGTGCGGGGGTCGAACCGCATGCTGGGTTACCTGGGCCAGCCGGAGCGCACGGCCGAAGTGCTGCACGACGGGTGGTACATCACCGGCGACATTGCGCGGATTGACGATGAAGGCTTCCTGTTTATTACCGACCGGCTGTCGCGCTTCAGCAAGATTGCCGGCGAGATGGTGCCGCACATTCGCGTGGAAGAAGCGCTGGGCGCGGTGCTGGGGGATGCGCCGTGCGCGGTGACGGGGATTCCGGACGAGCAGCGCGGCGAGCGGCTGGTGGCGCTGTATGTCAAGCCGGAGATAGCGCCGGGCGAGGTGTGGCAGCGGCTGAACGATACCGACCTGCCGCGGCTCTGGCTGCCCAAACGCGAGAATGTGTACGCGGTGGCACAGTTGCCGCTGCTGGGGACGGGCAAGCTGGACCTGCGAGGGTTGAAGGCGCGGGCGGTGGAGCTGGCGGGGCTGGGTGAGGTCCCGAGGGCCGATGTCCTCACTGTGGCTACCGGGATTGGAGCGGACGGGGTCTCGACGCGGAGACACGGAGACGCGGAGAAACCCGCGGAGGAAGGCAAGAGGTGAGAGGCAAGTGAGCGGCTGGAGTTCTCACCGCGGCTCCTGGGATTGGGGCGAATGGACCCTCGACGCGAAGACGCGGAGACGCGGAGACGCGGAGAAACCCACGGAGGAAGGCAAGAGGTGAGAGGCAAGTGAGCGGCTGGAGTTCTCACCGCGGCTCCTGGGATTGGGGCGGATGGACCCTCGGCGCGGAGACGCGGAGACGCGGAGAAACCCGCGGAGGAAGGCAAGCGGTGAGAGGCAAGTGAGCGGCTGGGGTTCTCACCGCGGCTCCTGGGATTGGGGCGGACGGACCCTCGACGCGGAGACGCGGAGAGAACCGCGGGAAGGCAAGAGAGCCGAGGGCGCGGGTGAGGGGCGGGTTGTGGAGAGTGCGTGATGGAAAGTCTGCTGATTGGCATCCTGATCGTGGTGTTGTTGGTGCGGTGGGTGTATCTGCGCGACCGGCTGAAACAGATGCAGGAGCAGATGGACGCGTTGCAGCGGCAGATCGCGTGGGCGAAGCGGACCGGGGAGTTCGGGGCGTCTGCACCGCGGGCCGTTGAGACCGCGGTACCGGCTGCGCCGGTTGCGCCGGCTCCGGCTCCCGCAGTGCCGCCCATACCGCCGATGCCGCCGGTTGTGGTGACACCGCCGGCGGTGGAGATTCCGGTGATGGCGAAGGCGGAGCCGCTGCCGGCTGCGCCTGTCATGGAGCCTGCGACTCCTGCTCCCGCTCCGGCGCGGGCGGCGCGGAGCTCGGCCGATTGGGAAGCGCTGGTGGGCGGGAACTGGGCCAATAAGGTCGGAGTGTTCGTTCTGGTGATCGGGCTGGCGAGTCTGCTAGGGTTTTCGTTCACCAAGATGGGGCCGGCGGGACGGGTGGCGATTGGGCTGGCCACCGGGCTGGCCATGCTGGCGGCGGGGGTGGTGTTCGAGAAGCGCGAGCGCTATCGCACGTTTGCACGCGGCCTCCTGGGCGGTGGATGGGCGGCGCTGTATTTCACGGTCTACGCGGCGCAGGCGATCGACGCGGCCCGGGTGATCGAAAGCCCGGTGGCGGGGGCGCTGTTGCTGCTGGCGGTGGGCGTGGGGATGGTGGCGCATTCGCTGCGCTACCGGTCGGAGACGGTCACCGGGATCGCTTATTTCCTGGCCTTCACCACTCTCGGAATCACGCATGTGACGGCGCTGGCGGTGATCGCGGTGGCTCCGCTGGCGGCCTCGCTGCTGTACCTGGCGCACCGCTTCGGCTGGCGGAACATGGCGCTGGTGGGGCTGATCGCCACTTACGGGATTTGCGCCCTGCAACACGATACGGGCGCGCCGTTGTGGGAGGCGCAGACGATCTTCACGGTGTACTGGCTGCTGTTTGAGGGCTTCGACATTTTGCATCCGTCGCCCGCGCTGCTGCCGCTGAACGCCATCGGATTTCTGACGCTCTCGGCGGCCAAGTGGCACCTGGCGGCGCCGGGGCGCGAGTGGCAGATTGTGGCCGCCAGCGCGGCGGCTTACCTGGTAAGCACGGTGGCGCGGGCGCGGCGCAGCGAGTGGCGGTGGTCGGTGACGCTCACCGGCGCGCTGGCGGCGGGGGCGATTTTCCTGGAGCTGGACAGCCAGTGGGTGGCGGTGGCGCTGCTGGCGGAGGCGGAGCTGTACTACCTGGCCGGGCTGCGCTTCCGCTCGCGGTACCTGCGGCTGCTGGGGGCGGTGGTGTTCGGGCTGGAAGTGGGGCAGTTGGTAGCCGCGGATCTGCCGGTGCTACCGTATCGCTCCTGGACGCCGGTGGCGGCGCTGGATGCGCTGGTCTTTTATGTGAACCGGGCGCTGCGTCCGGCGGATGTGGCGTACGGCTACGCCGGGGCGGCCATGATGGCGCTGGTGGCGCGCTACGAGGCGTACGGGGACCGCGGCCTGGCGTGGTTCGCGCTGGCGGGCGGGCCGTTTGCGGTGGGCTGGCTGCGGCGGCTGGTGGATTTCCGCTACCAGGCGTACGGACTGGCGGCGCTGGGGCTGGTGGGGATGGCTGTGGCGGGGGGGCACGAGCCGCCGGTTTCGCTGGCGATCTGCGCGGGGCTGGCTTACGCGGGAGCGCTGGCAGCGGTGTGGGGCGCGGACCGGTTTCTGGAGGGCGAGGCGCGCTGGGCGCGGCTGGGGGCCTCGCTGACGGCGAGCGGGCTGGCGGCGGCCGTGGCCTGGCGGCTGGCTCCCGAGGACTGGCGCGGCGTGGTGTGGATGGGGATGGCGCTGGGGCTGCTGGAGCTGGGCATGCGCGACCTGCCCCGCGAATTGCGCCGGCAGGCGTACGCGCTGGCGGCGATGGGCGCGTTCGTGGTGATGGAATTCAACCTCCTGAAGCTGCAGAATTCCGGACCGCTGGGGCCGCGGTTGATGCCGGTGTGGGCGGCGCTGGCGGCTTACGCGGTGGCGGCGCGGGCACGGCGGGAAGAGGCCGGCAGCGTGCTGACGGGGGCCACGCTGTTTGGAACCTGCTTCGCCACGGTGGCGCTGTGGGCGCTGCTGCCGGCGGCGGCGGTGGGGCCGGCCTGGGCGGCGCTGGCGGTGGTGCTGACGGAGACCGGAGTAGCCGATCTGCGGCGGGAGGCGGCCCTGGTGAGCGTGGCCGCATGCGTCCGGCTGGCGATGGCCAACCTGGATACCGCCGGCCAGTTGCTGACGGTGGCGCCGGTGGCGCTGTCGCAGTATTACCTGTGGTGGCGCACTAACTGGCGGCTGTACCTTTATACCGCCACGGGGCTGGGCGCGGCGCTGATTTACTTTCAGGGCGGCGAAGAGTACCGCGCGCCGGCGTGGGCGGTGCTGGCGTTGGGGCTGTTTGCGGCGGGGCATCTGCGGCGGGTCCGCGACCTGTGCTGGCAGAGCTACGCGCTGGCGGCGGCGGCGTGCGGGGCGTGCTGGATGGCCAACCTGGCGCCGCCCGAATCGGTGTTACCGGCCGCCGTGGTGGTGGCGTGCCTCTACGGCGCGCAGCTTGTGGCGGCGCAGGGCAGCCGGGCGCGGCTGTATTACTCGCTGGCCGCGACGCTGGTGGGGGCGGCCCTGCTGTACTACCGCAGTTCGGGCAGCCTGCTGACGGTGGCGTGGGGACTGGAGGGCATCGCGCTGCTCGCGGCCGGCTTCCCGCTGAACGACCGCACCCAGCGGCTGAGCGGGCTGGCGCTGCTGCTGTTCTGCCTGCTGAAGCTGTTCGGTTACGATTTGCGGCACCTGGACACGCTGCCGCGGATCATTTCGCTGATTGCGCTGGGGCTGATTCTGCTGGCGGTTTCGTGGATTTATACGCGGTTCCGGGAGCGGGTCCAGAAGTATTTGTAAAACCTTTGTAAGCAGGCGGTTGGATAGCACCAGGTGGCGGCGGATATCCACCACCGCGGCGGGTCGCCGGCGGCGAAGTGGCGCCTTTTCATGGGGTTGCGCTTTGGCATGGAGGTTGCTTTTCAGGAGGGTGTAAGGAGGACGGAACAATGAAAAAGGCAATCGCAGTGATGATGCTTCTGGCGGGTGGGTTGTTGGCAGCCCCGCGCGTGACAGTAGGAATCGGAATTGGCGTTCCGGCGCCGGTGGCAGTGGTTCCGGCTTGCCCCGGACCTGGGTACACCTGGGTGAACGGCTATTATGGCCCGACTGGCGTCTGGGTCGGCGGGTACTGGAGGGCGCCCGGGGTGGTGCGGGTTTCTCCTCTGCTGGTGCATCCACGGGTGGATCATCGGGTGGAGCGCTTCGACCATTACCGCCGGTAAGCGATCAGTTTAAAGGATGCCAGAGGCCCGCACGGTGCTGAGCGCCGCGCGGGCCTGGGTGTTT
>Ga0335074_10013723_pt1 | contig 11386 bp, 9 predicted proteins | sample Lox_Sample_23_FD_206715 | JGI IMG/M metagenome (GOLD analysis project Ga0335074, IMG submission 206715) | Soil microbial communities from Loxahatchee National Wildlife Refuge, Florida, United States - Lox_Sample_2.3 | ecosystem: Environmental > Terrestrial > Soil > Wetlands | place: USA: Florida...
TCCAGCCAGGACCGGATCACCCAGCCGGTGCCGTCCGGGTTGAGCCGGTTGTTGTCGTCCTTGTGCAGCTGGCGCAGGGCTGTCTGCTCGTCGCTCGGGTTGAGCTTGATGACGCGCACCCGGCCGTAGTTGCCGCCTACCTTCTGGACGTAGCTGACGAGGCTCGGTGCGACCTCGCGGTTCGCCGTCCAGACGCCGTACTTGTCGGCCTTGCCGCTATCCCAGAAGCCGCGGCACTCCATCTCCCCGGTGGCGGACGCCAGCGGGGCAAAGTTCGTGTCGCCGCCGCTCTTCCAGTCCATGTACTCGAGCGACTCCCACTCGGATCGCGGGATCGCCGGCCCCTCGTAATCGCGCAGGACGACATAGCCCTTCTCGGCCATGACGTCGAGTTTGTGATGCATTCTTTTCCCCCGTGGTGGCTCTGATGCGGCCTTTCGAATCTCTGGTATTTCCCGGTTCGCCCTCTCCACGCAGCCATAGGCGGCGGCTGCCCAGCCCGTGACAGGCTTTTTGTCGGCGGATTACTTCAGCGCTGTCGCTTGCAATGTGATGTGCCGCGTGAGCAATCTGGGTCGACTATGAGGAAATTGCCGGATCTCGCTGTCGCGCGGCGGCCCGAGCAGCGGCTGTGGCCGCATTACCTGGCCTGCCTGCTGAGCTTCCTGGTGATTGCCAGGTTCTGGGTCACCCACCACGTGGTATTCCGGCTCATCCTGCGGTCCGATGCCACGCTGGTCTGGCTCAACCTGCTGATGTTCATGTTCGTGGCGTTCCTGCCGTTTCCCACTGGCGTACTCGGGCAGCACCGGGGGTCACCGGCCGCAGGCTTCCTCTACGCCGCTTCGGTGTGCCTGGCCGGGCGTCACGCCTGCACAGGTACCAGGCCTGCGCGCACGCTTCTCGTTTCCCGCTGACGCGGGTCGCGTACGCCTGGTTCCTCGCCGAGGCACACGAGCGGCGCGCCCGTGCACCAGAGGCCCTCAGCACTGCGAACGGACGAGTCCGGTTGACTGTGCTCAGTCACGGCAGACACTGTCCTCATGGCGAGCATTCAGCCCGATGGCCGAGCCGTGCGGCAGGCATTCGCGCAGGCAAGCGAGCGGGCTGCCGAGCTTGCCCGCGCTGCAGCGCCCCTGGATGGTCCCGTCCCCGGGCTGGAGTGGACGAAAGCCCAGCTGATCATGCACCTGTGCGCAATCTGCGCGGCATTCGCGGCCACGCTGCGGGGGCAGGACCTCGCTGAGCTCTTCGGTGCTGAGTTCATCGGCAGCTACGGCTCCGGCGGTACCTTGCCCGAGGCGGTCGCGGCCATCAACTCCAGGGTCGTCAAGGACGCGTCGTTCCCCACTCCGGCTGCGGCAGCGGATGCGCTGACGTCAGGTGCCGCCGCGCTGCTCGCCGCGTTCAGCACGCATGACAGCGTGAGCGCGCTGCACCCCGCGCCCTGGTACGGCCCCGAGGTCGCCCTTCCGGCCGGCAGTCTGATGGCGATAGCCGTGTCCGAGTTCCTGGTGCACGGATACGACCTGGCCCGAGCCGTCGGCGCCGACCTGCGGCCGTCGGCCGTCACCGCCGCCTCGGCGACAGTCGTCACCGGCGCGGTGATGAGCGAGATGCTGCCGCGCCTGCTGACCAAGCGGACCGCCGGGGGCTTCACCGGCAGCTTCGAGATCCGCGTTCGCGGCGGCGACCGGTTCATTCTCCGGATCGCAGACGGCAGGGCATGGAGCGAGGCGGCCGGGCGCCTGCCTGTCGATTGCATCCTCAGCCTCTCCGGTTACTACGCCTTACTTATGGGCTTCAACCGGATCCCGGTCTGGCGGGCCATTGCCTCGGGCAGAGCCCGGGCGTTCGGCCGCCGTCCCTGGCTAGGGCTGCGGTTCAGCAATCTGTTCCCGTCGGCCTGACGCGACGGCAAGCCCGGACGGCGCCGACGCGTCCTTTCTGACCGCGAGGGCAGGACGGCGGCGCCGGCGTCGCTGCCGCGTTCCCGCCATGACCGGAACGTGGCCGCTCACGGTCAGTCCACCTAGTCGCGCTGCGGTGGCTTGGAGCCGGCCGCCCGGCCCGTCCGGCGGTAAGGTGGCGGCGGTAACGGAACGTGAGGATCGCGGCCATGCCAACTGTGAGCGTCAGGTACATCGTCAACGACGTCGACGAGGCGATCGCGTTCTACGTGCTGCACCTGGGGTTTCGCGAGGTCATGCATCCGGCGCCGACCTTCGCCATGCTGGCCCGCGGCGACCTCCGGCTGGTGCTGAGCGCTCCGGGCGGCGGCCCCGGCGGGGGACAGGCGCTGCCGGACGGCACGCTGCCGTCGCCAGGCGGCTGGAACCGGTTCGCGATCGAGGTCAGCGATCTCGACGCACTGGTCAAGCGGCTGCGGTCGGCGGACGTGCGCTTCCGCAACGACATCGTCGCCGGGGTCGGCGGACGGCAGGTCCTGGTAGAGGACCCGTCCGGGAACCCGGTCGAGTTGTTCGAGCCGACGATCGCCGAGGCCCGGCTCTCGTCAGAGCATTCCTGACAGCCCGCTGTAAGCGGTTCCTCGTGACCGCGTTCTGCCTGCGGACGACGGGCCCGCCGCGGTCCGCGGGCCGGGCTCATTCCCCGAAGCGCACGTTCCCGGCCTGAACATCGTCGGCGGGTCGATAAGCTTTGCGGCGGAGGATTCGCCTAGTGGCCTAGGGCGCACGCTTGGAAAGCGTGTTGGGGGCAACCCCTCGCGAGTTCGAATCTCGCATCCTCCGCTCCTGACCTGCGGAAACGCGGTCCCCAGCTGAGTGCTAATACCCAACCGGGTATGTGAGTGGTCTCAGTTCCAGTCTCGAATTCCGCCCCCGGGCGCCACGCTCGCGGGTGTCTGCGATCGATGTTTTGCCTGGTGAGGGCCTCGGCGGACCGAGCCGAGCTGAATGGCGCACGCCGTCGAAGCGTGCGCCGCGGAGAACTCCCCAAGTTCGTCGTGGCGGCTCCCTATTCTCGCGGCGCACCGTGGATACTGCCACAGCCGCACGAGAGCCGCCTAATCTGGGCCGCAGGCTCGATCGTGGTCCGGCCATCTGCGCCGCGCCCAAATGGTTGTTATGCGCTTCACATCAAGACGGCGCCGCGGCCGGCACTAGCCCCGGCCCCCAGACACGGCGACCGCTCACCAGGCATCAGCGCCTATTGAGGACGGGCAGAGCCCGATTCCTACGACTCTGGTTGCCGGTCCAGGACATAGCGCAGGTCCTCGTAAGTATCCCCGGTGCCTTCGACGAACTGGCGGACTGTTCCGGCCAGCACGAACCCGGCTCTGGCCGCGACATGCTTGCCCGCTTGGTGGTTCTGGTCGATCCGCAGCTCGACGGTCCTCACCTCGGGCAAGCTCGCGGCCCAGCGTCCGGCGAGCCGCGCGGCGCGGCTGGCCAGGCCGCGTCCTCGCCACCGCGGCGCAATGCCGTAGTCCATCTCCACGGCACCCTCGCCGCGATCGGTGAAACCGATGTGGCCGATGAACCTCGGCTCTTCGGGATGGTGACAAGGAAGGCCGGGCCGTCGCGGCTGGGCCGGCCTGCCCATCCGGCGAGCCAGTCGGCTACCGCCTGCGGCCCGCTCAACGGCCAGGGCGTGTGCGAGGTCGAAACGGGTGCTGATGGTGATCTCCCTGTCGGCCGGGACGCCGAAACGGGATACCGGATGGTGTGCGCCGGGGCGATGGAGATCTGAGGGTCATGCCGACGAGGTGCGCGAGTCCGGCCTGGTACTGGCCCCAGGCAGTGTGCGAGGGCGGAAATAACCGGAGGGCCAGGAGGCCTAGCGATCTGCTAATCTGATCGCTATTAGCACCTGATTGGCAGCTAGCTCGGCAGGATTACACGACATGAGAAAGCCCCTCCGGCCGCCCCGCCTCTCCGATCTCCTTGCTGCCAAGGTCAAGGAGGACCCAGGGTTCTTCACGCGAGGGCCCCTGACCGCCGCTGCTGGGGCACGTTATTTGCCCTGGGACCATCTCCGATACCGTCGCCCTCCGGAGGGCCTTACTCACGAAGACTGGTGGCTGGCCAGTAAGTTCTCAAGAGAGCTAATCAAGCGCCCGCTTCCGCTGAGTGGCACCGACGGCCGTTCCTTCACATACGTCCTGGCGGACGAGGTGCTCCGTGGCATGGAGGTCGTGGACAAGCACCTAAGCGGACGCATAGGAGTACCGGAGCCGGTAACTCACGATGCTCCCAGCCGCGCGCGCTACGTCGTTGCCTCACTGATCGAAGAAGCCATCACCTCCAGCCAACTGGAGGGCGCATCTACAGCGCACCGGGTTGCGAAAGAAATGCTGCGGACTGGCCGGGCTCCCCGAACCCGAGATGAACGGATGATCATCAATAACTACAACGCGATGCAGCGTGTGGGCGAGGTTAGGCACGATGAGCTAACGCCGGCACTAATCTGCGATCTTCATCGCATCGTTACCGAAGGCACGCTCGATGATGAGTCTGCCGTCGGACGGATCCAGCTGCCTGGCGAGAACCGCGTCCTTGTCGAGGACATGGCCGACGGTGCTGTTCTACATATCCCTCCGCCGGCCGAGGAGCTACCCGCGAGGCTCCAGGCCATTTGCGACTTCGCGAACAGCGGAACATTGGATGGTGCTTACGTACCGCAAGTAATCCGCGCGATCATCGTTCATTTCATGCTTGCTCACGATCACCCGTTTGTTGACGGCAACGGCCGCACCGCTCGCGTGCTTTTCTACTGGTCGATGCTCCACGAGGACTACTGGCTAGCGGAGTTCCTGCCGATCTCCAGGCTACTGCGGCAGGCTCCCGCTAAGTACGCTCGCAGCTTCCTTTATTGCGAACAAGATGATGGCGACCTGACCTACTTTCTTATCTTTCAGGTCCAGATCATTCAGCGGGCTATACGTGACTTGCAGACGTATTTGGAACGTAAGGTTGAAGAGTCCAGGCGCATCCAGGAATCACTTGCCTTGCTTTCAAGGCACCTCAACTATCGCCAGGTGGCTCTCCTTGGTCACGCGGTAAAGAACCCTTACGTCCGCTATACCGTTCAGTCCCATGCGAGAAGCCACAACGTGGTCACGCAGACCGCCCGCACCGATCTGCAGGCCCTCGAAAGTCAGGGCTTCTTGGTGAGGGAGACCGAAGGGCGCGGCTACGCGTGGATACCCGCTCGTGATCTCTCGGAGCTACTCGATCCAGCGCAGGGCTCTGGCGGGCGGCACCGGCGACGCCCAAGAAGGGCCCCAGAGCGGGAAGGCGAACCCCGCCAGCCGTAGCAAGGGACGCTGTCGTGGCGATGAAGTCGCGGGGCCGGGCATTCCTGCCGGCCCGCGGAATGGACGCGGGCCGGTCTGGCGCGGGCCCTACCATCGTGACGGGAGGGCAATCACGGCCGTTGTGGTTACTGACGGGGACTGGTACCGCCGGTCCCTGGCCATCAGCGAGGAGCTTTGCAACCGGCCCGGTCTGGCCCTCACCTACGGGCAGCTTGGCCTGCTGGCCGAGGCCCGGCAGGAGGTGGCCGAGGCCTTGGACTCGATCGTCCGGTGCTTGGCCTTGTTCCCGGAGTTCCCGCACCCGGTGATCGGACCCGGCCCGCCACCTGGCCGGGGTACTTCGTCGCTGAGTACTGGCCGGGCCTGCCAGCCGAGGTGGAGGCCGAGCTCGCTGCCTGCGGCCAGGACAGCCGGCCACCCTGGCAGGTACGACGCCGGACTGGCGGTCTCGGTGGCGCCGCTGATCGTGGCCGTCGCCCAGCTTGCCCAGTCGGTCTACGCGACGCGCCGGCAGCAGGCCGCCGGGCCCGACGCCGGGGCGACCGCGAGGGAGATCCGGATCGAGCTGCGCCAGCGGGAGATCGAGCTGCTGGAGCAGACGCTGCGCATCATCGAGTTCATCGCTGCTGAGATCACCAGGCAAGAGCGCCGTCCTGAGAAGGCAACAGACAGGCGCGCGATGCTGGGCCCGGCCGCTGGCAGCAGCCAAAGCCGCCGGCTGCCGGGCCACGGTCTCAGTTCTGGTCTCGTTCATCCCCGGCCGCGGCCGTTCACCGGCGTTCGCTCACGGGAATCGTCGCTGGTCGCGGACGGTGGCGGTCATTGGTGAACTGGGTGCGACAGTCTTGAAAAGCGTGTCGGGGGCAACCCCTCGCGAGTTCGAATCTCGCATCCTCCGCCACGCTGACCTGCGGCTATGCCGAGCCACCCGGTGTCTTTCATGCTCGCTCCAGCCTTCTCAGTTTTAGTCTCATTTGACGTTGCCGGCCCTGCTTGGTCACGCATCCCCATTGAGTTCCGAAGATGGTCAAGTGCGGCGATTAGCTCGGCCGGGGCCGCGGGCTGACAGCCGCCGGATCGGCTTGCTTGCCGCATCGCGTAGGCGAGAACCCCCTGGGCGGCAGGCATCGACAAGGCCCCGTCCAAGGGCGCGTCTAATGGCTTGCCCAGCCTGCGCTTGCACCTGGGGTACTGGGCGTCGCCGTCTAACCCGAGCATGCGCGTGGTCTGATCGCACCCGCCGCCCAGGGGTCTTGGCCCGAGATGTGGTTGGCGATTATCCCGCCGTCGTGGAGATAGCTGTCGGCCTCTCCATCACCCACCCGCTCCTGCAAGAACGTCCCCCCGCTCGATGAGATATGGCGCTAGCACCCCCGCATCTCCTCGCTGCCGCGTTCGGATTCTGTTCCGCGGTGGGTCCCGGGACGCTGATGGGCTGATCCGACCGCGGTCCGGTGAAGCCTGCTAGACGGCTGGACCTATGTGCCGGCGAGAGCTAGGAGAGCGCGCTGTCGAGCTGGCGGCGCGAGGTGATGCCTAGCTTGGCGAAGACCTTGCTCAGGTGGTACTCGACGGTGCGTGCGCTGATGTACAGCCGGGTGCCGATTTCGGGGTTCGTCAACCCCTCGCGTGCCAGCCGCGCGATGTGGAGCTCCTGGGCTGTCAGCTCATCGTGGCTTTCCACGGTGCGCTTGCCGGCGGTCTCGCCTGTTGCCCACAGGTCGCGCCTTGCCCGCTCGGCGAATGCGGCCATGCCGATCTCCGCAAGCATCGTGTGGGCGTGGCGCAGCTGCGTTCGCGCCTCCCCGCGGCGCCGCTCCCGGCGTAGCCACTCTCCGTAGAGCAAGTGAGCGCGGGCGAGGTCGGCCCGGACATTGGCCCGGCCGAGACGCTCGACCGCCTCCTGGTACAGGCCGTCCGCCTGGTCGCCGGCGGCGAGCAAGGCGTGTGACCGGGCCTTGATCCCGAGCGCCCAGTCGGTGCCGCTGTCGTCGGCGATCTCGGCGAGCTGGCGGCAGGCGGTCGCCGCTACTCGGGCGACGCCGCTGCGTGCGGCTGCCTCTACCAGCTCGGGCAGGGCCCAGGTCCGGAGACCGAGATCGTGCTGGTACTCGGTTGCTTGTTGCGCGGCGTCTAGCGCCTTGCGGTAACGGCAGAGGCCGTTGTTGACCACCGCGGTGGCCCATGCTGCGCCGGTGATCGCCCAGCCCTCGCCGCGCCGCTCCGCGTCGTTGACCGCGGCCCGTGCCAGGGAGTCCACTTCCGCCTCGCGGCCGCGGAAGGCGGCAAGTCCCAGCGGGGAGTAAGGCGCGTGGTCGATTCCGATCGCAGTCGTTACTTCGCGGGCTTCCTGGATCACCGACTCCGCCGCGGTTAGGTCCCCAGCGAAGATGAACAGGAATGCTCGCAGGCACAGGGCTTGCCGAAGCTCGGTCAGCGCGCCGATCTCAAGGCACAGCTCGACGTGCCGGTCGGTGAGCGTCTGCCAGCCGTCGTAGTCCCACACGCCAGCGGCCGCGATGGCCGCCAGCGGCACCAGATGCATCTCCTGGTCAGCGGTCAGGGCGTTGCTCCAGGTCAGCAGTGACTTGCGCAGCGCTGGCAGCCCGCGCGCATACTCCTCGGCGAAGCCGGCCGTGAGGCCATACAGCAGGCAGTCGGCCCGGTCGGGGCTGCCCGGTGGTTGCGGCGCCGCTGCGGCGGCGCGGCTTACCGCGGACAGGTCGGAACCGGGACCGGCCAGCCGTCCCGCGTAGATCGCGTTGCGTATCGCGTCGAGGTAAGTCAGGCGGGCGAGCTCGGGTTCGACCGCCTCAAGCCGCTTAGCGGCGGCAAGCAACACAGGCTGCGCAACGCGGCCCTTGCCGGTGGCGAAGGCGAGCTGGGCGCACACCAGCTCGGCGCGCGCCTGCCCGACCTCGCCGAGTTGACCTGCCTGTGCGATGGTGAGCAGGTCGCGTGCCGCGTCGAAGTCACCCGCCTCCACCTGCGCCTGCGCACCGGCCAGCGCTCGCTGAGTCCGCCGTGTCGGATCAGGCGTCAGCGCGGTGGCCCGTTCGAGGAACGCGGCCGCAGCCGCCAGGCCGCCCCGGGCCCGGGCTCGGCTGGCCGACCGTTCGAGTTCCCTCGCGACGTTCTCGTCGGAGCCCTGGGTTGCCTCCGCCCGGTGCCACGCGCGACGGTCGGGGTCCGCTCCCGCGTCCGTCGCATCCGCCAGCGCGGCATGCGCCGCCCGCCGTTCCCCAGCCGACGCTGACCGGTAGGCCGCCGAGCGAGCGAGCGGGTGACGGAAGCGCACCCGGGCGCCGAACTCCGCAAGTCCCGCATCGACCGCCGGGCGCGCGGCAGCTGAGCGGATCCCGAGCCGATCCGCGGCGCGCCACAGAAGCACCGGATCGCCGGTCGGCTCGGCCGCGGCCAGTACCAGCAGCCGCCTGCTCTCAGCCGGCAGCGCCTTGCTCCTGCGCCGGAACATCTCCTCAGCGCTGCCGGGCAGCACGACCGCGCGGGGCAGCCCAAACCCGCCCGCAAGTTGTGCGGCCGTCAGGTCCCGCGGCAGCTCAACCAGGGCCAGCGGACTGCCATGGGCCTCGGCGACGATCTGGTCCACCACCCGCGGGTCGACCTTGCCGGTCAGCACCGATTCAAGCAGCGCGTACGCGTCCGCCTTGGCTAGGCCCACGACCTTCAGCTGCGGCAGGCCCGCCAGCTCATCGCTCAGCGTGCGGGTCCCGAAGACCAGACCCACCGACTCCGCCCCGAGTCGGCGGGCCACAAACCCGATGACCTGTGCCGAGGCGCGGTCGAGCCACTGCTCGTCATCGACGACGCACAGCAGCGGCCGCTCGGCCGCCGCCTCCGCGAGCAGGCTCAGCACGGCAAGGCCGACAAGGAAACGGTCCGGAACCGGGCCGGAGTCCAGGCCGAAGGTGGTGCGCAGCGCAGCGGCTTGCGGCGCCGGGATGGCCGCCAGCCGGTCGAGCAGAGGCGCGCATAGCTGGTGCAGCGCTGAGAACGCCAGCTCCATCTCCGACTGGACACCGGACACGATCAGCGCGCGGCAGCCAGTCGCGCGCTTGCCCAGGAAATCAAGGAGGGCCGTCTTGCCGATGCCAGGCTCGCCGAGCAGCACCAGAGCCTGACTCTCGCCCCCCCGCAGCGCGGCAACGAACCCGTCAAGCACGCCACGCTCCGCTGCGCGGCCGACAAGCCGGGCAGCTCCCCGCGGCGCGCCAGTCGCGCACCTCGGCCGCAAAATACGTACGGCGACAGACCCGGACAGGCTGGCAGTCGCCTCGGCGTCCGCCTCAAGCACTACTACGTCGGGCGTGGCTTCAGACATAACATCGCGCCTTCCGCAGTGAAGTGCGGCAGTGCGTGCCAACTGAGGGCGGCAAGGCCTTTCATGTTCGTTATCCCTCTGCTGCTAGTTCTCTTGGTTGAGGGTTCTCATGCAACCAGCGTTGTCACGCGCCGAACAGGCAGAACCATGCGCATAACTGGCAGCGGAACTGCGTGCGCGATGACCGCTCAGCGTTAAGCACCTGGTCACCGAGGGAAGATCAGCGAAACGACCACAGCGAGGAACGCGGTACAGACCCGAGCTCTGGAGGAACAAGATGAGTAATAAGCCGGGCGTCGTCCTCGTCCATGGCTTCTGGGGCGGTGCCGCTCACTGGGGCAACGTCATCATCGAGCTGAACCGTCGTGGTTACGACTCGCTCCACGCGGTGGAGAATCCCCTGACTTCCCTGTACGACGACGCCGAGCGGACGCAGAAGATGATCAGGCAGGTCGACGGCCCGGTTCTGCTCGTCGGCCATTCCTACGGCGGCGCGGTCATTACCCAGGCTGGTGACCTTCCGAACGTCGCCGGTCTCGTGTATGTCGCAGCCTTCGCTCCGGATGCCGGCGAGAACCTTGGCCAGATCTCAGAGTGGAACGTAGCCGCGGCAGCGGCCGACGGAAACATCGAGCCCGACTCGGACGGCTACGTCTGGATCAAGCAGGAGAAGTTCCGGGAGAGCTTCTGCCAGGACCTGCCTGCCGACGAGGCACTCGTGATGGCCGTGACGCAGAAGGCGCCGGTCGGCTCGACCTTCGGGAATCCAGTCTCCGATCCCGCATGGCGGAAGAAGCCGACCTGGTATCAGGTCTCGTCCAGCGACCGCATGATCCACCCGGACACGGAGCGCCGCATGGCCGCACGCATGAATCCGCGCACCACGGTCGAGCTCGATACCAGCCACGCCTCTCTGGCCTCGAAGCCCACCGCGATCGCCGACCTGATCGATCAGGCCGCGGCGTCCCTCAGCTAGCCCGGCGCAATCGCTCCAGCTCGGCCTAAGGCCTGCGCGGGCGGGCTGGTGGAGCGGTCAGGGCAGTAGACGTCGGTGCTGTCGACTGTCTCGCGCGCGAGTAAGCAGGTTGACGAGAGCGTCCAGTTCGGCCAGGTGCGTCTTGCGCAGTTCGACTGCGCGCTGCTCAGCGTGGCGGAGCAGGCTAGCTACCGCGCTGTCGATTGCGGCTTGCGTGGCCTCGGCGTAGGGCCTGCTGGACAGGCCGGGCCCACCGCTTCCGAGAGGCACTGAGCCGCCTCCGGATATCGGACCGGGCCAACCGTCGCAGACATACCCAACTCGCGGACCATCTTGATTGCCAGATCGGTGGCACCAGCCAGGTCGTTTCCGACCTCGATGGAGGCCTGGCCCAAGATGACAAGTTCGGCGGCGCGGCCGCCGAGCCGCACGGCGAGGGAGTCGAGCAGGTAGTCCTTCGCCGTACATATGCCGTTCGGTCAGCGGAAGCTGCTCGGTGACGCCGAGGGTCTGCCCAGCCGGCAGGATGGTCACCTTGGCAACCGGGTCGGCGTGCTCGGATAGCGCGGCGACGAGGGCGTGACCGGCCTCGTGCACGGCCACTGCGTGCTTTTCTTCCGGCAGCAGGACGTTGGAGCCCTTCCCTGCGGCCGAGGATGATACGGTCCCGGGCGGCGTCGAAGTCGGCGGCGGTGACGACGGTGTTACCGCGCGCGGCGGCGATCGCGGCCTCGCTGGCCAGGTCGGCGCCGGAGAAGCCGGGCGTAACGCTCGCCGCCACGTCGAG
>Ga0335074_10013724_pt1 | contig 11386 bp, 6 predicted proteins | sample Lox_Sample_23_FD_206715 | JGI IMG/M metagenome (GOLD analysis project Ga0335074, IMG submission 206715) | Soil microbial communities from Loxahatchee National Wildlife Refuge, Florida, United States - Lox_Sample_2.3 | ecosystem: Environmental > Terrestrial > Soil > Wetlands | place: USA: Florida...
CTGGTCTTTTACGAACGCATCGTAGTTGCCGGTAGCCGTCCGCAACTCTCCTTCGACGCGATGCGTGTAGTCGCGGAGCGCCGGCGTGATTACCGTGCCGGCAAAGAACATGATCGACTGAACGTCTTCACGCACTTTGCCCGGCATCTGGATCGAGTCTTCGTCGTTTTGGTAGTTCGCCGTCAGTTCATCAAAGACCGCAGTACGCGCAGTCTCGATTGATTCGAGCTTGCTCTGCGTCGCCGAATCGCCGGCCTTCTTCGCCGCCGCGATGCCTTCATCAACCGATTTCTTGACGGTATCGAGGTTGTTGAGCATTGTATCGACTTTGGAATAGAGGTCCTCGCCCAACCGGCCGAAGTTATACGACTCGACAAGCTGCGCTTGCGTATAGATCGTGCGCGGATCGGCTTTGACCGTGAAGCGTTGCGTGAAGGTTTTCGAACCGAGTGTCAAACGCGCGGTGTACACCCCCGGTGGCACCGTCGGGCCGCCGTCGGGACCTTGATAGGCCTTTTTCGCGGCGCCCAGCCACTTCACGGGACCGTCGATCGTCCAATCCCAAACGTAACGATTGAGACCAACCTTGTTCGGTACGTACGGCTCTTGTTTTTTCGCGACTTCATGCGTGCCCTTATAGGTGCGCACGACTTTGCCGGTGCCGTCGATGATCTCGAGCATCGGCGGAGTCTTCTGCTCCGCGTTCAGGTAGTAGTCGATGATGACGCCGGTCGGCGGATTCGCCGCCGCGTAGTTGGTGTACGTGCCTTCGTCGTCTTCACGCGTGTTGTACTGATACGACACGCGAATCGGGAACATGTACGTACCGGCGGCGATGGCGCTCTGCAGCTGCTGAATCGGCGTCATGTCGTCCATGATGTAGATCGAGCGGCCGTGCGTCGCGATCACGAGATCGTCGAATTGCTGTTGCATCCGTATGTCGTGCACCGAGACGGTCGGCAGATCGTTCTTGAACGCTTTCCACGACGAACCGCCGTCGTAGGAGATCCAGAAGCCTTCTTCGGTTCCGAGGTACACGAGGTTCGGATTGCGGATGTCGGCGCCGATCGAACGCGCCCACTCGGTGGCAGGCAATCCATTCGTAATCGACGTCCATGTTTTCCCGAAGTCGTGCGTTACGAAGACGTACGGCTTGTTGTCGCCGGTGTAGTGGCCGTCGTTGATCGCGTATGCGGTGCCGTCGCGTAGCGGCGAAGGTGAGATCGACGCAAAACGTCCGTACTCGGGCGCGTTCGGCGGCGTGACATTCGTCCAATGCTTACCGCCGTCGAGCGTGAGCTGAATCAAGCCGTCATCGGTGCCGACCCAGATCTCGCCCTTGTGCAGACGCGAACCCTCGATGTCGAGAATCGTGTCGCTCTCTTCGGCGCCCGAGACGTCGTGCGTGATCGGACCGCCCGACGGCGCCTGATGTTCCTTGTCGTTGCGCGTGAGATCGGGGCTGATCACCGTCCAATGCAAGCCGCGATCCTCGGTCTGAAAGACCACGTTACCGGCGATCCAGCCGATGTGGCCGTCCCACGGAGCAAACGCGATCGGCGTCTCCCAGTTCCAGCGCACCTTGGCGGTACGCGTATCGAACCCCTCAAGCGATGTTTGCAGATAGGGCTCGATGAACCAGCCGTCTTTGGTCACCTTGTTAACGACGGTAACCGAACCGTTCTCGGAGTCAGCCCAGATGTAGTTCGGATCGACCGGATCGGGTACGGCCCACTCGCCGTCGCCGCCGGCTACACCAATCCACGCCTTGTTTTGGATGCCCGAAGGATCTTGCGTGTTGTTCGGCGCGCACCAGCCGTTGTTGTCTTGCAGACCGCCGCACACCCAGTATGGATTCTCGTTTGAAAGTCCGACGCGATAGACTTGCGCGATCGGAAGATTCGCGGAGAAGAACCAGTTGTCGCCGCCGTCGAGCGTCAGCGCGTAGCCGCCGTCCTCACCGGTCATGATCCGATTGGGGTCATTCGGCGCGATCCAGATTGCGTGGTAGTCGACGTGCACGCTGTCGGCGATCGCTTTGAAGGTTTTACCGCCGTCGGTCGATTTCGAAAGCGCCTCCGAGACGCCGTAGACGACGTCGGGATTTTTGGGATCGACCGCGATGTGCGTGAAGTAGAAGGGACGTTGATCGACGAGCGTGTTCTTCGAAACCATCGTCCAGTGGTCGCCGCCGTCATCGCTGCGCCAGAGAATGCCCTGCTTCGATTCGATCAGCGCGTAGACGCGATTGCCGTTGCTCGGCGCGATTGCAAGGCCGATGCGGCCGATCGTGTCGGTGGGCAGTCCGTTGCCCTCGAGCTTCTTCCACGTCTTGCCGCCGTCGCTCGAACGATATAAGCCGTCTTGCGGACCACCGCTGGTAAACGTCCACGGACGGCGCTGGAATTGCCAGATGCCGGCGTAGAGCACGTCGGGATTTTGCGGATCCATCGCGAGGTCGGATGCGCCGGCTTGGGGACCGGTGTAGAGCGTCTTCGTCCAGGTCTTGCCGCCATCGTTCGTTACATAGACGCCGCGATCGGGGCTATCGTTAAAGAGATCGCCTTGGGCCGCGACGACCACGTGATTGTGATTGCGCGGATCGACGACGATGCGCGAAATCTGTTTGGTCGCCTCGAGCCCCATAAGCGTCCACTTGTCGCCGCCGTCGGTCGACTTGTAGATGCCGGCGCCGTAGCTCACGTCGTTGCGCGGATTGTCCTCGCCGGTCCCGACCCACACCGTATTGTTGTCGGTCGGGTCGATCGTCACCGCGCCAATCGCTGCAACGGGCTCTTTCGCAAAGACCGGATCCCAGGTTTGACCTGCGTTGGCGCTCTTCCACACGCCGCCCCCGGCGCTACCTACGTAGTACAGCTTCGGATCGGTCGCCGAACCCGCCACCGCCGCGACGCGACCCCCGGCAGCTGCCGGTCCGATCTCACGCCACTGCATGTTGCCGAACGGCGGCCCGGGGGTGGGCGATGCGGTCGGCGTCGGCGTCGGCGCTCCCGGCTTGGCGGGGGCGGGGCTCGCCGATGCGCTCGGGGTGGGGGCTGGGTCGGCGTTTGCGGGCACAGCAGCAAACGCGTAGAGAGCGGCACCGCAAAGAACTGCGGTAAGCATACGGACTGACACGGCCTGAACGACCTCCAGAAGCAATCGGGAGCGATTAATTAAATGAATTAACGGTTGCGGTCCGGCGCCGGTGCAACAAGTCCTGCGCCGGCCCCATCAAAGTCCCATCAACGCCGCGCGTTCGCGCGAACATTTCGTAACGGTAGCTACTTTTTGGCGCTCCTGTTGATGGCCTGGTAATGTGGCACGTTCACGCTATAGGCGTACCACTCCGAGATCGCGATGCCCGCACATAAGATGATGAACACGGCAATCATCCACCAATACCGTCGCACAAGGGGGGATTACGCCGCCCTACGACGGAAACGCCTGCCCTCATGAGCCGATGCCGCGCCCCGCTCCTCGCGGGACTCTGCTTCATTTTAGGACTCTGGATGCCGGCTGTTGCGAACGCCGCAACGAGGCCGGTCCCCGCGACGCCGGCCAGCATCGCGGCCTATGCCGCGATCCTGCGTCAGTACAATCCCGAGATGCCCGAATGGCAGAGCAAAGACCTCGCGCGTCATCTGTTATTGACGGCGGTGCGCTGGAAAGTCGACACCAACATGCTCGCCGCGATCGTCACGGTCGAGTCGAGTTGGCACACGCATGCCGTCTCGTATGCCGGCGCAATCGGCCTCGGACAACTCATGCCCGGCACCGCCGCAACGCTTGGCGTGAACCCCCGCGACCCGGCCGAAAACCTGCAAGGCGCGGCGCGCTATCTGCGCGGCTTGCTCGAAGAGTTCGGCGCGAACCGTAACCGTTACGAGTTGGTCTTTGCAGCGTACAACGCCGGCCCGCTTGCGGTGCAGCGCTACGGCGGCATTCCGCCGTACTATGAAACGCAACATTACGTGCTCAAAGTGTTGCGCGCGTGGAGCGAATTGCGCAGCGCGGTTCGCCTACCGCGCAGCGTGTTGGAAGCCACAGTGTCGCGACCGCACGCGGCAGATATAGATTATTGGCTTAGCGGTCAGTAATAATCGAATCGACGGCGCTTGCGATATCGCAGGCGCCGTCGATCTTTATCGCGTGCGCGCCGGCATTGCGCGCAGCCTCGACGTCGCTATCTTTATCGCCCACGACCACAATCGTTGAGGGAGCGATGCGCCAAGTACGTGCTGCATCGAGGACCAGCTTCGGCTTGGGCTTGCGGCAATCGCAATCGGCATCGGGTGCGTGCGGACAGATGAACCACCCGTCGAACGGCCCGAGCAGTTCTTCGACACGCGCGTTGACCGCACGCATTTGTGCCTCGGAGATCATCGCGCGCCCAACGCCGCTTTGATTCGTCAGTACGCCGACTTTCAAGCCGGCGGCGCGAAGCGCATCGAGGGCGCGCTTCGCGCCCTCGACTGGTTCGACACGTTCCGGGTCACCGTTATACGGAACGTCGACGATGACGGTCCCGTCGCGATCGACCAACACTCCACGAATAGACGGCGTTGTCGGAGCCGCTCGTCGCTTCGGCATCGTGCCTTCGCTCCTGCTGCCTTTCTCGCCGCTCCCGCCGTCCTGGCTCCGCGGCTCGTTCAGAGCCTCCTCCAACACCGTCTATTCGCTTCGTTTATGGAACACTTACGTAGACTTCTGAACCTTTGTCGAGGAACTCTTTGCTCTTCTCGGCCATGCCTTTTTCGGCGTATTCACGCACTTCTTGCGTGATTTTCATCGAACAGAAATGCGGGCCACACATCGAGCAGAAGTGCGCGATCTTCGCGCCGGGTGCAGGCAGCGTCTCGTCGTGGAATTCGCGCGCGGTCTCCGGATCGAGCGCAAGTTCGAACTGGTCTTGCCAGCGGAACTCAAAACGCGCCTTCGACAGCACGTCGTCCCAGTGGTGCGCACGCGGATGCCCCTTGGCTAGATCGGCGGCGTGCGCCGCGATCTTGTACGCGATCACGCCGTCCTTGACGTCCTTCTTATTCGGCAAGCCGAGGTGCTCTTTCGGCGTCACGTAGCAGAGCATCGCCGTTCCGTACCAGCCGATCATCGCGGCGCCGATCGCGCTCGTAATGTGATCGTAGCCCGGGGCGATATCGGTTACGAGCGGGCCGAGCGTGTAGAACGGCGCCTCGTGACAGATCTCGAGCTGCTTGTCCATGTTCTCCTTGATCAAGTGCATAGGGACGTGACCCGGACCTTCGATCATTACCTGTACGTCGTGCTTCCAGGCGATCGTCGTCAGCTCGCCAAGCGTTTCGAGTTCGCCGAACTGTGCCGCATCGTTTGCATCGGCCGTGCATCCTGGCCGCAAACCATCGCCCAGCGAAAACGCGACGTCGTACGCCTTCATGATCTCGCAGATTTCTTCGAAGTGCGTGTAGAGAAAATTCTCTTTATGGTGCGCGAGACACCACTTCGCGAGAATTGACCCGCCACGCGACACGATACCGGTAACGCGACTTGCCGTCAGCGGCACGTACCGCAGCAGCACGCCGGCGTGAATCGTAAAGTAGTCAACGCCTTGTTCTGCTTGCTCGACGAGCGTGTCGCGATACATCTCCCAGGTTAGCTCTTCCGCTTTACCGTTGACTTTTTCGAGTGCTTGATAGATCGGCACGGTGCCGATCGGCACCGGTGAATTACGAATGATCCACTCGCGCGTCTCGTGGATGTTCTTGCCCGTCGAAAGATCCATGACGGTATCCGCGCCCCAGCGTGTCGCCCATGTCATCTTCTCGACCTCTTCGTCGATCGTCGATGCAACCGCCGAATTGCCGATATTCGCATTGATCTTCACATGGAAGCCGCGGCCGATGATCATTGGTTCGGTCTCGGGATGATTGATGTTCGAGGGAATGATTGCGCGGCCGCGCGCGACTTCATCGCGCACGAGTGCCGGCTCGACGCCTTCACGAATCGCGATGAACTCCATCTCCGGCGTGATCTCACCTTGCCGCGCGTAGTGCATCTGCGTCACGTTCTTGCCGGGCTTTGCGCGCCGTGGCGTGCCCTGTGTATCACCGCGCGCATCGATCCACGCGGCGCGCAGTTTCGGCAAGCCGCGCTCGCGATCGATGGCAACGTCAGGATCGGTGTAGGGTCCACTCGTGTCGTAGACCACGTGTGATGTACCATCAGTAAGCGCAATTTCACGCACCGGCACACGGATCGACGGATCGCTGCCCGGGATGTATCGTTTCATGGATGCTGTCCTTTCCTACCCGGCATTACCCGGGGGGTCCGGCGGTCGGCCTGATGCCCTCTCAGCCCGCACTGCGAGCTCCCGCATAGGTTGGACGCTACGCGTTCCACACGGCGCAAGCCTGTGCCAAGATCGGCAAACTGCCCCGAGTAGGAAACGTGGCACGGGCCTTAAGGCTGAAGGGGGTAAAAGCAACCAATCGAACGGGTGACTTCAGACATCTTGTCTTGTCCGAGGAGCACCTTATGAAGGCCCTTAGCGCCTCGCTTCTTACCGTGCTGCTGGCGCTCATGCCGCTTTCAGCCTCGCCTGCCGATTCCAGCAAGACGCTGCAAAACGTCAAGGGCTCGGTGACCTACGGTCCGGGAAATCCGCCACCGAATAAGCTTGCCATCAAAGCGCAGGCAACGCTAAGCGATAACGACTATGCTCTGACGGGCCCGGAGTCGCTGGCGACGATCACGTTGCCGGACAGTTCGCAGATCGAGATGGGCTCAAGCGCGAGCGTGCAAATGGTCTCGTTCAATCAAACCGATATCGCGCACGCGAAATTCGTCGTCGTCGGCAAGATGCGGTTTACGATCCAACACCCCGCGGGTGCGAAAGCCGACTATCAGTTCCAAACGACCACCGGACAGATTGCGGTTCGCGGCACGGTCGGCGACATCTTCGCGCAGCCGAGCGGTATGCAAGTCAACGTTTATGCGCTGAGCAATCCGGCGCTTCCGGTGCAAGTCACGCTCGTCAACGGACAAGTCTTCACGCTCGCCGCCGGTCAATCGCTCGTCGTAACCGGAGTCGCGGGTGCGCTCACCGGATCGGTGACCGCCGTTTCGCAATCAATGTTCACGCCATTTAGCGAACTCGGTGCGCCTGCGAACGCTGGTTCGCTTGGCATCACCGCGGGCGCAGCCGGGGCGGGCGCAGCCGGCGCAGGCGCGGCTGGGATCGCCGCGGGTGCCGCCGCGGCAGCCGCCGCCGTAACCACGATCTCGAACAACAACGCGGCGACACCGGCACCGACGGCGACCCCGACGCCGGCTCCACCGGTCCCATCACCCAGCACGACGTCGGTTCCAATCACGGTAACGAGTAAGACGGCAGCCCCAAGGGCGACGCCGCCGCCAATGCTTCCGCCGGCACCGGGTCCGCACTTCCCGGGAGCGCGTCCGACGCCGGGTCCGGGCTAGCCGACGCTCTTCCGGTATCTGATCCTCGGCGGCGCCCAACTTGCTGTGGGCGCCGCCGCAATTTTTGCCAGGTATGCGCTTGCTGGAGCGCCGCCACTCGCGGTCGCTGCTGCGCGACTGTGCATCGCCGCGGCGATACTCTTGATCATTGCCGCGTTGCATCGCGGCGCGCATCAATCCACGACTCGCACGCAACGCATCCTGCTGTGGATTGCCGGCGTGGCACTAGCGCTGCACTTCGCGACGTGGATCGCCTCGCTCGAGTACACGACGGTCGCGATTTCAACGTTGTTGGTTTCGGTCACGCCGATGTGGACCGCGCTCTACGACGCGCTCGTGCGGCGCAAACGGTATCCGCTCGTCGTGCCGCTCGCCTTCCTTACGGGAACGGCCGGTCTCGCGATGATCGCGAGCGGGCACCATAGTCCGGCGCCGCACAGCGGACACGCATTGCTCGGCGCATTCCTCGCGCTCGGTGGCAGCGCAGCATTTGCCGCGTACTTATTGCTGGTTCGCGAAGTACGTGCGGTGCTTTCGACGCGCGCGATCGTCACGACGACGTACAGCGCGGCCGCCGCGGTCTTGGTCATCGCGGCGGCAGCGGCGCATCAGGCACCGCCGAGCGTGCACGCGTACACGGCGTGGGGCGGGATCATCGCGATGGCGTTGATCTCGCAACTACTCGGGCACACGGGGATGAACGCCGCCCTGCGCTGGTTCTCGCCGAGCGCGGTTTCGTTCTCCACCTTGCTCGAGCCGGTCTTTGCCGCGGTGCTGGCGCTGGTGATCTTCGGCGAGACGCTGTCGGCGTTTGCGGTCGCAGGTGCCTGCCTGCTGCTCGCCTCGATTGGCACGGTCATTTGGATCGTGCCGGATGCCTGATTGGACCGACCCACCAGCAAGGATTCCCCGCCAATTACGGAATGGCTGGCGAGCTATGAGAAACGATCCGGATCCGCAAGAGACCCAAGAATGGCTCGAGTCGATGCGCGCCGTCGTCGCGGTCGAAGGGCCGGATCGCGCGCGCGGGTTGTTGGAAGAGCTCGTCGAGGAAGCGCAGCGCGGTGGCGCGCACGTTTCGCTCGGACTCGAAACGCCGTATCTCAACACGATTCCAGTTGAGAAGCAGCCACCGTTCCCGGGCGATACCGAACTCGAAGCGCGTTTGCGTCACTACGTACGTTGGAACGCGATGGCGATGGTCGTGCGCGCAAACAAAGACAGTTCCGAACTCGGCGGCCATGTCGCGACGTTTGCGTCGGCCGCCACGCTCTACGACGTCGGAGCGAATCACTTCTTCCGCGCGCCGTCGGAAAACTTCGGCGGCGACATGGTCTTCTTCCAAGGTCACAGCTCGCCCGGCATTTACGCGCGCGCATTCCTCGAAGGTCGCATCACCGAAAAACAGCTCGAGGGTTTCCGCCAGGAGGTCGACGGCAAGGGCATTTCGTCGTATCCGCATCCGTGGTTGATGCCGGAGTTTTGGCAATTCCCAACCGTCTCGATGGGTCTGGGCCCAATCATGTCGATCTATCAGGCGCACTTCATGCGTTACGTCAACGATCGCGGACTGCGTGACACGACGGGCCGCAAAGTGTGGGCGTTTGTCGGCGACGGCGAGACCGACGAGCCCGAAACGCTTGGCGCAATTTCACTTGCCGGCCGCGAGAAGCTCGACAACCTCATCTGGGTGATCAACTGCAACTTGCAGCGCCTCGATGGACCGGTGCGGGGCAACGGCAAGATCATTCAAGAATTGGAACGCGTCTTCAAGGGCGCGGGTTGGAACGTTATCAAGGTGATCTGGGGTAGCGGCTGGGACGAATTGCTGCGCAATGACACGAGCGGGCGGCTCGTGCAGTTGATGAACGAGACCGTCGACGGTGACTATCAAACGTACAAATCGCGCAACGGCAAGTACGTGCGCGACGAATTCTTCGGCCGTTATCCCGAGACCGCGGCACTCGTCGCCGACTGGAGCGACGATCGCATTTGGGCGCTGATGCGCGGCGGTCACGATCCGCTCAAGGTCTATGCGGCATATAAAGCCGCGATCGAACACAAAGGCGAGCCGACCGTGATTCTCGCGAAGACGATCAAAGGCTACGGCATGGGCGAGGCCGGCGAAGGCCTCAACATTGCGCACCAGGCCAAGAAGATGGACGTCGACGATATGCGCGCCTTTCGCAATCGCTTTGCGGTGCCGGTCCACGATGACGATATCGCAAAAGTGCCGTTCTATCGGCCGCCCGACGATAGCGAGGAGATGCGCTATCTCAAAGAGCGCGTAAGGGCGCAGGGTTCGCTGCCGCAGCGGCGCCGCCGCTCCGAGACACTTGCCGTGCCCGCGCTTTCGGCGTTTGATGCACAGTTGCAGTCGACCGGAGAGCGCGAGATCTCCACCACGATGGCCTTCGTGCGCATACTCAATACGATCACGCGCGATGCAACAATCGGGTCGCGTGTCGTGCCGATCGTCGCCGACGAGTCCCGCACCTTCGGTATGGAAGGTATGTTCCGCCAACTCGGCATCTACTCATCGGTCGGACAACTGTACCATCCGCAAGATGCCGAACAGTTGATGTGGTATCGCGAAGATCAGCACGGTCAGATTCTCCAAGAAGGCATCAACGAAGCAGGTGCGCTCTCCTCGTGGATTGCAGCAGGCACGTCGTACTCCAATCACGATCTGCCGATGGTGCCGTTCTACATCTTCTACTCGATGTTCGGCTTCCAGCGCATCGGCGATCTCGCGTGGGCGGCGGGCGATTCGCGCACGCGCGGCTTCTTGCTCGGCGGCACGTCGGGACGCACGACGCTCAACGGTGAGGGTCTCCAGCACGAAGACGGCCAGAGTCAAGTCATGGCTTCGTTCATTCCGAACTGCCGCAGCTACGACCCAACCTATGGGTACGAGCTTGCGGTGATCATCCAAGACGGATTGCGCCGGATGCTCACCGAGCAGGAAGACGCCTATTACTACATCACGCTGCTCAACGAAAACTACGCCCATCCGGCAATGCCCGAAGGCGCGGCCGAGGGTATCCTGCGCGGAATGTACTTGCTGCGCGACGGGGGCCCTTCGACAGGCTCAGGACGAACGAAGAATCAACCGCGCGTGCAGCTCTTGGGGTGCGGGGCGATTCTACGCGAAGTGCTCGCCGCCGGCGAACTGCTCGCAGAGGATTGGAACGTTGCAAGCGACGTGTGGAGCGTGACGAGCTTCAACGAGCTCGCGCGCGATGGCGTTGCGTGTGCGCGTGAGAACCTGTTTCATCCCGGCGCGAAGGCGAAAGAGCCGTACGCGGCACGCGCGCTTGCCGGACGAGCCGGTCCCGCGATCGCCTCGACCGATTACGTGCGCCTCTTTAGCGAACAGATTCGACCGTACATCGGAGACCGCCGCTACCTAACCCTCGGTACCGACGGCTACGGCCGCAGCGACTACCGGCGCATGCTTCGCCGGTTCTTCGAAGTCGATCGCTTCTACGTGACGCTCGCTGCATTGCATGCGCTCGCCCAAGATGGGACGATCGAGTCGAGCGTCGTCGCCAAGGCGATCGAGAAATACAACATCGATCCGTCCAAGCCCAATCCGGTGACGGTCTAGTCATGGCCGATACGATCGAGGTCAAAGTTCCCGATATCGGCGACTTCAAAGACGTCCCGGTGATCGAAGTCCTAGTCAAGCCCGGACAAACGATAAAGAAAAATGATGCGCTCGTGACGCTCGAGAGCGAGAAGGCGTCGATGGAAGTCCCGGCCGATGTTGACGGCGTCGTCAAGAACGTCAGCGTGAAAATCGGCGACAAAGTTTCGAAGGGCTCGGTGCTGCTTACGCTTTCGCCCTTCGAGGCTCCGGCGCAGAGCGCCGTCGCACCTCAGGGTGACAAGACGTCACGTCACACCGAGGTGCGAGCCGAAGGCG
>Ga0335074_10013726_pt1 | contig 11386 bp, 12 predicted proteins | sample Lox_Sample_23_FD_206715 | JGI IMG/M metagenome (GOLD analysis project Ga0335074, IMG submission 206715) | Soil microbial communities from Loxahatchee National Wildlife Refuge, Florida, United States - Lox_Sample_2.3 | ecosystem: Environmental > Terrestrial > Soil > Wetlands | place: USA...
ACAGTGGTTCGCGCCGAACGAGACGACTGGAAGGCCCGGCCTGTCCGAAGGGCTGTGGCTGCCATCGGGCGCCGGCCTCGGCAATCGGGTGTTCGGCAGCACCACAGCCAAGCCCGCCACTGCCATGCACGCCGCAGTGAGCGCGTCGAAGCTCATGCCGCGATCCGGCGAGCGCCCACGGATAGACACAGGCCAGCAGGCGTGGAACCCCTCACTCCTGGAGATCACCGTGCTGGCCTGCACAAAGGACGACAACCCCGAAGCGCTCGCGGCGCTGACGCACCAGCTGCGAATCAGTCCCGATCACAGCGACGCGCTCAAGCTCCCCGTGCCGCTGCACCTGGCATCCCTCGCAGCCGAATATGTGCTTCATGCCGAGGAGCGCGAGCCATAGAACCTACTAGCCGCCGCAGCCGGTCAGAGGCAGACAACATCGAGATCTTGCAGACGATCGACGGACACTGCAGAAACGGACGGTGGCGGCCCGATGTGCGGCATCCAGGACGAAGAACGGATATCACGTGTACATGAGCAGACTCCAGGTGCGTGGCCTGCGCGCCAGCGCCGACCAGGCGATAGACATGTCACTGCCCGGCCGCTTCGCCGTGCTGGTCGGCGCGAACTCGGCGGGCAAGACGACAGTCGCGGACGCCGCTTACCTCGCGCACAGCAAGACCTTCCCCCGCTTGCCCCGCATCCCGGCGGCTGCGCTCGGCGACGGCGAACGCTTCATCGACGTCGAGTACACGTTCTCTGGCGACCCGGCGGAGGAGGGGCCGCTGGGCCGCCAAATCCAGGGGCAGAGCGGCCGAAGCACACCTGGAACAGTAGCGACGGCGTGGACTAAGACCATGCACCGGGACTTGGGGAAGATCAGCACCAAGACGCTGGCCGCCAGCGAGCACGCCGACTCGTTCCGGCTGGTCTATCTGCCTGCGTGGCGCAACCCGGTCGACGAGCTGGCCCGCCGGGAGGCACGGATACTCGTCGAACTGCTGCGCGCGCAACAGCAGCGCCTCGGCCGTGGCCGGAACCTGTCCGGGCTACGCGCCCGCGCGTCGGCCCTGCTGGAGTCGCTCGCCGAAGACGAGCTGATCTCCGCCCTGGAAGACCGCATCGGCGAACACCTGCGAGCCCTGTCGGCGGGCGTGACCCGGACCTGGCCGTATGTCCGCGGCCAGGTCATCGATGACGCCTACCTGGCACGAGTGCTGGAGCTGATGCTCGCGGTAATGGAGGGGCGCGAGAACGCCAGGCCACTGGAGGTATCCGGCCTCGGATACGTGAACCTGCTGCACATCGCCGTGACCCTCGCGGCCATACCAGACAACAACACCGGCTCCGTCGGCGTCACGCCCGCGCCTGCTGCGCGACCCGGCGATGACGCCGACGCCGTCGACCGGCCCTCCACCAGCGATGACGATGAGCTTTCCGAGGCTGAAGAGCTGATCAGGCAGGCACGCGCGGAACGCGACAGCGAAGAGGACTCCTTCTTCCCATCAGCTCCGTTTCACGCGACGGTGATCATCGAAGAGCCCGAAGCGCATCTGCACCCGCAGCTGCGGCATTCGCTGGTCCGGTACCTGCGCCGAACCGTCCGGCACCGGCCCGAGCTTCAGGTCATACTGTCCAGCCACGCGACCGACGTGATCACTTCTTGTGACCCCGACGACCTGGTGGTTCTCCGTAGGGACCGGGACGGCCGGCCAGTTGCCCGCGCCGTCGCGAAGACCCCATTCGACGGGCGGGATGAGGTGCTGCGCATGACCCGGCTGCACCTGGACGCCAGCCGGTCCGCGGCCCTATTCGCCGACCGGCTGCTCCTGGTCGAGGGCGTCACGGATGCGGCTCTGGTGCGCGAGTTCGGCTGGGCCTGGGCTGATGACGATGCCGACAGGCAGGCCTTTGTCGATGCCCTGAGCATCGTCGCCATCGGCACCAAGGTTGGGTCCTGGCCCGTCCGGCTGCTCGCGACACGCGGCCACGAACTCTGCTCGCGGATGGCCGTGCTCCGCGACAGCGATCTCGACTTCGGGCAATCACCGACCCCGCCTGGATGGGCGGCATCACATGACCCGGACGTCGTGCTGATCGAGCACAGCCACCCCACACTCGAGCCGGAAGTGACCGGCGGCAACGAGGCACTGGTGGAGGCCGCGCTCAGCGACAGCCACCTGGACATCCCTGAAGCCGTGACCCCGCAGGCAGTGCACGAACTGTTCCGGAGCGCGCGCAAGGCCACCGCCGGGCGCCCGGCTGTCCCGGCGGGTCCCGGCGCCCGACGTAAGGGCGAGTTCGCCCTCGCGCTCGCGGCGCGCATCGCCGAGGCCCGCAGCCGCCACCTCACGGTAACCGTCCCCGCGCCTGTCACGCGCATCCTGGACTTTCTCTACGTGCCTGCGCCGTCACCGTCGGGCACCGGTACTGCAGAGGCCCCGCCTGCCCCGGCTGCTGATCAGGAGGATGCCGCGTCTCCCGCCCACGTCACTGCCGGCAGCAGCCCGTGACCCGCCCGGCCGCCGCGTGCATGCCAACTCTGGGCCGGCAACCGGGCGCAAGCGACTCTACGGTTGACGACCTCACTGCCGAGCAACGGCTTGCAGCCGGGTCCAGCGCCAGGGACGTGTTCATCGAGGCGGGCCCCGGAACAGGCAAGACGACGGTGTCAGCCCACCGCTTCGGCGTCCACCGGTTCCACCCCGGCACGCGTACGGACGAACGGGCGGTCGTGGCCGTCAGCTTCACCCGGTCCGCGACCTGGAACCTGCGGCGCCGGGTCCTGCGGATCTGGGGACCCGCGGCGCTCGCTTGGCCGCACCGCATCGTCACGCTGGACACCATCATGTGCGACCTGCTCCACGACCTGCTGGACCAGCGCCTGATCGTCTGGCCCAACGGGTACACAACACTGGACGTGCACGATAGCTGGACATCATTCAGCAGCACATTCTGGGCACGGGCCGCCTACGAACTGCGGATAAGCCGCGGCGGCCGCATCGAGTTCGTCACCTACTTCACCCGCGACCGCAGTGCCAGGGTTCCCCCCGATGTCATCCGGAAGCGTGTGGAAGCTGGAGTGTGCACCCATCAAGACGTGCGCTCCGTCCTGGAACAAGCCCTCGCCAACTCGCACTGCGCTGAACGGATCGCCCAGCGGATCGGTACGACGATGCGCACTCTCATCGTCGATGAGGTGTTCGACGCAAACGACCTGGACATCGTCATCATCGAGCTGGCCATCCGCGCGGGACTGGCAGTCACCCTGGTGGGCGATCCCTGGCAGGCGCTGTACGTGTTCCGCGGCGCCCGTCCCGAGGTGGTCGCCGAACTGGTAAGCCGGACCGGAACCCGCACCATGCCGCTCACCCGTTCCTTCCGCTGGCGCGATGACAGCCAGCGACAGCTCGCCGATGACCTTCGCGCCGGATCACCAGTGACCCTCCCGGCAGCAGCGCATGATGGCGCCGAACTCGGCGCCGACGTCATACTCAGCCTGCGCTGGAAGCCGCTGTGGCAGGCCGGAGATCATGTCCTCCCGCTGGCTTTCCACGCCTTCAAGGGCGGCAGCGAAGAAGCAGCAGCAACGCTGCTGCTCAACCACGTCACCCGCAATATCTTCAGCGAAGATGCCACCTACGTGCGCGACGCGCTGACGGCGCTGGCCATCAACGACCCCGGCACCCCGCGCATGCTCGAACCACAGCTGCAAGAGGTGGTCGAGGCGCTGCGAACCCCCGGTAAGGCTGCGCTGAACGCCGCCTACGGCAAGCTGAGCGATGTCATGGCCACGGTGTCGCCACGTACCCTGCGGGCAGCTCATCCCGCACACACGGGCCGGCTTGCTGAAATCGCCACGCGGATCCGCTACTCCGGCCGCCCTGTGCCTGGCCTCACGACTCACCAGGCGAAAGGCCGCGAGTGGGAAGTTGTCGGAGTCCGTCTTAGTGCCAGCGAGCGAGACGCACTCGCCGCAGGACTGGACGTGCGCGTCGAGAGCCACCGCCAGCTGTATGTGGCATGCACCCGCGCCAGGCGAGCCACTATGACAGCCTCGTGAACGATCCGAAGTTCCCGCCATGAGCAGCAGCGGGCAAATCACCGCCCTCGCGTGCCGTCGAGCCGAATCCTCGGCTCGGTGACTCCGATTTCGCTTGCAGTCACCACTAGCACGGCTAGCCGCTAACTCTCAGAATTGATCGCCCTCGCGCACGTTGACCTCGCTCATGCCCCGCCCAGGAACCCGCCATCCTGATCCGCCGCCGTAGCCCGATCCAGCCCGTCCTGGTGCAGCCACCGCACGGACCGGACCCGGGCCCCGCTGGCGGCCCAGCGCGAGGCCGTACTCACGCTGCGCCGGAGCAAGGGCATGATGCTCGACCCGGCCGACCCGGACGGCCGCAGCGCGGGCTCGTTCTTCACTAACCCGGTGCTGGACGACACGCAGTTCGCCGCGCTGCAGAAGCCGGTGGCCGAGCGATCCGGCGGCGACGTGCCCATCCCGCAGTTCCCGGCCGGGCCCTGGGCCAGGTCAAGGTGCCCGCCGAGTGGCTGATCGGCCAGGCGGGCTTCGGCAAGGGCTACCCCCGCTCCCGGCGGCGCGCATCTCGGCCAAGGGCACGCTGGCCCTGGTCAACCCCGGGTGGTCCCAACGACGACATGACCGACTTCCAGATGGGAAGCGGCGTTCGTGTGATCATGGGCTGGTGGCACACCGGCGGATGCGCGATCCGCAGTTCAGGCAACAGCAGCTAGACGGCCTGCGCCGCACATCGCGCCTGTCAACGCCCTGGTGGACGAGTTGATCGACCCGCCCGGCCGGGGCTGGGTTCCTTACGTGGCACCCGTCTACGGCGGCGTAGATGCGCGCGTCCTCTGCATCCAGCGAGACCCCGGCCCGAAGACCCACCGCCAGCACGGCGGCAGCGGGTTCTTGTGTCCGGAGAATGACGACGCTACCGCCGAGCGGTTCGCGGGCCTGCTGGATAGTTCTGGCCTACCGGTGGCGGAAACGCTGGCCTGGAACGCCTATCCCTGGTACATCAACCGCTCGCCGCGAGCGGCCGAACTGGAGGCCGGTGTTGAGCCGCTGCGTCGGCTACTCAGTCTCCTGGGCAGGCTGCGGGTGGTAATACTGCACGGCGGGTCAGCTCGGGACGGCTGGAGACGGCTGGCGGGACGGCATCCCGACGTGGTAGTCCGGCTCGAAGTCATACCCCCGTATCACACCAGCAGCCAGGCATTCATTGGCCCGCCCGAGGTCCGGGCAGCACGCATGGCAGCACTGAAGGCATTCGCGCGAGCCGCCCGGATACTCCAAGAAACAGCCCCAGCCACTTCCGCTAGCGGATTCGCGGGCCGGTCGGCCGCCAGTTGCCCTCCAGCCACCTCACGAACTGCTCCGTGTGGCCAATGTGCGAGTTGACCGTGCTGGCTGGATAGTGCTGGCCCGCTTCGTTGGTCGTGGCCTCCATCTCGTTCCGCCAGCGCTTCAGCTCGTGCCATAGGTCAGCGATGGTCCAGGCTGGCTCTCGCACGGATTCCGCCTGCTGCGGCGGCACGATCGCAGCCGCCGGGACGCCGTGCTTGGTTATCACGGTTACCGTTCCCTCGATCGCGGCCCTGGTGACGAGATCACCCAGGTGACGGCGTGCTTCCTCGACTGGCAACGTGTCCGGCATCGCAAGAACCTTCTTCCTCTAGGCTATCTAAAGGCTACCTATAGCCTACCGTCAGGAAGCTAATCAACCCCCAGGTGCAGCGCGGCCCGCATCGCGGGGAGTCATTCTCAGCGAAGTGGCCCAAGTGCCACCCAGATTCCACGGCAGCCGGGAATATGCGGCGGAAACTAAGGGACCTACAGCCGCTATGAGAACGCGATGGCCGCGAGGGCGCAGGAGGATGAATGGCCCGAGCGGTAGCTGGCTGGTCCGGCTCGCCCGGTGTGTAGCCAGGAGCACTCCGCCGTAGACGGCGGCCAGGGTGAACCCGGCGAGCGTGCCGGCAAGCAGCGCCCGCCAGCCGATCCAGCCCAGCACGAGGCCGATGCTGGCGGCGAGTTTGACGTCGCCGGGGCCCATGTCGCCTGGCCTGATCAGGAACAGGACGAGGTAGAAGCAGGTGAGGGCGGCGGCGCCGATGGCGGCGCGGGCGAGGTGGCCGGGCTGGTGCCCGGTCAGCGCGGCCGCGGCCAGGAAAGCGAGCGTACCGGTGAAGGCTGCGGCGGTGAGCGGGTCCGGGAGGCGATGCACGGCCACGTCGGTGAAGGCGAGCGGGACGGCGATCAGGGCCAGCCAAGCCAGCGCGGCCAGTTCCCACACCGATGCCGCGCGTGCGGCGACGATGGCGAGTGCGAGCCTGGCCGCGGCCTCGGCTACCAGGGGTAGGGGCCGATGCGGGTCCGGCAGGCGGGGCACCGCCCGATGACCGGCAGCACCGAGCGGCACCGCCAGCGGTCAGGCAGGACCTGGCCGGAGCAGGCCGGGCAGGAGATGCGTGGCCGCTGCCCGGCTGCGGTGCTGCGCGCGAACACGCTGGCCCGTATCCGCGGGCCGGCGAGCAGACCGGCACCAGGCCCGCCGATGATCCAGGCGAGGGTCACTCACGTCCTCCCCGCAGTACGGCTGGCAAGCCCTAACCAGCCGCACCTGCCGGGACGCCGTAAGGACGTCACCCGGCTGCCGCGCTTTGCCCTGTCTGGCCTAGCCCGGTTTCCCGGGTCAGGTGGACTGCCTCTCCGGCCGTGACGGTAAGCAAGGAACTCGCTCTTGCCGATCTGGACGGCGGTCAGCCTGAGGCGTGTCTGCACGTCTCTACTATGCACAGCCTTCGCGCAGGCGGCTGGCCAGGGCGCGGGAGCCGTCTGCGGCGCAGGGGTAGGAGGCCAGGTGCTGGCCAGTACTGCTTGTCACCGATCCCCTTCAGGTGAAGTAGGAGCCGAGCCAGGCCCACTCGGGGGCGTAGGGGTTCTCCCGGCCGGGGAGGTCGCCGGTGGCGAGCCACAGGAACGTGCCGTCGTCCTGCTGCCCGGCCGCTGCCTCGTCTGGGCCGTACAACTCGGACGGGTCGGTGCTGGGCGGGACGGTCACGTACTGGAGCGCGGCGCGCAGTGGGTAGCCGGGCTGGTAGGCGATCCGGACCTGGGCGTCGCCGCCCAGGTCCTCGCGTGCCTCCTGGGCCAGTTCGATCAGCTCATCGATCGTCATCGCGGGTCACTGCCTTCCTTCCTTGCGCTCCGCTGGCCTGGGGGGGGCGGGCTGAGCGCGGCGTCGATCGCGGCGGTGATCACGGTGTCCGGGGTGCCTGGGCTGAAGACGGCCTCGTACAGGCAGACGCTGTGCGCGTCCAGGCAGTACAGCAGGGTGGCCTCGCCGGGCTCGTGCAGGACGCGGACGGTCTGCTGCCCGGTGCCGCGCTCCAGCCAGGTGGGGTTGCCGGGGCTCGGCGCGAAGCCGTGGCGTGCCAGGTACTGGCCCAGCGCTGCGGGCTTGCTGCTGGTCATCACGGTCACCTCCCGGCCGGGCGGGACACCGGGGCGGCCTTGCCGCGTGGCTTGCGGGCTTTGCGCGCTGCCCGGCGGCGCCGGCCGGGCAGCGCGGGGGGCTGCCCTGTGGGGCGGAGGGCTGCGACGTCTTCGGCGGATTTGCGGGCGAGCTGGGGTAGCACGCTGGTGTAGGTGTCGGCGGCGATGGTGATGGAGGACAGGCCGAGGGTTTCCTGGACGACCTTCATGTCGTGCCCGGCGGCCAGCAGCAAGGTGGCAGCGCCGTGGCGCAGGTCGTGCAGCCGGATGGGCGGCAGCCCGGCCAGGTAGGCGAGCATGTGGAACGCAGAGGTGACCGCGGCGGGGTGCAGCGGGTTGCCCAGTTTGTCGGTGAACTCGAACCCGGAGCCGGTCCAGGCGTCCCCGGCTGCTTGTTTCTCCCTGTCCTGTTCCAGCCGCCAGGCGGCCAGGTCGGTGACGGTGTCGGTGTCGAGGGCGACGGTGCGCTCGCCGGCGTCGGATTTGGGGACGCCCTGGACGGGATCCCAGCCGAGCTGGGTGATCTGCCAGCGGATCGTTGACAGCGCCGCGCCCAGGTCGGTGTCGGGGCGGCGCAGCCCGCAGCCCTCGCCGCGGCGCAGGCCCCGGGTGGCGTACAGCCGCCACAGGGCGTGCAGCCGGTCACGGGAGGCGGTGTCGAGGAACACCATGGTCTGGGCGGGGGTCCAGACCATGACCGGCGACGGGCGCGGGGTGGAGATCCAGATGTCGATCGGGCTGACGCGCCCGCCTGCTGCGCAGGCAGCGGCCCGGGCGGCCTCGAAGTCGCACTGCCAGGCCGCGACCCGCTCGCCGGTCCACACCAGGGCCTTGGGCCGGGAGCCCGAGGGCAGTTCGACCAGCGAGGCGACGTTGGCGGGCAGCGCGCCGGGGTGCCGTTTCATGTAGGTGCTGAGCGCTGAGCGGAGGGTGGCGCGGATCCGCTGGCAGGAGGCCGGGCCGACCCGCCGCCGTCCCTTGAGGGCAGCGCGCGCTGCCGGGCTGCCGGACACGCGGGCCTCGGCGATCGCGTCGTTGAGTTCCTCGACGTGGTCAAACATGGAGACGACGTCGGTGACCTGGAGCCGGTCGATAGGAATGTCCCCGAGGTGGGGCTTGAGGTACAGGCGGATGTGGCTCTCGTAGCTGCGCACCGTGCCGGGCCGCAGCTTCTTCTTCGCGGCGATCCATTCCTCCAGCCATTCCCCGGTCGTGGGCGGCCGGCGGCGGGGTCGCGGCCCGTGCCGACCTGCCTGCGGACCGAGCGGGGTCCGGGAGCTGGACGGTGGCTCGCGTGGCGGCGGTGATGGCATCAGCGATCCGCACGGCCGTGGCGGGGTCGCCGGGCGGGGCGATGGCCAGCAGTTCCCTGGCCAGGCCCAGCTCGGCTTTCGCGCTGGTATCGGTGGCGAAGCCGCCGTGGCGCAGCGGGGCGCGGCGGGTGCCGTCGGCGCGCGGCGGGAGCTCGATCTGGTAGTACCAGGTGCCGTGCACCGGGCTCCAGCCGTTGCCGCGCCGCAGCTTGGGGCACTTGCGGCCGAGCAGCCTGCCGGTGTTTTCGTCCCGGCAGCCGCACTGCTTGAACGTGGCTACCTGGCCCATCGGGTCCTCCTTGATCGGCGGGGGTCTGGCGGTGGGACGCCAGCCAGGTAGGGGACGCGCTGGCGTGGGCGTGGAATCCGCTGGTCCGGCGCATCGACGCGTGGCTGGCCGGTGCGTGTCAAGTGCGGCGCCCGGGTGCGTTACTCCTGGCTGTGGGTGCCGGGAACGGGCAGGCCGAGGATGGCCAGCAGCCCGGCGACGGGCACGAGCCAGGTCCGGCCGGCCCGGATGACCGGGCACGGGAACTGGCCCGTGCGGGCAAGTTCGTAGGCTTTCGTGCGCCCCAGTCCCAGTGCCCGGCCGGCCGTGACCAGATCTGTGACGGCGGGCAGCTCGGCGATCTCGGCGAGGGTCAGGGCCTGTGTCACCATGGCCGCCGCCTCGCGCCCCGGGCCTGCGGCGGCAGCGGGCGCCGCTGGGCGGGCTGAGGCCGCAGCGCATGACGGGGGTCCCGGGCGGCGGCCGGCGGCGCGGATCTGCCGCACCGTGCCGCGCTGGTGCGGGCCGGGCGGCTGGTCCGGCTGGCCTGCCACCCGGGACCGGCAGCATCCACGCTCGACTCCGCGCGCCGTGTCAAGTCCTGCCTGGCGCGCAGCCGCCAGAGGGCGGGTTCAGGCTCGGCGGGCGCCAACCAGCGCGCGCCCCTTTCCCTCGTCGCGGGCGCGGGCATTACGGAGGGCGGCCGTGCGCGGATATGGCCCTGACGGCAGCGCCCGGTACCCCCGCGGCAGCGCCGGTTCACGCGGCGGCCCTGGGTGCTGCCGGGCGGGGCGGGGATGGCGGCGGCACCGGCCAGCACGCGCAGCGCGGCGGCTGCCTGCTGCGGGACGAGGCCGTTGCCGATGATTTTCAGCTGGCGGGTGCGGGGGATGCCGGGCACCCGGGTCACGAATCCCGTGGCGGCAGTTGCCCGGTGCCTTACTGTCGTGGCGTGGCTGGGATCCTGGGGATGACGTGGCTGCCGGAGTGCTCTGCCGCGGCGCTCGGCGAGGCTGTGCTGGTGGTGGCGCCTGAGTTGAGCGGGTACCCGGTCACGGTTCCCGGCCCGGCCGGCAAGCAGGACCCGCAGTGGCACTCGGGCAGCGAGCCCCTCGGTGACCAGTTCTTCGTGAAGTTCGCCTGGTCGCGTCCGGCCGCGCTTCAGCTGGCGCAGGAGATCGCCGTCCTGGCCGCGCTCGCGCGCGAGCCCGCGGTCCCGTTCCTGCCCGAGGTCGTCGCCAGCAGCACCGATCCGGTGCTGCTGATCACCCGGCGTGTGCCCGGGATGTCGCTGTTCGACGTCGCCGATACGGCCGACCCGGACCGCGCGGCCAGGCAGATCGTGCGGTTCCTGGCCGCCCTGCATCACCCGGCCACCCGCCAGCGCACCGAGGCCGCCGTCGGCCCGCTCACCGGCCCGGTGCTGCCGCCCGCCACGACCGCGACCTTGCGCGACCGGTTCGGGGCATGGATACGGCCAGATCAGTACCGGACTGTTCTCCGATGGTGCGGCTGGGCCGACGCCGTGTTGGCCTCGCCTGGTCCGGCCGTGCTCGTGCACGGTGACTTCCACGGCGATAACCAGGTGTGGGAGCGTGACGAGCTCCGGCTGGTGGTGGACTTCGCGACCGCCGGAGCCGCCGAGCCCGAGTACGAGCTGCGGACCTTTCCCGGTCCCGGGATGGGCCCCGGCCTGGGACTGCTGACCGCGGTCATGCGCCACTACCAGCAGGTGACTGGACGGCGCCTGTCGGCCGAGCGGCTCATGGCCTGGAATCTGCGCCAGGCCCTGGGCGACGCGCTGTGGCACAGCGAAGCCGGCATCCCGCTGAACGACCACCGCACACCACCGCAGTGGGTCGACGATCTGGCGGCGCGCTTCACCGCCCTCGGCATCGACCCCGAGGTGCCACCCACAGCTACCCAGCACACGAACCGCCGCCCGAACCAGGATCTTTGAGAATCCTTGATCCCAGGCAACCCGGATCCCCGCCACTGCGAGCCCCGGCAGCGTCGTGCCCGACTGAACACAAGCGCCTGGCGGCAGCGCCAGCAGGCAAGACCGGGTCACGCCGCCGCCCCGAGTTCCTCTGCAACCCCCGGCCCGGCGTGCGGGGATCGCCGTACCGAACCCTTGAGTTCGCGCCGAGAACCCTTGAGTTCGCGCGAACTCCCGGGAATCAGTGGGTTGCGGAAGATCAGCACGTCCTCGTGCACGATCAGGTGCCAGGGCTGCCCCTTGGCCCGTGCCCTGCGCAGGTTGTCGAGCTGGAAGAACGAAGGCCG
>Ga0335074_10013727_pt1 | contig 11385 bp, 15 predicted proteins | sample Lox_Sample_23_FD_206715 | JGI IMG/M metagenome (GOLD analysis project Ga0335074, IMG submission 206715) | Soil microbial communities from Loxahatchee National Wildlife Refuge, Florida, United States - Lox_Sample_2.3 | ecosystem: Environmental > Terrestrial > Soil > Wetlands | place: USA...
ACAATCCTTTCAAAACATCCACCACGTCCTGTCGTTGACATGCCAAAAAATTCCCATCCATAAATTTATACCCGTCCTCTCCCCCCCCCCACCGGGAGTCTTTTCCCTCTGACTCAAGTCTGTTCTCTAGTCTTTGCAATGCCTCTTCTACCAGCTTCTGATTCTCCTGAGACAGAGGGACACACTTTGGGTACCCGTCAGTTGACGGTGAATGTGAATCGTGTCCGACGGCAGGTGGCCTAGGGTTAGACCTATCCGCAATTTTCGCGTTAGCAGAGTATCAAAGGGTGTTTTGGGTAGGCCCTACATCCTTATACTTGGAAAGTAGCCCGAAGTGAAGCATTAATACAGAGTTGGGATTGCGCGAAAAGGCTTGCTTTTTTTAATCAGCGGAGTGTAGATTACTTTCCGGAAGTTTTCTACCCGAAGTTTTTCCGGATGCTAGGTATGCGTCGGTGCTAAGTTTACCCGTCGCCGCGCCGTCGCCCGATCGCCACAGACCTGTGTGGCTTCATCTTAATGGGTTGCCGAATCTTTTCAACAGAGTGCAAAAAATTCGGTTCAGCCCACTGTCGTCGCTAGTACGTCGAAACATCTTGGGGCAAGGTTTATCGAATACGTCTGTTAAGGCGTTTTGACTGGAAAAAGGCTTTAGTGCATCAGACACGGTGAGTTAATGGTCCAGAATGATCACACAGCCAAATATTTGATGGCGCGATCAATTCGGATAGACCATTTCGAATTATAATTAACTAGAATCTGAACCTAAATAAGAACCCAATGGTTGTATTGAGACGCCATGCCATTAGTTCTTGCATCCCGAAGTATGTTTCGAGGCCAGACGTCTTTCTGATTAACACCCAGCCTGTAGATTTCCCCAAGACATGTCAATGGATCGGTATCCCTCCAAAGCTCAAAAGCATGGCATGTGACAACACGGCTATGCTTTCGTAGAAGTACGGCTGTGGAAGCTCAATGACACCCAGATAGACTTAGTTGAGATAATACATAGACATAGGGAGCTTGCTGGACGGTGAAAGGAGTGAGGAGAAATGGAGGACAGTGGCCTGAAAGCAAAGCGCTTTATTGACTCTTTTCGGCAGTTACAGCAAGTCATTAACAGTGTATAAAAAGCCCCGTGGCAAATTTGTTAACAAGGGATCTGCTCTGGACGAAAAGGGTTTAATCGTGAGCGTCCGCCCATGTCTAAGCCCTTTTAAGCGACCACATTGACAAAGCAGCCTCAGGCGCCACAGTTGAGCAGGTCTCTTAAAAAAGGGTCTGCCTACCTGGTTGTATAAAATGCAGTAATATCGATCCCACCGTCCCTAGCTACCCGGTACTTTATTCGGTATTTTCTCTAGGAAATATCACTATCAAAGATCGCTGTTCGACTTCTGTGGATGTCTACTTGACAGCTGCAGCGGTTTCAGATTCGCTTATTTCTTTCATCTTAGGAGTACTCGCATTCGCAACGTTGAGCTTTCCGGCACTTAATAACCCTTGTTCTAACCGTAGCAGGTGAAGTCTTACTCAATACCTCCCGTCGAGAAGCTGGCTGCTGCTAAAACGGCGTACCTTTGTTAAAGGGATCTAAGCCCACTTTGGAGCTGGGAAAAGGACAATCGATGCCGTATAGTCGTTTTGCTATGGCAGGTCTTTGAACAGAGCTTCGGTGCAATGAGTCTCAGGACCTTAGCTTTGACCAACTGCAATAGAAGTGTTGCCATGGTCCCGCTTCCGAATTTCTTGCGAAACGAAGCTCGCTATCCATTTGCACATTTAACCGACACCGGTACACCCTGTCCGTCGCAGTTCTTGCCTCCGTACCTGATGCAGCAGTTTGGGAAGTTTCGGCAAACACTCCATTGGTTCTTCAATTGCCGGTTCAACGTGAGCCTGCCATCTCTCGGGCGATTCCAGCGCCGAGTTCTCCAACGAAGCCGCTTGATAGATGCCTCGAGAACAAGAATGGTGAGACAAATGTCTACATTCGTGGCCTTCTTCTAGAGACTACTGATGAGATGCTCAGGAGCTGGGGTGAAAGATTCGGCCACATTATCAGCTCCAAGGCCATCACAGATCACAAAACAAATCTTTGCAAGAGGTTTGGCTTCGTCAAGTTTCACAACTTCGATAGCGCCGAGAATTGCATCCGCGGATTTCACTACCTTGGCTACGAAACGAGCTTTGCTCGCGAGCCATTGCGGTCGAAGCTCAACAAATTTGCGGACGAAGCGAACACAAACCTGTACATCTCCAATATCCCAAAGAACATGAACGAACACGAACTGTCTAGCTGCTTCCTTCCGCACAACGTTTGCTCTGCGAAGGTGCTTCGCGACGAATGTGGTAATGGTTGTGGATTTGATTTCGCTAGGTAAAGGACTTGGGCTCACTAGCTTATAATCTAGGTTCGAGAGTCGTGACATTTGCGAAGAAGCCATGAAGAAGTTCAATAATACTGTGGTGGGCCGTACTGGAGGTGAGGAGCACGTCATCCGGATCCGCTACGCCGACACCTTGCGACAGAAGATGCTTAAACAACACACTGCCGCCGCTCGTCAGCTCCGCGCTGTTGAATTCGAGCGCGGCTGTTTTCTGGCCGGCCATTGTTCAGAGCGCATACCTTCTCCGCTACGACGAACGACTTGCAGTAGTACACGTAAGGAAGGAAATGGGCTATGATATTCACATTCTTGGTTCGACCTAGTAATACACTACGGTGTCCATGCTCCCAGCTGCCCGGCCTATCGGCACTCGCACAAACTTCCTTGCGGTACATCCTTCTCTTTCTACCATCAGCATGTCACTGACGAACGGGACAACTAAAGATGATTAACAAGTCTCGAGCAAACTCGAGCGATATCACGACCACGAGACTCATTGAGTGTGATAGCTCATTTCTGTTCCTCAGTTTTTGCAAATTTGTATTGTCCAATGTAAAAGTATCTGAGTGTATGTCCCAACTTCAAAGTGATCTATCCAATCCCATCCACTGAAACTAAGATATCTCGAGGACTATTTCGCACTTAAGAAGTACGCAATTATATTCAAAGCCTTTCGTCCGGATGCCTCTGATATAGAAAGCTACGTTGAATTTTGATACGAAACTACCAAGCTACCAACATTACATTTTCCAGTGCAATTTCGGCAACCTTTCCAGGGCAATGATCCCAAAAGGACGCAACTCATCTACCACAACTTCCACGTTAGGTTTACGTATGTCAATGTAAATGGAAGAGGTCAGTAGAAAGGATGAAACTTCACTAAGAACCTGCATGATCCTAATCGTCCTGAGTGCACGAACCATGTGCGCCGACACTTTGGGGCTGAAGCAGTCTTTAAGTCCTCTCTCTGTTCCTGTATTGCCATCAGTTCACCATCGCACTCGCAAGTGTTGGAAGGGCGTACTTTTGTTAATGGCGGCCCTGAAGTGGTATGTTTATATTCTGTGACGGCGGGTCTTCACGTCTAAACCCTTTTTCGGCCAGTGGCTTGTCCCCTCTGAGACGGCCGCCCACTTAGAGAATATAAAATCCCCTTCGCAAGTCTCTCCCAGACCTCAAAACTTGCTCAGTTCATTCTTTCGTCCAAATAGTTCTATTTATTCGATCGGTTCCAAACCTTATTCAATCTTCGCCATCGTCAATGGTAGATCGTTCTGACGACTCACGAACGCCAGTAGCTCAAGCTGCGTATGGACTCAGCGGCGAATTCGATCTATCATCTACCTTCTGGGATGTCGCTTCTAGCGGCCCTGATTTTGGTGGAATGCAGAACAACGTTCAGCCGAGCGCCGTCTTTCCTCCTGCACCAGCACTGTTTGAGACTTCTCCCACCAACAACAAGGACTGGATGTCTATCGCCGAACAGACTGTTGGGACACGACGTATTCCGAATCGGATGCGGAATAAGTCGACCCCGCGGTCCTCCTTACTGTCACGTAAGCGTAACGGTAACGGCATTAGCAAGAAGCCTGCCCGCTTCAACATTCCGCCGGATCAGAGCTTGAACAACCTTAACAAACTCATTGCCAACTGCGAAGATGAAGCCGAGCTCGGAGAGCTGAAGACGCAGAGGCGCCTCATACGCAACAGACAAGCCGCGTATGATCTTCCAAAATCCCCGCTCGATAATTTGGTCCACTGGTCCATATTGTCTGTTTTGGTTATTAGTTCCCAATGCTAACACTCCAGCTTAGTATGGACTCTCGAGAACGTAAGAACCAACACGTCAAAGATCTTCAGAACCAAAACAACATTAAGGCCGAACACATCAACCACCTCAAGGAAGAAATTCGGTCGCGCACCGTTCAAGTCCGAAACTGTGAGCGCGAGAAGGAACAAATTCTTCGTAACAATGCTGACCTCTCCCGTCAACTCGAACAACTTATCATGGATATCGGGGATTTGGTTCGCGATCATACTTTGGAGACTGGCGAACTGCGTAAAAGAATTACTATCCTTACTGAGCGTTTGAACGAGTCCGGCATGAACACTTCTTCGAACTCTGCTGCCGGCGAATTTGGTGACTTTGCTACTGACATGGACAACCTTACGATGGATAGTGAGTGGGATGAGTACAGCTTCATCAACGATTTGAATGGGGATGGCGACATGGCCCCAGCTCAGAACCAAACTACCATCATCGTTGCACCACGCAAGGATGCTACTGTCGATAGTGTAGCCTCATAATTCTCTTGCTATGCGATGTCTTCATTGCAATTCAATCGTCCGAGTCATTCTTGAGCAGGTCTCGAAGCGGGTTTATAGTGATGACCGGGAGTCGCAGGACGAATAACGCGAAAGCTTTACGTACCGTAATATGTAGTACATGGACTGTTGCTGGCATCGGAGATGTCAGCAGTGCCTCAATGCCAAGTCCGCCAAAACGCCATCTCAACGGTTAGCTACGTTTGAATCTAGCAGACAATTAGTTTGAGCCTTTCAATAAATCATTTCTTCGTATCACCAAGGCTGGGGCATAGTGATGAGCAAGTGGAATTGGGAGCAGGTTGCTGCTCGTCCTCATCTCTGCTCCTCTTCTTCCGACACCATTCTTCCTTAACCTTCCTTTCCATTTAGCTTTGTGTATACTACGTAGGTATATCTAGCTCAACACCTGCAGTTCCAGACGCTAGAGGCAAGAAGCTCGCCGAGCTGGCCTGGCTTTCTTTCCAGAACCATCAAGCTCAACAATCATTGGCATCTCTTCTCGCGCCATCTCGGCTCTTCGACGACTTATCGGAGCACACTTGAAATGGGCATTTTTGATGGTGCGGACATGTTTAAGGCTAGTGTCTTCGGCACTTCTGTGGACTCGCAGACGAACCACTATGCCACTCAACGCGGACATTGCCTAGATTTGAACTATTTCGTGTGTTGATGTAAGCTCCGCACCCAATGCTGTTTTATTCTCATCCAGTTCTAGTTTGTACGTCTCCTCTTGTTGCCGTATAGCTGTAAGGGCGGGTTAGCTGGAAGGGGGACTTTCACTATTCATCTTCTCTGCCTCGAATGGCGCTAACGGGGGAGGACTGGAATGGTTTCAAATGGAAAATCCTGTAGCGTGTTCAGCAGTAAGATGTGAAGGAGCTTCGAAGGCAGGTACTGGATCTAGCAACAAGGGGAAGTGCAAATCACATTTTGCTTTCATTCAGCCCTCATTGGTGGACAAGTGGAACAACATTAATTAAACCGTAACGGTTTAACTTAATCGTCGGCGTCTGTCTATGTGTAAGCCATTTTTAGCGACCATCCACTTTAAGTTCGAACCACGGGAAAGTGACGAACTTTTCTTTCCTACTGTACGAAAAGGACGCGCGCCCTCTGTAATCGGGATCGCTTTGTACATGTGTACTGGCTCATCAGAAAGCGATGAGGCTAAGATGGTCGACGGCTCCCTGGTCGCAGTGCCAAAACAAAAGATGGGAATTCCGGGACTGTCAAGCAGTGAGTCCACTTGCCCAGCAGAGATATTATGATTCATTTATCGAATAGCAATCTCAGCCCGCGCAAGATGATGTAAGGACAAACTCAGGGCTCGTGCAAGCGGGCTTTCCGAACTCAGAATCGCGCATACTAATTACCCCAGACCCAAAAAGAAATGAGACGTGATAGGAGTCACTTCATCGTATTCGGTAGCGCTCCTTGGTCACGAAGGGGCAAAGATGCAGGTCTACGCGTATATGGGGAAGAAGATGTTCCTACCTCAATAAAGAAGGCGTAATTCGTAGCCTTGGGACTGGACCGTGTTGATTACATTAATGTCACCGTCCGCTTGAATGTCGGCCTCCGAGGGTGGCATTTCTGAGAAGTCGGCGATCATGTCCTGGCCTTCGGGCATTTCCACCACCATCTCATCATCCATGATAATTTTCAGCTTTAACGCGAACTGTGCGAAGAACCCTGGTCAGTTCTATTTGGCTCTTGGCTGCGACTCCGTTGACCAGATCCTTCAATGTACGTTGCATGAAGTAGACTGCACGATAATAACTATCCTCGGGCTGCTTGCCGGCAACTCTCGCTTGAATGTAGATGCAGGCGACTGTAAAGTGTTATTTTAAGTCCACCTTTACTCGAGAATGAATGGAAAACTTACTTCGTTTGACGACTCGCTCAGCGGGCGGCTGAGCTGGAGCCGTATCGGCGATCTGAATGGAGTATGCTTGGCCCTTGTTTAGATACGTTACGGGTATCTCATCAGCATGTTTGATCATTGCCGTAGGGGCGTTCAGGGTGACATGATAGCGAAAGCTGTGCCGGGGTTAGTTGTCGGTCGATACGATAATTGGTTAATAATGAAGGACAGGAGACTCACTTTTCCAACGACGGCGGTGGCGATGGCTTTCGAAGCACCGTTTCGATGGGATGGTCCTTGAAATGGCATGACCGGAGAGTGCTCTGCCAACTCAAACGTCCAGACGCGTCTGGAGCTCCGAGAAGCCGTGTTACACCTGGCGAAACCAGTGGCGCGCCGCGGGTACCGCGGCGCTGTGGACGCTGCAGAGAGCCAGGCCATCGAGTTGAAACCTGTTTATTGCCAGATCCAAATAGTATAGAACCTACTCTAGACCTGGCTTAGTTTATTTGAATCAATACGCGTCTGGTAGGCTTATAATAGACGATATAAAACCGTGATATCAATTGCGTGGTGGCGAAGTGGGCCGCTGGGTTGTATGGGCCGCGCCCCCCTGTAGATAAGTGCTAGTTAACGTTAACTAACTAACTCCTTGCTTGCTGAGTCAGCTCGCTGTTGACAGGGCAAGACTTCAGAATCTCAATAGGCAGACAATTTCCCAACTTCAGAGATTGAAAAGCTCGCCTTTCACTGAGTGACAAAGATCGACCTACAAAGTTTTCGCAGCTCACTTACACATTACGTTTACCTTCACTAACAAACATGGCAGCTAAACGCTCACGAAGCGTCAGCTCCGGCAGTCTCAACGACGGTGATGCTAAAAGCGTACTGTCCTCCCATTATACCAAAGAAGAGGAATCGGATGTTCATTGCCTCTCGTCAGATATCAAACGTGGGCTTCGAAACTCCCTTGAGTGCCTCGCTCCAGCTATGTGTTTCGCATCATCAGGGCTATGTCCTATCGAAGTGAATGCTTGTATCTCGATCTCAGGGCTCGGCGAAATTGGTTTACCACTCTCCGGAAGGGATGCGAAACTCATTCTGAGCGTCAGCCACCAGGCACCGTATGGAAGGGGGAGCGACACTATTGTGGACACTGGCGTGAGGCAGACTTGGGAGCTGAATGCCGACCAGTTCGAGCTGAGAAACCCGCAGTGGAATACGATGCTTGAAGAAGTTATACGCAGGGTTGCGGCGGAGCTGGCTGTGCCAGGTGGAGCATCCGGTATTAGAGCAATGCCGTACAAGATGCTCCTCTATGAGACAGGATCCATGTTCAAAGAACATCGAGAGTTCGTACTCACAAACGCAATGATATCTGGGCTTTGGCTTTTACTGACATGTCGCCGTTTTAGCTCGGAAAAGGTGCCAGGCATGTTTGGCACTCTGGTGATATGTCTCCCATCAAAACACGGAGGTGGAGAAGTTCACGTGACCCACGGTGGCCAGCGAAAGGTTCTTAGAACAGCCGAATCGTCCGAGTTTAACTCTACCTACCTCTGCTGGTTCGTGGCGACCTCTTCGTATCGTTGTTCACCGTTCACATTTAGTAGGTACGGAGACGTCACGCACGAGATCAAGGAAGTGACCGCAGGCTATCGGCTAGCATTGACGTACAACCTTGTCAACACTAATCCAGAGAATCTGGTAAAGGTGCCCGCAGAATTTGATAAGGAGCAAAGGCAGCTGGAAAACATTTTCGCACTCTGGAAAGATCAGTCCCGGAAAAACAGCGTGGATTGCCCCAAGATTCTCGCATATGTCCTTGAACATCTATACACTAACTGGAGCTTATCTCTTTCTGGCCTAAAGGGAGGTGACGGGCTAGTGGGACAACGCCTCTCCGAACTGTGCAAGGAACATGGGTTCTTATTCTACCTGGCAAAAGTCAACCGCAGGATCGACGGAGATTGCGGAAATGAAGACAACGAAGAAGACTGGGCGGAGATGTATTGGAGGGCCCGCCGTAATGAGGAACCTGACTTCCACGACATTACGGATATATGCGAGGAGTCGCTGGACTTACAACACGTCGTGGACCTGAACGGCACGAAGCTGCTTGATGAATCTCCATTGGATATGTCGCAAATCGTGCAAGAGGACCCATTTGATGGCGATCCGAATGAAGAAGAATTTAGCGGCCCAACCGGGAACGAAGGTGTTAGTGCTTCACACTTCTATTATCGAACGGTGAGTCCCCCCTAAAGGAACTCTGTATCCTATGTTGGGCACTGCTAACATCGGAATCTCCCGTCGGATCAGGCCGCAATTATCATCCCAGCGGAGTATCGCATAGATTTCTATTTCCAATCCTATAGGAGATTGAAAGTCGATATGAGCGGCTGGCTGGATCAATTGGTCCAGTGCTGCGAGCACACAGATCCAGACGAATCTTCAGGTAGAGACCTAAAAAAGGCCTGCCAACTTGTTGTACAAGGCACGGCGGTGGAGAGGCATAGGCAACGCACGTATGGGCGGAGCCAAAGCTGCTTTTCCGACCATCTTCTAGGGACGGTTATACGTGCCGGTCTGCGATTGAATGATCGAAGTATTTGTTGTGAAGCATTAAGTTCTGTTATGGAACAGCTCCCGCAACCCGAGACAGTTGAACTCATTGGCCACTTTGGGTTCAAGGAACTACTGAATGAGTAAGATGATTATTGATGACCACGTAGCTCAACGACTGACAATCAAAGACTCAACGCTGCTATTCAGCGTCTCACGTCCATTAATCAGAAGGTACGAGCTCTGATTGGAACTTATGACAAGTATGGCAATTTAGACGCTCGGTCTGAGCTGGTCTTGAGCGAGATGCTGGCGTGGGTGAAGGACAGCGTCCTGCATAGCCTCAAAACCATGCGCCTAACTTCGAAGGCGGATGGTGTGGGACTGGCGGGGGCTGGAATCGTATGTGGTGAAGCTTATTTGATGGAAAGGTGCGCAGCCACGTCCCCTACATCCGCACAGGTCAAAAGCTTACCCCTCCAGACTAATACCGGCTCTCAAAGTTCAGATACACAGAGTCAACAATCACCGATGGCTATACACCGCTCTGCTTGGATTTCTATCTGAAGTCATAGGGAGTGCTAAAATCGCGCAAACAACCGCCCAGAACGTATTTCGCATCGTTCTCCAAGAATTTGTTCCTAGCATCATTTTGTCCACGCGCGATGAGAAGCGGATAAGGGTTAGTGGTTCAAGCTACATCCCTTCTCCTCACATCGAGCCGGATGAAATGGTTCAACTAATCCTGCAATGCGTTTGCATACGTCTCGAACACGAATGGAACTTGCTTTTTGACAAGCTCGAACTCTTAGCGGAAGTCGAAGAACCTGCAATTGTCATCAAGACGTTCTTCGTGCCATTTGCCGGAAAGCTGTACCATACGGCTGCACAGGATCTGAACCTCCTAGCAGAGGGCGTACACAAAAGAGTGACGCTGTTCATGGCTAAAATAATCGAGCTATATGCTAGCCGATGCGTTGGCCCCAAACCTATGCGCCCGGCTGACTGGCGGCGCCCAAGACTGGGCTGCCGTTGTGAGAAATGTGTTCAACTCGATTCCTTCCTCGGTGACCCTTCGGAAAAAGAAATGTTGCTTTCTGCCGGAACCGCGGACGGCGTTCGACACCTGAAAAATCAGCTGCCTGTTATCAATCAAGGCGGTTGGAGCGGGGCAGTGCCTGAGTATGAGATAAAGGAGGAGTCAAGGTTTGTACTCCGGATATGCAAAACAGAGAAGGCGTGGTCATATGCTATGAGCAACTGGGAGGAAGATCGAGATGCAGCACAGAAGGAGTTTGACAAGGCGTTTCATGATGAGGAAATGAGGAAGAAGCTAAGAGAACGGCTTGGCCAGCTGGATGCACGGAAAGTGGGTAACGGTATCCGAGTGGCATCGGAATCGATTCCGTTACCAGGAATTAGTGCTTGCTAGCCGTTGTTTGCGTGCCTTTTGACGGGGTACGGTCAAAAGGCTAAGTAAATTTTGAATCACGTGATTAGGGTTCGGCAAGGAGAAGCAGGGGAATATTGGCCGCCGATACCGGAGAGTTTGCAGGACATCATTCCATAAGCTCTACGGTCTTTCTTTTGCTTTCTGCTACAGTATCTTATCCCAGTCTGATCTAACCAACGTCTCGGCGGGTCATGTCGATGTACCGTATCTGAGGATATATTTGTCCGCCGATGCCAATCAACGTCACAAGCCTCTGATGGAGGCCTTCTGCTACTGAGCACGATGGCGATACTCATCGACAGAATGGAGCAGATGAACCGACGGCCGCTAGCAGAGAGGGGTTAGTGGTGTCTGGACAACAATTTGACATTAATGCTACAGTATCAGAGGAAGATAAGCCAGCGCGGTAGAACGTGGGAGAATTTACTCGGGAAAATACCATAATTACTTCAACACCCACGACTGTCAACAAAACTAAGTGCTGCTACTCATTGAGAAACTTCATTAGAATTCCCTCCTGTGCTCTGTATTTGAACCAATCTCAGATGCTCTGTCCCTCTCCTTTTTAGGGTTCGTTTTCCCTATGCAATACCACCGTCGCAGTACCAAGGAAGAGCACTAAAATGACTACCAGCAAACCCAACTTCGGCGCCGCGCCTGCGTTTACCATATTCACCAGAGAGAAGTTTTGACCACACGAACAGTGAAATGCCAGTTGGTATAGTAAATAAGAGACATGAGCCAATAAAGAGTACGGAGTGAGCTATTGTCCAGTAAAAGCGTAT
>Ga0335074_10013728_pt1 | contig 11384 bp, 12 predicted proteins | sample Lox_Sample_23_FD_206715 | JGI IMG/M metagenome (GOLD analysis project Ga0335074, IMG submission 206715) | Soil microbial communities from Loxahatchee National Wildlife Refuge, Florida, United States - Lox_Sample_2.3 | ecosystem: Environmental > Terrestrial > Soil > Wetlands | place: USA...
CCCGGGCTCTCCTGTACCGGCAAAATCACTACCGCCACCAAGCAGCAGGTGCTGACCATTCCCATCCAGGCGCTCACGGTGCGCACGCGCGGCGACCTGGAGCCGCAACGAAGAGGCGGTGATGTGGAAGCCGCCAGCGATCCGGTGACCGAAAAGGCGAGGCGGGAAGAACTGCAGGGGGTCTTCGTCATCCGCGACGGCCGGGCGCAGTTCCTGCAAGTGAAGACCGGCATTACGGGCGCCACCGATATCGAGGTGCTCAGCGGTTTGAAGGACGGCGACCAGATCATCACCGGCACCTACAAAGTGATCCGCACGCTGAGGAATTCGGCTCGCGTGAAAATCAACAATTCCTTGCCGACGAGCAGCCAGTCGGAATCGAGCTGATGGCGACGGCGACGCACGATCTGGTGGAGCGCGGCGAGAACCTGCGGCGCGACGGAATCGTTATCCGCACCTACGATCTGTGGAAGACGTACGTGATGGGCGACCAGGAAATCCACGCAGTTTCGGGCGTGGACATCGAAATCCGGCGCGGCGAATATGTAGCGATCATGGGACCGTCGGGCTCCGGCAAATCGACGCTGATGAACCTGATCGGCTGCCTGGATTCGCCCACGCGCGGCCAATATTATCTCAACGGCAACTTAGTCAGCGAAATGCAGGACGACGAGCTGGCGCACATCCGCAACAAGGAAATCGGCTTCATTTTCCAGACCTTCAACCTGCTGGCGCGCGCGTCGGCGCTGCACAACGTGGAGCTGCCGCTGATCTACGCCGGTATTCCCAAGGCGGAACGGCTGGAGCGCGCCCGCGCGGCGCTTAGGGCGGTGGATCTCGAAGCTCGCATCAATCACCGGCCCAATGAACTCTCGGGCGGCCAGAGGCAGCGCGTGGCCGTAGCGCGCGCGTTGGTGAACAATCCGTCGATATTGCTGGCCGATGAGCCGACCGGCGCTCTCGACACCGCCACCGGCAACGAAATCATGACGTTGTTCGAGCGCTTGTGGCAGCAGGGCAATACCATCGTGCTGGTGACGCATGAAGCCGACATCGCCAACCGCGCGCGACGCATCATTCACGTCCGCGACGGCAAAGTCGAAAAAGACGAAACAATCAAATAAGTCAGTAGACCGCTTATTCGATTGCAACCGCGCCCTTCACGGGGCCGGTCCTCTTCATCAGGAACATCAACGGGATCACGGCCAGAAACAACACCGCCAGCGCCCAGAACACTTCGTTGAACGACAGCATGGCGGCCTGCTGCTGCACCGTGTTGTAAATCATCGCGTGGGCCTCGGCGGCGGCCTGGGCTGAGTCCGCGCCCTTCGTCATGAACGTCTGTTGCGCGCTATTCAGCGCCGCTTGATAGGGAAGATCGAGCGGCGAAAGATGCTCGATCAGCCGTTGCTGGTGGAACTGCTCGCGCCGCGCCAGCACCGTGGTGCAAATCGCAATGCCGCTGCTTCCGCCGATGTTGCGCGCCAGGTTGATCAATCCGGTCGCATAGCCGGTCTTAGCTTTGGCGATGAAGGAGAACGCAACGGTGTTGATGGGCACGAAGAGAAACGCCAGGCCGAAGCTCTGCAGGACGCGCGCGCTCACGGCGTGCCCGAAGTTGATCTGCGTATTCCACTGCGACATGAGCAGAAGCCCTATCGCCGACGTCGCCAATCCAAAAATGATCAACGAACGCGCCGGGATTTTCGAAAGCAGCAGACCGACGATGGGCATCATGAACATGATCATCAGGCCGCCGGGCGAGAGCGCCATGCCGCTCTGCGTGGCCGTGTACCCGAGCAGGGTTTGCAGAAACAGCGGCAGCGCCATGGTGCTGCCGTACATCACGAAGCCGAGTGTGAACATCATGGCCGTCGAAACGGCGAAAGTGCGGTCCTTGAGCAATCGGAAATCTACGATCGGCTCCTTCTGCCGCAGCTCCCACACCACCACGCCGATCAATCCGATGGCGCCGATCACGGCCGCTGCGACGATGCCGTGCGAAGAAAACCAATCGTGGCGCTGGCCTTCGTCCAGCATGATCTCGAGCGCGCCCAGCCCCGTGGCCAGCAGCCCCAAGCCGACGTAGTCAATCTTCAGCCCGTCGCGCAGCGTTTTGCGGAGTAAATACGGCGGGTCGAAAATCAGCAGCGACGTCAGCAGCAAAGAACAAATGCCCACTGGAATGTTGATCAGAAAAATCCAGCGCCAGGTGTAGTTGTCGGTGATCCAGCCGCCCAGCGTCGGGCCGACGACAGGCGCGAATACCACGCCCATGCCGTACACCGCCATGGCCATACCCTGCTTTTCGCGCGGAAATGTCTCGCGCAAAATGGCCTGCGAGACCGGCTGCAGCGCGCCGCCGCCCAGGCCCTGCAGCACGCGGCATAGGATCAGCACCGGCAGGCTGGGCGCCAGGCCGCACATGGCCGAACTGGCGGTGAACAACGCCACGCACGCCATGTAGAATCGCTTGCGGCCGAACAGCGTGGACAGCCATCCGCTCAGCGGCAGCACTACCGCGTTCGCCACCAGATACGCGGTCAGCACCCAGGTGGCTTCGTCCACACTCGACGAAAGGCTGCCCGCGATGTGCGGCAGCGCCACGTTCGCCACGCTGGTATCGAGCACCTCCATAAACGTCGCCAGCATCACCGTTCCCGCGATCACCCAGGGGTTAATCGCGGGCGTATTCATTGCGGCCCGTGGCGCAGGCAGGCGCAATTCGACTACTTCGGTTTCAAGTCCGGCTGGCATGCTCGTGTTATTGATGTCGTGCTACTTGGTGAAAATGGTGGCTTCGACGTTCATTCCCGGGCGCAGGACTTGATTCCCGCCGGGAATCGGATCGAGCACGATCTTCACCGGAATGCGCTGCACCACTTTGACGTAATTACCGGTGGCGTTCTCGGGCGGCAGCAGGCTCATGCGCGTGCCGGTGGCGGCGGCGATCGAATCCACGTGCCCCGCGTAAGTCTTGCCGCTCAAATCCGCCTCCACTTCGGCCCTTTGCCCGATGCGAACATCGGCGAGCTGCGTCTCCTTAAAATTCGCCGTCACCCACACATCCTGGAGCGGCACCAGCATGAGCAGGCCCTGGCCTTGCTGCACCACCTGGCCCACTTCGACGGTTTTGCGCGTCACCATTCCGTCCATGGGCGCAACAATGTTCGTGTAGCTCAAATCGAGCTTCGCGGCTTCCAGATTTGCCTGCGCCTGTCCGATGCTCGCCGATGCCGAAGAAGCATCCGCGATGCGCACCGGAACCTGCCTTTCGGTGGCCTTGGCTTGCAGAATCGCGGCCTGGGCCTGTGTGATGCGCGCCTGCGCGGAGGCGATGGCCGCCTTCTTGGTCTCGGCGTCCTTGGTCACCGACGACAGCTTATCCTTGGACGCCTGCAATTGGCTGGTAGCCACGCGCGCGGCCGATACATAAGAGTCATACTCCAGACGCGAGATCTCTTCTCGATCCACCAGCGTCTTCATGCGATTCAAATCCGCCTGTGCGCGCTCGGCGGTAGCTTGCGCGGAATCCACGTTAGACCGCGCCATGGCGACGTCGGCGGTGGCGGCGCGATCGTAATCCACCTGCGCCTGGGCATAATCGGCTCGCGCGGCTTCCAGCTGCGCTTCGGCGGCCGTAACGCTGCTGCCGGTGGTGTCGCGCGTGAGCGGTACGCCGGCGCTGGCGCCCTGTGCCTGGCTTTCGGCAACGTTGGCCGCGGCCTGCGCCTGGTCCACTTTGGCTTGAAAGTCCTGCGGGTCGATGCGAACCAGCACTTGCCCCTTCTTCACCTGCTGATTGTCGTCCACCAGCACTTCCAGGACTTTGCCGTAAATCTTGGGAGAAACAGGAATGATGTGCCCGTCCACTTGGGCGTCGTCGGTGGAAACGCGGTTGAGCGAACTCACCCAAAAATACGTTCCCACCGCCGCCAGCACCAGCACGGCCCCCAGCACCACGAATTTCTTCGAGGAGCGCTTGGGCGGCGCGAGGGTTCGCGCTTCTACGCGCGGCGCCGCTGCCGGAGCCGCTGGACTGGCCAGCTCTTTTTCCTGATCCACTGTTGTAGTATCCATTCTCTCTTTCCGTTTACCTGGGGTGCACCGGCATATTTAGATTCGCCACCTGCACCCGGGGATTCTGCTGAGTGCCTCGCGTGATTTCCGAGACAATCGCATCAATCAGCGGACACCGGCAGCGAAACGACGCGCCCTCGCGGTGCAAACGCTCCAGAACGCGCCGGCCTTCGTCGTCGATGAACTGGGTTTCGCTGAGATCGACGATCTTGGCGCGCGTATCCACGCCTTCTGTGGATTCTTTCGCCGCTTGCTTCCATGCCAGCTCCAATTCCTTCGCCCATACGCCGATCAGCTTGCCTTCCACCAGAAACGTCAGCGTATGGGGGCTGGTCTGCGTCGTGATCCGTAACATGCTCTTCCTCCGTCCCTGGAGGCAGACCAGAGACCATTGTTTCCCCATGCGTTTTCATCAGCCTGGGAGGAGGTGCCGAAATCATGTTGCCGAAATAGCGGCGCGGGCCGAATGGTCGGCGGGCTGCAGGAACCGCCGGGAACCAGCGCGCGGATGCGGTGTCTATAGAGACGTGTTTGAACAATCGCTGCTTCTCAATCACGCAAACAAGAGATCGTGGAACTTCGTTGCATCGCTCGGTGTCGAGCTCTTCGCGCTGAGTGTGGTGCTGCTGATTCCGCTGCTTTACTCCGACCATTTACCGGCGTTTCATTGGAAGGACGTGATGGTTGGGCCTCCGCCCGCGCCTCCGCCGCCGATGGTTCAGCCGGCGCACGCCGGGACAAGCAACATGCATGCCGAAGCTCCGCGCCCGGTTTTCGTCTGGAATCCGAGGGCCAGCTTGCAACCCGCGCACACAGGCCCCGTTCAGTTCACCGAGGAAGCGCCGCCGGTGGTGGGCGTTCCGGGAGGCACGGGCGGCAGCACAAGCATGCTTGGAAACTTTATTCCCAACGTCGTCGCGCCTCCTCCGCCGCCTCCGAAGCCCGCGCTGGAAACGCGGAAAACCGGGCCGCTCGCAGTGGGCGGCGATGTCCAGATGGCGAAGCTGATCCGCCGGATTATTCCCGAATATCCCGCCATCGCGAGTGCCGCGCGGATCTCGGGCGTCGTCCGCCTGATCGGAATCATCGGCAAGGACGGAACGATCCAGAATTTGCAATTGGTGAGCGGGCATCCGATCCTGGCGCGCGCGGCGATGGATGCGGTGCGGCAGTGGGTCTATAAACCGACCTTGTTGAACGGCATCCCCGTGGAGGTGGTCGCGCCCATCGAGGTGAATTTCAGCTTGCAGCAGTAGATCGCGGCTTGCCGAGGCGACGGTCGTGAACGATCCGGACCACGGAGTAAAGCACCACAAATAGCGCGCCGGCCAGCATCACCAGTTCCCAAATGTGCTGGCGCAGGTAGGGAAGCGTATCCGCTCCCAGCCGCGTTCCCAGCCACGCGAGGAAATAATAACGGGGAATGCGTGCGGCCAGCAGCACCAGGGAAAACGTCACGGCGCTCTCCTCCAGTGCGCCCGCTGAAATGATGAAGATCTTCAGCGGCAGCGGGATGATCGGCACGAAGGCCGGCACGAAGACCGTCAGCAGGCCGTATTCGTGGAACCACGCGCGGAATCTGTTTCCTCCGGGTTTGGAAGAGGTGTGGCGATGGTGATACTCCTCGCCGCCCTTGCGCGCGATCAGGAACAGGATCAGGCTGCCCAATAGAGAACCGGCTACCGCGGTGGTCGCGGCCAGATAAGCTTGTCGCCGGCTCGCCACGGCGATCAGGACGATCACCGCGTCCACGCCGCCGATCATCGGCACTCCGGTGGAATCCGCTATCGCCAGAAGAAAGACGCCGCCGGGTCCCCACGAGAGCAGGGTGGGGATGAGTTTGATTTGTACGAACTTTCGCAGTGGCCGCGCGGCTCCGTTCCAACCTATTGCACCACACACAAATCCAGCGCGCGCATCGACTATAATTAGGGTGCTATCAACAGTTACCGGCAGCCCGTACTCATATACAATCCTTACGCAGGCAGGCTCAGACGGCGCAGCCATGCTCTGGAGCGTCCGATCGATGTGCTGGACGTGCATGGCATCACCGTGGATTCGATCGCCACCAGCGGCCCGGGCCACGCGGGCGAGATCGCACGCCGGGCGGTGGATCGCGGCGCCGACCTGATTCTGGTGGCCGGCGGCGATGGAACCATCAACGAAGCCGTCAATGGCATGGCCCATTCCTCCGTGCCGCTGGGCATTCTTCCGGCCGGCACTGCCAACGTCCTGGCCAACGAGCTGGGCATCGGAACTACCATGGAACGTGCCGCGGCGAACCTGGCAAGCTGCGTCCAGGAGCGCGTCGCGCTGGGACTGCTCGCGAGTGGAGCGGCGCCGTCGAACGGCCGGGACGCGCAGCGCTATTTTCTCCTCATGGCGGGCGCCGGCCTGGACGCCGATATTGTCTATCACTTAAAACCGCGCACCAAAGAGACCCTGGGGAAAGCGGCTTATTGGATCGGCGGATTCTCGAAAGTGGGCAGCCGGATTCCCGAGTTTCTGGTCCAGGCCGAAGGGCGCGAGCATCGCGCCAGCTTTGCGTTGGTGAGCCGCGTCCGCAACTATGGCGGCGATCTTGAAATCGCTCCGACCATTTCTCTGTTGGACGATGAATTCGAGATGGTGCTCTTCGAAGGCGAGAGTTCGCTCGGCTTCCTGAAATACATGCTGGCCGTGGTGGCGCGCCGCCAGCAGGCCATGCCCGGAATCACCATTCTGCGAACGCGCCAGGCCGCGTTTCAGGCGCCGGCGGGGTCCCCGATTCACGTGCAGGTCGACGGCGAGTACGCGGGGCTCGCGCCCGCGCGCGTGGAGATTGTTCCCAACGCGCTCACGCTCCTGGTCCCACCCGGTTTCCACGCCCGGCGTCCCGCCAGCGTCGAAGACGCCGCATGGACAACCTCACCCACTCGCTGACCGGCTTGATGCTCAGCCGCTCGGGCTTGAACCGCTTCTACCCGCGAGCCGATCTGGTGCTGATTCTGGCCGCGAACATTCCCGATATTGACATCGTCACTATCGTGCGCGGCCCGCTCTATTACTTCGAACAGCACCGCGGCTACACGCACTCGATCGCGGCCATGCCCCTGATGGCGCTGCTGCCCGTGCTGATCGCCTGCGCGCTGGGACGCACCATGCGAGGCTGGGGCGCGGCCTGGGCGATCTCGGTGGTCGGCGTGGCCAGCCATTTACTGCTCGATTGGACCAACACCTATGGAATCCGCCTGCTCCTGCCGTTTTCCTCCGAGTGGTTTCACCTGGATCTCATCAATCTCTTCGACCTGATTGTCTGGGCGGTGCTGCTGCTGGGCTGGGTGGGCCCTATGATCGGCCGGCTGGTCAGCGGCGAGATCGGCGCGCAATCGGGCACCGGGCGCGGACTCGCGATTTTTGCGCTGTCGTTTTTTCTGCTCTTCGACTGTGGCCGGTATTTGTTGCACCAGCGCGCCATCGAGATCCTGAATTCGCGCGAATACCAGGACGGGCCGCCCATTCGCACGGCCGCGTTTCCCGGGAGTGCCGCAAGTCCGTTCCTATGGCAGGGTTGGATCGAGCGGCCGGCGTTTGTCATGAACTTCGCCTTGAACGTCCTCCAACAATTCGATCCGTCGGCGGGCAAGGTTATCTACAAGCAGCCGCCGACGCCGGCAATGGTAGCGGCGCGCCAGGCCAAGCCGGTGCGGGTTTTTCTGGGATTTGCGCAGTATCCGCTCTGGAGCGCCATGCCGCTCGACTCTTCTGGGGCCACGGGCGTCACCGACGTCGAAGTCACCGATTGGCGCTTCCCCTTCGGAGCCGATGCACTGGTGGATGCTTCCAATCACGTGATCTCGTCGTCGTTTCACTTCGGCGCCAACACCACCGCCGGCGTTAAGTAAGAAAATCGAACCTCAACTCAGAAAATCGAATAGCGTGGTTCGCGGCAGTTGAGCCTCCGATTGCAGCGCGGCCTGCAACTGCGTCTGCGCCTGGGTCATGTTGGTGATGTCGGCAGCCTCGTTGGCGTCTTGGACGGAGGCCAGCTGCGTCTGCAACTGTGTGCTGTAATTCTGGCCGAAGGATTGCGCGCCCTGAATCTGATCCTGCACCGTTCCATAGAACGCCAGTTGCTGGTTGAGATAGGTATCGGAGCTCTGGACGTCGGCCAGGGCGCCGCTGATCTGGGTGTCATCGTTGTTCTGAAGCCCCTGCATCAAATTGACGATAGAGTCGAAAACATTGTTCTGCGCGTCGGAGCTGTCGAAGATCTGTTGCGCGGTCAAGGCGACGGGGAAAGTAGTGCCGTCCGGCCCCAGGATCTCGCGCGTGGAGGCCGAGCCCTGATAAGCGCTGATGGGGCTGCTTTGCGTCAGATCGATGGAGTAGGGTGTGGTCTGATCGGTGTCGCCCGCAAAGATATAGCGCCCCTGCACCGTGGTGTTTGCAATTGCGACCAGCTGTTGAAGGATGGCTCCTAAACTGTTGGCCAGGTCCTGCCGTGCGCTGGCGTCGGTGGTATCGCTGGCTCCCTGGGCTCCGTAGGTCTCGGCCTGCTCCACCAGCGTCACGGCTGACTCCAGCGCCGACTCCCCGGTGTTTACCTCGGTCTGTACCTGCGACAAGTTGGTATCGGTTTGGTTGGTTTGGTCCAGCTCCGAATTGAGCTGCCAGATATCGGCGATCTCCGACGGATCGTCCGAGACATTGTTGATTTGCAGGCCCGTGGTCAGCTCAGTTTGCGCGGTCTGGAGGCGCTGCTGGATTTGATCCAGGCCGGCCAGGAAACTCTGCGATGCGGGATCCAAAGAACTGATCATTGCCTCGTCGCCCTCCTGTTCCTGACTCGCCTAAGCGCTCGTTGCGGGCGGCAGGATATTCACCGTGTCCAGGCTCAAGTCGTTCAAGACGCTCAACATCTTCGAAATAGCGTCATACGAGCGCTCATACTGCAGCAGGCTTTCCGCCTGCGTGTCGAGCGAAACTCCGGAAATCTGTTGCCGCAAGGTTTCGGCCTGGCTTAATAAAGACTGATCGGTGCTGCTGTTGTTCTGCGCCGAGGAAAGATCGCTGCCCACCTGAGCTCCGATGTTGCCGTAAGCCTGCGCGAATGTATAGCCGCCGGCGACCGGCGAATTGGCGAGCGCCGCCAGGGCCAGCGCGTTGCCGTTGCCGCCGGTGGCGCCGGGCGTGGCCGCGGCGATCTGGTCCGGCGTCAGCGAATTGACGCTCAGCGTGAGAGCGGCCCCGGTGGTTGCATTGTAGGAGAACAGATCGGTAGTGGGCGCGGCGCCGTTTTCGTCGACGCCCTGGTTGAGCGTGTTGTTGACCTGATCGGCTAAAGTCTGGGCCAGCGTATTCAGGCTGCTGACATAGCCCGGCAGCAGATTGTTGTTGTCGTTGATTTCCGCGCCCAACTGCCCGCCTGTGATCTGCGAGGTAATGTCGACGCCGGAGCTGCTCAGGATCACGGACTGCGGTGTGGAGAAATCGCCTTGAATCGCGAAACTTTGATCTCCCATCACGAGCGGTGTCTGGCCGCCCAGGTAAACCGAGATTTGTCCATTGGACTGCTGCAGGACGCTGAAATTGGCGTACTGCGATAACTGATCGAGCGCCGCGTTGAGTTGGGCGTCCACGCCCGCATCTTCACCCGCGTTCAGGTCTGTCGGATTGTCGGCATTGATTTGCGCAATGGTTGAGCCAAGCTGGTTGATGGCCTGGATGGAGCTGTTGGTCTCTTGCTGTAAACCGGTCACCTGACTCAGCAGGCCGTTCGCGGCGTCGTTGAAATTCTGCGCCACCGTCGCGGCGTCGTTCAGGACCGTTTGGCGCGCAACTTCGTCGTTCGGCGTGACGCTCAGCTGGGAGAAGGCCCCAAACAAGGCGGTGATGGCCGGTGCGATGCCCGAAGTGGTGGATAGGCTGAAATAATTCTGCGCCGTGCTGAGGTCCGAGACCTGTTGTTGATCGTAGGAAGACGCGGTCTGCTGGGTCCGCACGGATTGCTCGACGTACTGATCGCGCGTGCTTTGCGTTACTCCCAAGGCCACGCCCCCGGCAGAGCCGGTCAATACATTGAACGGCTGCGCGACCAGCGTCGGCACTTGATTCGCGTATCCCGGCGTATTGGCGTTCGACACGTTGTTCTGCGTGACATCGAGCGCGCCTTCATACACCTGCAGCGCGTTGGCGGCGTTGACCAGCGTCGCGGTGAGATTACCCATGCAACACCTTATCCATGCAAGACCAGACTTTTCTCCGGCGTCGCGGGCGGCGCGGCCAGCACTCCCGCCGGCGTGTAATTGGCAGGCGCTTCGTCGGGGGCCAGCAGCCGCGCTAAACCGGCGTAGAATTTGCCCGCATTTTTCAGCAGCGCTTCGACCGCGCGCAACGCCTGTCGCAACTCGACCACTTCCGTCTCCACTTTGCGCCGCGTGAGCCCGTGCCAGATTGGTGATTGGAGGCTCACGTCCAGCTGCCGCAGACAGTCCACCGCCTGATTCAGATCCTTCGCGCTGGCGTCCAGGGAATCGAGCGTGGGCCGCATCAGCCGGCCGCGCATTCGTTCGAGTATGCAGCGTGCCTGGCGCACTCTCGCCACCTCCTGGGCGCCGTTTAAATTCATGACTGGGAATTCACTCCGCGGGGAAATAGCGAGTGATATGCCGTCGAACCGAACTCCATGCGGTGCTGAATAATGCTGCCGCTCACCGCATGCGCATCGGCTTGGTATGAGCCGCTCCTCACGGCCGTTTCTAAATCGCTCAGCCTCGCCACGTGCGCCGGTGGTCCGCTCAGTGCCGATTCAAGATAGTTTTTGAGCTCGGAGAGCTGCGACGAGAAATCTTTCATGGTGGAAACCGCCATGGCCGAGGATCTGAGCCATAGCAACTCCGGTCAAACAGTCAATCTTCCCTCCTCTCTAATCGGCCCCGAAGCTGTCAATTCCAGGGAGTAAGGAGAGATTTTGGAGGGAGGTATGGCTCTGGGAGTGATGGAGGGATAGTCGAGCGAACCAACGCCCAGCGTTAGCGTGGAGTCTGCGCCGCAGGCCGCAACCAGCGATCCAAGAACCTCCGCGAGGGCTCCTGCATGGGACCCTTGGAAGCCGGTTCGGCGGAGCCGCTCTTCTGTTCGTAGTACGCAACCAGCGCGTCTTCGTCATAGCCGATCGCGGACGCATATTGCCGAAGATAGCTAGTACTGAAGATTCCACCGGGAAGCTGCTCGAACTGCTCGTCTTCAATCGCTTGTAGAAATCGTGAGCTGATCTTGGTGGCGTTCGCGATTTGTTCCAGCGATACACCCGCTCGGTTTCG
>Ga0335074_10013729_pt1 | contig 11384 bp, 11 predicted proteins | sample Lox_Sample_23_FD_206715 | JGI IMG/M metagenome (GOLD analysis project Ga0335074, IMG submission 206715) | Soil microbial communities from Loxahatchee National Wildlife Refuge, Florida, United States - Lox_Sample_2.3 | ecosystem: Environmental > Terrestrial > Soil > Wetlands | place: USA...
TCTGCCGTTTGTCTTGGTGAGAGGTTGCGCTCACCAACGCATGGGGCTTGCCAATCAGAAGGAACTTGCGCCGAAGGGGCTCGTCACCCTGGTAATTTACCCGCGAACGATCGATGCCGCGGCGCCTGCGCCGGTTCTGGACAAGTCACAAGGACACACGCCCGAGCCACTGCGTGGCGGTATGCCATGGGTGTCCTGTCTGCTCGTTTTCTTATTGGCGGCGGGTGTGACCTTTGCGGCTGTTTACGTGCACGAATTGTGGTCCGGGCCCGCCCTGTCGATGCCGCGATTTCTTCAAGCGATTTTTCCGGGCACAGGTTTGGGACTGAAGGTGGAATACGAGGGCGACCGCCTGCTGATCACCTGGAGTCGTACCAGCCCCGCTGTGCGGTCCGCCATACAAGGTGTCTTGCGAATAAATGATGGCGGCCAGCAACGCGATGTGATCATGGACTCCACTCAGGTAGTTGCGGGCTCCGTCTTATATAGGCCATCGTCGAATGACGTGACTTTCCGGCTGGAGGTGCAAAACGATCAGGGCAAAGCGACGGCCGAGAGCATACGGGTGCTCGATTCGGGCAAACCGCCGCCGGCAACCGCGCCCGGCGAAAAGCCTGAATCAAACGGAGCAGCGGCCACACCAACCGTACAGCCATCCGCCGCGCCAAGTTTTAGGCCAGCGAGGGAGGCTAGACCCAGGCGGCCGCTTGCCATCTAGCTCTTCTTATCGAAAACCATCGTCTCCGCCTTGTCGGTGGGATCAATGTGCTCTAATTCCACCGTCAGGCTATGGCCGCCCGGCCCTAGTTCCAACTTCCACTGCGTGGTGGCGTCTTCCTTCGGCCCATCCGTCTTCAGAATCATCAACGCAGCGCCGTTGAACCACAGCGAAACGTGCGCCTTATGGCCGCCTTCGTCGAAATCGCACTGGGTTCCCATGGTGTCACAGGTAAATTGCGACGTGACTTCTTTCCCATCGCGTTCGTGTACGACACGCGTAAAGTTGATCTTTCCCGACGCGTTCTGTATGGTGTAGGTGATCGTTCGCCCCTCGGCAGACGGACTCTTTGCGGCATCCAACTCCCAGGTACCGCTGAAATTCGGCGGGCCGCTACCAGCAAATGCAAGGGACGTAAGTAAAGGCGCGGCAAGAACTGCAAGCGCCAAGCGAAAACAGGCCACGTGACCTCCTTCAGCCGGAACTCCCCGCAGGTAGCGCACAGTCGGCGGGGCACCCGGGCCGGTCAGGCCGCTTGGTGGCCGTCGTGCGCGGTCGCTGAAGCGGAAAGCTGTCGACCGCCCGGGGCAGAGTGCTTAAATGTTCGGCTGTCAGGCTATTATATGACTTTTTCTTGAGATTTTACAGAGCGCTGTTCGCTCGTTTACGCGGTTTAGGAATCCCCGCGCCACTTGATATTGCAGCCTAGGCTCGGCTTTTGATTGGCATCGACCGCGCGGTCATTCAGGACATTCTCAATCGCCGCCCGCAGCTCACAGCCGTTTACCGGTACGCTGTTCCCAGGTCGGCTGGGGTCCAACTCTCCGCGATAGGCGAGATATCGGTCTTCATCGAACAGGAAGAAATCAGGAGTGCAAGCGGCGCTGTAAGCACGCGCCGTCTCCTGGCTCTCGTCGTAGCAGAAAGGAAAGCTGAAACGCAGCTCAGCGGCCATTTCACGCAAGCTCTCAGGCGAGTCATCAGGATAAGCGCTCGCGTCGTTCGAAGAAATGGCGACGATGCCCAGTGGCGAATCGGCGTAGTCTTGCCCGAGCCGCGCCAACTCATTTTGCACGTGCTTGACATACGGGCAATGGCGGCAGATAAACATGACAAGCAGCGCCTTCTTATCCCGAAACCGGTCGAGGCTGATTATTTCGCCGGACGTCACCTCCGGCAACTGAAAATCGGGCGCGGGGGTGCCGAGCGGAAGCATCGTCGATTCTGTGCGTGCCATACGTTTCTAACGCCAGAGTAGCAGCGCTTCGGATTTGCCTCGGCACCCTATCGCGCTCAGGCTGAGAGGCCGATAAGCATAATAAGAAGCAAGGCTAGGACAATCATCGATGGCCACCCACGCAGTAGAAATTGCGCAAGGAGAGCGCTTTCAATTCGGCGAGAATTGGCGCCGCTTTCTCGCGAATTTGAGCGAGCAGCGCATTTCGGCAGCCGAAGAGAGCTTGCGCAACATGCTGGAAGTGTCGGACCTGAAAGGCCGCACCTTTCTGGACATCGGCTCGGGCAGCGGACTATTCAGCCTGGCGGCCCGGCGGCTCGGCGCGCGTGTTCATTCTTTCGATTACGATCCGCAATCGGTCGCCTGCACGCGGGAACTGCGGCGCCGCTACTTCGAAGATGATCCCGATTGGCGCGTCGAAGAAGGATCCGCGCTCGACTCAGGCTATCTCAGTAGCCTCGGCAAGTTTGACGTCGTCTACTCCTGGGGCGTGCTGCACCACACCGGCGCCATGTGGCGTGCGCTTGAGAACGCCGTGCTTCCGGTGCGCGACGGCGGCCTGCTTTTCATCGCGCTCTATAACGATCAAGGCGGCGTCAGCCGCCGCTGGACCGTCATAAAAAAGAATTACAACCGGCATCGTATTCTACGCGGGCCCATTATTGCCTGGTCGTTTGCGTATCTCTTCGGCGGAAGTTTCCTGAAAAACCTGCTGCGCGGCCGTCCCACGAAAGCATTCGAAAGCCCAGGCCGCGGCATGTCCGTGTGGCACGACATGATCGATTGGGTCGGAGGCTACCCGTTTGAAGTCGCCGGACCGGGTGAGATCTTCGAATTTTTCAAGCAGCGCGGCTTCACCCTCACTCGCCTGGCGACCACTCACAGTCTCGGGTGTAACGAATTTGTCTTCCGGCGCGTTCGTTAGGACGCGCGCAGCCCACCGCACCTTCATTCGCTTGTGTTAGCCTATGCGGAACGGACGCTGGATGAATCTCTTCGTAAAAAAACCAATTGCCACACTGCTCGCCGAATGCGAGGGAGAGAACCTCAAACGTAGCTTGGGAGCGATGTCGTTGGTCGCGCTAGGAATCGGCGCCATCATCGGAGCCGGTATTTTCACGCTGACCGGAGTCGCTGCCTCCACTCACGCCGGGCCGGCGATGGTTTACTCGTTCATGCTCGCGGCGCTCGGCTGCGCATTTGCCGGTATCTGCTACAGCGAGTTCTCCACCATGATCCCGATTGCTGGCAGCGCGTACACCTATTCGTACGCCACCATGGGCGAACTGGTCGCCTGGATCATCGGTTGGGCGTTGGTATTGGAGTACGCTGTGGGCGCCGCGACTGTCGCGGTCAGTTGGGCCGCAACATTTGACTCCATTCTGCTGTCGTTCGGCATCGAAATGCCGCGCTCGATCGTCGCCGGGCCCTTTGACCCGATGCCAGGGACCATAAACCTGCTCGCGATCATTATTATCTGCATCATCTCGGGCATTCTGATTCGCGGCATTAGCGAATCCGCAAAGTTCAACGACTTCATCGTTATTACTAAGGTCGCAGTGGTCATCTTCTTCATCGGCATCGGTTACTTCTTCATCAATTACAAGAATTATCATCCGTTCCTTCCCCCAAATACCGGCAGCTTCGGAGCATTCGGATGGTCGGGCGTCCTGGCCGCCGCCGGCCAGATTTTCTTCGCCTATATCGGGTTCGATGCGGTCTCGACCGCCGCCCAGGAGGCTCGCAATCCCAAGCGCGACATGCCTATCGGCATCATCGGATCCCTGTTCGTCTGCACGATTCTTTACATTCTCTATTCGCTGGTATTGACCGGCATCGTCAATTACAAGGATCTGAACGTTGCGGCGCCATTGGCCGTGGCGGTCGATCACATGAAGGGTTTGCCGTGGGTCGGATTCTTGATGAAGCTGGGCTCATTGTGCGGTTTGACATCGGTGATGCTGGTCATGCTGCTCGGCCAATCGCGCGTCTTTTACTCGATGGCGAACGATGGGCTGTTGCCGCCGCTGTTCTCGCAGATTCACCCGCGATTCCGCACGCCTTGGAAATCGAACCTGCTGCTGATGGTTTTCGTCTCTATAGGAGCAGCGTTTACCCCGATTGGGCGTCTCGGGAATCTCACCAGCATCGGCACGCTGTTCGCGTTCGTCCTGGTGTGCATTGCAGTCGTTATCATGCGCAGGACGGAACCCGATCTGCCACGCCCGTTCAAGACCCCGATGGTGCCGCTTGTGCCCATTCTTGGCGTGCTTGTGAACCTGGCGCTGATGGCCGGCCTCGGCCTAATCACCTGGGTAGCCTTTCTGAGTTGGATGGCAATCGGCCTGATCGTCTATTTCTCGTACGGCCGCAAGTACAGCGCGCTGCAAAATACCCCGGTCCCGTCATCCGCCCTGCAGTGATGCGGGTGAAACTGTTAAGGCCCCAACCACGAGAGGCGACCCTGCCCTGGGGCGCCTCTCCTACGTCATACTTCGGACAATCTTATTCCTTGAAGCTTGGATTTGGTCTGTCCGCGATGCCTATAGCAATAAAACTGAAACTGCGGTCTTGATGCTTACCCCCGCCGTCGCCTGTAATGGCCGTGGCAGACCCGCGGTCCACAATTGGAAACACGACGCCATCCGTGTTCGCTTCACCTAGATCTCCGTAGTTGGTTTGACTGCCGACAATTGCCGGCACATCGTTGAACAGGGTGCGAAAGCTGATAACGTATTGTCCGTTTCCTTGTTTAGTGACGTTGAACCCCCCACCGCTGTTTCTGATTGATCCATCCTTATTTATTGCACCCCAAAGGGTGAGCATGTCAGCCATTACTTTCTCCTTTTCTGGTTTCGCTTGGAACCGTAGAAAATCATACCTCAAAAATGTGGGGATATACAGGCTTTTTTTGAAACTAATATCTATATAATAGATATTAGTTTCTTTTTTTGGATATCGATTAATATTCCTGCTGGCCGAACAACGGTTTCTTGCCGGCCAGCATCAGCGCTCATCGACCGCGGTTGTGACACATTCTTTTTCCCAATCCAAAAGTCCGTTGGCGTCCTCCTCGATACGGGCGAGCACGCCTTGGTGCGGCCTCGGGGAACCTCCGCCGGGACGGCAACGCGTAGGGCGAACAGCGCATCGGGGCGCAGCTCTCCGTCTTTGAAGAGCCTGGCGCTGTGCGCTTCCGTCGAGTGTACCTCGACTGACATGCCCGCGTTACGAGAATAACTTATGCATGCGGGCGATAAGTAGGGCGTCCGCGATTCATTTTGCTAATAGCTTCGCGGCCGCGGATCTTATCGTATACACGCTTGAAACGCTGCGCGCACTGCCTTCACTATCAAGAGACCCGAACATACGGCGCGGCCTGGAAGCCGGAGCGATTGTAATGCGTAACGCGCCGGGCCGACCCTTTGTGTGTTCTGGAAATCCATTCTAACGAGGCAGGTATGATGTGCACACGAACAGTATTTGGAACGCAGGGCATGCCCCTGCGTTCAAATCGATTTAACTCAGTTGTTTTCCTGCTCGCGCTAAGCGCGAGCTGCGCGCCGTATATGTTAGCTCAGGCGCCTCTTTCGCCCGCGGACTCGACCATCGGACGACCCGCAAAAGCGGTTGTGAACGGCACAGCACAGTTGGTCGGTCCGTACCGGGACACACCGATGCTGAGGCTGGCTTTTGCGCTGAAACCGCCGAAGCTCGACGAAGAGCGGCAGCTCATAGCCCAATTGCACGACAAGAAATCGCCCGAATTCCACCATTTCCTAACCGCGGAAGAGTGGAACGCACGCTTTGCTCCGTCGGCTGAGGACGAGCAGAACGTTGTGGATTGGCTCCAGGGCGCCGGCATGACGATTACACAGCGTTACCCGAATCGGCTGCTAGTAGACGTGGAAGCGCCGGTGGCTACAATCGAGCAAGCCCTTAGCATCAAAATCAATAACTATACGGCAGGCAAGGCGTCCTTCTTTTCAAACGACAAAGCGCCGACGCTGCGTGCTGATCTCAATGGGGTCGTGTGGGCGGTGCTTGGACTAAACAGCCTGGAGCAGGAACGCCCCGCTTCCAACCGACCCGTACCCGCGCGTCCTGCTTACGTCCCTGGACCGGTACGCGCAACGGGACCGAATCAACATGGCGATGGAGACGTATCGAAGCTAGCCGCAGCGCGCAAGCCAATTGGGTCCAACGGGCTTTCGCCTCAGATAACTGGCGGCGCTTACGATCCAACAGACATTTACAGCTCTGAAGCGTATGATTTCAATGCCCTGTATGCGCAAGGGCATTGCTGCAATCCCCTGAATAATCCGGGGCAAACGCCTCCTGACACATCGATCGCCATCGCCACTTACCAGGCGCAGAATCTAAGTGATATCCAGGGATTCCATAACCAATATCCATATCTGGCTTATAACATCCAGTTATTCGATATCGACGGCACGCCAGCCGGCGGTGACGGTGAAGGGACAATGGACGCGGAATGGGCCACGGCAATGTCTAACAGCTTTGGGAGCTATCAGAATACCTCGAAGGTCTACGTCTATCAAGGCGCCAACTATATGAACAATACAATCACTGACGTCTACAATCATATGTTGAACGACGGGTATGCGCGTATCTTCAGTACGAGCTGGGCATGCGCCGAAGAGCAGTCGGTCCCGGGCGTTAGCAATTCGGATTGCTACGCAGGCACGATGAACGCGCGTGACAGCATCTTCTTGAGCATGGTGGGCCAAGGCTGGACGCTGGTGGCGGCATCGGGAGACGAGGGCGCAACCGCCACCTGGTGTAACGCATTCGATGGAGTCTTCTATCCTGCGTCGGACCCGAACGTTATTGCAGCCGGCGGCACGACACTCCGCCTGAATTCGTACTCCCAATATGTCAGCGAGGTCGGCTGGACCGGCGGCCCGTATGGATGCGGTAGCAATGACGGTGGTAGCACTGGCGGATTCAGCTTTTATTGGGGTACGCCGGGATATCAATCGTCATTCGGCTTTGGCAGCCGGTCGGTTCCCGATATAGCGCTCAATGCTGATTGGTATAACACGCCTCAAAACTTCTTCTTTGAAGGCTCCTTATCCGGCAACGGCGGAACCAGCATCGTCGCACCGGAATTGGCCGGTTTCTTTGCGCAGGAGAACGCGTATCTGCTGTCGCTTGGAAACGTCTGCGGCGGAGGTTCGAGTGCTTGCGCGCCCATGGGCGACCCCCATTATTACATCTATTATGACGGACTATATGGTGCGCCACATAGACCGTTCTATGACATCGTTTCCGGTTGCAACGACAACGATGTAACTTCGTATTACGGCCTCGGTTACTATTGCGCCGGATCCGGTTACGATCAAGTAACCGGGTGGGGCTCGGCGAACATGCTGCAGCTTGCCTGGGCGATCAACTGGCGGACTGCCGCTGCTTATGCCGCGCCTACGGTCACGTTTTCGGGACCGGCAGTCAATAAGTGGTACAACACCGACCAGGCAGTCTCATGGACGGTGAACGATCCCTATGTTACTTATCCAGGCACTGGGATAGCCGGCTTCACGCAGGGTTGGGATGCGATTCCGAGCGATCCGACAAGCGAGGCTGCGCCTGGCGCAGGCAATTCGTTCTACAGTGGACCGCAGTTCCCTAAGGCTACAACTGGTTATCTGGATTTCACGGGTAGCGGTGTGAGCCAGGGCTGCCACACAGTGAACGTTCAAGGATGGAACAACATGGGTCAGACCACCGGCGACGTGAAGTACGGGCCGTTGTGTTACGATACTATCGCTCCGGTAACTACGGATACGCTTAGCGGTACGGTGAGCAGCGGTGTTTATGTCTCAAGCGTCAAGATCACACTATCAGCTACGGACTCCGGTAGCGGCGTCGCGGCTAAATATTACAGCTTGGACGGCGCAAGCTATGCGACTTACAGCGCTCCGGTTACGGTTTCAGCGACCGGGACGCATACGCTTCGCTTCTACAGCAAGGACGTGGCGGGGAACGTCGAAGCCGTTCATACTGTTTCCTTCACGATCAAGTCGCAGACAACTACGAAGCTCACTTCTTCGCGGAATCCATCCTATTATGGACAGAGCGTCACGTTCACCGCTAAGGTAACGGTGAATTTTGGCGCCGCGGCCACCGGGACGGTGACCTTCAAGAACGGAACTCTCGCTTTGGCGACTGTCACACTAACCAGCGGGCAAGCCACTTACTCTATGAGTACGCTGCACACGGGTAGTCATACGATTTCGGCCGTTTACAATGGCAGCGCGAACGATTTGACGAGCACTTCGTCGATTCTCACCCAGACCGTTCAGAGAGTGACGTCTACCACGGCGATCGCTTCTTCACTGAATCCTTCAACATCCGGAAAGGCGGTCACATTCACGGCGACCGTTACATCCGAGTATGGAGGATCGGTGAGCGGAACGGTGACGTTCAAAAATGGCGCCACGACATTAGGCACTGGAGCGGTAAATACATCAACTAATAAGGCGACGTTTACTACTTCGACGCTGAGTGTCGGAAGCCATTCGATTACGGCAGCGTACGGCGGCAGCGCCGACGATGCATCCAGCACCTCGCCGGTTCTCACTCAAAAGGTGAACAACTAGGCGCGCTTTAGAACCAACTAAAGGCTGTACAGGCCGGCCCGCGACGCAAATCGCGGACCGGCCTTCTTTTGTTTGCCGCCCGAATTGGAACCGGTCAGTCTTCCTGCTGCGCGAACACCGGTTCCTTGCCGGCGAGCATCAATCGCTCATCGAGCGCTGCCTTGACCAGCTCTTCTTCGAGTTCCGAAAGTCCATGCGCATCTCTTTCGATCCGCGCCAGCAGGCCCTTCATGCGCCCTCGTGAAACCTCCGCCGGCATAGCTAGCGCGTAGGCAAAGAGCGCATCGGAGCGGAGATCTTCATCCTCGAAGAGTCTTCGTACTCGGTCGAGCTCGCTCTTCAACTTGTAATAGCCCACGCCCCAAAGCGCGCCCCGGCGGGTCTCGAGATCCGGGTCATCCAGATGCTTTGCGAAATATCCCCGAAAACTGGGATGCAGGGAGCGCCACATCGCCTCCAGTGCCTTAGCGCGATGCTCGGCATTCTCGTAGAGCTGAACGATGGCGGCGCGCACTTCGTTGCGATCCGCCTCCGGTGCAAGTCCAACCAGCAGTCCGGCCCGCTCTTCCGGCGCGAGTTCGGAATTACGAAGCGCAGCGAGCATCTTTTCCAAAACCTCGGCATCTTCGACCGCGCTCGTCAGCGCCTCCCAAGCCCGCGCGCGCACGGTGACGCTATCGTCACCGGTTGCCAGCTCGAGCAGGTTTCGTTGCTGGACTTCGTTCAGATCCTGGTTGAAGAATGAGCTCGCCGCGGCCGCGCGTACCGCTGCTATCGGATGGCGCACCAACTCGGTGCGGGCGTCTTCGTCCAGCAGATCGAGCGGCAAGTTTGCCCGCTTCGGGTACAACGGCCAGATGTCGAAGGGTTCAGCTTCCTTTGCTGCTGTGGCAGCGGCTGACGGCTCTTCGGTCAATGACTCGAGCGCCTCGGCAATTTCGTTCTTGACCTCCCGATCCGAGTCATCCAGCTCTGCTGCCGCCTTTTCCAAAACCGGACGAGCGGCGGGATCGCCATAAATGCCGAGTAGCAGAACGGTATCCGACAGGTCGTACTCGAGCCGATCGAGCAAGACTTTCAGAACCCGCTCGTCGCGCGTTCTCAGGTTCGCAAGAATGAAAGCGACTTCCCCGCTCTCGGATTCGTCCAGTTCGCCATACAGCGCGAGCAGGGGCTCTAACGCCGGTTGTCCGATCTCGACCAGAGCTTCCACCGCTTCGTCGGGCACATCCTCCGGATCCTCCTCGATATAGCGGACCAGGAATGGAACCGCTTCAGGAGTCTTCCACGAACGCAGCAGCGCAATCAACTCGGGAGCTAGATCGACAACGTCTTCCTTGCGGTTTCGCGCCGCGAAAGCTACTACGGCCGGCAGCGCCTCTGCCGGCCGATCGAGCAGCGCATGCAAGAATCTGTGATCTAGGCCAAGATGGCCCTTGGCAGCGGCATCCAGGATCTCGGCAGGCGCAGCTTCGAGGAGTTTGTCGGGATCGAGAAACATCAACCCGGGATTACTGCTCGGCTTCGACGATGACAGTAATCTGGGTGGTTACGTCACGATGCAGACGCAACGTCACCTTATGTTCGCCAAGCGTGCGAATCGGTTCATCGAGCTGAATCTTGCGCCGGTCCACATGATATTTCTGTGCTTCAAGCGCATCGGCAATATCTTTCGCCGTAACCGACCCGAAGAGCTGATTGTTCTCGCCCGCGCGTTGCCGAATGGTCACCGTTACGTCGCTCATGAGCTTGGCGAGATCTTCCGATTCGCTCTTCACCTTGGCTTCGCGCCGGAGATAGGCTTCGCGCTCCTGCTCGACAATCTTCTTGTTTGCGCCCGTCGCCGGAACCGCGAGGCGCTTAGGCAAAAGAAAATTGCGCGCGTATCCATCGGCCACTTTCACCACCGATCCACGCGCGCCGACTTTATCGACGTCTTCTCGTAAGATGACTTCCATGATTGATTCCTGCCTCCTTACATGCGCGCGGCGAACGGCAGCAGTGCGATGTTGCGCGCCTGCTTGATCGCTTCGCTCAGCCGCTTCTGGTGTGGGGTGCAAACTCCGGAGATGCGCCGCGGCGTGATCTTGCCCCGCTCTGAGATAAAGCTGGAGAGCAGTCGCGCGTCCTTATAGTTGATATCGTCGACCTTATCGACACAGAACCGGCAGACTTTCTTGCGCCGGAAGTATTGCTTCTTACCCGTTGCGATCGCCTTGTCGCCGCCGGTGGGCCGCTGCGAAGCCGCAATGGGGCGGCCGCTTCTCTGTTCTGGCATACTCTTCTATTCTCCTTCCGGCCTGGGTTGAGATGCGTGTTGAGGTGTCGCGGGAACGGCCGGGCTCGGCGCACCCGGAGCGCCCGGAATCGGTGCAGGCGCTTCGGCCGGAATTAACGGCGAAGCGATGGCTGGCGTCGCCGGAGTTGGTGCCGGCCTGCGAGCTGCTCGCTTTTCACGAGCCTTCTTGCGCTTCTCAATGCGCTTCAGTTTCTCATCGATGCGAACAGTCAGGTGCTTCAGCACCAGGTCGGCGACGCGCAGGCGGCGCTCCACCTCTTTGACCGCATCGGGGTTCGACACGAACTGGAGCAGAATATACTGCCCTTCGTTATACTTCATGACGCGATAGGCGAGCTTACGCACGCCCCATTTTTCGGCCTTGTCGACGGTGCCGCCCGCGTGTGTAATAACGTTTTTCAACTGTTCGATGAACGGATCCACTTCTTCTTCAGTGGCATCCGGACGAACGATGAACAACTCTTCGTAAATTCTCATTGTTCCTCTTCTTGTATGCCTCGAGCGCGG
>Ga0335074_10013730_pt1 | contig 11384 bp, 12 predicted proteins | sample Lox_Sample_23_FD_206715 | JGI IMG/M metagenome (GOLD analysis project Ga0335074, IMG submission 206715) | Soil microbial communities from Loxahatchee National Wildlife Refuge, Florida, United States - Lox_Sample_2.3 | ecosystem: Environmental > Terrestrial > Soil > Wetlands | place: USA...
GGTTAACAAGAATTGGGGGTTAAAGGAAGGTTTCCTACGCCCTGGATCACGTTTTTAGTGCTGATTCTAAAAAAAGTAGATTATATTTCAATAGTGTTGATATCCATGCAGATACTGGGCAATTTTGATCGCAGTTGCTGCTCGTCGATTGATCACTTAGAACTCAGAACTCGAAATGAAATGCGGAATCGGCAGTGCGTTCTGTCGCTCCATGGTCTTGAAGTTCACCAATCATGGAACCTGCTAACCACGTGCAACAAGGTGTTGTGTGATTGGAGCATTGTGGACTGTCGGCTTTTCGTGGCGAAGTGTTAATTCAACAATAAGGTTTGTCTCGGGACTGGGTTTTGCGGCTGAGCAATTCGAATGCAGGAAACTCAGTTTTCGGATAGAACTGAATTTTCGTGGCGGTGCAAACCCAATTCATCGTGTGGGAATAATATGTTCCGTTCAGAAGACTGTAATTCCGTGGCGGTGCAACCTCATTGTAACATGCCTACGTGAATCCATTGTAGTATTCGGAGGCTCGGAGCCCCGGGGCCCGACCGACAAAAATACAGTTTGGGTCATGAGGCAAATGTCTTCAAGGCAATCGATCATCGCTACCTTTCCGACGGGTATCATTGGCAGCACCTTAGTTTGTCTTGGTTGAATGGAAGAAGCAAATACGGAAACAATTACCACACTACTCTCACGGCAGGTTCATGAAGAAAACATGGATAGCACGGAAAAGCTCGGGAAATCGGGTAAAAAAGGCTACGTGTCTGTTGCAGACATGCGGACGTTGTCGGTATCCCTGCTCTTCGCAGCAATTGCGCTGGCCGCTGTCTTCTCATCGAATTTCGCAACTACCCTTGGGCAGACGAACCAACTCATCGTTGTCGGATTTTGTTTGACCATTATGGGGTTTAATACCCAGCGCCAACTCAACTTTCTCGTGCTGAGCGTCGAAGTTTTAAGAGCGGGCCCAACTTTACAAAATATAGACTCTCTTTTGCGACAAGATATCTTCGCATGGGGTGCAACTAGAGGAATGAGAGCATACCTGGCCGCCTCATTTTCATTACCCTTACTGTTATCGGTCAGCTATAAAAACTTCGTAGGGGGAGAAACGAACATTGCTGTTAGTAGCATTGGAGGATTTTACGGTTTATGTGGCCCTCCAGGGATGCAGACCATCGGAGCTGGTTTGTCGTTACTTGTCAATGCCGCGTTACCATTTTTTATCGATCCCGGCTACCCGAAAAGCTATGGTTTCAACACTTTTGTAGCGTCAAACACGACAACGGTAATGTTAGATGCTCCCTATATTTCAAACTTTGCAATCAGAACTTCGATCTGGCGAATCCTTTCAATTAACGGCAACTGTTAATAGTACAGTTTGTACTCATGATGATCCAACGACGGCGAAGCGATTCGACATGGGATGGTGGGCCAACGTGGACGCCAGATTAGGACCACAATATGATGAACGTGTGTTCGATGAATTTTTTGGATCGTACGTGGGCCTATTGACTGGCTGGAATAATCAAAGCGAGATCTACGTAGCTCGGTGGAACACGAACCTCAACCAATCCTTTAACTCTACTGCCCAACGATTCTTCTGTGTTCGAGCCCAACACACAGGGGTGTGGGAGGCGGACAGCTCTACAGTGATGCTGGTAAATGTTGAGAATACTCCAAATGATACGCTCCAGGATCAGGGAATTATGCACGGCGAACTGGATTTAGCTAATCTATACCTTCCACTGCTGCGTGAGTATGATCCCAAAACTTCCAGCGACCAATGGACAGGACGACCGGTGATCAATAATACCTACACGGAGAGTACGATCGTAGCCAGCATGTTGTGGTCTCGGCAAACGTCAGAACTTGGAGTCGGAAATCCCATTCCTATTACAGGGGTTTATTACTGGGTATATGACGATGTTCGTAAATTGGTTCCGACATTGAAGCGTAGTTGGGGACTGTTATTACTGCTCCTATTGAACCCTCTGCTGGTACTATGCGGAATAGCTGGAAAACTGGTGCTATACTCAGTTCCTGTTGGTGAAGGGTTCAATGTGGTGGCTCTCATGGCCGCCGTGGACGCATCGAGTCTCAAAGCTCTAAGGGGTGCAGGACTCACGGGACGGCTGACTCAACGAGTGCCTCTGATGTTTGATGTTCTGCAATCGGAACGGAAAGGGAACATAAATCTGGTTCTGAATAAAGTTGGGAGAGCTGGGAGGCATTTTTGGCAGTATAGCTTCGTCAATATTCAATGAATTCACATGATTCGATAGTCATTTGGCAGCTAATGGTTTTCTCTGGAAAACGAAATCGGGTTACGGGACTGACTGCATTTCCGTGGGGTTGCAAAACCCAAATTTCGGAAGCACTGAACCCAGCCGTTGCTATCGCCGGGACATCACCTATCTAGATGTAAAATAACGTTTGCTTCTGTACGCACCCACACTCCGCATTTCCCCAAATCTATATCATCGTCATTCCGTTGTGGCGGTTTGGGGTTCCTCATATATCTCGGCCGCGGCATCGCCAGATTTTTTAGAATAGCCCGGGAGAGCAGGAGGCTGAAAACCAGGAGAAGCACCATTACATAAGTCCTACGGTAGATAAGAGCGATACCAATCAAATAAATATGAATATGAGTTACGGGTTCGCCACCCGGGCCACAGCAGACAAAATATCATTACCTCTCCACTGCTCACCATTCTTGTCTTCTCCAATATAAATACGGTTGGTCTTTGAGGTAGCACCCTCGGGATTCTCGAGATAAAGATAACTACGTAATTCAAACCGCTCAGCTAACCTTACAGAGACGATCACATTAAGGTACAACACTTTGTCTGTTTTCTGACATCCTCGACCGCAACATTTTCCGTGTCCCTCAATGGTTTCACAATCGCTATATCCGAATCTCCTTTTGCGTCGTCACGACCCAGTTCTCTCTGTCCTTGTTCATCCGCCTTGCAAACTGAAGCCGAAGACTCGGGCGAAAGCACCTGAAGTCTAACCTCCAACATGTGCACAAGGTTGTAGTATTGTAAAGTCTGATCGTCACGCAGTTCTTGACCCTCGTAGAAGAGTGCCTGCTGATCAGGTCGAACACCAAGTGCATCGAATATCTTCCGCTTAACTTTGTCCACCGTGTCACTAAAATCAAAGAGGAATCAATGGAATATACTCCGCAACGAAAGTAAGGGACAGTTTGGCACCACTCCCTTCGACGTGCACTAAAAGAATTTGCCCACCGCCTCGTAGAATCAAAATGAGGTGCAAGGTACTTTTTGCTTGTATGTTATAGTCCGACAGTGAACGGTCGTTCTCTAACTGCTTGCCCGCAAAGATTAACTGTTGTTGATCCGGAGGGGTTCCTTGCTTATCTTGAATTTTGCATTTGACGTCGTCGATTGTGTCGGATGGCTCTACTTCGAGGGTAAGTATTTTGCTAAGGTATCAGCTGGTAACCCAAACTCAGCGCACCCCGTCAGGATTTGTATGTAAATTTGCATCTTATATTCTGAGGATACGGAGTGAAGAGGCTCTAATGTTAATGATATGAAAATGAGGCGCATACAGATTCGTTCGTGGCTTTATCGCTTTTGGATGAATTTTGGACGACAAATGACAATCGTATTGTGACGCGATATAAAAAGACGGGGGACCCCGGGCGGGTGCACATTATATAGAGCAAAATCCAACCGAATCCGCTCTCCGAAGGGCGGAGTTTGGCGCTATCTGCCCCTAGCACCAAAAGGCTTGTTCCGCCTCCGTGTGTGGGACCATTGATTATCGGAAAGGTTTATGGAAGGTTGGGTGAAACCCCCACGGTCCGGAACGTAAAATTTGCCGCACCGTAAATCTAACAATATTTAAATCCTTCTTGACTGATCTACATCTCCTGCACATTACACGTAAAGCTCGCGCCCGGAGTCACAGTCGCTACAACCCCACGGTCCACCGGGCCCGGGCTTGTGAGGCCTTTCCTGTTCTCACTACGCCAACCGCCCATGGCAAACCAAAACCCGCTACCCGACCTCGAAGCCGCAGGAGCTGACGAGGTATCATCGATCACCAAGAAAGACTACGTTTCGATTCGCCGTTTAGACTTCTATCCCGACAATGAAGCTGAGGCTGAGACTAAAACGAGATTGAAACACGCTGTCCGGATTCAAAGGGAGTCCTATGGTAATGGCTCAAAGCACTCCGGCTGATCAAAAGTGCGAGAAGGGTTGGGAATACCGTTTTGGCTGGATGACGAGCTGCTGTTCCGCCTCAATTATGGTCCTGCAAGTTCGCAAGACATCGAGCGTGTGAAAACGCAAAACGGCAAATCAAATTATTTCCCGCTTTTCCCTCGAAACATCATTACGTCGAACCGTGCCACGATAACGCTTCTCGATAGACCCCTCGCCACAAAATATGTCGCCGCTTTGTACGGAAAGACAGACACCCGCTCAATGGAGAGTGTCTCGAGGTCATTAATCTCCGAGTTCGGTTACAATACAGCGTCGATTAAGACGTACTCGCTTGTCTGGGTGGAGAATTTCGTCGTATATCACGTGTGGAACAAATATTATTCATCGTCAATTCTAGGCGAAGAAACTCGACCGTCGATGGCCGCCGTTGTCATGGATATGCTTGATATGATTGAATATTTCAATTCCATTGACAGATCGACTCGCCCAAAAGCCCTGAGTGAATGGTTGGCCGACTTCCTTGCCTCACATTCCCTCCAATCGCTCCGCACGGACAAAGATTTCGACCACAATTGGGCATGCGAAGGGTATCTCGCAGACTTGTTCAGTATCGTAGCATGCCTACCGCGCGACGAATACAGCACGCTAGGACCTCCGGTGGAGCTCGGATGGGATCCCAACGTCGATGCAACCGTATCCGGAAGAATCTCTGTCGGCCGCTCATCCACATCACTTTTATCGAAATCCTTCCCCGGACCAGAGGTTTTCGGCTTTCCCGACGTGCCAGCTGTCGAAGAAAAAGGGTTTGTATCCCTGGAAGATTTAGATGCCAGTTTCATCGAATCCGGTGCTTTTCGGTTTCGATTGACCAATCGGATTGGACAGCATCTCATGGTTGATAGCGACAATAATATTTATCTTTACAAGAACGCGGAAAAAATGAAGGCGAGAGCTGCAGGTGATGTCGATTTTACGGACCATCCGTTAAGTTTGGAAATCTATGGTGCGCATACTTTGAGAGGGTGCGAAACTGTTTACTGGCTTGCTAATGTAGATTGCTCGATGTGGGTATATTAGAAGATGAAATGCATCTCACCTTGGTTTTATTATTCTGGCGCAAGGAAGACTCCAGGCGAATTGCAAAGCGAATATTTGCTCCTCCTGAACCTCGAACTTGGCACAATTTCTTTTCCTCGCGAGACCGTTCCACAAGAGACAAAGTCCGTGTCCTCGAATCTATGGGGTTTCCGCCTTCCCTCGTTTTCGGCGCTGCAGGCCTCGTTCCCAAAGGTTCAATCCACCTCAACCGCTTCCGGCACTTTCGAGATCAGATTTCTTATTTACGAGAACAGATGAGGGTGTGGAAACCGCGGACGTTGCGAGAGATGTTTGTGCCGGGATATTATGATAGATTTGCATGGTTTGTGGCTATTTTTGGGATGGTGTTTGGGATTATTGCTTCTTTAGGATTGCTGGGGTCCGTTGTACAGATTGGATTGGGGGTAGCGCAGTTGCAGGTTGCGTATCAACAACTGGATCAGGCCCCGTAGGGTGAGTACACGAGTCCGGGGTGACTAGTCCGGGGATCGGGAGGTTGGAATTGGAGTGGAAGATTCTGATTTGGATTTGTCGAGGTTGAGCATGTAATCAATTATACTAACGAAAAGTTGTCCCGAAGTCACTTGAGTTTCACGTCTTCTATCACCTGTCATTGCTCATTGGCTTCAAAGGTCATCTCACCTACAGACTCAAGAGCCCTTGGCTCTGTCGACGTTCCCAATTGTGTGGTGGTCTCTGAGCCAATGGTAGCGTGAGATCCCTACTGCCGCTTTGAGAACACGGCCAACATGGGTGCTACCTGTGCAACACGGGTGCCACTTGCATTACACAATGCTACTCTACAAGTGCTTCTGACTGGTGCTACTTCTTGCCCTTCTCTCGCCTCATCTCCTGAGTCATCTGCATTGTCGTGCATCCACAATTGTCAATAACAGCAGCGGGTGCGGGGTCATAGCCTCATAGAACATACAAGATTTGTGTGGTATAATACAGGTAGACCATATAATACAGCCCCTCTCAACTTGACTCCATTGATGGTGGCACGTTGAGTCGCTGAGCCAGCTATTATTCAATTGTTTGTATGTAGACCGAGGGGTGGGGCGGATGTAGGATTGTAGGACAAGAACGGAGAGACCGCGTGGGATTATGCAAAAAAGCATCTGAGCAAAAGGAATGAGAAACAGGCGGAACGGATTTTGACAAACGCACGAGCCACCGAAGGCGGTACTATTCCTTGTTTGTCCCGTGGTCAAAAAAGGGGCCTTGAATGAGGGTGTGCGTTTGTTGATCATGAGATGCAGGGCAAGTTCACTTATACACAATACCGCGTCAGATCATATTCGTGTATTTAATGTATCGAAGTCAGGGGTAATGTCTCAATCAGTTTTGAAAAAGATTTGGAAACGATGGTTATTTAGTTGCTTTACTTGTACTGGCCATAACATATCCGTCAATTATCATACTGCCATCTTCTGCGGCGAAGTCCTTCCCAACTAAACCTTGAATTTCGATCTCATTTCAACACCAAGAAAATTCGGCTGATTGTGAACAATTTGTTCTGTCGCTCCATTTTGTTATCCTTATTTTTAAGGTTGAAGTCGACCCCCAGTCTCTGTGTCTTGGCCAGGAGTGTTGAGACGTCCGCCAATTTCTTCTGCAGGATATCTAAGCCCACCACTTCGAACTTCTTGGGGAATTTCCTTGGGGGCGTTGTCTCCGTCATTCGCTGCTGTCGGAGCAAGCGCTTTTGTCTGTGTCTTTTCTTCTTGGTTGGCATGTCGTCTCCGAGTCGCCAACAGAAATATGATGACCAGAACGACAATTATGAGCAACAGCCCGAGCACCCCTCCAATAATCCCTCCAATAGTCCCGGCGGATAATCCCCGGCCCCCACTGCACTGCTTGTAGAAATTATGGGAGAGGAAGAGGTTCCTCCAGAATTAGATGAAGCGACTGCAGAAATAGAGGAGGTAGTCCCGGCCCCTTGTACGATGGTGAATTCCCCAGATACATCAAGAATTCCAGTATTTTGCGGGATTTGATCGGCCAAGAATTCAATTTGATAATCATTGCTATACAATCAATGAGTTTCATGACAGATTTGTGGCACACCCAGTAGGCAAGGAGGTGTCGAAAGAATATGTCCCTAAGGTGGTATTCACTGGTTCAGTAGAGCTATGTCGAAGTGGGAGGGTTGACTTACCCTGGCCATCAATTGTGTCCGAAACATTCGGAGATATATTATTATTCACGAGGAGAAGAGCGAATTGACTCGGATCAGTGCTATCATTAGTTCCGAGAAGTCGCCTTGGTTCCTACTCTACAAAGGTCCATGTAACTGTGTGGGCCCCGCCTGTAGTCCATGTTGTACGTACACCAGGCGATGTGATTTGAATAGCTTCAACACAGTCAGAGCATGGTCCAAAAAAATGCGCAGCAATGTACCTGAAGAGAATGGCAGGATCGCAAATAAGGCGATAACGCAGGCGGTCAACATCGAAAAGACCATACCGTGTTAATAACCGTGGATGCATGAAGTAGTCAAGCGAACGTGGGATTGTTTCGCGAGGGTTCGATTTTGAACAGAATCAGACTTTGAATGAGCAGTATTCGTATCTGAGCCAATGGTCAATTGAAAAGACAACATGTGGAAGGGTTAGCTAGACCGGCAATGCCTGTCTACGAACGGCAACATTGCGGATCCAAGATTCCAAAAACTGGTTTCGAACGCAATTAAGCTTTCGCCACGTGATATACTGTGGCGAATCAAAGGCTCGGAGTCTGGTTTATATATAAGGGCAGATCTGTTTACGATGGATTAATCAATCAAGGGGGATAATACAATAGAGCGAGTCGTTCGAATGGAGATGGGGGCTACAGATGTATCAAACCGCCCTATTCGGAAAATTGGCAAGTGAAGCCTATTTGGGGCGGTTTATCTTGTAAGGTTACGACGTTTTCGAAAAGACATAAGGGAGAATAAATTAGGTCCTAGCTGGGAATTCGTCAATTGCTATGGCAGTTTTGGTTTTTCTACTCCATACTGTATGCCATTTATCGAGACTATCACTGTGTATGATATTAAACAATCGGACACATCAAAACATAATTACAACCTCAAATCAGCTTTCATGACCTATTCCTTTCTCTTAGAGATTTTCGGATTCCGTCTTTGTATTTGGGATTGGTCCCTGACACATAGCTAGACTTTGCTTCTCGAGTGAAAATCCACGGATTGCGCCAGCGAGAGTAACGGTAAACAAAATCCACTCAAAGATTGAAAAAGCGAAAGTGGTATAGATTGTGTTGCATTGTTTGATGTGACTGTATCCACCTCCAAGACTAACTCGACAGAAAGAAGTACTACTCGAAATATCGACCGCGAGAGAGATCCATACGGCGAGAAATACGGACCAATTGATAAATTCCTTGATGACAAGGCGCGAGTGACCAGGGCATTTGGGTTGGAAGAATGTGCAGATGTATTGGGCGAAGATAATCTATGAGGCCTAGTTCTTAGCAATGAGGAGTGAGTGCAGGGTGTACCCCAGCGACAGTGAAGCGGACGACTTTCCACTTGGAGAATGAGGACAGGGTGTATGTGGAGAGCGCGAGGATTAGCGCTGCGATCAAAAACTCCACGAGAGCGAAAGAGAGGTTGCGTTTCACGTTGAACCGACATTCCATCATGTTTTCTGGTAGGCTATCTGAATTGAAAGTTTATCATCCAAAGTTTGACTCACAAGGGGATTTATATAGACAGCAAGTGTGAATGAAATGAACATTAACATATGAAGTAACAAGTGAAGCTAAATGAAAGTGTTGATTAAATGTGATTGCGTCGTACCTGTGACTGCATGATCAGCGTCCGAAGGGAAGGGCAACAAGTACAGTTGCGATAGTGGAACGAGGTGGTGTATCTGACACTAGCTTTAGGAGGCAATGGGGGATGTAGAGGTTATCAATTGCTTCAGGCCAGGCCACCTAAGGCATATAGAGAATGGATAATATGTACTCTGGACTTTCTGGTCTCAGCCAGTCCACCGGGACAGTTGGTGACTGTAAGCCCCTTTCTGAATTCTGTGTACCTTGTGACCCTCACGTAAGACGACATCTCATCACCTGTCCAAATAGATTTCTGATGTATTCTAAATTTGCTATATTTTTAAAAGACCTTCACTGATTAAGAAGGCACACTGATTTGCTCCAAGCAACTGGATTGACATACTGCTACTGTTTATGCAACTGAATGCAAAGCATAGGTGCGTAATCCTCGAGCGCCTCTATCCGGCGTAAATTATACACTTCAAAGTCCAAAGGCTGTCTTTGATTCCAGTGCCGATAGGAACTCTGTGAATAGCTTGTGATTTGTGATTCTCACAAGTAAATTAATGCAATGGAGAAAGTAGATCATTGTTTAATGGATCCGGATAGGGAATTGCAGCTTGTGACTGAGTTCCTATTTTCGTCTTACATATTCGGCATGAAGGATCCTACCTGAGACCCGCCCATATCTGGTAAGAACTGAGAGCAAATTGCCAGAGGGAAGAAAGCAGAAGGGCGTTACCACTTTGCTATGGATATATTTGTTACCAAAAATAGAAGAACAATTAGCACTCCCATCTTATATAACCAAGTGCTTTGACTCAATCAACGGGAATAATGCCATCTCTAAAGTGCGTAACCAATTCGTCAGACACTTGATCTCTCTCCCGAATTCTATCGAGTAGCTCTTTCAACGAAGGATCCGTTGCCAACCACACTTTCCTAATGAAAAAGACATGAGATTCCCACTCCTCGATCAACTCTAGATCCCCCATATTCCAATCATGTGGATGTGGTCCTCCCGGCCACCACACCAATCGTTTCGGATCTGGATACGTCCGATTAATAAAAGGGCTCGCAGCAAGAATCGTTGCAAAGAGTTCCTCATCAGGACACTACGTATTTTCCGCCCACATCCATCACGAAATTATCCATCTCACTATCCCATGACTATCCAGGAAAATTTGGTCAAATAGTCAAGAAAAGTCACGAATAGGAAGAATAGTCAGGATAGTTCAGGGTACCCCAAAAGTCCCGAAAATCCACATCCTATTCTGACTATCTTGAGTCCTATCCCGACTATTTCGAGTTCAATCCTGTGTCTATCCTGTGAAACGTGTAGATTCTATTCACGAGCTATACCTCGACTTCTTCAAGCATATTTCAACCTCGAAATAGAAGGTGAATATCCTGCAAATGGGGTTCCAAGAGGAGTCAAAGAGGGAGTCAAAGAGGAGTCGTAGAGGAGTCAAAGAGGACTTCAATAGAAGACGTTCTGAGTTCATGTACATTATAGATACAATAAATTTCCAAAACAAGATCAACCGTAAAATTTGATTTTTCGTCAATCACTCTCCTCTGCAAACGTTCCATATCCGTCGGATTCATTGCCCGCATGGTCATCCCACTGTTCTAGTGTCTAAACTGACTGTCAAATTTGTTCCAAGACATCAGGTGTTTTTTCGAGCTCAGCTACAAACTTTTTCCAAGACATTTGCAATCCAGAGGGCCGATACATCACATTGTAGAAAGGAATTTTTCCCTGTACATCCCAAGTTTTCAAACCCCACAAAATCTATCGATATCCGATCAGCTTGAGAAGAAGAGGAAGTACAGAACAGCAGACCCAGGCTACAGCCTGAGCTGTAAGCTTGTCTGCAAATGGTGTTATTCCTTCGCAGGGAACGACAGATCCGGTAGCACAAATTCCATATAGATACTTGACACCATTGATAATTGCAGGATGCAAAAAGCGCCCAGAATGCCTTGGCTACAGTGTCGTTAGCGATGACTCTGGGAAAGACCATAACTCTGAGAATGACTCCGTCTCAGCTTGAATGCAGGGATTTACCTTCAACTCTTTAAAAACGAATTTGTAATTGTTCAGGAGATTCTCGATATAGGCGCAATGATTGTTTCCGGCTGGAAGACTGTAATCGTTCAAACCATCCTCTTCTTCAATGAACCTCCTACCGAGACTATTGAAGTTGAGGCATCGCTGTAGTGCCTAACAATATTATCATTGCTTTCGACATGTAGTTACATACCGTCTCCCTTTGCAAGTTGGTAAGAGAGGGA
>Ga0335074_10013731_pt1 | contig 11384 bp, 8 predicted proteins | sample Lox_Sample_23_FD_206715 | JGI IMG/M metagenome (GOLD analysis project Ga0335074, IMG submission 206715) | Soil microbial communities from Loxahatchee National Wildlife Refuge, Florida, United States - Lox_Sample_2.3 | ecosystem: Environmental > Terrestrial > Soil > Wetlands | place: USA: Florida...
TACCACTGGGTCTACAGCGTCGCGAACGCGTCCGCCAGTACGGACAGGCCCTCGGTCAGCAGCGGCTGGCCGATGACCAGCGGTGGCAGGAAGCGAAGCACGTTGCCGAAGGTCCCGCAGGTCAGCACAAGCAGGCCCGCCTGGTGGCAGGCCTTCGCCACGGCGGCGGTCGCCGCGGCGTCCGGCTCGGCGGTGCCCGGCTTGACCAGCTCGACAGCGATCATCGCGCCCCGCCCGCGGACGTCACCGATCACCGGGTACGTCGCCGCGAGCTGTTGCAGCCGGGGCAGCATCACGCCGCCGATGTGGCGGGCAGCGCTGATGAGGTCTTCCTTCTCCATCGTCTCGATCGCGCCGAGCGCAGCGGCGCACGCGACCGGGTTGCCGCCGTAGGTGCCGCCGAGACCACCAGGGTGGACGGCGTCCATGAGCTCGGCCCGGCCCGTGACGCCCGCCAGCGGCAGCCCGTCGGCGAGAGCCTTTGCGGTGGTGATCAGATCCGGCACGACCCCGTCGTGGTCGCAGCCGAACCAGTCGCCAGTCCGGCAGAACCCGGACTGGATCTCATCGGCGATGAACACGATGCCGTTCGCCTTGCAGTAGTCGGCCAGGCCGGCCAGGAAGCCGTCAGGCGGCACGATGAAGCCGCCCTCGCCCTGTATCGGCTCGATCACAACGGCGGCCACGTTCTCCTCGCCGACCTGCGCGTGGATGAGACTCTGCACCATGCCGAGTGCTTCCTCACGGCACTTCTCCGGGCCGCCTGGCCAGCGGAACGGGTAGGCCATCGGCATCCGGTAGACCTCGCCGGCGAACGGCCCGAAGCCTTCCTTGTACGGCATGTTCTTCGCCGTCATGGCCATGGTGAGGTTCGTGCGGCCGTGGTAGGCGTGGTCGAACACCACGATGGCGTCCCGGCCGGTGGCGTGGCGGGCGATCTTGACGGCATTCTCGACGGCCTCGGCCCCGGAGTTGAACAGCGCGGACCGCTTCTGGTGGTCACCAGGCGTCAGCCGGTTCAGCTGCTCGCACACCTCCACGTAGCCCTCGTACGGCGCCACCATGAAGCAGGTGTGGGTGAACTGGGCGACCTGCTCGGTGACCCGGCTGACCACCAGGTCAGCGCTGTTGCCGACTGAGGTGACCGCGATGCCGGAGCCGAAGTCGATCAGCGAGTTACCGTCCACGTCGACCAGCACCCCGCCGCCCGCCGCGGCCGCGAAGATCGGCAGCACGTGGCTGAGGCCGCGGGCCACGCTGCGGTTCCGGCGCTCGAACAGCTCGCGTGAGCGCGGGCCTGGAATCTCGGTCACGAGCTTGCGCTGCTGAGGCAGGGACGGCCCACCGGTTGCGTGATCGAGGCTCATACCAGTGACGATAGCGCCCGGCCCGATCTCGGGCGACACTGGACACTGCGAGTGGCCGAGGCCATGCTCGCCCTCGAGGGTCAGGACTGATTCAGCGCAAGAGGTCGCGGGCCGCGTCTTCGATGGCGGCCTCCGACAGCAGCACAGTGTCGGCCGCATCGCCGAGCGGCACGAAGCTGTCCTCGCTGGCGACCCGTGCGACGCGGCCGGTGAAACCGGCGTCGACGAGCGTGGTGAGGACGCCCTCGGACACGCCGCCGCTGCGCCGGGTCTCGTCGGCCACGAGCACCCGGCCGGTTGCGGCTGCCGCCCGCAGCAGGTCCTCGTACGGCAGCGGAACCAGCCAGCGGAGATCGAGGATGCGGCAGTTCACCCCCGTGTCGGCGAGGCGGCGAGCGGCCCGCAGGCTCATCCGCAGCCCGTTACCAAAAGTAATGATCGTCAGGTCGAGGCCGTCGCCGTAGAGGCGGCCGCGGCCGACTGGCACGCTGGTCGCGGCCCACTGCTCTGGCGGCTCGTAGGGCGCAAGCCAGCCGCCGTCACCAGGCTCGTGCAGGTCGCGCTCGTGGTACAGGGCGATAGGCTCGAGGAAGGCGCAGACGCTGCCATCGAGCTCGGCCGCCGCTAGACAGGTGCGCAGCATTCCGGCCGCGTCGTCGGGGCGCGCCGGGCAGGCCAGGATCAGGCCGGGGATGTCGCGCAGCGCCGCGATCGAGTTGTCGTTGTGGAAGTGGCCGCCGAAACCCTGCTGGTAGGCGAGGCCCGGTACCCGCAGGACGAGCGGGTTGCGGTACTGGGCGCGGGAGAAGAACGACAGCGTTGCTGCTTCGCCGCGGATCTGGTCGGCGGCATTGTGGAGGTAGGCGAGGTACTGCACCTCGGGCACCGGCAGCAGGCCGGCCAGCCCCGCGCCGAGCGCCATGCCGAGAATGGACTGCTCGTCCAGCGGCGAGTCGAACACCCGGCCCGCGCCAAACGACTTCAGCAGTCCTCTGGTCACGCCGTAGACGCCGCCCTTGCGCGCCACATCCTCGCCGAAGACGATCATGCCAGGCCGCTGCGCCATCTCGTCGGCCAGCGTGCGGTTGATCGCCTGGGCGAGGGTCAGCGGGCCGGCGTCCTCGGGGAGCTGGGCGCCGAGAGCATGGTGGCGCGGCCAGCTATGGGCCTGACGGGACCGGTCGGCCAGATTCGCCGCAACGATCGCCGGGCGGCGAGGCGCAATCGGCGCCATCACCTGCTCAGCCGTCGTCAGCCGCGCCGCGCCTGCTAGCTCGGCGGCCTGTGCGAGTATCCGTGCCTTGGACGCCCCGTACCGGTCCAGCACCTCGGCCGGCGTCATCGCTCCGGCCGTCACCAGTAGCGCGGCGGTGCCGAGCAGGGGGTCGCGCGCGGAATCGGCCAGGATCTCGGCTGGCGTCCGGTAGGCGGACTCGACGTCCGTGCCCGCATGGCCGCCGATGCGGACCGTGCGCAGGTGCAGGAACACTGGCGCTCGACGGTCCCTGACCCAGGTCGCGGCAGCCACCGCCGCGTCGTAGGCCGCTGCCAGGTCCGCGCCGTCGGCGCTGACGTACCTGAGGCCGGCCCGTCCGGCGATCGCGGACTCTACCCAGCCGGGCGGGGTGCGGACGCTGATGCCGAGGCCGTTGTCCTCGCAGACCAGCAGCAGCGGCACCGGCAGGCCCTGGTAGGCGCAGTAGGCGGCGGCGTTGAGCGCGCCAGCCGCGGTGGAGTGGTTGACGGACGCGTCGCCGAAGCTGCAGACAACCACGGCGTCGGGCGGCCACGGGGTGTCCAGGCCGAGCTTGGCCGCACGGTCGAGGGCGAAGGCGAGACCCATCGCGCGCGGCAGATGCGAGGCGATCGTGGAGGTCTGCGGGATCACGTGCAGTTCCGGGTGCCCGAACACCTTGTGCCGGCCGCCCGCTACCGGCTCGGCGGCAGCGGCCACCAGGCCGAGCAGGATGTCGGGCAGGCCGTCCCGCGGCGGGCTCGCCTGTCCCGCGCGGACCAGGTAGAAGGCGCCGGAGCGGTAGTGCAGCAGGGCCGGGTCGGTGAGCCGGAGCGCCGCGGCGACGGCGGCGTTGCCCTCGTGCCCGGACGAGCCGATGGTGTAATAGCCGGCTCCCCGAGCGCGCAGCCAGCGGGCTGCCAGGTCGGCGTGCCTGCTCGCAAGCTGAGCGTCGAACAGCTCGAGGCACCGGGCGACCGACAGGCCACTGCCCGGCCTGACCGCATCGTAGGCCGCAGGCCGGACGCGCGGCTCCGCCGGACCCAGCTCACGGATGGCACGGATCAGGCGCTGCTCCGCGGGATCCTGGCCGAGCGGTTCGCCGCCGGCCAGGTCTGCGGGCTCCGGCCCTGCGACAGCGGCACTCATCATCACGACGGTATGCCACAGGCGCCCGCCGCGCACGGCGAGATTGTTATCTAGCTGGTGAAACCGCGATGAAGGCTGCCACGTCCGACTGTCATGATGCGCACTCGCAGTACCGCCGGCGTGCTGGCTAGTGGCCTCGTCCCGGTGTTGGTGACCACGGCCGTGCTAACGGCGGGGTGCGGCTCACGATCCGCACCGCAACTACCTCTCGGTCCCGCTTCCGGTCTCGGCGAGATCAGGGGAGTGGCAGCAGTCGAACCGGACGTCAGCCCGAAGCCATATGCGGCTGCCGACATGGCGTTCGGCCTGGAGGTCCTTGGTGCCATGTGCCGGCAGGATCCGACCGGCAATGTCCTGCTCTCCCCGTCCAGCCTGGCAAGCGCCCTCGGCATGGCCTACCTGGGCGCTCGCGGTCAGACAGCGGCGGCGATGGCCAGCGTCCTGCATCTGCCCGCGAGCGGATCGCTGGAGGCAGGGCTGCAGGCCCGGTCGAAGGCCATCCGCAGCCTCGACGGGCCCGGTGTCACGGTGGCCGAAGCCGACAAGGTCTGGGCCGACCCGACGATCGGGCTGCCGTACCGTCACTTCCTCAACGCAGTAGCGACCGGGTACGACGCGGGCCTCGGCCGGGTGCCGTTGAACGCTGATCCGGCTCGCGCCGCCAGCGATATCGACGCCGCCATCGCGGCCGCGACCAAGGGTCACATCGCCCACCTGCTGAGTGCGCAGGACCTGGTCGGGGCGGACTTCGTGCTGACCGACGCGCTGTACCTGGACGCGAAGTGGGCGACGCCGTTCCATTCGTCGCAGCTCACGACCGGGCGGTTCACCGCCGCGGACGGCATGGACGTGCAGGCACGGTACCTGAACGGCCAGGACTACGCGTCAGCCACGGCGGATGGCTGGAGCGCCGTCTCGTTGCCTTACCAAGGTGGCCGGCTGGCCATGACCGCTCTGCTGCCGCCAGCCACCTCGGTGCAGCCGGGGGACAGCTGTCCGATCCCCGCCGCTGGCGTGCTGTCCGCGCTCACTCGCACGCTGCAATCGCGGCAGAACCCCGATGACACGGTGATGGAGCTGCCTGAGGCCAGCATCCGCAGCGCGGAGGACCTCGGCGGGCCGGGCGGGGTGCTTGCGAACCTCGGCATGGGCGTGGCGTTCAGCGGCCAGGCCGACTTCGCCGGGATGAGCCGGCAGCCGGTCCAGATCGGGCCGGTGGTGCAGGGCGCGACGCTGCGGGTCGGTCCGGGTGGCACGGTCGGCAGCGCGGCCACGGGTGTGGTGATGATGCCGACCTCGCTGCAAGTGAACCCGCCGTCGGTCGACTTCGACCGGCCGTACCTGCTGCTGGTGACGTCCGCCAGTACCGGTGAGCCGCTGTTCCTGGCCAGAGTCGCCAACCCCGCGCAGTCCTGACTACCCTCCGGTGCCGCGGAGGTGTTTGGCGACGAGTTGCGCGGTATCGACAGTGCCGAGCGGATGGCCGATTGAACGATTCCGGGCCCGGTTCCGTAGTGAGGATTGAGGGGGAGCGACTACACCGAACGGAGGAGCGCCATGCGCAACCGATGGTGGGCAATGCCGGTTCTGGCCGGCGGAGCGGCCCTCCTGGCTGCCTGCGGCAGCGCGGCGTCACCGTCTGCCGGCTCGTCCGCGCCGGCGTCGGCACCGGCCAGCAACCAGGCCACCTCTGGCAGCACCATGATCTCGACGCGCAGCACCAGCATCGGCACGGTGCTGACCAACTCTGCGGGCAAGACGCTGTACTGGTTCGCGATCGACACGCCGACGACATCGAAGTGCACGGGCTCGTGCGCAACCTACTGGCCGCCAGTCACCGGCACGCCGACGGCAGCTAGCGGGGCGTCGCTGACGGGCACGTTCGGCACGATCACCAGGGCCGGTGGCGTGAAGCAGGCGACCTACGACGGTCACCCGCTCTACACCTACGCGGGCGACAGCGGGCCCGGCGCGGTCAGCGGGAACGGCAAGAACCTCTCCGGCGGCCTGTGGTGGGCGATGACACCGTCCGGTGCCAAGCCGGCCGCGCATCCGTCCGGTTCAAGCTCGTCTAGCTCAAGCGGCTACGGCTACTAAGAGCGCTGCGGGTAGCACTCGGGGGATCGTCCCCCGGATGGTGCTGCCCGGGTCGCGCGGTTTGCGGCTTCCTGCCCGTTGTGAGGCTTAGTCAATTCGGGTACAAGGCAGTCATGACGGAGTCGCCGGGCGTGACGCAAACGCCGGGAGCCGCAGCCGCGGTTAAGCCGCGGAGTGGCTTGCTGATCATCTTCGTCGCGCTGATGCTGGCGATCCTGCTCGCCTCGCTGGACCAGACCATCGTGGCGACGGCACTGCCGACGATCGTGGGCGACCTGGGCGGGCTCAGTCACCTGTCCTGGGTGGTCACCGCCTACATCCTGGCCACTACCGCGTCGACTCCGCTGTGGGGCAAGCTGGGCGACCAGTTCGGCCGCAAGACGCTGTTCCAGGGTTCGATCGTCATCTTCCTGGTCGGCTCGGCCCTGTGCGGCCAGGCGCACTCCATGGTCGAGCTGATCGCCTTCCGGGCGCTGCAGGGCATTGGCGGCGGCGGCCTGATCGTCCTCGCGCAGGCGATCATCGGCGATGTCGTGCCCGCCCGCGAGCGGGGCAAGTACCAAGGCATCTTCGGCGCGGTCTTCGGCGTCTCCAGCGTCGCGGGCCCGCTGCTCGGCGGCTTCTTCGTGGACAACCTGAGCTGGCGCTGGGTCTTCTACATCAACCTGCCGATCGGGGTAGTCGCGCTCATCGTGATCGCGATCGCGCTGCCGCGGACGAGCAGCGAGCAGAAGCACAAGATCGACTACCTGGGCGCCCTGCTGCTGGCCAGCGCGGCGACGGCCGTCGTGCTGCTGACGTCGTGGGGCGGTACCGAGTACGCCTGGGGATCCGCCGTCATCATCGGCCTCGGTGTCGCGGCGGTGGTGCTCGTCTTCGCCTGGTGGCTGTCGGCGCGCCGGGCTGCCGAGCCGGTGCTGCCGCTGCGGCTGTTCCGGAACCCGGTGTTCTCCGACTGCGCTGGCATCTCCTTCGCCGCCGGGTTCGCGATGTTCGGCGCGCTGTCGTTCCTGCCGCTGTTCCTGCAGGTGGTGCGCGGTGTATCGGCCACGATCTCGGGTGTGTACCTGCTGCCGATGGTGCTCGGCCTGCTGTTCACCTCGATCGGCAGCGGCCAGCTGATCTCCCGGCTCGGCCGGTACAAGGTGTACCCGATCGTCGGCACCGCGCTGCTGACGCTATCGATGTTCCTGCTGTCCAACCTGTCGGTGACCACCTCCTCGATCGTGCTGAACACCTACTTCTTCGTGCTCGGCCTGAGCCTCGGCCTGATCCTGCAGGTGCTGGTGATCGCGGTGCAGAACTCCGCGGATTACGCCGACCTCGGCGCCGCTACGTCGGGGATGACCTTCTTCCGGTCCATCGGCGGTGCGTTCGGAGTGGCGATCAGCGGATCGGTGTTCTCCAACCGCCTCGCCTCCGAGCTAGCAGCCGTACGGCTGCCGCATGGCTTTACCGCCGGTGCGGCCAGCAGCAACCCGGCGCTGCTGAAGGCGCTGCCGGCTGCCGCGCGGGCACCGGTGCTGCACGCCTACGCGGTGTCGATCGACCGGATCTTCATCGTCGCGCTGCCGGTCGCCGCGGCGGCCTTCGTGCTGTCCTGGTTCCTGCGTGAGGTCCCGCTGCGCCGGACCGCGGGCGCGTCCGACCTCGGCGAGGGCCTCGGCGCGGGGTCCGCGGAGCGGTCGTCGCTCGGCGAGGTCGAGCGGGCGCTGCTGCGGCTGGCCGACTCCGATCTGCGCAAGCGCGGCTACGAGAAGATCGCCCAGCTGGCCGGGCTCGACCTTCCTGGCGGATCGTGCTGGGTGCTGGCCAGGCTGGCCAAGCAGGGCGAGCAGGCCGGCGCCGAGCTGGCCAGGCAGGCCGGGGTGTCCGTCGCCTACGGCCGGCCGTACGTCGACCGGCTGGTGGAGCAGGGCATGGTGCAGCGCTACGACGGGATGCTGCGGCTGACGCCGGCCGGCACGGCGGCGGCCGACCGCGTGTTCGCCGCGCAGCGGAGCGGTCTCGCGCTGCTGCTGGCGGACTTCTCGCCGGAGCAGGAGGCGGATCTGGCGCGGCTGCTCGATCGGCTCTGCCATGCGCTGTCCGGCGAGGACGCGGACCGCCGCAGGGTCATGTCGGCGCCAGCCGGTACGGCGTAGCATCAGCCCATGCCAGCGCAGCCGCGTGCGGCGGACACCGGGCCGCAGTACCTCCAGGTGCAGACCACCACCGACTCGCGGGCCGAGGCGGTGGAACTCGCGCACGCCGCGGTCGAGGCGAGGCTGGCTGCCTGCGCGCAGGTCGCCGGGCCGATCGCGAGCACCTACTGGTGGGAAGGCAGCGTCGAGAAGGCCGAGGAGTGGCTGGTCATGCTCAAGCTGCCTGCTGAGGGGTTCGACGACCTCGCCGGATTCCTCACGCAGCGGCACAGCTACGACGACCCGGAGATCATCGCGGTGCCGATCGTGGCAGGCTCGGCGTCGTACCTCGACTGGATGAGCGAGGAGACGGAGCCGCGATGACTGGCCAGCGCCGGGACGACAACGGGCTGTTCGGACCTGGCTCGGTCACCTGGCGGCTGGCGAGCGAGCCGGTGATGTGGGTGGCCGGGGTGCGCGCGATGTACCTGCAGGCGCTGCACCCGAGAGTGATGCGCGGCACCTGGCAGAACACCGCGCTCGCCCGTCCCGACGAAGCCTGGGGCCGGTTCACCAGGACGGTCGAGTTCGTCCAGGTGCGTACGTGGGGGAGCACGGCGCAGATCGAGCGGGCGGGCGCCAGGCTCCGCAAGATCCACGCGACGCTGACCGGGGTGGATCCCGACGGCACGCGATTCCGGCTCGACGATCCTGAGCTGCTGTTGTGGGTGCATTGCGGCGAGATCAGCTCCTACGCCGACATCGCCCGTCGTAGCGGGATGCCGGTGACGTCAGCCGAGTTGGACGCGTTCGTCGACGAGCAGCGCCGCAGCGCGGCAGTCGTGGGCCTGGACCCGGCGATCGTGCCGGCCAGCATGGCTGAGCTGGACGCCTACTACGAGCGGATGCAGCCACGGGTCGCGGTGACCCCGGAGGCTCGCCGCGCGCTGCGCATCTCGTTCACGCCGCGGCTGCCGCTGGCGCTGAAGCCGCTGCAGCTTGTCGTGCCACCGGTGAACGTGCTGGCCTACGCCAGCCTGCCGCGCTGGGCCCGGCGCGCTTACGGCACGCCTGCGATCGGGCTGACCGACGCGGCGGTTACGGTGGCGCTGCGCGCGACGTTCGAGTCCACCAGCCGGATGCCACCGCAGCTGTTCTTCCTGCCTGCCGAGCGGCGCCGGCTGCGGCGGGCCGCCTGAGCGCCCGAGCCGGCAGCGTGAGTGCGGCCCGGGGGTGCGAGCTCAGGCGGCGCCAGCCGCCCCGCAGGGCGGCACGTTCCAGGACGCTATAACCGGCTCCGCATGCTCAGTGCCAAGCGAGCTGACAGTTCCGGTGTCGAGGCGGTAGTGCCGGCCTGCCTCCGGCGGGCTCAGCAGCCAGCGTGCGGTCAGGATCCGGAGCAGGTGCCCGTGCGCAACCAGGGCAACGTCACCGGCGGGCAGCACCGGCCTGACCCGGCTGAGCACCGCATCGGCCCGCCGGCCCACCTGCTCGGCCGTCTCACCCGGATGCGCCGCGTCGCCCGGTATGACGCCGTCCCGCCAGAGGTACCAGCCGGGCCGCTCCGCGCTGATCTCGGCCGAGGTCATCCCCTCGTACCCGCCGTAGTCCCATTCCCACAGGTCCGCATCGGTCTGCGCGCCGCCAAGCCCGGCCAGCACGGCCGTCTCGGCCGCCCGGGCGGCGGGGCTGACCAGGGCGGTGACGATGTTCCGGTGGGCGAGGGCCGGCGCCAGCGCAACGGCGGCGGCCCGCCCGGCCTCGGTCAGCGGCACGTCCGTGCGGCCGGTATGCCGGCCTGACCGGCTCCATTCGGTCTCGCCGTGCCGGATCAAGATCAGCTCACCCATGCGCAGCATGGTAGGTAACGTGCCCTACCACCAGCGCGTACGCCCTCGCTCTGGACGATGCGCCGTAGCACGATGACAGCGGCAGGCGTCTCGTCTGCCTGAGGGCGAACTGGGTGCAGGCCGCGAAAATATTCCCGGCTCGGTAAAGAACAGGCCGTGCTGCCCGATAGTGGCTCACTCGCTGCGTACAGCGGGTTACAGTGATGCGCCATCATTTACCGGACAGCCCCCTGCCCTGGGCGTCCCGGGCCATGATCCCGGTCCTGAATTCAAGCCAGAGAGCGCCATGCGCCTGCTCCCTAGCCCTCCGACTCCTGCCGACGCGGCTGCTGCTGACAACGCCCGGCATCGCCATCGGCCGCTGGTCGAGCGGGTTGCCTGCTGGAGCGCGCGGCACCGCAAGACCGCGGTCGGCGTGTGGCTGGCATTCGTGGCCGCTGCGTTCATCGCCGGCCAGTTCGCCACCGGAACGGCCGTCCAGCAGTATGACCCGGGCCAGGCTGGCCGCGCGGAGCAGGTCCTGACCAGGCTCGGTGTCGTCACGCCGCCGTCGGAGAGCGTGCTGATCGAGGCGCGGGCCACCGAAGGCAGGCTGCTATCGGACGCGGCCCGCGAAGTGAGAACAGTCACTCGCGAGGTCGACGTTGCGCTGACGGCACTGCCGGGCGCGGCCGACAACGTCCGCGCTCCATTCACCGGCAGTGCCGGCCGCGGCCTTGTCGCCGCCAACGGCACCGCAGCGCTAGTCACCTTCGACGTTGCCGGGCCGCATGCCGACGCCGAGAACACAGTCCTCGCCGACGAGGCCGTCGTCCACCGGATCCAGGCCCGGAACCCGGACCTGCTGGTGCAGGAGGCGGGCGACGCGAGCACTGACCGGGTCGCCAACGCGATGCTCGGCAAGGACTTCCGGCAGTCGGAGTGGACGTCCATCCCGCTCACGCTGATCTTGCTGCTGGCGGTGTTCGGCGCGCTGATCGCGGCTGGCATCCCGGTGCTGCTGGCCGCGACGGCCGTGGTCGCCGCGGTGTCGCTGCTGGGCATCGCCGGCCAGTTCCTGCCGGTCGGCTCCGGCACCTCCGAGCTGGTGCTGGTCATCGGCATGGCGGTCGGCGTCGACTACTCGCTGTTCTACCTGCGCCGCGAGCGCGAGGAACGGATGAACGGCCACGACGAGCAGTCGGTGGTCGGCATTGCGGCGGCTACCTCGGGACGGGCCATCCTGATCTCCGGACTGACCGTCATGGTCTCGCTCGCCGGGCTGTTCCTGACCGGCATCGACATGTTCACCGGCATCGCGTTCGGCACGATCATGGTCGTCGGGGTGGCGGTGCTCGGCTCGCTGTTCTTCCTGCCTGCCCTGCTGTCCTGGCTCGGTCCGTGGGCCGACCGGGGCCAGTTGCCCTACCTCGGCCGCCGGCTGACCCACCCGCAGCCGTCCCGGCTGTGGGCCGGACTGGCCCGGCGGGTAGTCGGGAAGCCGCTGCTGCTCGGCGGGATCGCGGTGGCGGCGCTGCTGGCCCTCGGCGCGCCGGCGCTCGGCATGCGGCTGGCCAACCCGTCC
>Ga0335074_10013732_pt1 | contig 11384 bp, 4 predicted proteins | sample Lox_Sample_23_FD_206715 | JGI IMG/M metagenome (GOLD analysis project Ga0335074, IMG submission 206715) | Soil microbial communities from Loxahatchee National Wildlife Refuge, Florida, United States - Lox_Sample_2.3 | ecosystem: Environmental > Terrestrial > Soil > Wetlands | place: USA: Florida...
AGATTCACGGTCGAAATGGTGTTGGAGATCCGGTTCAGCACGTAGAGAACGCCCGCCGTGGAGTTCATCGCCAGACCGCGCGGGCCGCGCTTGGTTGACGGGTTGACCACGGAACCGGTGGCTTGCGGATTGATTTCGATGAAGCTCGAAACGACGTTCAACGTGGTATCGAAGATGCCCACGCGATCGGTGCCGAAAGCCGCGATATAGAGATAACGTCCGGTTGGCTCAAAAACGATGCAGGTGGGCATCGCCAGGGCCGTGGCCAAGGCCGCCGGATTGGGAAGTTGTGAGTAATCGATATTAGGATTCAGGTCGAAGATTTGCGTCTGGCCATTCTTGATATTCACCGCGCTGATCTGATGGTTGACTACATGGCCGTTCAGGTTGGTCTCGAACATGACTAAGTTGAGGGCATCGGTGTTAGCCACATATAAGTTTCCGGATCCGGGCTGCACGGCCAGTCCTAAATTCACCGTGCCCAGGTGCGGATAATACTTAGTTACCGTCAAGCTGGATGTGCTGATGGCCGCGACATCGTTATCCGGCATGGTGTACTGGATTACATTCGAGTAAGTAGAATCGGAGGCGTCGATAATCAAGGCAACTTCCGGCGGAGGCGGCAGGGTGGGATTGGTGGGCGGCGGCTGGGCCGGGGCGTCCTCCATGGGCACCACCGTGGTGTGGTTGCCGGAGAGAGCAAACGCGACATATACCGTGGATCCGTCGGCGCTGACGGCCAGCGCGCGCGGTTCTTCGCCGGTCAGCGGAATCGACTGCACTAGAGCATGCGTCGCGGTGCTGTAAACGTTCACCAGATTGCTGCGCGCCACGCTGACGAACGCCAAGCCGTCACCGGCAAACACCACGTCTTCGGGCTCTGCTTTTGCGTATAACGTATCTGTAACAATTCCCCGCGATACGGAAACCACGCTGACGCTGTTCGAAATCTGATTGACGACCCAGGCTTCGTTGTTGCCGGGGACATTGGGGTTGATGTTTACCGAAACGGGTTCGATGCCGACCGGAATCTCGGCAATCAAGCCTGGATTGGTCGCGCTATAGGGAGCCGTTAAGCTAAAGACCGATAGCGTGCCGTTCGGCGTGTTCACGGCAAACAAGCGCGTACCGTCGGCGGAGATCCGGATCGGATTGGTCTGCGCGCCTTCAAAATTGACAAAAGCCGATGCGGGCGCCTGCGCGAACGCGGCAGCCCAAGGAGATAACAAACTAACTGAAAATATGACCTTGGTAATAATTCCAGATCGCATCCCAATTCTCCTTTGCCATAAGAGTATAGGACGGCTCGTGGGAATTGTCTACGGCTTTGCTCAGTAGCAGTACTACGCTATGTCACGCGACTTACAAATTACCTAGAATCGTAAAGAGAACGTAAGTATCGCGGCCGGGATAGAGTAAATTGGGCGGATCGAAAGATAGACACTTACCGGCTCGCTTGAGGCGCGTATCCGCAGGGAGGTCCCTTGCCAAGGCCGGGGGTGCGTCTATGATGGAATGATGACGCCGATCCCGGCCACCAGGAACCCCGGGCGCGCTCGTTGGGCATCGCTCAGTGGACCGCTACTGTTATTGGTGATCTGCTGCGGCTTCTATTGGCGGCTGACGCTCTCGACCGAATATACCTGGATCGATAGCCACGACCTGGTGCACATGGAAGCGCCGCGATTCCAGTTTCAGGCGCGCCAATGGCACCTGGGCAAATTCCCGCTCTGGGATCCTCATCAGTGGTGCGGGCAGCCTTTTCTCGGGGAGCTTACCGGCGCGGCCAACCCGGTGAACTGGCCGTTTTTCTGGCTGCCGCTGCGTAAGTCAGGCCGCATGGGGCTGGACATCATGAATTGGTATTACGTGCTGATCCATTGTCTGGGCGGTCTTTTTGCGTATTGGCTGTGCCGCGATCTGAAACGTTCGCGCGCAGCCTCGCTAATGGGTGCTCTCATTTTTGCCTTGGGTGGATTCTTCTCGAGCGCCGCGTGGCCCGAAATCATGGGAGGCTACCTCTGGGCGCCGCTGGTTTTTCTCTTCTTGCTGCGCGTGCTCAGAGGCTATCGGGAAGCGGCCAGCGCGGCTTGGTGCGGTCTGTTCTTAGGCGCCGCATGGCTCAGCGGTCATCATGAGTTCCCCATCTATCTGTCGTTCACCGTGGCGGCGCTGTGGATTTATCGGATGGTTTCCGCCGGCCCGTCAAGAGCCCGCCTGCTGCGCCTGGCCGCGCTGGCCCTTTTGATCGCCATACTCACTAGTGGTTTTCAGACAGTGCCCGGGTACGAGTACGCCAAGCTGGCCGAGCGTTGGGTGGGCACGGATCTTCCGGTGGGCTGGCAACAGCCGGTCCCGTATGCCATCGATACCGCGTACTCTTACCATCCCGGTTCACTGGTCAATTTATTTGTTCCGTATCTCGCGAGTGATTCGAGCGACTATCTGGGAGTGGTGGCGCTGGTGCTGGCGCTAACCGGCGTGCTGGCCTGCTGGAGGCGGGGTGAGGTGCGGCTGTTCACCGCGGTAGGACTCTCCGGGTTGTTGTTGGCCATGAGCGCTTACAACGTTTTTCATGGCATGGCTTATGCGGTGCTGCCGCTTTTCGGCAAGGCGCGCAATCCACAGCGGCTGCTGTCTCTGTTCTCGATCGCAGCGGCCCCGCTGGCCGCGTACGGCTTGGACGCCCTGCGCGCGCGCGCCGGCACGCGGTGGCTGCGCGGCGTCATCATCGCCCTGGTTGGAGTGGGCGGGGGTGCATACGCCGTGGCTTTAGCCGACGGTATTGTTCACCAGTACAGTCCCAACCAATATGTTATGTTCGCCGCCCTGATCGCCCTTCTGCTATCCGGAGTGCTGGCGGCTTGGCGCAAGAACGCGGTCGGGGCGCGATTCCTGACTGCCGCGCTGATGGCTTTAGTACTGGCCGAGCTCGCGGTGGTGGACGGCACGTTTGCCGAGCGCGACAAGGGTTTTGGCGCTTCAGCCACGGACCTTACCGCATACGACGACATCGCGCGATATCTCCACGCGCAGCCCGGCTTGGCGCGTATCGATTTCCAAAACAGCTTCAATTTCGGCGACTGGTACGGCATCGACTCGCTGATCGGTTTCGGCGCCGGTGTGACGTCCAACCTGTTGCAGCTCGAACGGGGGGAACCGCGGGTCCAGGACCTGCTGGGCGTTACTTATACGGTAGCCAAAGCCTCGCGCGGGCCCGAACAGGTGCTCGTGTTCCGTGGCGCAAGCGGCTTCAACGTATATCGGAATCCGGGCGCGTTTCCGCGCGTGTGGACGGTGCACCAGACTGCGATGGTACCCAGCGCCGTGCAGTTGCGTGCGGCCATGGCGGATCCGGGTTTTGATATGCGCGCGACCGCTCTGATGTTGGGCAGCGCTCCGCCCCTGAATAATTGCGCGCAGCCCGATGCACCGGCCATCACCAGCCGGGACGCGGACTCCATGACCATCCAGACACGCATGGGCTGTCGCGGCATGCTGGTAATCGCGGATACCTGGTATCCGGGCTGGTATGCCGCCGTGGACGATCGCCCGGCGCCGATCTATGAGGCTTACGGGGCGTTGCGCGGGATTGTGGTGGAGCAGGGCATGCACAAAGTTACGATGCGCTACCGGCCGCGATCGGCACTGCTGGGAGGAATCATGAGTGTGGCGGGGATTATACTGGCATGCGCGGTGGGTCTGGGACTGCGGCCACCGGGCGGTGATCAGCGTATTGCCCTCTAGCTTTCGTCTGAGTTCCGGCGAAACCCAATGAACAGTCTTGTAGAGCCCGTCGCCGTGCTCCTTTGCGTAACTTGGTAATGGTCCTGAACATCGCCCCGTCGCCTTGACGGACTGTGCGTATTCTAAACATTCGGCAGGCTCAGTAGCGGTGTCTGGCGTTAACTGCGGCTCGGAGTGCTTTCGGGGTTGGATTTCTTCGGCGCCGGCGCCCGGCAGTGGACCCATTTTTCAATTCAACCCTGAGCGGCCGGCAGCCGGTGTCACGCACCGATCGCCCGCACTACGGCATCGGTGAACTCCGCCGTCCGCTAGGTGCCGAGCGCGGGTCAGTTAATGGTAATTCCCGCGTTCGAAAGCGTGTTCCAGATGATGGCCATGGGGTTGAGCGATTCGCTCTGGCTGCTGTTCGACTGGATGGCCGAAAGAAGTTGATCGAGCGGGCTCGTGGAACTGCTGCTCGAAGTAGTAGCGGATGTCGAGCTGCTGGAACTGGTGCTCGATGAGCTCGAATCGCTGCCGGAAATGGAACCCGAGCCGTGATGGCCGTGATGATGGTGGCCGCCGCCGCCGACCGCCTGCGCCAGGTCCTGAATGTTCGGGAGCTGGCCGCTCTGGGAGGCATTGGTGAAATCGCCTGCCAACTGGGTGAGCGAATTTGCGGCCGTGGTATTGCCGTCGGTAGTGGCGGTTTGCGCTGCATTCTGCAGATTCGTGGCGATTTGCTGGGTAACTTGCTGATACTGGGTGGGGTTGGATTGCTGCAACTGCTGCAGTGTGCTGAGCAGTTGCGCGAAAGGCGAAAGCTGACTGCTATCAGAGCCCTGCCAGGACGCCCCGCTTACGCTGTTCGAACCCGAACTGCTGCCAGCGGATTTGCCGGTTGCCTGAAGGGCGGTATTGAAGATCGACTGCAAGATGTTGTTGTTGACGTTGGAAATGGACCCTATACTCATGTCTCTCTTATCGGCATTTCCGACGCCACCATTAGCATATTGAAAATAGGAACGAACGGGCAGCCCGGATCCGTCAAGATTTTGACGGAACGACGGCTTTGCGGCGCGTGGCCGATCTAGGCGGGCGGCGGCCCAAGCCGCATATCCTACTTTAGACGGATTTCTTCATCAAGGAATCGTCATAGAATTGTCCCCGGTATAGCCCGAGAACAAGTATCGAAGCCGTTCGCGCGCGGTACGTTTGTGCCGTTTTCGCGCGGATGTCTACCTGTTCGACAGCCGGTGGGTATGTAACGCGCGCAAAGGGGCAGCACGTTGCCGCGCTGGCTTTTGGCGGCACGGGCCGCGGCCCATTTTGGCGCGACTTTCTTAGGAGCAAGGGGGTCATATGCGTGACTCGAAGGCACTTCGTATGTGCCGTTCCGCAATTCTGTGGGCAGTGGCAGTCTTATGCGTACCCGCTGCCTTAGCCCAAAATGCCAATACAGGCGAGATTAAGGGGTCGGTGACGGACGCCTCTGGGGCCGTTGTGCCCGGCGCCGCCATTTCGATCAGAAATGTGCAGACCGGCGTGGCTACGCAGACCACCAGCAATCAGTCCGGCCTCTATGACGTGCCGTTCCTGACGCCCGGTCAGTACACCATTACCGTATCGAAGGAAGGCTTTCACAATTACGTTCGGGAAGGCGTTTCCTTGCAAATCGAGACTCTGGAAATCGACGCCGCGTTGCAGTTGGGCACGGCCACGCAGGAAATTGTGGTCAATTCCGCCGCGCCGTTGATTGAAACCGAAACCAGCGATCAGCATGTGGATTTCGGCACCAGCGCGGTGGTGGAAGCGCCCATCGTGGGCACCGACTGGCGCGCCGAGATGACCCAGCTCATTCCGGGCGTGAACAACGGCGGCGGCACTGGACAAGCCAGCGGCCAATCCATCGGTGTAAACGGGACGCAGTCATACAATGTCAATTTTCTGATCGACGGTTCCGCCGCTACCGCGCCCAGAGACTTCAACAGCAGCAACTATTACATGCCGGTGGATGCCATCGCCGAAGTAAGCGTCAGCTCGAGCAACGCTCCCGCGCAGTACGGCAACGGACTTACTTCCATCAATGTCATCACTAAGAGCGGCACCAATCAGTTTCACGGCAGCGCGTACGAGTTCGATCAGAACACGGATCTCAACGCCCGCGGCTTCTATAACACGACGGGGACCAAATCCGTGGAGCATTGGAATAATTACGGCGGCAGCATAGGCGGCCCGGTGAAAAAGAACAAGCTGTTCTTCTTTTTCGCTTATCAACGCAACCCTTCCTCCACGCCCACCTCGGGGCTCTACAGCTACCCCACGGCGGCCATGGAAGCCGGCGATTTCTATGGAATCTCGGGGGCGACGGGTTCCGCGTTCGGCCCGACCGGCCAGTTACTCGGCACTTACGATCCGGTAGCGCTGAAGCTACAGAGTTACTTCCCCGCGGCGAGCGCGCCGGGATGGATCGCGGGATGCCCCGGTCCGGCGAATGTATCGGCCGGCGTGGCGCAGACCTGCCCCGCCATCAACAACTACGTTTTCAATAGCACCGCCCCCAACACCGACACCTGGTATACCGGCCGCGCGGACTACAATATTTCCGACAAGCAGAAGCTGGCTTTCACCTTCAACTACTTCCCCACCGTGACGTCTTATGTGCCGCCGGACCCTTTGTACCCGAATGACGCCACTTCCTATTCGGTGGGCGATACGGACGATCTCACCGGGCAGATCTCGCACGTGTTTACCATCAGCCCGACAATGTTGAACGAATTCCGGCTGGGCGGCAGCCGCGAGCTGGATAAGTACGTGCCGCCGTCGCTCGATAAGAATGATCCGCAGACGATTGGACTGGAGCCGGCGTACGGCACGAATGCCCCGGCGAACGTATTTCCCAAAGTCACCATCGATAGCGGCGCGGGCGCCGGATGCTTCGCATTAGGTTCGGGATGCGGCGAAAACGGCAACATTGACGCGGTCCTGGGCGAAGGATGGTACAACGTATCGGACGTACTTACGCTGATTCGCGGCAAACATACCATCAAGATTGGCGGCGAGTACGATAAGCTTTATCAGAATTACACGAACTGGGGCGACATCAGCTCCGGCAACTTCGAATTCAACGGCGGCGTTACCGGCATTCCCTATGCCGATTTCCTGGCCGGCGATGTCTACGGCTGGTATGTCTACGAATACGACGCGACCAGCGCCCACATGTGGCAGTCGGCGGCGTTTGCCAGTGACGATTACAAGATAACTCCACGCCTGACCCTGAACCTGGGGCTTCGCTGGCAGATCGAATCGGGCTGGGGAGTCAACCACAACATGTTCGGCAACTACGATCCGCTTTTGCCGAATACCGCGGATAACGGGATGTACAAGGGCGCCATCCTTTACGGTGGGCAGAGCGACTCGCAATACGGCGGACCCGGCACCATGTCCACTATCCAGAACGCGGACTACCATGAGTTTGCGCCGCGCGTAGGGTTGGCTTGGTCGCCGCATGAAAACTGGTCGATCCGGGCTAGTTACGGTATTTTCGACGCGCCGCGCGACGCCGAAAACTACACGGATGGCGCGCTCGGGCTGGGCTTTAATCCGCACAACAACGGCAATGGCGGGTATGTTTACGGCAGCTACGCTTTCAAGTTAGCGCAGGGGCCGCCTGCCGGCACGGTGGTCTTCCCCACTTTGCAAACTCTCTCGCCGGAGATCGATAACTATAGCTCGGTGGAGTATTATCCGCGTAATATGCCCACTGACTATGTGCAGCAATTCCTCGTCAGCGTGCAACATACTTTTGCGGGCGGCATTTTGCTGGATACTAGTTATGTTCACACGCATGGCGCTAACCTGAACTTTGCGACCGACATCAATCAGGCGCCCGCCAGCTTACTAGGCTGCACGGGTTACAACTGCGGCAATCCCAATCCGATATTCAATTCGATTTTTGCGCAGATCTACGATGGATGGTCGAATTACAACGCGCTGCAGATTCGCGTGCAAAAGCGCATGTCGCACGGCTTGACCGTACAAGGGAATTATGCCTGGTCAAAATCGCTCGATACGGGAACGGGTAATGGCCACGGATCGGGTATCGACATTTATCAGAACGCCTATACCCCCGGCCTCAACTACGGCCTGTCGGACTTCAACGCCGCGAATACGCTGGTAGGCCAGGTGGTTTATGAGTTACCTTTTGGCCACGGACGGGATTTCGCCTTGCACGGGATTGCCGACCAGGTCTTCGGAGGCTGGCGCGTGTCCAGCGTCTTTACGGCGCGCAGCGGCACTCCATTCACGCCGGTAATTCAGAGCTCCGTGGCAGGCGCCATTGATCCGGGATTGGCGCCGTCGATCTCGGCCGGTTCCACGCTGTATCCCGACGTCATTGCCAGTCCGGGCGTGTCGAATCAGACCCTCACGCATTGGTTCAACCCCGCGGCCTACGCCGATCCCACGCCGGGAACCTTCGGTAATTCCGGACGCAACGCTCTGATTGGTCCGGCATTCAGCGACGTGGATTTGAGCCTCGCCAAGGAATTCACGCTGCATTGGGAGCAAGTGAAGTTAGGAATCCGCGCGGACGCCTACGATGCGCTGAATCATATCAACTTCGCTAACCCGGACGCGAATGTCGGGTACACTTGCGCGAATATGTCGGTAGCTTGCGGACCCAGCAATGGCGTGTTGACCGATCCCACCGCCGGCACCATTACAGGCCCCGCGGGATACAACGGAAACCGGCGCATCATTCAACTGGGCGCCCGGGTTACCTTCTGAGTACGCGGCATTAGTGCCGCTGTTCGCCCGCGCGCGGTATGCCATGATTGGAAAGAACCATGAAAGCTTTTATCTTTCTAATGGGCATCCTGGGCGCGGCCGCGGCAGCGGCACAGACCGGCGCGCCGCGGACGGTTGCCATCCACGATCATCTGCGCAACGCGGCCGAGTATCTCAAAGCCAAGGATGCGGATTCCGCGGCTAAAGAACTAAGTGCGGTTTTGGAGCTCGATCCCAGGAACGCCGAAGCCAACGCTAACTTGGGAGTAATTGCCTTCTTCCGCCGCGATTACGCAAAAGCCGCCGGATATCTTGAAATCGCGATGTCCGCCGATCCATCCCTGGCGAAGACCCAGGCTCTGCTGGGAATCTGCGAAAGACGGTTGGGACGGCCGGGGGCGCAGCCGCTTCTCGAAAAATCCTTTCCGAAGCTGAAAGACAAGAGCCTCCAAATAGAAACAGGGTTGGAATTAGCCAATCTTTATTACCAGCAAGGGAGCGTGGATCGCGCCGCGTTCGTGATGCGTTCGCTGGTTGACATTGATCCCGATAATGTCGAGATCTTATATATGGCGCAGCGCGTCTACAGCGATTTAGCCGACGATACGCTCAACAAACTTGCCATCCTGGCGCCTGGTTCGGCGCGCATGCAACAGGTGATCGCCGAACGCCTGGTCAACGAAGGTGACTTGAAAGCGGCTGCCGAACACTATCGCAAGGTACTCGAAATCAATCCGCACGTGCCGGGTGTGCATTACGAGTTAGCCGAAACCATACTCGAAGCGGCGCCCGCGGATGCCCAAGCGCAGGCGCAGGCGGAGCGCGAACTACAGGCCGCCATTGGCGCGGACGGCGACAGCGCCGGAATCGAGTGCCTGTTCGCGCGTATCGCTTTCGCGCGCTCCGATATGCAGGCTGCTTACGATCACTACAGCCGCGCCTTTCGCCTGAATCCCGGCAATGCGGAAGCGCAATTCGGGCTGGGGCGCATGCTGGCACACATGCAGAAGCCGCGGGAAGCGCTCAAGTATTTGCGCCTGGCTGTCCAATCCGATCCGCTCAACGAACAGGCGCATTATCGTCTGGCCACGGTGTTACGGCAGCTTCAATTAAAGGACGAATCGGAAAGGGAACTCCGGCTCGTCCAGGAGATCAAAGCCACCAAGGACCGGGTCGAGGGACTGTATAACCAGATGAATCAGAAGCCGCCCGGTCAGCAGGAAGCAGCTTCCGATGCCGAGCCATAAGGGCAGCGCCGCGGTTGCCCTTTGGCTGATGGGCGCCGCGCCTGCGTTGAGTCAACAGCCTGCGAAACCTGTCGATATTACTCCGATCGACGGCCAGGTTTACTACTTACTAAATCAACTTAGCGGACTCCAGGCGGATCTTGACCAGAATTCGACGCTGGCCGGCGGCCATGTTGTGCAGCAACCGCTAAGTTTCACGGATTCCGGCCAGAGATGGGCGTTCACCAGCGTGAGCGGCGCATGGCAGATCCGCAACACCAGCAACGGCCTTTGCCTGGATGCGGCCGGCCCGGCAGCGGTCTATCGGGTGAGTGGATCGCGCGGACTCCAGGCGGATGCACTGAGTTCCGATTTACCGGCGGGTGTTTGCGGACCCACGCTGCGCCGCGGTCCGGAAGGAGTAAGGCTGGGGCATGGTTATGCGATCTGTTATGTGGTCCAGAATCCTTGCAGCGGCGGCGCCAGCCAGCAATGGAATCTGACGCCGGCAAACAACGGCTACTACGCGGTGTCCAATCAGGCCACCGGCCTCTCGCTGGATTTGTATAAAAGCGCCACCGAGGCCGGAACCTGGCTCGATCAAACGGCCGCTTCGCATCCTCCCGCCCAAAGCCAGCAGTGGTTACTCCGGCCGGCATTCTGGCGGGGCATTGACAACGCGCTGCTGGAGAAGCAGGAGACCGCCCGCGCCGCGGCGAATCTGCCCTGGTGGCAGGATGCCGGCCAGCCGCAGGACGTGCTCGCAATGCTCAAGAATCACGGGGTGAATTTAGTGCGCTTGCGGCCCAGTTCGGTTCCACCTTATGCGGACATATCGCAGGCGGGATGCAGCGGCAATGCCTGCTACGGAGAAACAGACGCACAGGATCTGGATTTGGCCAGGCGCGCGAAGAATCTCGGCATGAGCATCGAACTGACTCTGCTGTTCGATGGCGGCAGTTCCGCCAGCGTCCCTCCCGCCTGGGCAAATGACACGGAGCTGACCCAGTTACAGTCCGATTTGTATGCCTATGTGAAAGGCGAGATTCTTACTTGCCGGCAGGCGGGCGTAATGCCGGACCTGGTGGCGATCGGCAATGAAGTGGACACGGGCTTCCTCGGTTCCATCGGCAGTCCCACGGGCCAGGACTTCGGTGGATTTGCAGCCCTCGAAACCACCGCCATGCAGGCGGTGAAGGATGCGGCCTCGGATGCTACGGCGGGTCCAGCTATTCCTCCGCCACTCACGTGCATCCATATTACCCCGGCGTGGGATCTGACTCAGTTCTTCACGCTTGTCAACCAATTCGACATTCCCTATGACGCTATATGTCAGAGTTACTATGCGATTTATCACGGGCCGCTGACCGACGCACAAGCCGCCGCCACGAATCCCGGCAATAAGCCCGTGGAGCAGGACGTGTTGGTTAACGCCGCGAACAGCCTGGGAAAACCCATCTTTATCATCGAGACCGGTGAGCATTTCGAGAACGGTTTCGATGCCAACGATCCGTGGTACGCGCCACCCAGCGAAGCGCTGCAACGCCAATTCCTGCTCGACCTCGAAGGGGTTGTGGAAGCGCTTCCCGATAACCTGGGAATGGGAATCGAGTATTGGGATCCGGCGGGTGTGAATATCACGAC
>Ga0335074_10013733_pt1 | contig 11384 bp, 10 predicted proteins | sample Lox_Sample_23_FD_206715 | JGI IMG/M metagenome (GOLD analysis project Ga0335074, IMG submission 206715) | Soil microbial communities from Loxahatchee National Wildlife Refuge, Florida, United States - Lox_Sample_2.3 | ecosystem: Environmental > Terrestrial > Soil > Wetlands | place: USA...
ATTTCGGCCACCTCCGCGTCGGGGTCGCCGGTCGATCCGACGACCTGCAGGGTGGCGTTGCCTGTGTATGAGCCGCTCGCATAGCCCGCCAGGCGCATGTACTTCTCGGCCACCGCCATGTCGCCTTCGGGGTGCTCGTCGTAGTCGACCTTCGGGCCGGCCAGGCCGCCCGCTTCTTCGAAGCCCGGGATTTCGGGCAGCAGGAAGTGCGTCATCACGTTCGTGACGAGATCGCCGCCGCGCGCCTTGCCGATCGCGACGCGGTTGAGCGCCGCCCAGAAGGCCTTGCGCAGGTCGATGTTCGCGAACGGCCCCTGCTTGTTGTCGACGGCGATGTAGTGGTCGCCCGCGCCCGGGGAGACCTGCAGCTGGCTGCGGAAGTGTTCGTACGCCAGCTGCACGATCGTGTTGGCCACCGGGTCGTTCTGCACGAGGTCCGAGCCTTCGAGCACCTGGCGGCCGATCACGTTCGTGTCGCCGCCGATCTTGATGTCGATCTGGTTGAGGTAGGCGGGCCTGAAGTCGGTGGCGGGATTCCAGTTGGGGTTGCGCACGAGCGTGGCCGACTTGCCCGGTTCGTAGCCGATCCCCAGCACCTTGCCTTCGCCGTTGGACTTGAACATGTAGGGACCAGTCGCCACCTGGTAGTTGCCGTATTCGGTCGGGTTCTTGGCGTCGTAGCGCTTGGCGAATTCTTCGGGCACCGCGGCCGTCAGCGGCAGCGCGAGCGCGTCGATCACGATCTGCGCCTCAGGCTTTGCCAGATGGAAGACGATCGTGTAGCGGTTGGGCGTGGTGATCCCCGGGAAGGGGCCGCCCTTCGCCTTTTCGATGCCCTCCAGCGAGCTGAAGTAGCCTTCCTTGAAGTAGGGGTTGTCGACGTGTTCGTTGGCCCCGCGCTCGATCGCGTAGGCGACGTCCGCGGAGGTGACTTCGCGGTTGACCGGCGGGCTGAAGTGGACGCCGTGGCGGATGTGGACGGTGATCGTGCGGCCATCCGCGGAGACTTCGGGCGGGCCCGAGGCCATGTCCGGCGTCGCCTTGGCGAAGGAGTTGGGCTTGTAGGAGTACAGCGGGCGCTGGGTCGCGTAGATGACCTCGTAGTCGAGCGAGCCGTAGGCCTCGCCGGGGTCGATGTGTTCGAAGTCCTCGTGGTCGAGGACAGTCAGCGTGCCGCCGCGTTTGCCACCCGTGAGCGACTCCGTCTGGGGGGTTTTGACGCCGCTGGCGCTGATGCTCTGGGCGATCGGGCTGGGGCTCGTCGAGCTCGAGCCGCACGCCGAGACGGCCAGCCCGAGCGCCAGCGCCAGCACGGCGAGAGCAGCCGGGGCCGCCCCTCTGTGGGTCGCGCTCCGCGGGCGAGCGGCGAGCGCGCGGGTGCGCCCGACGCCCCTCATCGCGCGGTCCTCGGGTTGAGCGCGTCCTGCAGGCCGTCGCCGAGCAGGTTGAAGGCGAGCACCGTCCCCAGCAGCGCGAGGCCCGGGAAGGTCATGTACCACCATGCCGTGTTGAAGATCGGCGTGGCCTGCGCGAGCATCTCCCCCCAGCTGACGTCTGGCGGCCTGATGCCCACGCCGAGGAATGACAGCGCCGCCTCCAGCAGGATGTTGGCGGGGATCAGCAGCGTCGCGTAGACGATCACGGGCGCCACCAGGTTGGGCAGGATCTCCTTGCGCATGATGCGCGCGTCGGAGGCGCCCAGCGCGCGCGCGGCCACGACGAACTCGCGCTCGCGCAGGGACAGCACGAGGCCACGCACGATGCGCGCGATGTACGTCCAGTTGGCCAGCGCGACGATGAAGATGATCGAGGCCAGCCCCGGCTGCACGAGCCCTTTCACGCAGCCGCGCACCGCGCATGCCGCGCCCAGGCCGAGGCCGAGCATCAGCAGCGGGATCGACAGCACCACGTCGATCAGGCGCGAGAGCAGCGTGTCGACCCAGCCCCGGTAGAAGCCCGCCAGCACGCCCACGAGCACGCCGATCGCGGTCGCGATCGCCGTCCCCAGCACGCCCACCTCCAGCGACACGCGCGTGCCGTAGATCACGCGCGACATCACGTCCTGGCCGAGCTGGTCGACGCCGAAGGGGTGCGCCGCGCTCGGCCCCAGCGGGCTGCCGAAGGCGTTCGTCAGGTTCGGGTTCTGCACGTTGGGACCCGGCAGGCCGAGCGCGCTTACGACCAGCGGCGCCGCCAGCGCCAGCACGACCAGCAGGGCGATGAACGCGAGCGAAGCCAGCGCCACGCGGTCACGGCGAAAGCGCCGCCAGAACAGCTGCAGGGGCGAGCGTGCGGGAAGCTGCGCCACGCCCCCCTGCGGGGGCGGCGCCCCCGCCAGGAAGTCCAGGCCCCCGCCGGCCGGGGGCAGCAGCTCTGCAGCGCCGATACTCATCCCGCCTACTTTCGACGCCCCCTCGCCGGCGCCCTGCTGGCGAGACGGCCACGAAAAGGGCAGATCCGACGCGCGGCGAGCCCGATCGTGGCGCGCTCCGGTCCGGATCGCGTCCTGCCCCGCGCGATACTCAGGGCAGATGGACACGCTGTTCGAGGAGGATCCCGTCCCGAGCGACGCGCACGCCGGCGGCGGCGGCGAGCGCGGCGGCGGGCGCGAAGCGGGGGACGGGCGCCGACCGCTCGCCGTGCGCATGCGCCCGCGGACGCTGGAGGAGTTCGCCGGACAGTCGCACCTGCTGCGGGCAGGCTCCGCGCTGCGCAGCGCGATCGAACAGGGACGGGCGCACTCGATGGTGCTCTACGGCCCGCCCGGCTCGGGCAAGACGACGCTCGCGCGGATCGTCGCCGAGCGCTCGGGCGCGGCCTTCGAGGAGCTCAGCGCCGTGCAGGCCGGGCGCGCCGAGGTGCGCGCGGTGATCGAGCGCGCGGCCCATCGCCGGCGCGCGGGCGCGGCGGGCACAGGCGCGGCGGGCACAGGCGAGACGATCCTGTTCCTCGACGAGATCCACCGCTTCAACAAGGGCCAGCAGGACGCGCTGCTGCCGGCCGTCGAGGAGGGCCTGCTGACGTTGATCGGCGCGACCACCGAGAACCCCGCCTTCGAGATCAACGGCGCGCTGCTCTCGCGCGTGCGCGTGTACGCGCTGCAGGCGCTCACCGTCGCGGAGCTAGAGCAGGTGCTGCGCCGCGCGGCCGCGCAGGCGCACGTCGAGCTGGACGAGCAGGCGCTGTCCTTCCTGGCCGCGCGCAGCGAAGGCGACGCCCGCACCGCGCTGAACGCGCTCGAGCTGGCGGCCGAGACCGCCGGGCGCCCGCGCGAGGACTCGAGCGAGGGCGAGGGCGCGGACGAGGAGGGCGATCTGGGCGCCACCCGCGTGACGCTCGCGGGCGTCGAGGACGCCCTGCAGCGGCGGGCGGTGCTGTACGACAAAAAGGGCGACCGCCACTACGACTACGCCTCCGCCTGGATCAAGGCCACGCGCGGCTCGGACCCCGACGCCTCCCTGTACTACCTGGCGGTCATGCTAGAGGGCGGCGAGGACCCGCGCTTCATCGTGCGGCGCATGGTCATCCTCGCCTCCGAGGACATCGGCAACGCCGACCCGGGTGCCCTGTCCGTGGCCACCGCCGCGGCCGCGGCCGTCGAGCACGTGGGACTGCCCGAGGCGCGCTACGCGCTCGCCCAGGCCGCCATCTACCTGTCGCTCGCGCCCAAGTCCGACGCGGCCGGGCGCGCGCTGGCGGCGGCCGAGCGTCACGTGCGCGAGCACGGCGCCGCCCCGGCGCCCGCCTGGCTGCGCTCTGGGCCGCGGCCCGGGCAGGCGGAGAGCGGCGGCAGGCCGGCTCTCGCCTACGACAACCCCCACTCGCATCCCGGACACCTGTCCGCGCAGGAGCTGTTGCCGCAGGGCGTCGCCGGGTCGCGCTTCTACGAGCCCGACGACGCCGAGGCGCAGCTCGCCCAGCGACTCGCGCGCGTGCGCGAGGGGCGCGAGCCACAGGCGCGATAATCGCTGCCGATGAGCACGCCCCCCTCGCCGCCCCGCGCCTCGCCGCCCGGCGCTTCGCTGGACGGGGCCTCGCTGTCCGACCCCTCGCCAGACGGGGCGCTCGCGGCGCCGGAGCTGCTCGGGCGCGACCCCGCCACGGGCGCGGCGCTCGGCGGCGTGAGCGTGACCGCGCCCGAGGCGATCGACCAGGTGGTCGGCGCGGTCGCCAAGGTGCAGCCGCTGTGGGCGCTGCTGCGCGTCGCCGACAGGGCCAGGTACATGCGGCGCATGGCCCAGGCGGTGATCGACGACTTCGACGAGCTGCAGGAGGCGCTCGGGCGCGAGCAGGGGCGGCCGCGCGCCGAGGTGGCGGCGCTCGAGCTGCTGGCGGCGATCGACGCGCTGATCTGGATCGCCGACGACGGCGCGCGCGTGCTGGGCGGGCGCCGTGTCGGCGTCAACCGCTCGCTGGCGATCGCCAAGCGGGCGCGCATCGCCTACGAGCCCTACGGCGTCGTCGGCGTGATCGGCGCGGGCAGCGCCCCCTTCGCGCAGCCACTCGGCCAGATCGCCGGCGCCCTGCTGGCGGGCAACGGCGTCGTCTTCAAGCCCGCCGCGCGCGCCTGCCTGGCGGCCGAGCGCCTCGCGCGCGTGCTCGCCCGCGCCGGCCTGCCCGAGGGCCTCGTGCGCCTCGCGCACGGACCGGCCGAGGTGGGAGTCGCGCTCGCGCAGTCCTCCGTGGACAAGATCCTGTTCACCGGCTCGCCCGCCGTCGGGCGCATGGTCGCGCGCGCGTGCGTCTCGCGCGAGAAGGAGGTGACGGTGGAGCTCGGCGGCAAGGACGCGATGCTCGTGCTCGCCGACGCCGACCTGCGCCGCGCCGTCGCCGGCGCGCTGTGGGCCGGCTGCGCCGGCGCCGGTCAGGCGCGTGGCGCGATCGAGCGCGTGTACGTCCAGCGCGAGGTCTACGAGCGTTTCCTGGCAGGACTCGTGCGCGGCGCGCAGACGCTCGTCGTCGGGGACCCCGCCGACCCGCGCGTGCAGGTCGGACCGCTCGCCTCCGCCCGCCGCGCCGAGCACGTCAGCGCGCTCGTCGCGGACGCCGTGGCGCGGGGCGCGCGGCTGCTCTGCGGCGGCCCCGTCAGCCCGCCCGGGTGCGAGGCCGGGTCCTTCTATGCGCCGGCCGTGATCACCGGCGCGACGCACGAGATGCGCCTGATGCGCGAGCCGATCGACGGGCCCGTGCTCGCCGTGACGCCCGTCGAGACGATCGATCAGGCGATCGCCGCCGCCAACGACAGCGACTACGGGCTCGGCGCGTCGGTGTGGACGGCCGACCGCTACCAGGGAACGCGGATCGCACGCGAGCTGCATGCGGGCATGGTCTGGCTCAACGACCACCTCCCCGGCCCCACCGTCTCGCGCGGGCCGTGGGGCGCGGCCGCCGGCGGCGGGCTCGGCCGCACGCTCGGCCAGGCGGGGCTGCGCGCGTGCGGCCAGGAAAAGCTGATCACCTGGGACCCGCCGGCGCTGCGCGGGCTGTGGTGGGGGCCTTACGACGCGAGCAGCTTCCGCGCCGCGCGCGCGCTGGCGCGGCTGCGCTCCCAGCGCGAGCCGGATCGCGAGCGCGCCTGGCGGGCGGGGGCGGTGCCGCTGGCCCGGCTCGCCGCGCGGGCTTTCGGGCGCGGCCTGCCACGCGGCTGAGCGGCGAGCAGGCACTACCCTTCCTCACATGCCCGCCCAGGCCTACGCCGGCAAGGAGTGCGTCTGCCAGCTCCGCAAGGGGATCTGCGACCAGAGCTGCGTTCAGGGGATGCTCGACACCCCCTTCTACATCGCCTGTCTGAAGCTGACGGGCAGACGCTGTGTCGTCGTCGGCGGCGGCGAGGTCGGCCTCGAGAAGGTCGAGGGCCTGCTCGCCTGTGACGGCGATGTGACGCTGATCGCGCCCGAGGCGCTGCCGGCGCTCCAGGAGTACGCGCGCGAGGGCTCGATCCGCTGGGAGCAGCGCCCCTACGCCGGCGCGAGCGACCTCGAGGGCGTGTTCATGGCGATCGCGGCGACGAGCGACACCGACGTCAACATCGCCGTCTACGACGACGCCGAGCGGCGCGCGATGCTCGTCAACGTCGTCGACGTGCCGCCGCTGTGCAACTTCATCCTGCCCGCGATCGTCCGCACCGGGCCGCTCGCGATCGCGATATCGACCGCCGGCGCCTCGCCTGCGCTGGCCAAGCGGATCAAGCGCGAGGTCCGGGAGCAGTTCGGCGAGCCCTACGCGCGGCTCGCCGTGCTGCTGAACGAGGTCCGCGGCTGGGCCAAGGGCACGCTGCCCACCTACCAGGACCGCAAGGAGTTCTTCGAGGGGATCGTCGGCGGCGAGCCCGACCCGATCGCGCTGCTGCGCGAGGCGACCGATCCGCAGGCGGGCGAAGCGGAGGTTCGCGAGCTGATCGCGGCCGCCCAGCGGGCACACGCGGTAGGCGTCTGACCCGCCGGGACGGCGTTGGTCATTGGTTCTGGGCCCAGAGGTTGCCCCAGGCCGTGTAGAGCAGTTCGCAGAGCAGCTCATCGCGCTGCTCCTCGCTGCTCTCGTCGACCTCGTCGATCACGCGCGCCACGAGGACGGCGGCAGACTGTGGGTCAAGTGGCCAGATTTTCGGCTCCATCACTCCGCTCCTTTGAGCGAGTCGTGGGTGGATCCCGCACTCCGCTCCCACGAACCCGTCCGAGCCCTGACGAGTTGCGCCGACGGCTGACGCCGGAGAAGCCAATCCTCGCGGCAGCCGTTGGCCGGATTGGACAGAAGGCGCGCCGGCGCCCTTCGGCGGGCCGATCGATGGACGCCGGGAGGCCGCGCGGCGACACGCCGTTCCGGGAGAGCTCGCGCACGCCGGGGGCTCGCGGGTGAGCTCGCGCTCGCGCCGGCCTCAGGGCTGGCGCACGCTCTAGGCTTCGCAGGTGAGCTCACCGCCGAAGATGCCGTCCGCCGCGCCCGCCGTGGAGATCCGCGGGCTGGTCCGGCGCTACGGCGAACGGGAGGCCTTGAGCGGCGTCGAGTTGAGCCTGCCGGCGGGCAGCACGCTCGTCGTGTTCGGGCCCAACGGAGCCGGCAAGACGACGCTTCTGCGCGTGCTGGCGACGCTGCTGCGCCCGCACGCGGGACGCGTCAGCGTGCTCGGCAGCGAGCTTCCCGGCGACGCCTGGGCGGCGCGCGGGCGCCTCGGACTGCTCGGGCACGAGCCGCTGCTCTACAGCGAGCTCAGCGCGCGGCAGAACCTTCGCTACCACGCGCGCCTGCACGGGGTGGGCGAGGAGCGGATCGTCGAGCTGCTCGACGCCGTCGCGATGACGCGCCGCGCCGACGAGCCCTTGCGCACGCTCTCGCGAGGCATGGTGCAGCGCGTCGCCGTCGCGCGAGCGGTGCTCCACGAGCCCGAGCTGCTGCTGCTCGACGAGCCCTACGCGAACCTCGACCCGGCCGCGATCGAGCTCGTCGCGCCGCTGATCGGCGCCTCCGCGAGCGGCGCGGAGCGCACGCGCGAGCTGTGCAGCCACGATCCCGGGCGCGGGCTCGCGCAGGCCGACCTCGTGCTCGGCCTGCGCGGTGGCCGTCCCGCGCTGCTCGCCGAAGCCGCCACCGTCCGCGCGTCGGAGATCACGGAGCTCTACCGGTGAGCGCGACGCTCGGCGAGAGCCCGGCGGCCGCCGCGCCCGCGGCCGGCGCGCCGGCCGCGCGGCGAGGAGCGGGCTTCGGCTCGACCGTCGCGGCGGTGCTCCGCAAGGAGCTGCTGGTCGAGCTGCGCACGCTCGAGTCGGTGCCGGCGATGTCGCTGTTCGCCGTCACCACGTTCGTGATCTTCCACTTCGCGCTGAACCGCGGCAGCGTCGAAGGGGACCTCGCCGCGGGGGTGCTGTGGGTCACGTTGCTGTTCGCGGCGATCCTCGGCGTCAACCGCCTGTTCGTGGCGGACGCCGACCAGGGCGGCTTCGACGCCTTCCTGCTCGCCCCGGTCGACCGCACCGCGCTGCTGGTGGCGAAGGTCCTGACGCTGCTGGGCTTCCTGGTCGCGCTCGAGATCGTGGCCGTGCCCGCCTTCTCGATCCTGCTGCTCGCGCCGCCGGTGGGGCCCGCGCTCGGCGGGCTCGCCGCGACCCTGGCGCTCGGCGACCTCGGCGTCGCGGTGATCGGCACGCTGGTCGCGGCGATGGCGGTCCGCACGAGGGCGCGCGACCTGCTCGGCCCGCTGCTGACGCTGCCGCTGTTCGTGCCGATCGTGATCGGCGGCGTTCGCTGCACCGCGCCGCTGCTCGAGCTGACCCATCGCAGCGGCCCGCCTGCCCGCTGGCTGGCCACGCTCGGGGTCTATGATCTGGTGTTCGGGCTGCTCGCTTTCGCCCTTTTCGACTTCCTCGTGGAGGATTGACCGCACGCAAAATGTCCTCGAGGCCCTACGGAAACGGGCTGCGCGCCCTCAGCTTCGCCACCGTCGCCGCGATCACCGGGGCGCTCGCCCTGGTGTTCTTCTACGCCCCGCTCGAAGCTGAACAGGGGTTCCTCCAGAAGATCTTCTACGTGCACGTGCCGCTGGCGATCGTCTCGCTGTGCGGCTTCGTGCTCGGCGGGCTGCTCGCGATCCAGCACCTGCGCACGCGCGACCCGCGCTGGGACATGCGCTCCTACGTGGCGATCCACATCGCGCTGATCTTCGGGCTCGGGACGCTGATCACCGGCTCGATCTGGGCGAAGGGCTCGTGGGGCCACTGGTGGGTGTGGAACGAGCCCACGCTCGTCTCGTTCTTGATCGTGTGGCTGCTGTACGCGACCTACCAGCCGCTGCGCTTCGCGATCGAGGACCCGGAGCGCCAGGCGCGCTACGCCTCCGTGTTCGCGGTCACCGCGGGCGCGTTCGTGCCGCTCAACTTCATCGCGGTGCGGATGTCCACGTCCTATCTGCACCCGCGCACGCTCAGCAGCACCTCGAACCTGCCCGGGCCGATGGCGCTCACGTTCTTGATCTCGCTGCTCGCGATCACGCTGCTCTACGCGACGCTGTGCAAGTACGAGCTGACGGCGAAGCACACGCGTGCGCAGGTGCGCGCCCTGCGCCGGCGGCTGTCCGGCGAAACCGCGCCCGCACGCGGGCGCAGCGCCGCGCCGGTCGCGCTGCCAGACGGCGCCATGCCCGCCGCGCCCGGCGAGACGCTCGGCGCGCGCTTCGGTGCGGGCTCTGCCCCGGGGACGGCCGGCTGATGCTCCTGGCCGAGCTGCCCGCCCTGCCGCTGCACACCGCGGGTAAGTACGTCGCCGCCGCCTACATCGTGCTGTTCGCGATGGTGCTCGTCTACGTCGCGATCATGGCGGTGAGGATGAGCCGCACCGAGCGCGAGCTCGGGGAGCTGCTCGAGCAGCTCGACCGCGACGGCCGCGAGCCCTCCGGCGGCGACGCGGCGGCGCGGCGCTCCCCGGGAGCCGTCGAGTGAGCGAGCTGCTCGCGCTCGGCGTCTCGCACAAGACGGCGCCCGTCTCGCTGCGCGAACGGCTGGCCTTCACCGACAGCGAGGCCGAGGAGTTCCTGCGCGCCCTGACCGCGGCCGGCGAGGTCCGTGAGGCCGTGCTGATCTCGACGTGCAACCGCACCGAGGTCTACCTCGTGGTCGGCGGGGCGGACGAGGTCGTCAATGCCGAGGCCGACGTGCTCGGGCTGCTCGCCAAGCGCGCCGGCATCCGCGCGACCGAGCTCGCCGAAGCGATCTACTCGCCGCGCAACTGCGACGCCGCCCGCCACCTCTACCGCGTCACCGCCGGCCTGGAGTCGATGATCCTCGGCGAGGCGGAGATCCAGGGCCAGGTCCGGCGCGCGCATGAGACCGCCCTGCGCGCCGGCGCCGGCGGGCCGCTGTCCAACCGCCTGTTCGCCGCGGCCCTGACGACCGGCAAGCGCGTGCGATCCGAGACCGCCGTCGGGGCGAGCCGCGTCAGCGTGCCGTCGGTCGCCGTGGACCTCGCGACCAGCGTGCTCGGCGCGCTCGAGCACGCGCACGTCGTCGTGCTCGGCGCCGGCGAGACGAGCGAGCTCACGGCGCGCGCGCTGGCCCAGCAGGGCGCCGGAACGATCTTCCTCGCCAACCGCCACGCCGACCGCGCGCTGAGCCTCGCGCAGCGCTTCGGTGGGACGGTCGTCGGGCTCGACCAGCTGCCCGAGCAGCTGCTGGCCGCGGACATCGTGCTGTCCTCGACCTCCTCGCCGCACCCGATCGTCGGCCGCGAGGAGCTCGAGCTGGTGATGGCGCAGCGCCCCGGCCGCCCGCTGCTGCTGATCGACATCGCGGTGCCGCGCGATGTCGACCCCGCCTGCGCCGAGCTCGAGGGGGTGACGCTGTACGACATCGACGACCTCCAGGCGGTCGTCGAGCGGAACCTCTCGACCCGCGCCGAGGAGGCGCCGCGCGCGCTCGAGATCGTCGAGGAGGAGATCAACCGCTTCGCCCGCTGGCTCGGCCAGCTCGACGCGCTTCCGACGGTGGCCGCGCTGCGCGAGCACGGCAGCGCGATCGTCGAGGCGGTGCTCGCCGAGAACGGCGGGCGCTGGGAGGGCGCCACGCCGCGCGACATCGCGCGGGTGGAGGCGATCGCGCGCGCAGTCATGAGCCGGCTGCTGCACGAGCCGACGATCAGGCTGCGCAGCTTCGACGGCGAGCACGGTCACGCCAGCCTCGAGCTGGTGCGCGAGCTGTTCGCGCTGCGCGAGGACGCCCCGCTGGAGGCGTCCCCGGGCGAGGAGCTGGCCGAGGTGCACGATCTGGAGCGCCGGCGGGCGGCGCCCGCCAGACGAAAGTAGATGGCGGCCGCCGGCCGCGTGCGTGCGCGCTGATGCGGATCGGGAGCCGTCGCAGCGCCCTGGCCCTCGCCCAGGCCGAGCTCGTCGCGGCGATGCTCGGCGGGGCCGAGATCGTCCCGCTCGCGACGGGCGGCGACCGCGGCGCCGGCGCGGACGACAAGTCACGCTGGGTCGACGAGCTCGAGCGTGCGCTGCTCGACGGGCGGATCGACCTGGCCGTGCACTCGGCCAAGGACGTGCCCGGTGAGCTCGCGGACGGGACCGCGCTGCTCGCCGTGCCCTCGCGCGCGCCCGTCGAGGACGTGCTCTGCGGGGCCTCCTCGCTCGATCGGCTGCCCGCCGGCGGGCGCGTCGGCACGAGCAGCCTGCGGCGCATGGCCCAGCTGCGCGCGGCGCGCGAGGACCTCGAGGTGGTGCCGCTGCACGGCAACGTCGACACGCGGCTGGCGAAGCTCGCCGACCCCGCCGAGCGGCTCGACGCGATCGTGCTCGCCCGCGCCGGCCTGCTGCGGCTCGGCCGCGAGCACGAGGCCGGAGGGGCGCTGGACCCGGCCAGCTTCGTTCCCGCACCGGGGCAGGGCGCGCTAGCGCTGCAGGG
>Ga0335074_10013734_pt1 | contig 11383 bp, 7 predicted proteins | sample Lox_Sample_23_FD_206715 | JGI IMG/M metagenome (GOLD analysis project Ga0335074, IMG submission 206715) | Soil microbial communities from Loxahatchee National Wildlife Refuge, Florida, United States - Lox_Sample_2.3 | ecosystem: Environmental > Terrestrial > Soil > Wetlands | place: USA: Florida...
CCCGGCTGCACGGTGGTGGCGGCCGGCTGGTAGGGCGTGGCCGGCAGGGCTGCCTGCGGCTGGGTGGGGCGCCCCGTAGGCGGCTTGGTCCTGCTCAGCCGGTCAGCCGACGGCTGCACCGTGGTCGCCTGGAGCGCGGTCGCCTGTACCGCCGTGGCCTGGAGCGCGGTCGCCTGCAGCGCCGCGGGCTGGACGGTTGTCGCCTGTACGGCGGTCGCGGCCTCGCCGCCGGCGGTCCCCGTCCCAGCCCCGACCGCGGTGACGTCGGGGTGGGTGTGCTGGGTCCAGGTCGACCCGTCCCACCAGCGCAGCAGTGCGGGTGTTCCGTACGGATCGGGGTACCAACCCGAGGGAGGCAAGTCCATGGGCCAAGGGTAGAAGAATCTACCCCCGTAGATCGCCCGAATCGGGCGCGTTACCAGTTCGTTGACTGCGGAGAGGCGTCGGGTGACGCTGCGTTGTTAGCGTCGCCGGGTGCCAGGGCGATAGCCGCGTCCGTAACCACTCGCGCTCCGGAGACGAACCTCGACAGGTCCTCGCCGGTCACCACCCGGGCGGGGAACGGATCGCCCGCCGCTGCCCGCCCCAGCGCCGCCTCCGGCAGCGGCTTGTCGCTGGCGACGATCACCAGGTTGCCGCGCCGGCGGCCGCGCAGCACGCTCGCCTCGGCGATCACGCACGTTTCCTTGTACACCGAACGAATCGTGGCAACCGCGGACCGCGCCCCATCGAGCGTCTGCATGTCCGATATCGTGAAATTTTTATCGGACCTGTCCCGGGGAGTCGTCCCCCTGGAAGACGACTGTCCCGCGGCGACGTTCACGGCGTAGACACCGCCGGGGCGCAGCGCGCGTGCGGTCGCCGCGGCGAACTCCGCGGTGGTCAGGTGCCCTGGCGTCACCGCCCCGGCGAACACGTCGGCGATCACCAGGTCGTAGCTTGTCTCCCGGGCGGACTCCACCACGGCGCGGGCGTCGGCGGCGCGTACCCGGATGCGGTGCCCGGCGGGCAACGGCAGGTGCCTGCGGACCAGGTCGGTGAGCCGGTCGTCGAGTTCGGCGACCAGCTGCCGTGAGCCTGGCCTGGTATGGGCGAGATAGCGCGGCAGCGTCAGCGCGCCCCCGCCGAGGTGCAGCGCCCGCAGCGGCTCGCCCGCGGGGAAGACCAGGTCGGCCACGTGCCCTATGCGGCGGACGTATTCGAACTCCAGATATCCAGGGTCGTCGAGGTCGACACCGCTCTGCGGCACGCCGTCGATGAACAGCAGCCAGGAGCCGGCCGTGTCGACGTCAGGGACGAGTTCCGCGGAGCCCAGCCGCACCTGCTGGTGGACGGCGACGCGCAGACGTGCCTGTCTCGCGGGCCGTGAGACCCGCCGCCGCCCCGCCCCGTCAGTCACGCTTCATTATCTCCCAACCGGTACACCTGGCAGGCCTGGCTGGCCATCCGGGGGAACAAAGCCGGGACGTGAAAAACGGGGCGGCGGGCGGCCGGCCAGGTCAGCCGCGCCTGGTGATCCTGTCGACGATGACGGCCGCGAGCAGCACAAGCGCCGTCCACATCAGCTGGGCTGCGGCGGACAGGCCGAGCAGCTCAAGGCCGTTGTAGATGACACCGACGACCAGGCCGCCGAGCACGGCGTGCAGCATCTTGCCGCGGCCGCCGAACAGGCTGGTACCGCCGATGACCGCGGCCGCGACGGCGTACAGCACGTTCTGCCCGCCGTCCACGCCGGTAGAGATCGACCCGAGGTAGGAGGCGTAGATGATGCCGGTCATCCCGGCCGTCAGGCCGCACAGCGTGAACGCGAGCGTACGGATCCGCACGATGCTGATGCCGGCCCGGCGGGCGGCCTCGGCGTTGCCGCCGATCGCATAGAGGTAGCGGCCGAACCGGGTCCTGCCGAGCAGCACCGTCCAGACGAACAAGATGGCGAGCACGACGAGGACGCCCCACGGCAAGCCCTCGAGGACGATCAGGCGGCCGCGGTTCTGGTTCGCGATCGCGGCCACGATGACGGCGGCGGCGAAGACCGCCGCGATCTTCAGCAGGGTCACCGACAGCGGCGGGGCGACCAGGCCGGCGGACCGGCGCCGGAAGTCGCTGTAGAACAGGACCACGCCGGCCACGACCGCGATAGCGATCAGCACGATCCAGGTGGCGGTCGGGCTGAGGTAACCGCTCTCGATGTCGTTGATGATCGAGTTATGCAGGTTGATCACGCCGCCGACGCCGATGTTGCCGGTCGCGCTGATGAGGTAGAGCAGCAGGCCGGACAGGAAAAGCTGGCCGGCCAGGGTGACCACGAAGGACGGCAGCCTCAGCTTGGCGATGATGATTCCCTGCAGCGCGCCGTAGGCCGCGCTGCCGCCGAGCGCGGCCAGCACGGCGGCCCACAACGGGTCACCGAGGGCGAGCATCCACAGCGCGATGACGGCGCCGCACGCGGCGGTGTACCCCGCGGCCAGGTCGATGTCGCCGAGCAGCAGCACGAAGATCTCGGCCATGCCGAGCGTGATGATGAACGCCGACTGTGCCATCAGGTTGACCAGGTTGCCCGCGGACAGGAACAGCGAGTTCTTCGCCTGGAAGAAGATCACGATGACGACAAGGCCGGCGATGACCGGCAGCGCGCCGCTCTCGCCCGAGCGGATCCGCCGCAGCACGATGCGCAGGTAGTCGCCCATCGAGTTGGCGAGCAGGTCGGCCGACGCGTCCGGGGCGGTGACGATCTCGGATTCGGTGGGCGTCGGTTCTTGGTTCACTGACGTCACGGTTCAGCCCTCCGTGCTCAGCGGGGCAGCGGTTTGGGAGTTCGGCGCCGTTCCCGTGGTCATCCAGTGGACCGTCGAGTTGGTGTCGTAGTTGGCCACCGGTCCGCTCGACACCATGCGGCCGAGGTAGAGGACGGCGACCCGGTCCGCGACGCGGAACACGTCGGTCAGGTTATGGGAGATCACGAGCACGGCGATGCCGCGGCTTGCGAGCTGCTCGATGGTCTCGAGGACGAGGGCGGTCTGGGACACGCCGAGCGCGGCGGTCGGCTCGTCCATGATCACCAGCTTGGCCTCAAGCATGACGGCCTTGGCCACCGCGATGGCCTGCCGCTGGCCGCCGGACAGCGAGCCGACCGGCTGGCGGATGTTCCTGACCGTGGTGACCCGCAGGTCGGCCAGGGTCTGCTTGGCCCGCTTCTCCATGGTGATCTCGTCGAGCAGCCCGGTCTTGAGCAGCTCGTGCCCGAGCATCATGTTCTGCACGATGTCGAGGTTGTCAGCGAGTGCGAGGTCCTGGTAGACGGTGGCGATCCCGGCGGCGGTGGCGTCCTTGGGCGAGCGGAAATGCACCGGCCTGCCCTGCCAGATGATTTCGCCGTGGGATGGCTCCCAGATCCCCGCGACGGTCTTGATCAGCGTCGACTTGCCCGCGCCGTTGTCGCCGACCAGGGCGGTCACCTGCCCGGCGGGAATGTCTAGGTCGATGTCTGTCAGCGCGTGCACGGGGCCGAAGCTCTTCCCGATGCCGCGCAGCCGCAGCAGCGGCTCAGCGTCGTTCACGGTCACATCCTGCCTGATAAACCCGTCCGGGGTGCGGGCCTGGTGAGCCCGCACCCCGAACGAGCGGTGTAATTCTTCAGATTAGCTGGAGATCCCGGCCGCCGTGCAGGCGCTGGCGTAGGAGCCGGCGCACAGCTGGGAGGCTGGCACGAACTTGTCCGCGATGATGGTCGAGTTCATGTTGGCGGTGGTGACCCACTCGGGAGTGAGCAGGACCGACGGGACCTCGGTCTTCGAGGTGGAGTCCTCGGTCTGGCCGTTCACCAGCGAGGCGGGCGGGGTCTGGCCGGCCCGCACGTACAGCGCGAGCGCGGCGGCGGCCTGGGCCTCGAGGTAAATCGGCTTGTAGACGGTGCCGCACTGGTAGCCGGTCAGGATGTTCTGCAGGCCGGTCAGGGTGGCGTCCTGCCCGGTGGTCGGGAAGGTCTTGGCCTTGACGCCCTGGCCCTGCAGGTAGTGGATGATCGGGGCGCCGTTCTCGTCGTTCGGGATCAGCGCCGCGTTGATGTTCTTGTGCGCGGTGTACTGCTGCTGGAACTCAGACAGGGCGGTCGCCGGGGTCCACGTGCCGGGCGGGTTGGACACGTCCTTGTACTGGCCCGAGGAGAAGTAGGAGGCGAGCACGCCGTCGTAGCCCTGGGCGAACAGGGTGGCGTTGTTGTCGGTCGGGGCGCCCTTCATCACGATCACGTTGGGGTTCTTGACGCCCCAGTCCGAGATGCAGGTCACCAGGCCCTGGCCCATCAGCTGGCCGACCTTGACGTTGTTGAACGACACGTAGTACGAGCGGGTGCCGCCCAGGGTGAGGCGGTCGTAGTCGATGACCGCGACCCCGTGCTGCTTGGCGTAGGACTCGATGTGCGCGCCGACGCCGGAGTCGAGCGGGTCGACGACCAGCACGCTTGCGCCCTTCGTGATGGCCGACTGGGCCATGCTGAACTGCGTCGCGTCGCTGCCCAGCGCGTTCTCAACGGTGAAGTCCGACGACGAGAGGCCGGCGTCGGTGAAGGCTTCCTTCAGGTACGGCGCGTCGAACTCGACGTACCTGGTGGAGGACACGGTGTCCGGGAGGATCACCGTGACGCTGCCCTTGCCCGCGGCGGCGACCGACTTCAGCTGGGCCATCGCGGAGAAGGAATTGTTCAGGTCGGCGACCGAGATCGACGAGCTGCTCGCGCTGCCCGTGCTCGAAGCGGTCGCTGAGCTGGAGGCCGGGGCGGAGCTGCTGCTAGAGCTGCTTGAGCTGCTGCAGCCAGCAGCGACCAGCAGCGCGGTCGCTGCGGCAGCCGCCGTCAGTCCGGCTCGTGCTGATACGGAATACAACGGTGTACCTCGCTCATTCACTCAGACATGCCGCCGGGCGGCATGTGCGAGACCAGATCCGTGTAACCCGGCCACAATTGACCGGGCTATTGGCGGAAATGCTAGGACTGCGCGGAGAAACGTTGCCGTTAACACTTTCGTAAAACGGTTAAAAAAGTGTTAATGCTCGATCGGCCACAGCGATGTCACGGTACTCTTCGAGACCTTTTCGTGACATTACTGTTTCCTTGATGTTAATCCGGCAGACATGCTGTCCGTTTACGGTACGATACATCAAAGTCACATTGAGTAGTCAATGGACGCGCTGGTCAGTCGCCGGCGATCCGGTAGCCCGCGCGTGGCTGGGTGATGATCAGCGGCGCGCTGCCGGGCGGCTCGAGCTTTGACCGCAGCCGCCTGATGTACACCCGGACGTACTCCGTCTCCGTCTCGTAGCCGCGCCCCCACACCCGGCGGAGCAGGTGCGCGCGGGACAGGAGTTTACCCCTGTTCAGCGCCAGTTCGCGGAGCAGCGCGAACTCGGTCGGGGTGAGATGCACTTCCTCGCCCGCGCGGCGGACCCGCTGGCCGGCGAGGTCCATCTCGACATCGCCGATCGTGATGACGGAGGGAGCGGCCTCTGCGGCCGCCTCGCCCGGCCTCGTCCGGCGCAGGGTGGCGAGGATCCGCGCGAGGAGTTCCTCGATGCCGAACGGCTTGGTCATGTAGTCGTCGGCGCCCATGTTCAGCGCGGTGACCTTGTCCCGTTCGCCGCCGCGCGCGGACACCACGATGATCGCCACGCTTGACCGCTCGCGGATCTGCCTGCACAGCTCGAACCCGTCCGCCTCTGGCAGCATCAGGTCGAGCAGCACCATGTCGGGCTGCTCGGTCTCGAGCAGCGCGAGCGCCTTGCTCCCGTCGAAAGAGACGAGCGTGTCGAAGCCGCGCACCGCCAGGTTCGCCCTGATCAGGTCCACGATGTTCGGGTCGTCTTCGACGATGAGCACCCGGGTCGGTATGGTCAGCTCAGTCACGTGCCTTCACTCCACGGGCTTCTCAACGGGCAGGGTAATCAGGAAGCAGGTACCGCGCTCGGCCGGCGCGAGCTCGAGACGGCCGCGGTGCGCGGCCACGATCCCGCTGGCGATGGACAGCCCGAGCCCGGCACCGGAACCGCGCCGTCGCGGCCGGATCGTACTGGCGGCCAGGACGTCGTGCCAGCGGGGATCGCGCTGGCCTGCCGCCTCGGTGACCGCGCGGGCCAGTTCTGGCGGCAGTCCCTCGCCGTCGTCGGCGACCCGCACGGTGACCGTGCCCGGGCCGTCCTGGGCCGCGGTGACCGTCACCGTCGTGCCCGGCGGGTTGTGGCCGAGCGCGTTGCTCAGCAGGTTGACGAACACCTGCTCAAGCCGGTCGTGGTCGGCCCAGATGACCGGGAGGCCGGCCGCGTCCGTGACCGTGACCTGCGACGCGGCGTCGGGGGGCAGCACCGCGACGGCCGCGTCGAGCACCAGCGGGATGTCGCACCAGTCGCTGTTCAGCCGCAGGATGCCCGACTCGATGGCGGAGAAGTCGAGCAGGTCGTTGACCAGGCGGCCGAGCCGGGCGGACTCGGCGGCGATGCGGGAAAGGAACCGCTGCTGCGAGTCCGCGTCCCAGGTCACGTCCTGCTGCAGCAGGCTGGTCGCGTACCCGGTGATAGCGGTAAGCGGGGTGCGCAGTTCGTGGCTGAGCCTGCGCAGGAACGTCCGCTGCAGCTCACGCGACTGCCGCAGCGCCATGGCCTCCTGCTCCGCGACCAGCGCCCGCTCGCGCTCCAGCGCCAGCCTCAGCGAGTTCGCGGCGTCCTCGAGGAGGTCGGTCGCGTCGTCCGGCCTGATGCCGTCCCGCCAGCCGGCTAGCAGCACGGTCCGCCCGTCCGGGTCGCTGAACGAGACCGACAGGTACCGGCTGCCGGGACGCCTCGGGGGCTGACCGCCTCCGGTACGCAGGGTTCCCGCGCTCGCAGTCGCCGCGGCGCCCGCGACCGCGATGCCGTCGGGGTCGCCGCGCTCGACCGCGGCGCGGGCCACATCGAGCATCTGTTCGGGCGGCTCCGCCTTGCGCGGGGGCAACGCCACGGGAAGGCCCAGGCCGGAGACGCCGCGACGGTGCGGATCGCCGTGCGCGACGGCCCCCGGCGAGCGCTCGCCGTCCATGCTTGAGTAGGCCCGGCAGGTCATCAGGTCGCCGGACGCCGCGATCAGCGCCACCTCGTCCGCGCCGAGCCCCTGCCGCAGTGCGTGCAGCGCGATGCGCAGCGCCGCGGCTGCCGGCACCGGCCCGGCCAGGGTCTGCAGCATCTCCCTGATCGTCTCGAGCAGCCGGTTGCGCGCCGTGACCTCATCGAGCAGCCGGTCCCGCTCGATCGCGCTCGCGGCGTACCCGGCGTAGAGCGCGGCGAGGTCCAGGTCGTCGCGGCGCGGCTTGCCCGGGATCGCGCGGAACACGGTGATCACGCCGAGCAGCCCGCCGGGTCCGAGCACCGGCACCGACCAGGAACTCGCGACCTTCGCCGGACGGGCCAGGTTCCCGAAGACGTGCCACGAGCCGCCGCCCGTCCGCAGGTTGTCTTCGATGACCGGAACCTGCCGCTCGGCGGCGAGGCCGACCGGCCCGCCCGCCGCACCCAAGGGCAGCCGCGCCCACGGCCCGAGCAGCGTCTCTGGCATGCCGAGTGACGCGGCCCGGACAAGTTCCCCCTCCTCGAGCAGGTGGATCACGAGCCGCTCGCTGCCCAGCGCCGCGCCGAGCGCGGACAGGATCAGCGACAGCGATGAGGACGGGTCGGAGGAAACCAGCCGTCCGGCGAGGCCGTGCAGCCGGGTGAGCTGACCGCGCGCGGAGGAGTCCACGGCCTGCCCGGAGACCAGCGCCACCACGTCGTCAGGATGGACTTCGCTCGGCGCGACCTCGGTGACCACGCGGCCGTGCCGGAGCACGACGATCCGGTCGGCGAGCCGGAACATCAGCTCCGTATCGTGGCAGGAGAGCAGGATCGTGGTGCCCCGGGCGCGCAGCCGGGTGATCAGCCGCTCCACGAGCGCCGCCTCCTGCACGCCGAGCGCGGCGGTCGGTTCGTCAAGCAGCAGCAGCCGGGGGTTGTGCGCCATCGCCCGCGCGACCGCGACCATCTGCCGCTGCCCGCCGGACAGGATGCTGACCGGCAGGGTGGTGTCCCGCAACGGGATGCCGAGACCATCGAGCAGCCGCTGCGCGTCCTTATGCAGCGCCACGTCGGAGAACAGGTGCCGGCGGCGCTCGTTGCCCAGCATCACGTTCGCGGCGATGTCCATGTTGTCGGACAGCGCCAGGTCCTGCCAGACCACGCGCACCCCGAGCTTCGCCGCGGCGGACGGCACCGGCGCCACCGCCTGACCGCCCACCCGGATCGACCCGGCGACCGGCGTGACGTCGCCCGCGATGGCCCGGATCAGCGTGGTCTTGCCCGCGCCGTTCTCCCCGGCGAGCGCCACCAGTTCGCCAGCCCGCAATGCGAGATGCACGCCCTCTAGCGCGGTGAGCGCGCCAAAGCGCACCGTGAGGGCGGATACCGCCAGCTCAGGTGTCACGCTCACGGTAAACCGCTCAGCACTGCTCGCCACAGCCACCATTGTTATCTACATTTTGTGGTGACCGCCGCATACGGGGGTCACCCGGGCAGCCCTGCCCAGGCGACCGCCGTCGCCCGCTATCCGGTTGCTCGCGCTACCTTTCTGCAGTCGGCCGGGCGGAAGGGCGTGTTACGTCGCCCGGCCACGCGGCACCGCCCGGGCGGACGGTAGCCGGACGAGGGTGATTTCTCTTTCCCGGTAGCCGCCAGGCGCGGTCGCCGAGGAGCGACAGGCCAGCCGGGAGCAGCACGCCCCGCACGATCGTCGCGTCGATCAGCACGGCCGCCGCCATGGTGACGCCGAACAGCTTGAACTCGATCTCGCCGAGGGTGGCGAAAATGGAGAACACCGCCACCATGATCGCCGCTGCGCTGGTCACGACCCCGGCGCTGGAGGAGATCCCGTCGATGATCGCGGCCCGCGAGCTCGACCCGCCGCGCCGCAGTTCTCCCCCGGTGGGACGACCCGCCGTGCTCCCCGGGGCAGGTCTGGTGGCTGCGCCACCGTATCGGACCTGCTCAGCGATCCGGCTGAGGATGAACACGTGGTAGTCCATGGACAACCCGAACAGCAGGACGAACATGAAGACCGGCATCCACGGCACGATTCCGCCGTAGGGCGTGAAGCCGAGCGGGCCCTGCAGCAGGCCGTGCTGGAAGACGAGCGTCATCAGCCCGAAGGCCGCACCGACCGACAGCAGGTTGAGCAGGATCGACAGCGCCGGGATGGCGAGCGACCTGAAGGTGAACATCAGCAGGGCGAACGCGAGCACGGCGACGATCGCGAACACGACGGGCGCGGTGACCCCGAGCTGGTGGTCGAGGTCGAACGTGGACGCGGTGTTCCCGCCGACCGCGTAGCTGATCCCTGGCACTTTCCCGAGGGTCGCGGGAAGCACGTGGTCCCGCAGCGTGATCAGCGCGCTGTTGGAGGCGGCGTCCGCGGTGTTGCCGGCTAGCGGGACGTTGACGACCATGACGTGCCCGCCGGAGAACGAGGCGGTGGTGATCGGCTCGCGGATCGCCCCGTGGCTCGCCGCAGCGGCCTCGTTCAGCGCCGTGATGGCGTGGCTGAACTGCGGCCCGGCGAGGTTGCCGCCGGTGACGACGACTTCAGCGGGAGCCGGGCCGCCGGGGAAGTCGGTGAGGATGGTGTTCAGGGTGCGGACCACGGGCACGCTGTTCGGCAGCGCGTCAAGCCCCGGGTCCTCCAGGTGCAGGCTGGTCAGCGGCGTGGCGAGGGCGAGCAGCGCCACGGCCGCGAGGCCGCCAAGGGCCAGGGGACGGCGGGTGACGGCGGTGACGACGGCTCGCCAGAGCCGCGACGGCCGGGCGATCGCCTGCCGCCGCCCGAGGAACGGCACGCGGGCCTTGTCGGTGGCCTTGCCTACGAGCGAAAGCAGTGCGGGCAGGAAGGTCAGCGACCCGAGGACGGAGACAGCGACGACCAGCATGGTCCCGATCGCGATCCCGTCGAAAGCCTGGAACCCGGCGAGGAACAGCCCGGCCAGGCACCCGATCACGGTCAGGCCGGCCGCCACGATGGCCCGGCCTGAAGTACGCGCGGCGGTCCGCAGCGCTTCTTGCGTGGTCGCGCCCGCTGTCCGTTCTTCGCGGACCCGGCGCAGGTAGAACAGCGAGTAGTCGATGCCGACGGCCATCCCGACGAGCAGCACGATCGGCGAGGTGAGCGGGTCGATAGGGAAGAAGCGGTCGGGGATGGAAAGCAGGGAGATCGCGGCTACCACGGCGGTGCCCGCGAGCAGCAGCGGGATGCCCGCGGCGATCAGCGCGCCGAAGACGAGCAGCAAGGCCGCGAGCGACACCGGCACCGACGTGACCTCGGCCTGCCGGAAGTCCTGGTCGACCAGCGCGCCGGTCGCCCGGTCGAGGCTGGCGTCACCCGCCTCGGCGACGGTCAGCCCGGGGTACCTGGCCTGGACAGCGGCGACCGCGTTCAGCGCGGGCACTACCGCCTGGTCGTCGTTGCCGGGGTTCCCCGCCACGTTGAACGTGACAAGAGCCGCGTTACCGCTGGTCAAGCCGGGAGTGGTAAAAGGGGAGCGGATGTCTGCCGCGGCGTCGGGCAGATGGCGCAGCGCGGTGACGACATCCTGGGTGGCCTGGCGTACCTCTAGGTTGTTGCCGAAGGTTTCTGTCAGGGAGCGCGCCTTGATCAGCACGGACTCGCTGTCGGGCTGCTGCACGCCGGGCTCGTTGAGCACCCGCTCCGCCTGCCCGGCCTGGCCGGGGTCGTAGTCGTTGGTGTTCGGCATCCCGAGCCGCTGGCCGGCCACGAACGCCGCCACGACGAGCACCAGCCAGCTGATCACGACGACGACCCGGTGCCTGGCGGACCAGCTGGCGACCCGCTCGACAACGGGTGCTCTGGCCTTCCGTCCTGAGTCAGGTTCGGCCGTCCGCTCTGCGCCGTTGGTAGTTTTCATGTAACCCCACCCGGCCCCATTGCGGTGGTGTGATGAACGTTGTCATGGCACCGAGAGTGCGTCGTAGCGGTCCCGCGATTACATGGTGCGGCCCGACATATTCCGGGTGGGGTTAACCCAACCAGGTTTCCGTAGGTGGTCCGCCTGGCAGCGCACCGCTCCGATCGCCTAGCGTCACTGGTATGTCGCTTCTTCGCGGCCTGGTGTCGGCGCGCACCTGGCTCGCCTTCACGCACCACGTCGCCGGCCTGGTGCTCGCGGTCGCCTCGTTCGCGGTCGTCGTCACCGGCCTGGTGAGCGGTGTGGCGCTGTTGCCGCTCGCCCTCGCCGGACTGCCGGTCCTCGGCCTGACCGCCCGGTGCACCGACGGATTCGCCGCGCTGGAGCGGGCCAGGTTCGGCCTGCTCGGGGTGCGGATTCCC
>Ga0335074_10013738_pt1 | contig 11380 bp, 10 predicted proteins | sample Lox_Sample_23_FD_206715 | JGI IMG/M metagenome (GOLD analysis project Ga0335074, IMG submission 206715) | Soil microbial communities from Loxahatchee National Wildlife Refuge, Florida, United States - Lox_Sample_2.3 | ecosystem: Environmental > Terrestrial > Soil > Wetlands | place: USA...
AGTACCCGACCGCCATCTCCGACTTATTGCCGGTGCTCAGCACGAGCGAGCCGAATTTATTCGAGAGCGCCATCAGCAGGTTGCCGCGAATGCGCGCCTGCAGGTTTTCCTCGGTCGCGTCCTCAGCTCTGCCCGCGAATGTTGCCTCGAGCGTTTTGCGGTAACTCCGAAACTCGTCGTTGATGTCCATGGTGACCAGCCGAATCCCGAGATTTTCTGCCAGCACTTTCGCGTCGCGCAGGCTGCCGTCAGACGAATACGGCCCCGGCATCGCGACGCCGGTGACGTTCTCCGCGCCCAGCGCATCCACCGCAATCACCGCTACTAGCGACGAATCGATCCCGCCGCTCAGCCCGATCACCACCTGCTTGAAACCGCACTTGCGGACGTAGTCCCGCGTGCCCAGCACCAGCGCGCGATATACGCCCTCGATCTCATCGATGATCTGCGTCCGGATATCTCCTTCGCCGGTTACGGTGTCGAAAAGCACCAGATCTTCGTCGAATGATTTTGCCAGCGCGCCAATCCGCCCATCGCCCAGAAAAGCCACGCTCGACCCGTCAAACACCAGGCTGTCGTTCCCGCCCACCTGGTTTACGTAGATGAAAGGCCGTCCATGCTGCTGCGCTGTCGCGCGCAGCATCTCAAGCCGGAAGGCGCGCTTGTCCAGCGTGTACGGTGATGACGAAATATTCAGCATCACCGTGCTCCCCTTCCCCGCCAGCTCGGCCACCGGATCGCGGTCGTAGAGCCGCTTCACCCAGAAATTCTTGTCGTTCCAGCAGTCCTCGCAAATCGTGATGCCCAGCGAATTCGCGCCCAGAGCGAACACATCTTGCGTGTGCGCCGGCTGGAAGTAGCGGCTTTCGTCGAAGACGTCGTAGGTTGGCAGCAGCATCTTCCGCTGCTCGAAAAGGATTTTCCCGCCAGCGATCAGCGCAGCCGAATTCGCCACGGGCTTTCCGGTGTTGTCCTGCGCCTTGCCCACAAATCCCACCAGCGACGGCAGCGGCACCTGCCCTGCAAGGCACGCGAGCTCTTTCTGATTTCGCTCCGCAAACGACGGTCGCTCGATCAGATCCTGCGGCGGGTAGCCGCACAGACACAGCTCCGAAAACACGGCGAGCTCCGCGCCGCCCGCCTTCGCCATCCGCGCCATATCCAGAATCCGCGCGCGATTGCCTTCGAAATCTCCGACCGTTGGGTTGAACTGCGCCAGCGCTATCTTCATGGGAAGCAAATAGCATACGGGGCAAAGCGGGGGTTTTCAATCTGCGAGGGATCGTCCGGAGCGTTGAGAGTCATAGTCCCAAGTGAAAAGTACTTCCTTTTGGCACCGTCATCCGGCCTAGCCTAACGCACGAAAGGCCCTGCCCGATCTGCTCTTCCGTGATCGCAGCAATCGCTGAAAAAAAGAAGCTCCCGGAGCATCAACTCCGGGAGCCTGAGAATCGAGCAAGAACGACCGCGCGCAACCCACCGTCGCACGCGGCAGATCAGTCGCCGCGATCAATTAAACCGTGAACGAGCTGCCGCAGCCGCAGGTGCTCTTCACGTTCGGGTTGTTGAACTTGAATCCCGAACCCTCGAGCGTCTCGATATAGTCGATCGACACGCCTTCGAGGTACATTTCGCTCATCTGATCGACGAGCACCTTGAGGCCGTCGAATTCGTACACGTTGTCGCTGGCCTCGTTGATCTGGTTCTCGAAAGCCATGTGGTAGCTAAAGCCCGAGCAGCCGCCACCAACCACAGCCACGCGCAAACCCGTTGGCGTCGGTGTCTGCGCCGACAAGATTTCCTTCACCTTCGTCACAGCTACCGGCGTAAGTTGAACCATTCTCGAATCCTCCCAAAGATTGAGCGCGAAAGCCTCTGCCATCGCGCACCACAATCCCGAAAGCATTATATCAGATGCAGCAACCGCCGCGAAGCTTCACCCGATTGGGCGTGTGAGGGCCTGGAAACAGAACAATTACCCAATAGGGATGCAGTTGTACCCTCTTTGTTAGACTGTCGCAGAAGCAGCGTTTTGGGGTGTTCCGGCCGATGAGCCTAAAGAAGCTTTCCCGCCACGCCGCAACCCGCGCAGCCGCGGCTCTTGTATTGCTACTCGCGCCCCGGCCCGCGGCGCGAGCGAGCGCGAACGATATGCTCCACGCGTCCACATCCAATGGAACCGTGGTAGGCCCCTCGGGTACGCCAGTCGAGCTGCGCTGCGTGAACCTCAGTCCCTGGCTCGATCCCGAACCCTATCTCATCGGGAAGGCGCTGCGCGGGCTCACGCGCTCTCCTTCGGAACTGAAACAGAAACTCGCGGGACTCGTCGGGCCCGAAGAGGCGCAGCGTTTCTGGCAGCAGTGGCAGGCCGCATTTATCACCGAGGCGGATTTCGCTCGGCTCGAGCGACAGGGATTCAACTGCGTTCGCTTGCCTCTCAACTACAAGTATCTCGCCTCGATCGCCGCAGACGGCTCTGTCGCCCTCGACGAAGCTGCCCTCGCGCCGGTCGACCACGCGGTCGCCTGGGGCGCGGCCCACCACATCTACGTCATCCTCGATCTCCACGCGGCGCCCGGCGGACAGAATCCCACATCGAGCGTGGCGGACGTTCCATCCGATGATGCGGTCGCTCGCTTGTGGCAAGGACCGGATGCCGCCACAAACCAGAAAATCACCATCGCGCTTTGGCACGCCCTGGCCGCGCGCTACGCGAGCGCCCGTTCTGTAGGGGGCTACGATCTGCTCAACGAACCACTCCTGCCATCGAGCGTATCGAAAGACGCTTTACCCAATTTGTACGACGCGATCACCACGGCGATTCGTTCGGTGGACCGAAATCATATGGTGATTCTCGAGGGCGACCGCTACGCCCGTGACTTTGACTCGTTCCCGCTCCCAACCGATTCCAATGTGATGTACGAATTCCACGAATATTCGCTCCTCAACCCTGGGTGGCGCCAGCCCGGCATAAAAGCGCTGGCCCCATTTCTTCAATTGCGTGCATCCACCGGAGTACCGCTATGGCTCGGCGAATTCGGCGAAGAAACTCAGGAATGGCAGCAGCAGATGGCTCAGTTGATGGAAGCGAACCATATCGGTTGGGCCGTGTGGCCATGGAAGCGCATCGATCTCGGGAACAATCACCCCGCCGTCGAGACCATCGCTCTGCCGGACGCCTGGGAGAGTCTTTTCAAGTATCTTGTGGGCGCCTGGTTCAGCGGCAGGCCGTCCCCGGAAAACGCGCGCCAAGCCATGGCCCAAATGCTCGAAGCCATCCGCACGGAGAATTGCACCGAGAATCCGGCCTTGGTGAAGGCCCTTACCGGCCGCTGACCCACGCCCCGCATCCGGTCAGCGCCGCCGCTCTCTCCCTCAGATCACCATCAGATCCTGCCCGACGATAACCTCGCCTGAATATACCTTGCGCACGCCATCAATGAAGTTCGTCACCGGATACTCAGGCCGCCCGGCCGCCGTCGTTCCCGGCACGAGGTGATTCAGCACCACCAGCTTCACCTGGGCTTCTGACGCCATCCGTCCAACATCCGCCGGCGTCGAATGCGTATCGGCGATATGGCGAAAGATGTTGTCGGGGTTGCCCGCTTCGGCAGCCGCCTTTGCTCGTGCCGCCATCTCGTCGTGTACCGCCTGGTCCATCACCTCGCAGACGAAAACATCCGCCCCCTGCGCTAGACCCACAAGATTCTTGGAGTAGGCAGTGTCGCCGGAGAATACGATCGAGCGCGCCTTCGCGTCGAAGCGGTACGCAAGCGAGCGATACGGCATCCTCGCCTTCGACCGCTCGGGGAAGTGGGTATTCTCGACGGATGTCACGGCAACGCGCTCGTCCTTGAGAGCCAGAGCGGGTGCCGCCGTGGCCGCGAGATCGTGCCCGTGGAACAGGGTCTCCGGGCGCAGCGTGCGGCCTTCGTCGACGATGCGGATTTCCGTGTCGGCCTTGAAGAATGCCATGGCGCCCTCGACCATGGCCTCGGTGCCATAAGGCCCGTAGACTTCCGTTGGCTTCGTTCGCCCACCGGTCCATTGATGGCTCAGCAGCGCGGGAAGATCGGACGTATGATCGTTGTGCAGGTGCGTGAAGAAGATCGTCGCAATCCCGGCGTAGCCGATCCCACAGGCCACGAGAGACCGTAGTGTTCCGTAGCCGCAATCCACAAGATAAGGGACGCCGTCGACCACCACCACGCTCGCGGTTTCATTCCGGTTCAGATCGACGCCCGGTCCGCCCCTCGTGCCCAGCAGAATAACGTGTGTGCCCGCAAGCTCCGCGCCATCTGGCCCGCTGGGCGCTACGCTCGTCTGCGCGAAAGCCGCGCCCACGCCCGCGACATTAGCCGCGAGACTCGCCGTCGCACCAAGAGCGGTGAAACCGGCGACACATCTCAGGAATTGCCGCCGGCCCGGCTTCTCGCCATCGGGCGTGTTCCGTACATCGATTTCTTCGCGCATCAACGCCCCCCGCCAAAGTTCGCGGCATTCTGCAACAGAATGACTTTGTAAACCAGCGCGGCGGGTGATGCTGCATGTTTCCTCCCGCCGTGGCAATTTTGCGTATAATTCACGTCAAATGAACGGTCCTTGCCCGTGCGGAGAGTGCCAAGCAATCCTCGATCAATTGAGGAATGCGTTGGCCGAGGCCCGGGAGTTTCCGAACACGAGTGCGTGGCGCGGTGCCTGGCCCAGAGCCGTGGCCAAAATCGCGGCGGCGACGGAAGAAGAATTGGACGAACTTCTGGATAAACACCCGTTTCAATTTCAACCCGAGCCGCTCAGAGCGCTGGAAGTAAAACATCCTGAAGTCTCGCACGCATTTCGCAGGTTCTTCGACCACAAGATCCGCACAGGCCACAACATTCTACGGCGCCCACCGGCGAAGCCCGGGGAATAAGTCCCGACAGCGAGTTATGAAGAAGGATCAGAGCGCCTCAATCGCGGTGTACAACCGCCCCGGCCGCACTCTAAAATGTGCTTTTGCCAGGAGCCCCATGAGACACAAGATCACATCCATTCCCGGTGACGGAATCGGTCCCGAAGTCTCCCGCGCCGTGCGCGAAATCATTGCCGCTGCCGGCGTCGAGGTCGAGTGGGAAGACACGGACGCTAAGGGAGACATCCACCAGCAAGGCGCGGCCTCGATCCAGTCCGCTGTCGTTGAATCCATCCGCAAAAATCGCGTCGCGCTCAAAGGACCTCTCGCTACCGCCGTGGCCAGCGGTCCGCCGAGCATCAACGTCGCCCTGCGCAAGGCGCTCGACCTTTACGCCAACGTCCGCCCGGTGAAGAATCTCGAAGGTGCGCCCTGCCGTTATCGGGACGTCGACATGGTCCTGATCCGCGAAAACACCGAGGACCTCTACGCCGGCCTCGAACACACGGTCGTGCCGGGCGTCGTGGAAAGCCTGAAGATCATCACCGAAAAAGCTTCCACTCGCATCGGCCGCTACGCCTTCGAATACGCTCGCAAACACGGCCGCAGGAAAATTCACGCGATCCACAAAGCCAACATCATGAAGCTCTCGGACGGCCTGTTCCTGTCATCGATTCGTGCCGTCGCGGCGGAACACCCCGAAATTCAGTACAAGGAACTGATCGTCGATAACGCCTGCATGCAGATGGTGTTGAACCCGTCGCAATTCGACATGCTGCTGCTCACGAATCTCTACGGCGACATCATGAGCGATCTCGCCGCGGGCCTCGTCGGCGGCCTGGGAGTCGTGCCCAGCGGAAATATCGGAGCGGAGAGCGCGATCTTCGAAGCCGTGCACGGCACCGCACCGGACATCGCCGGCAAAGGCGTCGCCAATCCTACCGCCCTGCTGATGAGCGCCGTGATGATGCTTGACCATATCGGCGAACCCTCGGCATCGCAAAGAATCGACGCCGCTCTGCACGAGGTCTACCGCGAAGGCCGTGCGCTCACCCGCGATGTCGGCGGCACCGCCACCACCGCCCAATTCACCGAAGCGGTAATCAACAAGCTGGCCGTGGGAGTCCGCGCGTAGGCAGTTGCCCTTGAAACAGTCTGTGCAGACGAAGCGCCGAAGGCGCGATTGACATCAGCCCGGCATGAAGCCCGCCTGCCGGCGAGGCAGGCGAAGCGGAATGCGGGGGCGAGAAGCCAAGAATCCAAGTCCCGGACGGGGAATGAGGACGACCGGCGAGAGCAGCGGGTGAACGTTTGGAGTCCCGCCTTCAAAGAACGTGTTGTACGCCAGTCCCGCCGAAAAAATCGGCACCGGCTTGATCGGCTGCGAATCCGCAAGGGCGGCGTCGATTTGTGACTCGCTATCCGACTCCGCCTGGGTTTCCGGTTGCGTCTGCGCGGGAAGTTGCGGCGCAAGCCACAGCATGAGCAGCACGGGAATCAGCGCGCGCAGGGCCCGGGCGACGCGGGTCCTGCGGTTCCCTGCCGGAACCGTAGGGCCCGCTGAACTGAAAGACAACCCGAGCATTTTCAGCCTAATGAACCGAACGTCGGAGAACTGCCACCACACCCCTTTACTCCTTTACTCCGCTGATTCGAAGGTAGGTGAGCCGTGCGTTCGGGTCAACTTTGCGGGCCGCACCGCGGCTCCTCGCCGCTATTAGCGCCTAGTGAACAACTGGTACCAGTGTACGGGATGAATTTGTCCTGTACCCTTGGGCAGGTAAGCAGTTCGCGACCCAGTTGGACCGAATCTCGGTGCTCAACCGCGCCTTTGCTAGACTTTTCTTAGGACGGAAGCACCGTCGGCGAAGGAGAACACCTCATGGCGAGTACTTCGACAGCCGGACGCATCTATCGGATTTTCAGCTGGGCGTGCCTCGCCGGACTCATTCTCATCGTGATATTGGTGCTGCGGAAATCGCCTGAGCCCGATGTCCCGTACGATCCCGCGGCGGCAGCGCGCGCCGAGCAGAAATTCGCGGCGGCGGATCAGGCCAAAGCCGCGGGACAACCATCGCAAGTCGCGCTCGATCGCACCGAACTCAATTCCTACTTGCAGCAGAATCTGCAGCTGCAGAGATCATCTCCGGCTAATGCGCCCGGTGGCGCTTCCCCGGCGAATGCCAGCCCTGCTGCGAGCCCTCCGGCGGCTTCGAACGGAGCTTCACCCAGCAACGCGGCCCCCGCGGACCCATTTGCCGACGCCGGCGACCTCACTCAGGAACAGGTCGCGTCTGCCGTCAAAGACGTGAAAGTCGATATGGACGGCGACCTCGTCAAAGCGCACGTCGTTTTCAATCTTCACGGTCAGGACATGTCGCTCGATCTCGATGGCCACCTCGTCAGCGAAAATGGCTACCTCAAATTCGAGCCGGTGGATGGAAAGCTCGGTTCCCTGCCCTTGCCGCAATCCGTCCTCGACGCGGCCATCGACAAGCTGATGTCGTCGCCCGAAAACCGCGAAAAAATGAAGCTCCCCGACGACATCAACAACATTCAGATCGAAAACGGCCAGGCCGTCGTCTCGTACAAGTGACGGCCCGGCTGCGGTCGTCCTCATGAGGCTCGCGCGGTCGGTTCCCTTGTCGAGTCGTTACTTGCTCGCATACTGCTCGCCGCCGAGGAAATGCAGTGAAACGTACGGCTCGTTCCCGACCACCCAGCTGTCGTGCCCGGGCGGCCCCGGCGGAATGTAGAACAACGTTCCCGCGCGGAGTTCGTGAATCGTGCCGTCCTCCATCGCCGCCGTGGCGCAGCCCGAAACCACGAGTCCCACGTGCTCCACGTCACACCGCGCAGCGCCGATGGTCGGGCCGACGTGCTCCGACCATTTCCAGCCCGGCTGATACGTCGCGCGGCCGATTGTCATTCCGCCGATCCGCACGATCTCGAATTTCCCCAACGCGAACTTCCGCACTTCGTCGGGCTCCTCAAATCGCTTTAGAATCGTTTTCATTTCGAGCACGGGCGGCCTCCTTCAGCGACGCAACAGTGAAGCGGCGTTAAAAGAATCATACCAAGCCGTCTGGACTGGTTTAGTTCGCGGCTCAGAGTCATTGCAGCCCGTCGCCAGGCCAGATTGGACTGTGGAGCGGGGAACATCGAGGCACGACGAATAACTTCCAGGTTCCCGCTATCGCATGACCAGCTTATCGAGGATCAACCAAGCCAGCAGCAGGGGAATATGCGCCACCGTGGCGTGCATCAGCCATTTCGCGCGGGCGTTTGTGCGCGAACGATTGGCCCACAGCCCCACCTGCAGCAGCAGCATTCCCAGCAGCAGCGCCCCAAAAAAGTAGAGCTTGCCGGCCATCCCCAGGACGGAGGGCAGCGCGCTGACCCACACAAGGATCGCGGACGTGCAAACGATCTGGCGGAAAGTGGAGTCGCCGGAGCGGTCGACCACCGGAAGCATGCGAATGCCGGCGCGTGCGTAGTCCTCGCGATACATCCACGCGATCGCCATAAAATGCGGGAACTGCCAGAAAAATAAAATCGCCACGAGCACCCATCCGCCCAGACCGAGCGAACCGCGCGCGGCGGCCCAGCCTATCAAGGGAGGCAGCGCTCCTGGGATTGCGCCGACCGCGGTCGACAGCGGAGTGCGAGTTTTCAGGGGTGTGTAGAGCCCGAGGTAGAGCAGCGACGTCGCGAGCGCCACCGCGCAGGCGAGCAGATTCACGGCAATCGCGAGCCACGCGGCACCCACCAGGATCGTCGCCACGCCGAAAATCAGCACCTCGCGCGGCTGCAGCACTCCTGTCGGCAGCGGCCTTCCCGCTGTGCGCCGCATCACCGCGTCCATCTCGCGCTCGACATATTGATTGAGCGCGGCCGTGCCGCCGGCCACCAGCATCGTCGCGACGACGGTGTGCAGCAGCTGCGCCCAATTCATCGGGCCGGTCGAGCCGAGATAAAATCCTGCGACCGTCGTGATCACCACGAGGAAGGTGACGTCCGGCTTGGTCAGAACGACATAGGCCCAGGGCTTGTCGTGCGCGGTCATCGCGGCGGCGCGTTCGTTCATTGCGCGGTCCTCACGCCTTCACTCGAATGTCGCCTGCATGTTGAAGTTCGGTCGCGCGGGCGCCGCGGATCAGTCGGACACAGCGCAGCGTCAGCAGGATGGATGCGGCAAGCGTCAACGCGCCGCCGAGGACGTGAGCAACCATCAACGTGACGTACAGCACGGTGGGCTGCACGGCTGCGATTCCCGAGGTCATCGCCCACCATGCGGCAAAGCCGAGCAAAATCTGCGTCCCGAAAAAAGCGTGCAGCAGCACGACGCCGCGGCGGATATCCGGATTCGTCCCGAAGCGTTTCTTCGCCACGCGCCCGACCCAGATCACCATCACGGTCACCGCGCCCGCGCCGATCAGGTGCGGCACGATGCCGAGCAGACCGTGGCGGAAGGCCGCGCCAAGGAGAATTTGCGCGAGGATCACAACGGTCGTCCACCACGCGAGAGTCCGCACGCGGGGCGAGCCCGTATCTTCGAGTTGCGGCTGCTCCTGCTGCCACCAGGGACTCAAGTAAAGAGCGATTCCCACGAGGGTGATGAAAAAGATCTGCGCGAGCGTCGCGTGAGCCGTCGCTGAAACAAACGGATCGCCTTCGAGAACGCGTATTCCGCCGAGGACGGCCTGCGCCACGACGAGCGCCAGCGCGGTCCAGCCGAGGCGCTTGGCCAACGGCCGGCGATCTTTGGCGGTGATCCAGATCGCGAGGACCAGCGTCATCAGCGATACGATTCCGGCAATCACGCGGTGTGAGTACTCAAAGCGAATGCCGCCCACGAATGGAGGAACGAGGCGGTGGTAGGCGAGGGGCCAGTCCGGGACGGAGTCTCCGGCATCGTTGTTCGTCACGAGCGCGCCGGCCATCAGCAGGACGATCGTCATGCTCGCCGTCGCTACCGCGAAGCGGTACAAGCCGCGAGAGACTGGAGTGGGATTGTCAGGCATCCGTCGCGTCTGATCTTCTGTAATCGCGCCAGCCAAGTTCAGCTGCGTTGAAGACCTTTCATTCTATGCATCGCGCCTCCAAAACGCAAAAATTTCCGGAGCATGGGCAGATCTGAGATTTGAGACGGGGGCGAGCTAGGAAAAGCGTGGGAGGGCGATGTGGAGAAATTCGGCGGGTGCGGCGCCGGATGGGGCGGCGGCGGCGTGGTCGCCGATGGCCAGATGGATGGTCGCGTGGCGGCCGAAATTCCTTGCGGCGCTTGTGGAATCGCCCGTTGAGACTGAACCGCTGCCCCTCGTGACGAAATAAATTGAATTGTCTTGGAGACGCAGCGAGCCGCCCGGGTCGATCTTGAAGAACGCGAGCTGGGTGCGGCGCTCGGAAAATTCGCCGAGATGCTTGCAGCTAACGCCGGGGCGATCGGCGAGCGGCATCCAGTCGAAGCTGGCCGGATCCATGAAGACGGGGCGGGTGTAGCGCTGGGGCGGATAGACGAGCGGGCGGCCGTTGACCTGTTCCCAGACGGCTTCGTAGGCGTCCTTATTGAGCTTGGCGCCATCGGGCTTGAGGCGGGTGTAGACGCCCTTCGCGAAGGCGCCGTGCTTTGCGAGCTCGGCGGCGGCGCGCTCGTATTCTTCCGCGGCGATGTAGCCGCTGCCGCTGGCGCCACCGAATTGCAGGACGAGCGTCGAATTCTCGGAGTCGCTGGCCTGCGGGCCGTAGTAGGTGCCTTCCGGGAAATAGCCAATCGTGCCGGCCTTCATTACGCCGTCCGCGGCGAAATCGAAATCGCCTTCGAGCTGGTAGCGGACCTGATCGAAATTGTGGCGGTGGCGCGGCGAGAAGTAGCTGGGCGTGACGCCGAGTTGCAGGGAAAAATTTCCGGGAGTGCCGGGAACGCCATTGAGGATGCGGCGCGTGCGGAAAACGCCTTCGCGGACGTGCGGCCGCTCGAGGAGCGGGGCGCTTTCGAGTTCGACGATTTGAATCATGGTGAGCGAAAGAACGAAATTCGAAATGCGAAGCTCGAAACTCGACGGCCAGCTGACCGCGAATCATCAACCTGCATCGTACGCCAGGAACCCACCCTTGGAAAGGGCGCAAGGATGGGGCACCGGCACGCGCTCTAGTGGGCCGGGGGCCGCGGCGCCTGGAGAGTCGTGTCCTGATCGAAGATCAGGTGCCAGCCCGCCGAGGAGTGCAGCCACACAGCCGAGCCGCGAAAATGGAGCACGAGCGGCGGGTTCGCGGAGCCGGCCGGCGGCTTGATGCCGAAATCGACGAGCCCGGTGACGATCGCGCCGCCGTCGAAGAGAACGACCTTAGGATCGCGCAGATCGTATTGCGAGACGCCGAGCTTGCCGGTGGTGATGGCGTCGATGAATTCGGACTTGGACTGCATCGCACCGTTGCCGTGGATGAAGATGGCGTTGTCGGCCATCAGGCTGGTGAGCGTCGCGCCGT
>Ga0335074_10013739_pt1 | contig 11380 bp, 4 predicted proteins | sample Lox_Sample_23_FD_206715 | JGI IMG/M metagenome (GOLD analysis project Ga0335074, IMG submission 206715) | Soil microbial communities from Loxahatchee National Wildlife Refuge, Florida, United States - Lox_Sample_2.3 | ecosystem: Environmental > Terrestrial > Soil > Wetlands | place: USA: Florida...
CACAGAATTGCCAAAAAACTTAAGCATGATTTCCGGCGCGCTCATCTTATTTAACTTGCAGCGCTGTCGAGAAGTGGGGCGCCGAGGATAGAGCGGTTTCACAATTCCCGTGCGCTTTCCGGCATTTTCAAGGGTGGCTTTTTCTTGGATGAAAAAGCCACTCGGCAATTTCGGCTCCGGTGTAAGGCGATGGTGAAACCGCTGCAGGTGATGACTGCCGGCTTGGGATTCGTGGCTTCCTGCTTACCAGCTCCGCTTGATTAGCGCATCCAGGCCAAAGCCGCCGGTCTCATCGCGCGTGGCGCTGATGGCGACGTGGGGCGAGAGCTGGTACTGGCCCTGAATCACCTGATCCTGCGTGGTGGCGACATTGGTGGAAAAGGTGACGAAGAGATTGCCGCTGACGCGCTGGCGAATGGTGATGACAGCGCCGGCCGGTCCTTGTGCAGAGCCGCCTTGCAGAACCGGGCTGATGGAAAGCTGCGAGATGCCGGCGACCTTGGAGATGCGGCTGGTGAACTGGCTGGATACCTGCGAAGCAATCAGCGATTCCGCCTCCTGATTGGCCGGGGTGGGATTGCTGGCGGCAGCCTCAGTAGTGGAACCGAAGGCCAGCAGGTGGATGATGTCGGCCTGGGGCAGCGACGGATTGGAAGAGTACGCAGTCTGCATGCGGCTGACCGGTCCCTGGAAGCGCAAGTCAATGTCGTATTGCTGGATCGTGGTGGTGACGCTGAGGTTGAGCACGGGCTCGGTTTCGGCGGGATTGATGAACTGGATGGTGCCGCCGGTGAGCACAAAGCGATTGCCATTGAAAAACACGTCGCCGCCGGTCAGGTTGATGCGCCCCAGGATGACGGGCTGCGCGGCCGTGCCGCGTACCTGAAGGTTCGCCGCTCCGTCAACACTAAGCTCCCGGCTGGTGAGATTCATATTGCTTTGCGAGTGGACGGCAAGGTCGAGTGCGAGGTTCTGGGTGAATCCCTGCGTTGGCGGCGCCTCTACACCACCAGAGAGCTGGCCGGCGACGCTGCTCAAGTCGAACGCCGGCGTAAATGAAAGGTCGGTGAGTTCCACGCTTCCGCCGAGGGTGGAGTGGGTTGACGAGCCATCGAGGCGAATGTTCGCGTCGACATTTTCGCGCACGCCCTTGGGATAGAGCATGCGCACTCCCTGGGCAGCCAGGCCGAGGGCAAATTCGAGGTGCGGCCGATACTGCACGCCGCCTTGCATGCGCACTTTTCCGCCGCCCACGGTGGCCTCAAAGCTGGAGATATTCACGTGATCGGTGGTCATTTTGAGCACGCCGTTGCCGTTTTGGAGGCCAACCGGCATGGAAGCACTGGAGAAGTTGGCGTTCACGATATCGATCTCGCCGCCCAGGTTTGCGCCCTGGGCCAGAACTCCATGAGAGTCGATATTGAGCTTGACCTGACCCGAGCTTTGTATGCCGGGACTGAGAAGCTGGGCAATCTGAAGATCGACTGCCCCCTTGAGCTGCAGCGACATGGGCTGGCCGGAACCCAGCGGAATGTGACCCTGGAAGCTGAGATCGGTGTCGGTGCCGCGAATGGAGCCGGAAGGCACATCGATGACGCCATCGCGATAGCTGATTTGAATGGGAGCTGCTTCAGCCAGTTGCACGGTGTTCTGGTAGTTGAGTTTCAGCACGGGGATGGTGACCTGCGCCTGGAGCTGCTTCTCTTGTTTGAGCGGCCCGTGCAGGGTGGCCTGAATCTGCGCCTGGCCGGAGATGCCGGCTGCTTCGCCGGGCGCATAGAGAGCAAGAATCGGCTGCAGCGAAAGCACAGGCGTGTTGAGCGAGGCGTCAGTCAGGTAGTCGCCCGTGAGGTGAATGGTGGCTTTGGCGTCGATGGGAGCGTGCATCGCCGTGGAAGAAAGCGCCACGCTGGCAACATGGTTGGCCGCGTTCAACTGCAGCTTGAGCGCCGAGATGGTCTGGCCCGACACGGTGAGGGAGGGCGATTGAATGGTCGCGTCAAGCTCGGGATTGTCGAAGCTGCCCTGGCCGTTGGCGCGGATGGTGAGGACGCCGGCGGCCTTGATGCCGCGCGCCTTGAGCGCGACGAGCTGGTTGAGCGGGATGCCCGGCGAGGAGAGCTGCGCGGTGAAGGTTCGCTGCTTCGGCTGCGCGGTTACTTTTGCGTCAAGACCGCCGGCGGGCAGCTCCAGCGCGAGATCGGCACGGGCCTCAGTTCCATTGCCAGAGAACCTGATGCGGACTGACTTGAGCGGCTGTCCATATGCGACAACGCCGGTGAGATCGGCGGTGCCGCTGCCTTCGGGGTTCACGATGCTTCCGTGCAGGTTTGCGTTCGTGCTCAGAGTTCCGGTGAGCGGAAGCTGCTTTCCGGTGAACCTGACGAAGTCGGCGATGGCGATGCGCGAGGCATGAGCTTCGACTTGGATGGCGCTCTGCTTACTGAATTTCCATTGATGGAGCGCGGCCGACGCTGTGAGCGCGATGTTTCCCGCCGAGGCCGGCTCGAGCTGTGCGCCGGTGAGCGCGACATGATCGGGGCTGGCCTGGATATTCGCGCGCAGCAGCTTCCAGGCAGAGCCATTGACGTCAAGGTTGGTTGCTGTGAGCCGGCCGCGGATGTGCGGCGATGAGGTTGAGCCCTGCACGCTGCCGGTGAATGTTGCAATGCCCGCGAGCTGGAGCGGCGCCGCGCCGGCGGCAGGCGGATGGAAGGCGTCGATCATCGCGCTCAACTCGCGCAGATCGCCGGCCTGCAGCCTGACGGCGAGGCTGGAGTGGCTGCCGACAGTGCCATTCAAGGTTAGCTCGGTGTGCGTGGTTCGCAGATAACTATTAGATAGCGCCAGGTGGCCATTGCTCCGGGTGTAAGTAGCGTGAATCTCACTGTCGATGGGAAGGCTGGACGGCGCCGACGCGCTGCCGGAGACAGCGGCAAGATTCGGCGCGAGGCTGGATGTACCGGCGTGATCGCGATGCGCAATCTGCCCGTGGATGCCGGCGTCGGCATGAGCTACCAGATCAGCCATGGTGTTGCCCCAAGCGGCGGACGCTGTGGCGTTGAGCACGCCGGCAAGCGCCACGCCGCGCATGGTTGGGGAGTGGTCCGCCTGCTGATTCAGACGGGCCAGCGAGATGTTGTGGAGTGCCGCGCTGACGCTGGAGTGCGAATTGCCACCAAGGTTGGCCATCGCACCCTGCGCGGTTACTTCGCCGCCCAGCACGCCGGCGCGGAAGTCGCGCAGGAAGAGGTTGCCGTGGTTGAGCGAATAGGATGCGGCCAGATGAGTGACCTCAGCACTTGCCGCGCCGGTGCTCACATCGAGGCGGGCGCCGGTGAGGTCGCCGTTCAGCACAATCGACTGCACGAACGGCTGGCTGGAGTGTTTTTGAAATTGGATTTTCCCATTTGTATGAATGAATCCTGTGGGGATCCAGGGTTGGTGCAGAAGCGCGCGGAACTGGCTGCCGTCCACGGCGATGGAGTATTGGGCCTGCACGGCAGCGTGGGTGTCATAATGATCGATTGCCCCGGTGATCACGGCCTCGGACTTGCCGCTCGAAAGCGTGGCTTTGCTCACATGCAGGGTTGTGGGCGTAAGGCTGAAGGCAACATCGAGGTTGTGCGGTATCGGCTGGAAGGCGCCGAACTTCAACACTCCGCCTGCATAAGCGAGGCGGCCGCTGTACATGGTCCGCGCAGGATTGTAGGCGGCGCGCAGGTCAAGATTGTGAAGATCGGCCGCGAACGCGCTGGGGCGGTTGTTGAAATAGACCTCGCCGTGATCGAGAACGGCGTGACGGATGCCGAGATCGAATAATTCGCCGTGGCTGCCGCTCGAAGAGCCGCTTTTGAATGACGGAATGTTGGAGACGCCATCCTTGTCAACATAAATCCAGGCCACCGGATGATCGATGCGCAGATTGGTGAGATACCATTTGTGCGCAAAGAGGGAGACGATACGAATGCCGACCTCGGCGTGATTGACGCGGAGCAACGGCGGGGCGGAATGCGGGCCGGCTCCATCGACTGCGATGCCATACACGTCGGCTCGCAGCGTAGCCAGGTGAATGACGATGTTCTCGATGCGCACGCGGACGCCGAGCGCCTTGCTCGCTTCATTCTGGGCAAAATTGATGATTGCGCGGTGCTCGCCGTCGTTGTTGATGAACGCGCCGAGAATGACGATGGCGGCGACCAGGATGCAGACGACGCCGAGAACGGACCAGCCGAAGATCCGCCATCCGCGATGCGTGCGCGGCGGTCGGGGTTGATCGGGTTCCGATTCCGGGGGAGATGGCGGATTGCGGTGATCCATATCCATACTGTCTTCCTAGAAAGCCTGTCCAATACCGATGAAATATTGCCAGGAGAAATGTTGCGGCGGGCTTGTGTTCGGAATGGGATTGAGATCTCTACCGATATCAAAACGGATGGGCCCTACGGGCGTTTCATAACGCAGACCGGCGCCAATGTTGTTGGCATAGTTGGGTGTGAAGTTGTGAAAGCCGGCGTAGGGGAAGACACCGCCGCCGTCGTAAAAAACCGCCAGGCCGAGGTTCTTCATGATGGAGGCGAGCGGGATGCGCGCCTCGGAATTGAGAATGAGCATCTCGTTGCCGCCCGTGGGAAAGGGAATGGTGGCGCCGCAGGAGGTGTTGCCGGTGGGGCAGATGTAAACGGAGCGCTGCGGTCCGGCGCTGTCAAGCGGGATGCCGCGCAGCGAATTGCCTCCGCCCGAGAAGAACGCCTGGCTCAAGGGAACGAAGCTGTTGTTGAAGGGCTCCGCGAGCCCGATGCGGACGCTCTCAGCCCAGACGATGTGGTGGAACGCCTGCTTGTAGTACGCCGCCTGGCCGGTGAGCTTGGCGAAATCGACATTCGAGCCCAGCTTGCTGGTGTTGAAATCCAGTTCGAGTGAGTCGAAGACACCGCGATGCTCATCGAGCGGGTTATCGCGGGTATCGCGCGTGAAGCTGCCGGAGATGGTGGAGAGCTTGATGTGCTGATCGGCGGCAGGAACCAACTGCGCCAGAAGGACGTGCGTCAAATCGGTTTTAGTGTAGCTGTAGCTTACATAAGCAATGTCCTTTCCGGCACGATCGACCGGGCGCTGAAACTGCAGGCTTCCAGTTTCGATCTGCGAGGAGAAGATCGGGTTTTCTTCATTTCGCTCGAAGCTTGCGTCGGTGGTGGCCTTCCAGTGGGACCAGCGGAAGTTGGGATCGATGTAGTAAAAGGCGCCTTTCTGATCGAGACGGCCGGCAAACGCGGTGAGAGAAAGCGATTCACCCTTGCCGCGCAGGTTGTTGCGCGTGTACTGCGCGGTTCCGCGCGGACCGTAGTAGGTATGTTCGGTGGTAGAAAAGCTGGCCGGCAGACCCACCGGCGGCAGATTGGGCAGGGCGACTGTGCCGCTGGGAACTGTGCCGCCGCGCTCGATGACTTCAAAGCCAAAGCCGTATTGAAACTCGTTGCGCTTGGCCTCGTGCACCTTTACGAGGACGTCTTCTTTGGTTTGCGTGGTGATGGCGCGCCTGGGATCGACTTCGGCCCAATCGAAGACGCCGGTGTGGTCGTAGAGCTTGCTGCCGGTGGCGAGCAGGTCCGATTCGGTGAGCGGCTTGCCGGGCTTGATGAGGGAAAGGTCGTTGTTGATGAGGCGCGGGACGGTGTGCACGCGGCCGAGAGTGATGACGCTTCCCGTGATTACCCGCGGCCCCTCGGAGATGTGGTAAACCACGTTGATGCGGTGCGGCTCGCTCTTTGAAACCTGGGACGCAGTCTCGCGAAAACCGACATTCAAATATCCGGCGCGAAGATAGTTGGCGACGATGGTGTTGCGGTCCTCTTCAACATGGGCCTGCGAATACGGCTCGCCGGCGCGAACCTTGAGGCCGTGAGGCGCAAACCCGGATGGCGGAAACGTGGTGTCGCCCTGAATCTCAACACCATTGACAACATTCCGCGGTCCTTCGTTTACGTGGAATATGACCTGGATATTACCCGCCTGCTTTCTGACCGACGAAGTGACGCTCACCTGGGCAAAGCCTTCGGCCTGGTAAATGCCGGTGAGGCTCTTGATGCTGCTGTCGACCAGTTCGTTCGAGAAGTTGCCGGGAGAGAAAAGATGCGCTTTTTTGACGGCAACGGCGGGCAGGAGCCTGGAATCAGCCAACTGCTGATTGCCTGTGAGGTGCACCGCGGTGACCTTGTGCTTCTTTTCCTTATCGATCGTATAAAGGACGGTGTTGCCGGCGGAAGTTGTCTTGAGCTGCGACACAACCTTCACATCGAAGTAGCCTTTTTTTTGAAAGTAGGACATCAGCGCGTCACCACCTTCCTGCACGGTCTCCTGGTCTACGCCGACGCCCTGGTAAACAGGCAGCAGATCCTTGCGGTCCCAGCTCCAAAGATGGGCGCCGGCGATGCTGACTGTGGTCCTGGCGCCGGGCGTGATCTCAAAACGAATATCGGCGCGATTGGTGTCGGCGTGGTACTCCGCGCCGATGAGCTTGACCTGCGCGCTCAGATAGCCCTGGTGCTCCAGTTTGGATTGCAGGTAATGGGTGGCATGGTCGAGCGTGGAGTGGTGGTAAGCCTTTCCCGGCCGGATAGCCGCGCCGTGCAAGCGCGCCCATAGCGTTTTGTCGTCATGCTCGAGTTTTGTGTCCTGTGCGGCATCGCCCCCTTGCAGCGCGAGCGTTCCGAACCTGGCCTGCTTGTGGAGCGTCACCTGGAAATCGACATTGGCAACGGCATCGGGAAGCAACTCCAGGTGCGTTTGTACCTGGGCCTCAAAAAATCCTCTTTGCTGAAGGAAGCGCTCGAGCAATTTGCCATCGCGCTGAACCTCGGCGGCGTCAAACGGCTGCTGGACAGGGTAGTGGGAAACCTGGATCAGCTCAGAATATGCGAAACGCTGGGCGCCGGGAAAGCGATAGATGCCATACCACACCGCAGGCTCGAGGACATAGATGACGCGCACGCCAGCGGCCTCGGGCTCAACATCGATCCGCACCTGCTTGAATTTTCCGGTCGCTTTGAGGGCGGCTGCGGTTTGCTCCACCGCGGCAGCAAAAAATGGCTGCCCGGGCCTCTGCGCCATCATCGATGTGAATTGATTTGGATTCAGATTGGGCTGGCCGGCGATCTCGACCGAGGAAACCTGTTCTCCGGCATAGGATGCGAACATCTGCTCTGCTTCCGGCGCGGTAGCGGGCATGGCCTTCTCGGTGGCGGAATGCGAATTCACCGTTTGCCCGGCAGGCGCAGCAGTTTGCGCGGCAAGCGTGAATGCACAGAACGCGGTGGCCAGAAAAAGGCCTGCTACTCGCGTACCGCCGTGCCGACATTCCCGACGGATTGAAACAGAGGGCACGAATCCAGCATTCACCTTGAGGTTACGATGCACCCCTTTGAGAGATGGTTTTCGGCGGCAGGCGGCGTGACAGTCCGCAGTCCGGCGCGACCCGGAACCTTCGGCGGGGAACCACCGGGGCGCATGTTGCGCGCATCCATAACGAGAAGGGCCGGCGGCGAGAGAATATGGCAAATCCGAGCTACAACACGGTGGCGGCCCGGCCGAACGAACAGCTTCAGTGGAGGATCCTGGCGTACTCGCCGGTGGATTCGCTTTGGAATTTGCACGGCAGCACGGTGATGGAGATCGCGCGGCGCACGTGGAAGTCACTCAACGAGGATCGGGTTTTTTCGCGCGCGGCGGAATTAGGCTTCTACTTTTTCTTTTCGTTATTTCCGGCGATGTTTTGCGCGGCCGCGGCGCTGGGCCTGGTGGCGCGCTCGGCCCACCAGTTTTATTACCGGCTCATCGGGTATCTGTGGGTGGTGGTTCCCCACGCGGCTCTCGGCATCGTTTTGCATACGTTCAATCAGACGGCGGCTCAGGCAGGTTCCGAAAAGGTTACGCTCAGTTTGCTGGGCGCCATCTGGACGGCATCGATCGGCGTCTCGGCGATTCAAGACACATTGAACGACGTTTATAAAATCAGGAATACGAGGAGCTTCGTGGGCGCGCGCATCAAGGCGATCGGCCTCACCTTTCTCCTGGCCGGTTTGGTCACCGTGAGCCTGGCGTCGATGTTCGGCGGAGCATTTGTGGCGAGCCTGGCAGCAGGCCAGATCAAGGCGAGCGGAGTTGCCGAGGCGGCGTCGATCGGAATTCGCGCGGCAGCCTGGGTGCTGGCGAATCTGCTCCTGATCCTGATGTTTGCCGTGATTCACTACTGGGCGCCCGATTGGCGCCGGCGGCGCTGGCGCTGGCTCACGCCGGGCTCTGCCATCGGCATCGCCGGATGGCTCGCGGCCTCGGTCGCGCTGCGCACTTATCTTCAGTATTTCAACAACTACGCGATCACCTACGGATCGCTCGGGGCGGTGATCATCCTGCTCACGTGGTTCTACATCACTGGCCTGATGCTGTTAGCGGGCGGCGAGATCGACAGCGAGATCGAAGCGGCCGCGGTTGAGAAGGGCCTGGCGCGGCATAACGGCAAGCACTTTCATGCGGGCATCGCCGCATGACGGCGGGTACGAATCTTCAAAAGAATCGTCGGCGCAAAGGGACGGAGACTGGCGCCTGAAATTCAAAAAAAGCACGGCGTCGGTTGCGGGGCGCCCGGCCGCAATGGGAGCCGCTATTTCAATCCTGACACCAGATACAAATCAGAAAGCAGCCTGACGTAGCCGTAGGCGTACGCGCCGCCGTCCGGTGTGAAGAGAATATGACTCAGTTGGCAAACTCCCGGTCCTTCCGGAACCGCGATTTCTTTGAAAAACCTCCTCTGGCCGGAGACGATGTTCAACCGGAAAACCTTGATTGACGACTTCTCGTGTTGATACACGTAGAGGACACTGGGGTCAGATGTCCACTGGACAGACTCTGCCGGCAGCAATCCCGGGATTGGCCGTGGCGCTCCACCATCGGCCGGATACAGCAGCACTCCGGCCTGCTTCTCGCCGCTCGCGGCGATGAGTTTGCCATCGGCCGAAATCTGACAATAGTTGATTCCCTCGGGTGTAACCGCGCGCGGGCCGCCCCCATCGATACTCTGAACAAAGCACTGGGCGGCGCGTCCGGCTCGATCTCCGGTGAAAAGAAGGTGCTTGCCGTCGGGCATCCAGTGGATGCCGTATCCGTAATGGAGGATATCGCCGCGGTCGATTCGCCTCACGGCTCCCGCACCGGTTGGCAGCAGAACGAGTTGATCGTAAGAAACCGTCGATGCCGCCCATTTGCCGTCGGGAGAAAACGCCCCGGCCATTCCTTCACCCAGCGCGACGGGCGGCGAGCCCGCCATATCGCGCATGGCAACGATGTAGTTGGGACCACTCTGCTCGCCTTCCTCGTCAAAGAGCAGCGTTTTGCCATCGCGAGAGATGTCCTCGGGAAGAGACCAGTCCTGCCACGAGAGGTCCTGTTCCTTTTTGGCTCCCGGTCCCTCTCCCATAATGGCGGCGCGATGATCGTCGCGCGACATCAGGAGGCGGCCGTCAGGCGCGATGTCCTCGAGCGTGACCCCGCCCAAGGCGCGGAAGGCCAGGCGCAGATGTCCCGACAAATCCACGGCGTAAATCTGGAGTTCCAAGCCTGCGTGAGCGGCAGAAAACCACACTTCCTTTCCGTCCGGAGACCAGGCCAGCCCCTCCTCGCATTCCCATCCCGTGGAGAGAACTCTCTTTCGCCCTTCGAGGTCGACGACCGAGACTCCGCCTTCATCATCGTCAAGGATCGGATGATCGAGAAATGCGATCTGGCTGCCGTTCGGGGAGACCCGCACATGGCTGATCCAACCGGAGGTTTCGTAGAGGACGTGGCCGAGGGGAAACTCAAGCCGTTCTTTGCCGGCGACGTCGCGCACCACGGCCAGCGTCTTTCCATCGGGCGACCAGTCAGCCCAATCGACTTTTTCGGCGACCTGGCGCGGAGTTCCGCCCGTGAGCGGCACCTGGCCAAGTGTGCCGGCCATCCCGGTCATGAATTTCGGTTCCGCAGGCTGCAGCACAGCCATTGCACCCGAGGAGGAAACCGCAAGCAGATCGGTGTCTGTCAAACCCAGCGAACGCGAGCCGTGGAATTTGAGGTCGGTGGAGAAGATCTCAACCGGCGCGCCCTCCCAGGAGGCTGCATAGATGACATTCCGGCCGTCCGGAGCAAAGCGGGCACTGTAGATGGTTCCCCGGCTCACCGTGAGGCGCTGAATCTGCGCCGGCTGCGACCGCACGCTGCGGCGCCCAATCCACATGCCCGCGGCCAGCAGCGCGGCACATGCGATGGCGGCCAGTGACGCCCACAGCAGGCGCGCCGCGAATTTGCCACTCGATTCCGGCGCGCCGCCCTGGTTCGCATCCTTTTGCGGCGGCACGGTTGCTGCCGTTCGCAGTTTCGGCGGCTCTTCAACGGCGGCAACAAAACGATACCCGCGGCGCGGCACCGTTTCAACAAACGAGGGATTCTCCGCTGAATCGCCCAGAGCGGTGCGCAACTTGCCGACCGCGACGTTCACCGCGTGGTCGAAATCGCCGTAACTATCGTCGGGCCAGATGCGCGACTGCAATTCCTCGCGCGAGACCAGATTGCCGGGGTTTTCAAGCAGAATCTGAAGGACTTTGAACGGTTGATCCTGGAGCTTGACGCGGCTTCCGGCCTTGCGGATTTCACCCGTACGCAGGTCGGCCTCGAATTCCCCAAAGCGCACCTTGTGGAATCCATTATGAGGCTGTGAATTTCCGTTGCGGGGAAGCTCCAGCATGGCTGCGTCTACCTTTCTCTTGATGACACATCTTGCGCGCGTTGTTCAACTATTTTCCCGGAGACCTTCCTCTCCAGCGTCTCTCCAGCTCCTCTCCCGGGGGAAATCGGACTCTTGACGTCCAATTTAGGCCCAATGAATTGAGGTACCTGGCTGCCTCGGAGATGATCGCCTCGCAACGTCGGGAGGAGGTCAAAAAAAATGAGCAGCCGCGCTTGCGTCCCCAAATTCCTTGTGCCGGTTTTGCTGTCATTGGCTGCGGCGATCCAGGCGCCCGCCAGCGACTTTCGCCAGCCGCAACCGATTGCGCCGGCGAACGAGACGCCGGCCGCCGTTCGGTTCGACCTGTATCAAGGTTACTTCATGGTGGTGCATGGGTCGGCGGGGCGGTTCAAGAACCTGAACTTCTTCGTCGATACCGGCTCAACCTTCCCCGTTCTGGATTCGCGGGTGGTCAAGAGGCTCAAGCTCCGCGGCGAGGAACCTGCCAATATCGTCATTCTGGGAGGCAAAGTGGCGGGCGAATGGGTCAACCTGCCCTCGCTCGAAGTTGGTCCGGTAGAACGGTCCAATCTAGACGTCATCAGCGCCGACCTCTCATTCTTC
>Ga0335074_10013740_pt1 | contig 11379 bp, 9 predicted proteins | sample Lox_Sample_23_FD_206715 | JGI IMG/M metagenome (GOLD analysis project Ga0335074, IMG submission 206715) | Soil microbial communities from Loxahatchee National Wildlife Refuge, Florida, United States - Lox_Sample_2.3 | ecosystem: Environmental > Terrestrial > Soil > Wetlands | place: USA: Florida...
GTTCGTGGTCGAGGATTGTGGTTGCCAATCGGTATATCGGCTCCGCTCCTTCGACTCCCTCCAGGCGGTATTCGATCGCACGCACCACGATTCCATTGCGCTCGCGCCGCTGGTCCTGCTGCGACGGGTACAAAGGATACGCGGAAATTCAGGAAGAAGAAAGCGTAGTGAATTCGATGTATAACTCGCTGCAACTCTCGTGGGAGCGGCGCTTCATCAACGGTTCCAGCTTCGGCGTCACTTATACCCTTTCGAAGAGCATGGATGGGGGATCGAATTACCGCGATATCGTGCCCGATACGTACAACACCAGCAACCTTTGGGGTCCGTCGGAATACGATGAGCGCCACATCGTGTTGATCAACTACATCTACGCGATTCCGTTCATGAAGAAGAACCACTGGATGGGGGGGTGGTCGGTGGCCGGCACGGCGCAATTCCAGACCGGCACGCCCTGCGGTGTAGGCACTAACAACGATTTCGCGGGCGTCGGAGAGTTCGGCAGCTTCGGTTGCGGGTCTGAGGGCCAGTTCTGGGTCCTCAACGGACCGGTCACCATCAATACTGGCGCATTTGCCGGCCCCAACGGCAATGCCAGCTCGGTGAAGTACTTTACGGTGAACGCCACCCAGCCGGCAGCCGGTACCTTCAACCTGCAGCCCGGTGTCCGCGATTCCATCTACGGCCCCGGCTTCCAGGATTGGAATATTTCCCTGTTCAAGACGTTCGTCGTCAACGAGCGGAGCGGATTCCAGTTCCGCGCCGAGTGTTACGACTTCCCGAATCACCCGAACCTGAGCGGCCCGAACTATAACCCGACTTCGAGCCAATTCGGCGAGATCACCAGCAAGACCGGCTTGAACCGGCAACTCCAGCTTTCCCTCCGGTTCTACTTCTAACCGCGAGGCGCACGGTCTCGGAGGAAGCGCGGCGAGGCGAGCAGGATTCGTCTCCTCCGTGCTTCTGCCGTTTTTCAGAACCACGTCGGAGCAGTAAGTGCCCTGGCTTACCACCCCCAGCCGTTGTTCCCCGCCGGCTTCTCGGCCCCCGAGAACCGGATGTACGGCCCGCGGCTGCCGTTCGGCAGAATCGTGGCGCTGTCGGTGCGCGCCTGCTGGAGTTGATGTTGCGTAAGCCCCCGTGCGCCCGTCAAGTCGGCCCCGCAAAGATCCGTCCCCAGCAGGTTGGCTCCGTCCATGCGGACGCTGCGCAGCACGGCTTGCGACAAATCGCTGCCGCTGAGAGAGGCTTCGCGAAAATCCGCGCCGGCCAAATCGGCACTCACCAGCCGCGTGGCTTCCAGGCAGGCATTCTGAAACCGGGCGCCCAACAACTCCGCCCCGCATAAGTCGCAGCGGTTCAAGCGGCTGTACGACCAGTTCACATCCTTGCCGGTCACCCCCACAAACCGGCACTGGCCGGCACGCAAGCGGTGTAAGTGCGCGCCATCCATCCGGGCGGCTGAAAAATCGCAGCCCGCCAGCCTGGCATCGTGCCACGAGGCGCCAGTTAGCGTGGTCCCTGCCAGGTCCACGTGGGTCATGGCGGCATTTTGAAAGGCCGCCCGCTCCAGACGCGCCTGCCGGAAACTGCCGCCATCGATCCTGGCTTCAATAAAGCAGGCCGACACCAGGTAGCTGCCCAGGAAATCCACGTGATGAAACCGCGCACCGGTGAAATCCACCCCGCTGAGCAGTGCCCCTCCGAAGTCCACCGCATTCAGTTCGGCGCCCGTGAGGTCGGCGCCGGAAAGGTCGGCCTCCACCAGCATCACCCCTTCGAAGTAGGCCCGGCTGAGCCGGGCATTGCGCATTTCCACCTCGTTCAGGGTTACGTTCCGGAACCGGCCGCGGCGCCCATGGGCCGGGTTCAGCGTCCATTCGGCATGCGCCGTGAGGATGTCCGCCAGCGGCTGTGCGTAAATCGTAACTTCGCCTGGAGTTACCGTATCGCTCCCTCGCAACCCTTATCGGCCGATGCGCACCAGTTCTTAATCCCGAGAAGAATCTGCCCGCCCGGCGGCCGGTGCCCGCGCGGACCAGCCGTCGGTGAATCGCCTTAGATTGGTTAACTGTGGTCAACTGGCCGGACCCTGCAGCGCCTACACCGGCGGCGCGAAGCGGCCGTCAATGGCCGTCCAGCCGCCATCGGCAAACAGCACCGTCCCCGTGACGTAGCTGCTGGCGTCGGAGGCCAGAAACACCACCGGCCCCGCCATTTCATCGGCCGTGGCCCAACGGTTCAGCGCGTTCCGGGCGGAGTACGCCGCGTACCACTCCGGTTTGCTCTTAATGGGCGCGGTGAGCGGAGTCTCCACCACCCCGGGCGCGATGCAGTTGACGCGGATGCCCGCCGGTCCCAATTCCACGGCCAGCCCTCGCACCATCTGAATCAATCCCGCTTTGGTGGTGGCGTAAATCGATTGTCCCGGCTCCACGGTGACGGCCCGCATCGACGAAAACAGAATGATACTGCCGCCCCGGTGCGCCAGCATGTGCCGCCCCGCCGCCTGCAGCACGTGGAAACCGCCCGCCAGGTTCAGCCGCAGCACCTTGTCGAAATCGGCGCTGGTGTAATCCAGCAGCCGCTTGCGAATGTTGACCGCCGGCGTCGAGACCACCGCGTGGATCTGCCCGTGTCTGTCCTCCATGGTCCGAAAAGCTTCCACAACCGCGGCCGCGTCGGTAACATCCAGGGCCAAAGATTCCGCCTGCCCCCCGCCGGCGCAAATTCTGGCGGCAGCCGCCTCTGCGCCTGCGCCATTGATGTCCGCACAGATCGTGAACGCGCCCGCCGCGGCGAGTCCTTCGGCGGACGCCAAACCGATTCCGGAGGCCGCCCCAGCCACAAAGGCCACCCGGCCATCCAACCGGAATAACGAGCTGAATTGGGGCATGCAGGGATTGTAGCGCACCCGGTGTAGCGCGGCTTTGGCGCGATGATCCCTCATCAGCCGCTTGTTGAAACGCCCAGAAAGGCAACGTTTCCCTCGCGCCCATATTCGGGACATCACCCTACTCAACTAAGGAAAAAGATGTGGTCCCGGCAGTACGAATTGGCATGAATTCACGGTTGTACTAAGGTGCCGTCGCGCGACCGTCAAAAGTCCCTTTTCCGCGGCGCGGGTTGCCTGCCGGCCGCCGCCCGTTCCCGCTGCCAATCCTTCTCCGCAATCAATCACTTAGCGGCCGTCCAGCGGTTCTGCGAAGGACCCAGCGGCAGTCCTTTTCCCCCTCCGCCTTAGTTGCCTTTTGGTACAGGTGGACCATTACCTCAATAGCATCATTAGGACTTTTCCAACGATAGCAAACTCCTATAATGACTTCCAGAACTTAAATGAGTACCGAGTCAAATCCGGAGTTACAAGATATGAACACTGTTGGCAACACTTCGCATGGGGACACCGGAGACTCCGCCGTCCGCATTACACCGCAGTCTAACCGGGCCGCATGCCCTGCCAGAAAGAGAACCTCGCGCAGATCCCGGTCGCGCGGAGCCGAGCTGGTGGAAGTAACTCTGATTCTGGCGCCGCTTCTGGGTATCACCTTCCTCCTGCTCGACATGTCCATGGCGATCTTCCTGCGCAGCACGTTCCAACATGCCGTGCGCGAGGGCGTCCGCTACGCCATCACCGGCCAGAACAGCCCGGGGCCGTGCCAGGACGATTCGGTCAAAGCATTTGTCCAGCAGAACGCCATCGGCTTTCTCAGCAGCACCGCCGCGTACAACACCCTCCATGTGCACTTCATCGACCCGGTCAATGGAACGGTGACCAACAACGCCGGCGGAAATATCGTCGAAGTTTCCGTCGAAGGTTATCAATTTAACCCCTGGGTGCCCTATCTTTCGCTCAAGAGTCCGGTCACCATCTGGGCGCGCGCTTACGACGTGATGGAACCAATTCCCAGTCCGTATCCTTGCATTACGAAAAGCGAGTAACCACCATGCCAACTCGTAAATTGAAATCCCGCTCCGGCGTAGCCATCGTAGAGTTCAGCATGTCGCTGTTGTTTCTTACACCGCTGCTGCTGGGCGCCTTTGTTTTCGGATTCCGCCTGGTTTGCAGCATTCAAATGATGCAGATCACCCGCGACCTGGGCCACATGTACATTGAGGGCATCAACTTCAGAAACACCGGCCCCATTTCGAATGCCCAGACCTTGGCCAGCGGCTTTAACCTCACCTCCTCCGGATCCAGCGTCGTGATTCTGTCGGAGGTCAAAGTGGAACAACAGTCGGATTGCGATGCCGCTAATATTGCGCCCGCGGGCAAGCCCTGCGCCAACCTCGGCCAGCCGGTATTTGTCGAGCAGTTGACCATCGGCAACACCAGTTCCGGGTCCAGCGCATTCGGCACGCCGCCCACCACCACGGTCAACGGTGTCACCAACGAAGTGACCTCCGTCAATCAGGCCAGCAGTTCCTCGGCCGTGGCCAGCGGATTCAATTCGGTATTGGCGCTGAACGCCGGCGAAATCGCTTATGTCGCCGAGATGGTCAACCAAACGCCGGCTTTGAATATCCCGGGGTTCTCGGGTGAGCCGCTGGTCTACGCCAGAACCATTTTCTAACTTGGAACAGGATCGTTTTATGAAATGCAATCGCCGGGTAGCCAGGGGTCAGCGGGGTTTCGCGGCCCTTTACGTTCTTTTCGCCTCCATGGTGCTGATACCGGTGGCCGGTCTGGCCATCGACTTCAGCGTCCTCTACAACGTCAAGGGCCGTTTGCAGGCGGCCGTGGATGCCGCGGCCATCGACGCCGGTTACCTGATGCAGCGCAGTACCAACCTGAGCGATCCCACTCAGGTGGCAGCCATCCAGAGCACCAGCCAGCGCTATTTCAACGCCAATTTTCCTTCTAATTACTGGGGATCGACTCCCGTGTCTTATAGCGCCACGCCAAGCCAGAACGCCACTACCAAAGTGCGTACCCTCAACGTCCAGGCCTCCGAACTCGTGCCCATGTTGTTCATGCGCGTTATCGGCATCAACACCAGCACCGTCGCGGCTCAGGCCACCGTCTCGGTGCGCTACACCAACCTCATGATCGTGGTGGACCGCTCCGGCTCGGTCTTGACGGAAGGCGCCAACACCACCATCGTCAACGTTCTGACCCAGTTCGTGGCCAACTCCAGTACTTCGACGTTCGTCGATGGCCGGGACGTGGTCGGCATGGTGACCTTTGGCGGGGCATGGAGGCTGGATTTCCCTCCCACTACCTCTTTTCAGAGCGGTTCGCCCAACATTGGAACCGCCATCAATAACATCGCCTGGGGTAACAATGGAACCAATACGGCGGACGGGCTCTACCAGGCGTGGTATCAGCTCCGCAAACTGAATCAGCCCGGCGCTTTGAACGTGATCCTGCTCCTCACCGACGGGCGCCCCAGCGGATTTACTGGTAACTTCACCTCGACCGCCAACTGCCACACGGCCAGCCCGCATGGTGGCGTTGTCCAATCGTATGTGAACCTGGGGAGTAGTTATCCGTATTGGCCCCCGCCCACCACCGGCGCGGACGTGTTCGGGGTGATTTCCAGCACCTACCAGGGGTCCAGCGAAGTCAATTACCTGGGTACTAACAGCACCGGCTGTTCCTATGCCACCCAGGTGGGCAACCCCGAGACGAACCTCCCCAACGACATTCCTACATTCCCCAACCTGGCCGGTCCCATCGATAACGTGGATGGCACCATTCCAGCCTATACCGCGGCCGGCGTTTCCACCATCGCCGGTTACTATCCCAGCCCCGGAAACAGCACCTCAAATCCACGCTCGGTCCGTTACGCCGCGTTTAACGTCGCCGACAATATCGCCACTTTGATCCGCCAGGACACCGTGATCAACCCGGTGCTCTTCGTGATCGGCCTGACCTATAGCGACGAATTAACCGAACCCCTGGATTCCGATTGGCTGGCGCGCGTCGCCAACGACCCAACCTACACCATCCAGACCAGCGATCCGGCCGCCGGCACCACTGCCGGTAACCCGGTCTATCAGTCGGGTCAAACCCAAGGCTGGTATTACCAAAGCAGCCAGGCCGGCCTGTTACAGGCATTCCAGAACGTTTCCTCGCAGATTATGCGGCTTTCGCAGTAATCCGGGCGGCGGGAACTCCCCGCCGGCCGCTCACGCCAGCGCGGGTCGCGAAACCTCCTGCTTTTCCAGGTACGGCCGCAGTTTCTCCAGGGCTGCGGCGGAGGTGATGCCGTACTTGGCCCGCAGCGCATCCACCTTGCCGTGCTCGATGAATTGGTCGGGCCAACCGACCCGCACCACCCGGGTCGTCAACCCCAGGTTGCTCAGTTCCTCCAGCACGGCGCTGCCGAACCCCCCGCTCAGGACGTGGTCCTCCAAGGTGAGAATCACCTCCACGCTACGGGCGTAAAACTCCAGCATCTCCCTATCCACCGGCTTAGCGAAACGGGCGTTGATCACCGCCGCCGCTATGCTCTGGCTTTCCAGTTTGCGGGCGATGTCCTTGGCCATCGGAACTAACGCCCCCAGGGCGAAAATCGCCACACGGTCGTTTTCCCCGTGTTCCAGCAGCTCCGCTTTCCCCACCGCGATGGCTCTGGGAACGTCCTTCACGGGAGTGCCGGGTCCCACCCCGCGCGGATAGCGAATGGCGATCGGCCCATCCCATTTCATGGCCGTGAAAAGCATGTCCGCCAGCTCATCCTCGTCTTTGGGCACCATGTGTACCAGGTTGGGGATGCCGCGCAGATAGCTGATGTCGAAGAGGCCATGGTGGGTCGGGCCATCGTCCGACGAGAGGCTCCCGCGGTCCATGCAGAACACCACCGGCAGATTTTGCAGGCACACGTCGTGCACCACCGGATCGAAGGCCCGCTGCAGGAAAGTCGAATAGATGGCGCAGAAGGGTTTGAATCCGCGCGCCGCCAGCCCCGCGGCGAAGATCACCGCATGCTCCTCGGCGATGCCCACATCGAAGTATTTGTCGCGGTGGCAGGCCTGGAAACGGTCCAGGCAGGTGCCGTTCGGCATGGCGGCGGTGATGGCCACAATCTTGGGGTTGAAATCCGCCAGCTTCACCAGCGTATCGGCGAACACTTCCGAGTAAGTGCGCTGGCTGAGCGGCTTGGTCTCGCCGGTCTCCGGATCGTACGGACCCAGGCCATGAAACTTCTTCTGCTTGCGGATGGCCGGCTCGAAGCCCCGGCCCTTCTGCGTGAGTACGTGCAGAAGGACCGGCCGGTCCTGTCTCTTGAGAAATTCGAAGGTCTTGATTAGCGTGCCGATGTCATGGCCGTCAATCGGGCCGTAATAGCGGAGCCCCAGTTCTTCGAAAATAACGCTGGGCAGCAGCATCCCCTTAGCCGCCTCTTCGGCGCGGCGGGCCATCCGCAAAGCCACGGCGCCGCCCACTTTCTCCACCAGCTTTCCAGTGCGGTCGTGTAGGCCCGCATATGCCGGGCTGGTGACGATGCGGTTCAGATAGCTGGCGATGGCGCCCACATTCTTATCGATAGACCACTCATTGTCGTTGAGTACCACCAGCAACCGCTTGGTGTGGTGAGCGATGTTATTGAGCGCTTCGTAAGTCACCCCGCAGGTGAACGCCGCGTCGCCGGCCAGGGCGATCACGTGCTCCTTGCCGCCGCTCTTGTCGCGCGCCACCGCCATGCCCAGGGCGGCCGAAAGCGCCGTCCCGGCGTGCCCCGCGCCATACGCGTCATGCGGGCTCTCGGTGCGCAGCATAAACCCGTTCAGGCCGCCCGGCGTGCGGATGGTAGGAAATCGTTCGCGGCGCCCCGTGAGCAACTTGTGCACGTAAGCCTGGTGGCTGACGTCGAAGACGAATTGGTCCACCGGCGTCTGGAAGACATAGTGCAAGGCAATGGTCAACTCCACCACGCCCAGGTTGGGTCCCAGGTGCCCTCCGTTGGTGGAGAGCACGGTGACCAGCTCTTCGCGAATCTCCGCCGCCAACCGTTCCAGATCGGCAATCGAGAGTTGCTTGACCTGCTCGGGAGAATCGATCCCATCCAATATGCGCGCCATAAGTGATTGCGGCGCGATGGTCGCCGCAGCCTCTCCTCCTGTGATCTCTCATTGTAAACGGATTGGAGCCACGCCCGGAAGCGCGATCGCCGGCTGCGCCGGCCGGTGCGCCGCACGCCACCCACCTCTCCGGAAACTCCGCTCCCACTGCGACCCTTCCTTACCTTGGATCTTCTCTGGATCTTGGGTGTTCTCTGCGCTTTCTCCGCGTCCGAGGGCTCTGAGGACACCTCCCGCGTCGAAGGGTCCCGCCCCCACCGCGGCCGCCGTCGCGGCCCCTGGGGTACCTACCCGAGATAGGCTAGCAGTCCGCGTACCGCTACGCACTGAATCCGTGAATCCTTCGTTGTATGATCGTGTTAGCGGGGTTTATGAATTCCATTGGCGATACTTTGCGCGCCGAAAGAGTACGCCGCCATCTCGACATCCAGGATATTGCCCGGGAGCTGAAGATTCCCGCCAAGTTCCTGGACGCCATTGAGAAAGAGCAATTCGACAAGCTGCCCGCGGCGGTCTTCGCCCGGAGCTTCGTCCGCCAGTATGCCCGCTATCTGGGGCTTCACGAAGAGGATCTGATAGACGCCCTGCACCATATTCTGGAGCCGCCCCCTTCGTTCACCGAACCCACGGCCGAAAAGCTCGATGCGCCGGCCATCCAGGTGGACCGGATGGCCGAATGGGAGAGCGTCGGGGAGCGCCGGTCCTGGTCCTCCTCGCTTCCCGCTCTGGCTCTGGTGGTGGTCGCCATGCTGGCCTGTTCGGGCGTATACGCCTGGTGGCAGCGTAACCGGCACACGGCTTCGGCCCACGAACAGAGTGTGGCAACCGGCCAGGAAGCCTCGGCTGCGTCTACCCCGCTGGCCGCGCGGCCCGCCCCGCCGCCGGTTTCCGCCGAGCATGGCGTGACGGAGCCGGTATCCGCCGGGCAGGCCAACCAAAAGGCCCCCGCCAATCCACCGGCGGCGGAAGCGGCCAAGGCTGCCGGCGCTGCTGCGGCTGAGGCGCCCGCCGCCACTCCCGGACCGGTCCACGTGCAGGTGACCGCCTCCGCGCTGGTCTGGGTCTCCGCCAAAGCCGACGACAAAACCGCCTTCACCGGAACCCTGGAACCCAGCCAAAGCCGCACCGTCGACGCCCAACACACCGTGGTGCTGCGCCTGGGAAATGCGGGCGGCGCGGAGATCCTGCTCAACGGCAAGTCCATCGGGCCGGTGGGACCCAGCGGACAGCCGCGCACCATTCAGCTTACTTCCGGCGGCTTCCAGATTGTGGCGCCACCCAAACCCCCCGACTTGCTCGATCCGCTCCGCTGACGCGCCTGCCGGTTGCGCCTCCGCTCCAGGATCAGCAACTCGCGGCGCCGCCGTGTTTTCACGTGCTCATCCACCTTGCGCCAGAACTTGCGGAAGTAGCTGACGGCCGAGAGCATCGCGAACAGGATCACCCCCCACATCAAAATGATGCCGGGCACGCGGAACTGGGGATGACGGCCGCTCAGCAGCAGGCAGGAAATCGCCGCCACCTGCGAAACCATCTTCGTCTTCCCCAAGTCGCTGGCCTTGATGGTGTAGCCTTCCGCCGCGGCGATGCTGCGCAGGCCGGAGACCGCGAACTCGCGCCCCACCACCAGAATGGCCATCCAGCCCGGCAGCAGGCGGACCTGCACCAGGGCGATCAGCGCGGCCGAAACCAGTAGCTTATCGGCGATCGGGTCGAGAAGCGTGCCAATGGTGGTTACCTGCCGCCAGCGCCGCGCCAGGTATCCATCCAGCAGATCGGTGGCCGCCGCCGAGAGGAAAATCGCCAGCGCCAGCCACTCGTTGGTCACATCCAATGTACCCAGCCGGAAACCGATATTCTCCTGCACCAGCGCCGCTACCAGCAGCGGCACGAAGAAGATGCGGAGAATCGTCAGCGAATTCGGCAGGTTCATCGCTCAGACCATTTTAGCGCCAGGATTGCGGAAAGGCGCCCCATTTGCGCGCGTAACGGTACCGCCGGGACCACCAGGTCCTGCCGTTTTGGTGTCCCGCTCCGGCTTCCGCCGCCCGGCTCTCAAAATCTGCGACGTTCGGGCCAGCCAGCCGGCACCGCTCGCCCCGACCGAAGCAGCGCCCCGCCGTTCCCGCCCGCCTCAACTGGAAATCAGGGCGCCAAGATCTGTCGGAAGGCGACTGCACCTCACGCACAGGACAATAAAGCGCGGTACGCTCGCGTATTATTGCCGTCTCCGAATTGGCCGGTCAGTACGATGGTTATATTTGGCTCCAGTGCAAAACTCTAGACTAGGGCAGCCGAAATTGGCCCGTGCTCACACACAGCGCGGGTTTCCAGGTCCCGGACCCTCACTGGCGAGCTGGCGGTAAGCTGAAATTATGGTCCTCCCCGGCCGGCGCAAATCCATTGCCTTCTTCATTGCCATGGGTGCGGGCCTGATCCTCGTCCTCCTGCTCCTGTATGTTGGATGGGTCCTGCTAAGCTGGCGCACCGGCATCCTGCTTTTTCTGGGAATCCTGCTGCTGTCGCTGGTGATCGCCGGAGTGGTCGTGAACACCACCTTCCTGGTCCGCGAGATCCGTCGCAACGAGCAGCACGATGCCTTCATCAACGCCGTCACCCACGAGCTGAAAACTCCCGTCGCCTCAGTCAAACTGTACCTGGAGACGCTGCAAAAGCGTCCCGTGGACGAAGCCAAGCGCAAGGAATTTTATCGCATGATGCTGGAGGATTGCGATCGCCTGCTGGCTACCATTGAGCAGGTTCTGCGCACCGGCCGCGCGGGCGCCTCGTCGCGGCGGCTGAATGTGGCCCGCTTCGAGCTGGGAGAACTGGTGGCTGGCTGCGTGGCGCGCGCGCGAACCCTGCACAGCGTCTCCGAGGATGCCCTGCGTTACCGGCCCGCCGCGCCGCTCACCATCCTGGCCGATCCGGACGAAGTTCGCGCCGCGGTGGCCAACCTCATCGATAACGCCGTGAAGTATTCTGGAAACAAGGTGAAAGTTCTCGTGCAGACCGCTGCGGAGCAGGGCCGGTACGTCTCGGTGCGCGTCACGGACCACGGCGCGGGCATCCCCAAACAGGAATTGACGCGCGTCTTTAAGCGCTTCTACCGCGTGCCGGGGCCGCTGGCTTCGCGCGTCAAGGGCACTGGCCTGGGTCTGTACATCGTCCGCGCCGTGGCCAAGCGGCATGGTGGCCGGGTATGGGCCGAAAGCGAGGGGCCCGGCCAGGGGAGCACCTTCGTCCTGCAGCTTCCCGTAGCACAATGAGCCGCATTCTGGTGGTCGAAGACGAGCAGCACCTGGCCGAAGGGCTGCGTTTCAACCTTGAAGCAGAGGGCTACCAGGTGGAACT
>Ga0335074_10013741_pt1 | contig 11379 bp, 16 predicted proteins | sample Lox_Sample_23_FD_206715 | JGI IMG/M metagenome (GOLD analysis project Ga0335074, IMG submission 206715) | Soil microbial communities from Loxahatchee National Wildlife Refuge, Florida, United States - Lox_Sample_2.3 | ecosystem: Environmental > Terrestrial > Soil > Wetlands | place: USA...
GGCCGAGGTGGCAGCCCTGAACATGACGTTGAACTCGCTCCTGAACCACTACAAACTGAGGTTCGGGGAAGAGGCTCTCAGGAACCTCATCTGCGCTGTGCTGGACGGTCAGCACCGCGATCGATGTGAGTGGTGCAGTCGGAGTTTCGACTGATGGCCGGCTTCAAGTGCATCTTCGGGCACGTAGAGCCCGATCCGAAGCACCCGGGCCAACTGAAGCCGGTCACCCACATTTCACGGGCCCAGTGTTCCGTCTACAATCAGCTCCGGCGGGAGGGGCGTATCGACTACTTCGGCAGGCAGGTTCCCGGGAAAGAGCCGTTCGATGCGAAGAAGCCGACGGAGACGGCTACAGCCGTCGCCCCTTCCGCACCGGCTGCGCCGGAGGCGACAGCCCCGAAGAAGGAGGGGCTTGCCGAGAAGGTGAAACGCTTCGCGGGAGGGCTCAACGTCCACTACAAGGAGGTGGCGACCACTCCCCCGGGCCAACCGGGAGTCACTCCCGAGCTCGCCGACTGGGAGGTCTCTCCCGAGACGAGCGTCGCCTTCTGGCGTGTCATCTTCGGCTTCTTCGGGACGCTCTTCGGCCTCGTCACCGGCTTCTTGGAGATCCCGCCTATTCCGAAGGAGGTTTTCGAGCTCGACGCCGGGCAGGAGTTCGCCTTCAAGTCGGCGCTGCGTGGATTCACGACAAATGTCCTGCGGAACGTCTTCCGGGCCAAGAGCCCCGAAGATGCGGACCGCATCGTCGCCGGGCTCTCCGGACTGCTCGGTTTCGGGACGATGTTCATGAAGATCGCGTTGCACTTCGTGATTCACCTTCCGAAGAGCCCGCGTCTCGCCAAGTTCCGCGCTGCCCGCGAGGAAAGGGCGAAGCGTATCGCGGCGGAGAAAGAGGCTCGAGCCGCGCTGGAGCATCCCCCAGCTGGGGCCAGAAGGGCTGTGGGAGCTGCGACCACATGAGTGCCGAGCGCCTTTCGCCTTCGGCGCTCGCCCTCTCACCGAAGGAGGAGCAGCTGAAGCTCCGTGCGCAGGCGCTCTTCGGGTTCATCATGGAGATTGCCCGGAAGAAGGACTCGGGCGAGTTCGAGGTCGGCATCGATCGCGAGGAGCTCCTGCTCTGGCTTGATTCTTTCCGCTCGAGACACTTCATGCGCCTCATCGAATCGGCTCCGGAGAAGGTCGTCCCCTACGCGATGAAGGCGCAGTTCGCGGGATGGGTCACCACCGCCGACAAGACGTGGCCTGCTGTGAGAGCGTATATATTGACCTCGAAGGGACTGGACCTCATCATCTTAGGTGTTTGGAACCTCGCCCAGAGTGCCGAGAGGGCGATGCGAGCCTTGGGCGTCAAGGTCGCCCTCAATGCGGACTTCCACGTCATAGAGCCGGAGGACCTTCCCGATGGACCTTGAACTCAATCGGACCTCGCAGGGGGTCTGCCCCATCGTGGTCGTCTATCTCGGCCGCCGGGGGACGGGGAAGACCACTCTCATGCAGGCGACGGCGAGGCTGTTCGCCGAAAGGGACCATCTCTGCATCGTGAGCCCGATCCCCACTCTCAAGAGCCGGATGCCGGACCTGAAGTGGTACAAGATCTCGGTCACGAACAAGGGAGGCATCGAGAAGCTGTTCAGGGGGTGGATGGAGGACGGGGTCCATCGTTTCGTTCTCGCGGATGAGGCCGATGAGCTCACGGCCGCGAACGCGGCGGGAACGGCAGGAGGTTTCGTGGCTCAGGCAGTTTACGACTACATCAACTACGGTCGGGAGCAGGGTCTCGGCATTGCCCTGTCGAGCCGGCGGCCGGCGAACATCGCCAAGGACATTTGCGCCAATGCGAACCTGGTCTTCGTCGCCAACACGACCGATCCGAGTGCCCTCGACTACTACTCGGCATGGATGCAGGACCCGGTCCATCCCGAGGTCGACTACCGGGCCATCTGCCGGCGGTTGAAGGACCACTACTTCATGGCCTGGTCGCCTACCGGTGGCGAGAAGTTCCTCGGATTCTGCACGGTGAACACGGCTGAGATGATGGTACGACCATGTTCGATGGAGGAGGCCCTGGGAGTGGAACCGGCGCCGGAGCAGCCCGAGACGACCGATGCGCCCTCTGCCGAAGGTACCCCGGAAGCGACCACCGCCGCCACCGGCGCTACGGACAAGACCTCGAGCTCTCCAACTTCCATCGGAAGTCCTGCGGCGTCTGCGGGAAATGGATAGCGAATAGGACCAGGTCGGGCTATTGCGAGAAGCATCTGCGGGAGGTCCGCAGGGATGCTAAACAGCGGGCGAATCGGAAGGTGGCCGATGCGAAGCGCCTCGCGAGGCAGGTAGAAGACCTCCAAAACGGGTTCAAACCCGCTCCGGACCCGGAGTGGGCCCGAATGCTCCGAAAGAAGGACCCGCGCTGACGGCGGATGTCCCCCGGGCATAGTCTCGATGCCCGAAGAGGCCACCCCGAATGCCGCGATCCGCGGCCTCGGCGCCGGAGCGAAGGATGCCGCGATGGAACTCCTCGATGTGCTCTTCGACTGGGTCGTTCCCCTCTTGACCCTCATCGTGGGCTACGTGCTCTCCTCGAGCATCGGGCTTTCGGGGCTCATCGGGACTGCTGTCGACGGTGTCCTTGGCTCCGCCGGCGTCTCGGCGACGGTGATGAACTACGTCGCGGACATCGTGGCGATCCTCATCTGGGGCTGCATCGGCGCCGGGATGTGGTACGCTGCGAAGAAGGTCGACGGCTACGCGGCCTGGATCCTCAAGCCGTTGGCGACCCTCTTTTGGGGCTTCGCGATCGGCGAGGTCGGCGCGCTGGCGAACGGGAAGGTCCAGAACGGCACGCTCGGGTCCTCGGCGTCGAAGCTGGCCTCGGGGGCCTGAACATGAGCATTGGAGCCTTCCGGGACGCCTACGCCTACGAGGCGGGGTGCCTCACCTACGGTGAGCAGCAGACGCAGGGACTCTCCCCGGGCCAGTATACCCAGTACTTCAACATCACGCCGCGAGCCGGGAAGTCCTGCGCTCTCGGAGCGATCTTCAAGTTCGTGGGCTCGCTCGTCATCACCGCGAGCGCTCCGCTGAACTCGATCCCCTCTGCCAGCACGGCGGCGGCTCCGGACTACCCGTTCGTCAACGGGGGCTCGTTCGATGACCTCGACCTCATCATCGGCAACGGCGGCAGTGTCGAGATCTCCGCCTCGCCGGGTGCGGCGGCTCGGGCGCAGGCCGTCACTCGCCAGTTCGCCGAGGCGATCTGGGCGGAGTCGACCAACACATCGTTCACGGTCCCGACGACCGGCGTGGCCTCGGGCTACACGACCGGGAACGCGGGGGTTGCCATCACGGTCTACCTCTTCGTCCCGGTCGGCGGCCCTGCGGCGGCGGTCCGCATCAAGCTCGCCGCAGCGGTCTCGGGAGCCATCATCGGCCAGTCGGTGCCGGTCTTCGCCTCGGGCGCCACGATGAGCTACACCTCGGTCACGAGCTACATCATCAGCTCGAACTTCTCCGGGGTCGCGGCCTTCAAGGAGGAACTGACACCGAGCCTGGGAACGAGCCTGCAGGAGTTCGTCCGATACGTGCCGGTGACGGTGGCGCCGGACTTCATCTTCATGGCGGGTGACCAGTCCGGCAACGCCAACGTGTCGACGGGGACCGTCTCGACGGTGACGCAGGTCCTCATCACGGACACGGGAGGCCTCCAGTTCGTCAGCGTCACGGACACGGACGTCCTGGAACTCGGCGCGGCGGCGTTCGCGCCCATCGCAGGGACGACCTACTGCACGAAGCTGGGCTTCGTCATCACGGGGGACCAGAGGACGTTCCAGTCCTTCCAGCTTGCCTTCGTCTACACCTCGGTCCACTTCATCGGCTACTTCCAGATCGCGGGCGGCGAGGACGCCTACCCGAACAAGGTCCCGGCGCCGGTGCAGGGAACGCCTGCGGTGACGCAGACGGGCTCGGTGACGGCGAGCGGGCAGGTCGCGGCCACGAACTCGGGCGGCGGCGGCGGAGCGAAGGCGCTCATCAAGGGCGGCTCGCAGGGCAGCATCATCTCGCGCCGCTCGGGCTGAACGCATGGCCGGCGGCTGAGCGATGGCCGGCATCGCTTCCCCGGGCGGAGCCTTCTTCGTCGGGAACATCCCGCAGACGGCTCAGACCCTCCGGGCGGCTCAGGGAGGCCTCGGAGGCTATCCCTCCGGGGAGAAGGGGAAGGTCTACGAGCTGACGGTCTACGCCCCGGATGGGACTGATCCTCCGGGGACGGGCAATCTCGCCGCGAACACGACTACAGTGATGGCGGGGCCGGAGAGTGCGGCCTTCCCGCTGGCTCCCGGGGCCCGGAAGACATGGTACTGGGTGAACCCCGGTGACTTCCAGGTCGCCGCTCCTTACGGGGGAAGCCCGGGCCTCTTCGTGACCTTCGGCGGAACTCCCCGGGAGTAGTCCATGACCTTCGACGCGAGTGCGATGTCGAAGCCGCCTCTTCCGGGCGGGGTCGACTACGGGTACTTCACATGGTCGAACAAGGAGGGCGCAGCCCAGTACGGCCCTCAGACGCCATTCACGGCCACGGACTGCGACAACGACGGGCTCGGCCTGAACCAGATGCTGAGCGACATGGCGGCGGAGAACGTCTGCACCGCCTATCTCTACCTCATCGGCGGGAACGCGGTGGTGAATCCTTCGGGGACAGCATCCTTCGGCACCAGCGGCATCCAGCTGCAGCCGGGCTTTCCCTACCAGCTCTATGGCTGGAACTCGGGCATCAACTCACCCTACCAGATCCGGGCCGGGGCGAACCTCGCCACCTACAATGCAGGAGGCGCCGCAGATCTGCTTGGCATCGCCACCAGCACCACGGGCAGCCTCTATGGAATGAGGCTGGTGAACCTCTCTCTCAACGCCAACTCCATTGCCATCCGCCACGTGATGAACCTGTCGAATCCGGTCAGCGGCGGCGATGATGTCTCGCTTCTGCTCATCTCGCACTGCGACTTCTACGGAACCGGCTGCACCTCGGACGTGGTCAATCTCGACTATCACGAGGGCTTCCTGATGAACGATCGCTGCGAGATCCGCAATCCCCCCACTGGCTACGGGTTGCATGCCTTTGCCTCCGGTGGCGGGTTCACCTTCAGCCAGCTCCAGTGGGTGAACTCCTCGGGAGGCGTGATGACCCTTGGAGCGCAGACGGTTCTGCTCGAGGACTGCATCATCCCCCAGCTGGGAATCGTCTTCGGCGACACGGCCGGCTACACCGACCAATCCGTCTGCGAGACGCCGATTCTGAGCCTGGTGAACTGCTTCGTCAATCAGGCCAGCGGGAACCTCATCGTGAACAACGAGGGGTCGACCAGTTCCGCCTCGCCGAGGCCGCTCATCGTGAGCATCAAGAACGGGGCCTATCGTCTCGACAACGGGACCACGGCGTACTACCTCGTGGCGGCGAACGGAGGGACCGGTGGCCCGGTCATCCTGACGATCCAGGACGTTGCGTTCTACTCTACGGTGGCTACCGGGCACCTGATGGAGGCCAACGCTGGTGCAGTCATCGACCGGGGCGGCGTCCTCTACGGGGAGAACATGGCGCAGCCCCTCGCGGACAGCATCTATCCGGTATTCACCGCCGGCGCCACGATCTTCGAGTACTGCGCCCCGACCGGCTACGGTTTGTTCACCAGTTCGGGCGGAGCCACGGCGCAGATGTACGGCTGCTCGACGGCCGGCTCGGCAGGTGCCGGGACGCCGGCGGCGAGCTTCGTTCCGAGGGTGACGGGGCGCATCTACATCCTCTTCGTCGGGAAGGGGCTCAACAGCGGCGGCGGCACGAAGGAATGGAAGGTCCAGCCCGTGTACAACACCTCGGCGTCGACTCAGGGAGGTGCCTCTGCCGGCACGGCCGTCGGCAGCGCTGCCACGGGGACCGCGAAGGAGAGCTTCGTCGCGGGAGGCCTCGTCACGGGACTCACCGTCGGGACGACCTACTACGTTGATGCTCAGGTGAGCGCCCCGTTGAGCGGGGACGGGGAGCTGACGGATGTCAGCATCTTCGTCTGGGAGTGCCTGCAGTAGGACCCCTTGCCGCAGGAGCTCAACTTTTCGACCCCGGTAGTCCCGGGCTCAACGGGGAAGCAGCTGCCGCTCTCCGGCAAAGCCGGGACGCTTACGGTCCAAGAGACCGCCGGTGCGGCGGCGACGGTGACCTGGCAGGACCCACAGGGCTCCCCCATCGTGCTCCCCATCCAGCCCCTGCAGTGGGTTCAGGTCGACATTGACGGTACCGAGACGCTTTTCGTCAACGGCAACGGCTCCTCGCTGCTGATGGACTTCGGCAGCGGATACCGTCTCACGCAGCCTCAGGCGGCGTTGCAGGTGAGCAGCATCTCCCCGGTCGGAGCGGGATCGGTCGCCGTCGACTTTTCCTCGCCGAAGCTCCTTTACACCTGCCCTTCCGGCGTGCGTGCCTTCCCGACCGGGTTCACCTACGTGGGGACAGAGGGGGACGTCGTCACGCTGAAGGTGAACCGCATTTCGGGAGGGGCGAACGTGTCCGACTTCATCAGCGCTCAGGATGGATACACCATCGGCAGCAGCGGCGATATGCGGGTCGGCCAAGGCCCCGGCAACGACGTGGTCATTCCCCCCGGGCTGTTCCTCCTTCCCGGGGACACCATCATCTGTTCGACCACGACCCACAATGGGACGATGGACTTCGAGATCGCCCAGGAGCCGCTGTGACGGACCCGCGTCTCATCGAGCAGATCGATCCCCGGAGCCCTGCGGAGATCGCCAAGGCCGAGGTTGCCGTGGGCCGGAAGCCGGCATCCATCCTCGAGATGTGCCGGTGCGGAGAACACCGCGCCGACCATCCTCCCCGCTGCCGGTGCCAGCACCGCTTCGCAGCCCACGATGCAGGCCGCCTCTGTCTCGCCAAGAAATGTCCGTGTCTGAAGTACGATCCCCGTTGCCTCGCCTACGAGCAGGACCCGGCGTGGCAATTGCCACAGGGGTTCCTGGATGGGCATCGGGTCTTCCCGGTCGAGCATCTGGGACGGGGAGCCCTGATGGCCGTGGGACGGCACCGTTCGCTTCCTCCGAAGGCCCTTAGTAAGCCGTCCCCGTAAGGCGGGGAGATGCCGGGCGGGGTTGTTGGGGGAACGAGCGCGCCCTTGAAGGGCGGCGCCGTGCCCGGTGTCGGGAAGGCCGCCCCGGGCTCTACCGCGCCATCCGGGGCGGCCTCGGCGAAGCCCGGGCAGGCTCAGGCGATACCGGGAGGCGTCAAGGGTCCTCCACCGGGAAGCACCTTTGGCTCGAGCGCATCCGGGGGCGGAGCGGGCGCAGATCTATCCTCCTTCGAGACGAGCGTCCGGAAGAACTGGCAAGCGTTCCGGAGCCGGTTCGCATGGTATACCGGACCCCCGAAGAACTTCAACGGATTGGCGGCGTTGGTCCGAAACGGCTTCTTTTCCCTGCTCGGAGATCTCTCGGGCTTCCCGTATAACTCCCTCATCGTGCAGGGCGGCTCGGTCCTCGTTACCTGCCTTGGCCCGGATGGGTCGCCTGCGGCGGGGGTAGAGATCCAGGGATTCGTGGTCGGGCCGCAGGGCCAGACCGGGGTCACGGTAACGGGTACCTCGGGTTCCGACGGAACGATCCTGCTCGAGCTCAACGCCACGATGAACATCACCTACCCATACTCGGTTACGGTCCAGGCGCTGCTCGAGGACGGGACCCCGTATGGCCTCACCACGATCGAGACCACGGGGAATCAGGTCTACGGAGGCATCGCCGCGACCCTCAATCTGGCTCAGGTCGCCTCGGGTGGCTCGGTGGCCGTCTTCGTCTACGACGCCTCCGGAGGAGTGGCGGGAGCCCGGGTCGCGGTGACCGTCAGCGGAGGTCCGGCGGTCGAAGGAGGGCAGGCGGCCATCGCCACGGGCGAGGTGACGACCAACTCAAAGGGCAACGCGCTCTTCGCAATCCCGTCGACCGTCCAGTACCTCGCAGGTGACACCTACAACGTGCTTCTTTCCATCACGGGGGGCGGAACCGGTCAATCGACAACTCCGGTCGCAGGCTCCGTGCTTGCCGGCGAGGTCGTGGCGACCGTGCTGCTGACGCCGAAAGGAGCCGAATCCGGAGGGCCTCCGGCGGGCTATCTCGTCTTCAACTTCCGTGGCTCGGATGTGCCGACCGATGCCATCCAGGTCTCGGTCTATGCCTACCCTCAGGGCGACGCGCAGCCCACAGGCGGTGTCACCGGGACCACCTCCGGGAAGGACGCCAGCGGCGAGCAGGCTGTCACCATCCAGATCCCGGCCTCGATGCTCGAGGCCAACAGTGGCCTCCTGCTATTCTCCTTCGTGGACGTGGACGCCACCGGGTTCATCGGGAACGGGGTTCTATCGGCTCCCGACCTTGGCTCGGGAGGTGGCGAGGTCTATGTCGACGTGTCCGCGGGAACCGTGACGACCTCCGGGAACGTGGCGGTGGTATCCGCATGATGGTCGTCGGCAGCTACGCCTACCGAACCGCCCTATCGCAGGGTGAGGCCCTCTTGGAGCACCCTGTCAGCTACTTCATCCGGACCGCCCGGATGGCCGGGGCCGTCCTGCTCGTCAGCGGCACGATCCTTGGCGTCTCGGGGTACTATCTCAAGGCCAGCGCCACGGCGGCGATGAACAACGAGCTCAACGTGGTGGGGAACATCGGGACGATCTTCTCCAACGTCAAGACCCCGACCTTCTCGCCGGCTCCGACCGGCACCGCGCCGGTCCTTGGCTCGAATCCTCTGGCGGATGTCCAGAACTTCCTCGGCGATGCATGGCAGGACGTTCAGGCGGCGGGCTCGGACATTGCCCAGATCGGGGCGGCCATCGGTACCCTCGGCGAGGATGCAGGCATCGCCATCGCGGACGTGGCGAAGGCCTTGCTCGCCTTCGTTACGCACTTCCCGGACATCCTTTGGAACGGCCTCGTGTGGGGCCTCGGTGGCTCCCTCGCCGACGTGCTGAACTGGGTCTTCCCGTGGCTGCTCATCTTCGGGGCCGTCCTCATCGCGGCGAGCCTCATCGCTCAGGGGCTGCTCAGCCTCTGGAACGCCACCGTCGGAGCCGGCCTCAAGGCATCATGGTCGGAGTTTTCTGCCCGGCAGGCTTCGGCCTGGAAGACGAGGTTCGACAGGATCCTCCGCAATCCCGCTCCTTCCGATCTGGAGGAGGCGCCGGCGCGCGCACTCGCGCCGGTTCCCCCTCCTCCAGCCCCGGGTTCAAATACTCCGGCCGAAATCTCGGTCGAAACTCCCCCCCTTTTGAACGAAACTCCGGGACCAACTCCAATCGGTGCGGCGACTGCGGAGGATGGGCAACCGCCTCCGGTTCCGGCGGAGAGTCCCGGAGCGGCGCCTGGGCCGATACTCAGCTCTCCTCCGGACCGCACACCCGAGGAGATCCCGATCCCTGCGGGATGGACGAAGGAGGAGACCGAGGAGTATCTCGGCGAGGCCGAGACCAGCCGGAGGGACGCCGTGAAGGCGAAGGAGGCGGCCGCATGAACGGCGTCCTCCTTTGGACGGAGCGGCCCGAGCCTCTTTCCCGAGAACTCGAGACGCATGAGTGGATGCTCCGGGAACATCCCGAGGTCACCTACGACCTGGAGCTGCGCTACGAGAACCGGCCCGGGGATTGGACGGAGTACTCCCGCGCCTTCCACGGAGCATGGAACCGGGCCGCCGAACTTGGGGTCCCGCTCATCAACCTCGAATCCGACATCGTCCCGACCCACGCAGCCTTCCGCCTCCTGCTCGGCTGCACCCAGCGCTGCTGCACCGTTCCCTACTGGCTCAACCCGATCCCGAATGCGTGGTCGGCGTATGCCTACCGCTCGGACGGCTATGGCACGTGTCAGGTCCAGCCACATGTCGAGGAATGGGCCATCGGCGCGGACCTCGGCTTCGTCAAGTTCGGAGCCGAGCTCGTCCGTCAGATGCCCATCGATCGGCTGCCGAACCTGTCCGCGAACTGGCAATGCCTCAACGCATGGCTCTTCGAGTACCTGCGATCGGACCCGTTCTACCGGCAGCAGGTCGGCCCGAACGGGCGGCCCAAATGGCCCACCGGGACGCTGCCGCCGATCCTCCATCTACATTGGCTCGCCGGCGAGACCCCGGGGCTCCATTCCAACCACGACCACTGGGACGAAGGCGATATGAGGCATCACCGGACGAAGAGGGGGGACGACGGCACGGTCCTCCGGATGCTCGAAGGCGAGGACCATTCGCCTCGGCCGAGTATTCCCTTCCAGGCGCCGCCGGTGTTCCGATGACGGCGAAGGACGCCCGGCATCGGGACGACTGGGGGAACGACCCTCACAATCCGGTGGTGCCGTTCCGGATGAGCGACCGGCTCGACATCTACGGGCTCAAGATCAAGATGAACGTGCTGATGGCCCTGAGCGTCCTTGTCGCCGGGCTCGTGGGCTCCGGCATGGCTCTCCGTTACTGGTAGAGGGGGTGATTCGCATGGGATTCAATCTCTCGAAGACGAACTCGGAGGCGGCCGTCCTGACCGGGTTCGGGGCCGGGGCGCTCCCGTACTTCCTCGACGGGGAGCCGCTCAAGACCTGCATCGGTCTGGGGCTGCTCGCCGGGCTCGGCATCCTCGGATACACCGGGTACACGCCCTCGTCGTAGACACACCCGCGTCGCAGGCCCGAACCCCTTCCGTCCATTTGACCCAAAGTCTATAAGCAACAAAGTCTACTGACGGGCGATGGCCGAAACCGCCTACAAGGAGGGCGACTGCCGCATCTGCGGCAAGCGCATCTCGAAGGGTTCGCCGATCGCCTTCGCCGAGGGACGAGCGCGGGACGGGCACGCCTTCACGGCGCCGATTCACCTCGAATGCGCCACCGGGTTCGGGCCGGCCTCGATGGCGGCCGGGGCGGCTGCGGCGCTTCCGGTCGCCCTGCCGAAGCCGAAGTACGTGAACGTCGGCGCATGGGTGCGCATCGAGGACGCTCCGGACCTGCTCGCCAAGATCGCCGAACTGGCGGCCCGAGAGGCCGGCGGCGAGAGGGAGTAGGGCGGTGTCGAAGCCCCGCCCGCACGACGCGGACCCCGCCATTCTCCCCGGCGGCCGGACCCTGCTCCGGTGGCCCTCGCTGCTCGAGCAGCAGCGGTTCGAGCAGTTCGTCGAACTGGCTCTGGCAGAGTTCGGCGAAGATCTGAGGGACGAGTATACCGAGGCTCCTCGCCACATCCGGGAGCGGGCGCTGCTCTGCTGGGTGAACGATCTGCTGGCGCAGATCGAGGAGCCCGCGCGTCGGGTGAGGGGAGGGATGGCGTGAACCCTGCCGATTGGCCCGGCGTCG